>Ga0182017_10001698_pt1 | contig 16932 bp, 12 predicted proteins | sample 712E3DmetaG_FD_120492 | JGI IMG/M metagenome (GOLD analysis project Ga0182017, IMG submission 120492) | Permafrost microbial communities from Stordalen Mire, Sweden - 712E3D metaG | ecosystem: Environmental > Terrestrial > Soil > Wetlands > Permafrost | place: Sweden: Stordalen | collected... | reverse complement strand
TTGGTGATATGAACGCCCGCGGATTGTCCCGAATCGGTGGGACCATGAGCCACTATCAAAGTGCTTGATCCGGATAGTATGCCGTCGATGTACACGTCCTTGGCGGACCATGTCGCCTCGACCTTTCCGCCCGATGCCCCGATCGCGAAAGTCGCGCCGGCGCCGGTTGCCAGATGCTGGATGCCGTCGTCGCCGATTAGAGTACCGCCATTTACAGCGAAGGAATCGGCGAAATTGTACGTGGTCGAGACTGCTCCAGGTTTGAACCAGAGGGTGGCGCCAGGGTTAATGGCTACCGCGCCGGTCCCTAATCCAGTGGCGTTTTCATTTGCGTTGTCGCCCACCTGCACAATGCCCGAATTGATCGTAAAACCGCCCGAAAAGCTATTCGCTCCCGCGAAAATCAGGGTTCCCGTTCCGCTTTTTATCAATGGTTGCGCCCCGGACACGATTCCTGGAATGGCAAGCACTTTTGTTGACGCGACATTCCAGGTCTGGGCCGCGCCCATCGCCACGTTGGAATTGATGGTCATGTTCTGGGTCGAAGCGGACATATCGATTCCCGATAACCCTAATGTCAAGGTATTGCCCGTATTTATCGTAATCCAGCCGTTCGGGTTAAAAATTTGAACGCCCTGCCAACTAAGGTCGGCGCCTAATGCTATCGTATTACCGGCGCCGCTGGAGGTGCTGTCCCACTTCGCGATATTCGTGGAAATGGGCGCGGTATTACCCGTCCAGCTTGTTACTACATTAAGGGCAGTCGCGTTATTTGCCTTAACGATCGTTAAGGCAAGTACGGCATTTACAAAAACAAACACCGCCATAGCAACGACAGGTATGATTTTCTTTATTGAAATCGTCATATTTTCCCCGTTTTAAAATAATAATATTTCATGGAACGTTTCGATACCGAGTAGCTTAAAATATTTCAAAAATATACTTTCAGCAAAACGATAGTAAAACCAAGGAGGAATTTCCCGGTCGGTTTGCATCATCTTGTTTACATAGGCGCTTACATGAAGCCGTAAAAAAAACCTTTTATTTAATTATATACTATACCCGTGGTTTTTTCAATCTATACCGGCTTTTTTCAATTTAATAATACGAGCTCACCCGGCCAAGCGCCACCCTCTCCCATAGGAGAGGGTTAAGGACAAGGTCAAACAGGCTTAAATCGATGGTTTTCCCGCTCTTTGAAGAGAGGGGATAAAGAAGTGACTCAGCGGTAGCGTCCGATTAAGGCAGGTACATTATTTTCTTCTCAAATACGCCCGTTTGCGCGCCTTTCGCGTTGAGCGCGGTCATGCGGACGATATACATTCCCGAAGCTGCGGGACCTTTTGCGGCATTTTTCCCGTTCCATACCACTTCCCGCATTCCTCCCTGGGCGCCGCAGTTTACCGTTGCGTTCCAGACTTCACGGCCGGAGGCGTTGAAAATGCCGAAATGCACCCGGCTCAGGCCGCCCGCGGGAACACTGAAACGAATGCGCATGGACCGTTTGAACGGGTTGGGGTATACATTAATCAACGCGAGCCGCAGGATCCGGGCGTCGGTCTTTACCTTCGCCAGAAACGTCTCGCTACCCATTGCCAGTTGACGGAAAACGCTTTCTTTCGCGCCGACGTCAACGACCGCAGCGGCCTTGGCGTCCGCGAACGTTCCGGCGGATGGATCAAAAATCGCCGCGCGCATGCCGCGCGGAAGGCCGTTTATCGCCTCCACCGCGTAGTGGATGCGCTCGGCGCGGTTGGAAACATTATTAAACGCCAGATCGTACACGACGCCGCCTTCCTTGTCCAAAATTCCGCTTTGGACCACGTATCCGAACATGCGCTTTCCATCATCGCAAATCCGGATGTTCGCGCCTTCCTCCAGCGCGGGAGCGGGAGGAAAAAACCGCTTGCCGGGATTTCCCGAGGAATATCCGCAATAAACATACCCCACGGGCGTTCCATCCTGGGTTTGCCCCGACACCTTGAGGACCCATGCCTTGCCGGCGGATTTTTTGTTGGCTTGCGCCGTATATTTCGACATGGAGGATGGTAGCGGCGGAATGACCAGTTTAGCGACCGAGGCGAATTGGTTATAGACGCTGTAAACAACGGGAGCGGTGCCGTTTTGTAAAGAAGCCAACGTGGCTGCGGCGTCTCCTATTTGGTCCGGGTAAAAATACACCTCTCCCGGCGAACCATATTTCCCCGTCTTGGCGTCCTTTGCGTAGGATATTACATGCAGGCTTTCCGGCTGACTCGACGCCCTTGAAGCGTCGAATATGTCGCCCAGTCGTATATCGAACTGATACGGAAGCGCGATATCGGTCCATGCGCCCGGCTGAAGATCCAGGGTGTCGGACCGTGTCAAATCCGGCGTAACGCTCCGGCCGAAATCAATCTTCACGGCTCTTCTCGTTTTAATCCACGCGACCCGTCCGGGAACAAACGAGAAGAGGGAATCCCCTGCGCCGGAATACTCAACCCATTTGTTCGAATCGTTCATCGCATTGCCGCCATAGGGATACCACCGGAACAACCTGAATCGGGTTATATCGTATTTCCAAACGCTGTCAACCGCCAGGGCCTTAAGCGCGTTGGACGCTCCGGGTTTGTCCAGAATCGCGGTCACCCGCAGCGGGACCCACTTCATGGTATCCGTCCCCGTGATATCGGAATTTTTTTCGCGTATCACCCTTCGCGAAACATTAACGGTGTCGACATGCGCCCCATCGTCAACGATAAGGATGGCCCGGACGCCCTGGTCGGCGCTGACCCGGTCGGCCTCGATCAGGGAATTGACCGTTCCGGAATAGGCGTTGAACGCGCCCGTGTCTTGCCCCGTTGGGGATGAAATATCGTAGGCGTCTCCTCCCTTGGCGGACTGAAACCGCCATAGAAGGTTGGCTATATTGTCGCTTACGCGGAAGGTATCGGACACGTCCTGGAAAGCGGCGACCGAATCGGTTACCTTGCTGAGAATCTCGACCGAAGGAGTATCGATGTCGATCATGGCGATAAACGGGCTTTTAATGTTTCTGGTGGTAACGGACACATAGCCGTTTTCATAACTGAGCGGGCTTCTGTCCAATAACCAGAGGCCGTTATCGTAGCGGTAGATCCTGACGTCGGACGGCGTATAGCCGGAAGGAAGCGTGCCATAGCTGATACCGATGTTCAACGGCGGAGGCGTGATTATTTTGGCGAATTCAAACCCGATACTCACCGGAATGAAACCTTTCGGAGCTTCGGTGGGCTGCCATCGGACTATTGTATTATCATCCGTTATGCCCGGATAAGCGGCAGTATCGATGCGGATCCGGAAGGTCTTATTATCGACATATATTATCGGAAATTTACCGCCGTAGGTGACGCTTTGCCATGTAAACGCAGGCGTCATCAGCACTCCCTTTGATTCGTTTACCGGTTTCGCCCAGCCCGTGTTTTGCGTTTTAAGCCACATCCCGACATAATACGTCGTATTAAACTGCGCCTGGTCTCCAAGCCCTACGCTCACCGTATCAAGCGGCCGGATAGAGGATTTCCTCGCGTTCTGGGGAGGTTGGAAACCGTTGTCGATTACGGAAGAATCCGTGGACCACGACATGCCGGCGGATAGCGTGTCGCCATAGCGCCCCGTCGTATCGGTGGTAATAACCGCTTTAATACTGTTGGTTGACGTATCGAAATAAGCGGTATCGAGGCGGATGGTATTTTGCACGGGCGGACCGGATGCCGTATCGGTCTTCGCCGAAGCGATTGAAGAGTCGGTTACGGAGGACCATAGGTTTCCGCTCTCCACCTGCGCGCCGAAAAAATACGTTGTGTTCGGATCAAGCCCCGCAATGATGTCGGAGGCGGCGGTTGGAGAGACATATTTTTTCAGGAACTCCCCTTCGGGAATATCATAACTGAGCGGAACCGGTTTTTGGCTTGAATACCATATTCGCATACTGTCAACATTCGGCGCCGCCGTCCATTGCAGTTGTATTGAACCGGGCGAAAGCTTATTGGCCTGAAGATGGATCGGATTACCCGGACGGGGATTCCCTACCGGAATAGTCTTCATATTTTGGGGACTGAAGACCGCATTCACCCCTTTAATCGAAACGGCGCAGTACAGCGGCCGATACGCTCCCGCGCACAAGGGGTTTGAAAGTTCAAACGTGTACTTGTTGTTCTTCGATTGGGCAATAACCGTTGAAACCGGAATCAGTTGATTGAGATTGCTTGAAAAATTTATGGAATCGATAAAATCATATTGAATGAAAACATAAGCGTCTTTCGTCGTATCGAGGCTCGAAACGCCGTCCAAATAAATGTCGGCCAGGGCGCCGCCCGCGTATATTCCCGAAATTACAAGAGGATTGACAGGTTGGGCGGTGTCGCGCAAAGATACAAAGGACCCATTCTGCTGACCAAAAGGGGACCGAACGCCGTCATTCCATAAAATATCCGACATGAGCCCCAGGGAATCCGATATGGAATAGGTCCCGGAAAGCGGAATAACATCGGTGAATTGAGTCGCCGACGCTTTCAGTTGCGATAAAGTATAGGTTTTCAGCGGCAATGCTCCCATGGTGTCGGCCGCAACCGGCAGCGCGTTTTTTTTACTCCATAGTTCGATTTTTTTTACAAACAGCGGCGGGAACGAGTCTCTTAACCCCCCGGCGGAATAACCGGAAAAAACGACCGCGATGGTCTTGTTCGCGGAATACCGGCCGCTTATCTGGAGAGGACTATTATGGCTGGTCGGATCGGTAATAATGATATACCCTGACGGCAATGTCGCCGAATCCGCGCCCGCCGGCCCCCGGACCGTAAGCATCGGTAAATAATTTCCCGCCTTCGTATAGGTATAGGTGACCGGAGCCCTCGAACTGTCTAAATGCGTAGTCCCATCGCCGAACGACCACAGCCTCGTGTAAACGGTTCCCGTCGACAAATCGGAAAACGTCACGGTAAGAGACGACGGCGCGGTTGTGGTGTCGGCCTTGAAAACGGCCTTGAGCGGCAGCGCGGTGATGGTGATCGTTTTTTTCATGGAATCCGCTATGCCATTGGCGGTCACGATAAGCTTAACCGTATAGGTATTGGGCCTCGAATAAAAATGCGGAACGGGATTCTGTAAATTCGAAACGCCGCCGTCGTCGAACGACCAGCTCCATTTCATTGGGAAGGCCGCGGTGTTTCCCAAAGAAGAATCGGCGAACGTCACGGTAAGGGTGTCCTTTCCGGTAACGGGCGACGCGCTGAAATTCGCCGCCACCACATGCAGCGTGCAGGGAACGCTCGAAACCGTGGCGACGCCGTTGGTTACTTTACAAAGGTAAATTAAATTATCGTCCGCTCGTTTCACGGTGTCCAGTTTCAGCGTGTCCTTTAAACCGGCGGCTATCGCGAGCCCGTTCTTGAACCATTGATACGTAAGCGGCGCGGTTCCAGCGGCTTTTACCCATACCCGCGCGGCGGCGTTACTGATGCCCGCCCACACGTTCCCCGATTGCGCGGAAATGGAAGGAGCGACCGCGCTGGTGTTGACCGTGATGGTCAAGGTGTCCGTCGTAGACCCCGCGCCGTTAGCGGCCGTAACAACGAATTCAGCCGGGCCGGTCGTTATCGTCGCAGGAGTGCCGGAAATGATTCCCGTGAGTTTATTGATGACAAGCCCTACCGCGGCAAGCGACGGGGATACGGTAAACGAATCGACGGTTCCCGTATAGGACGGCGTATCCGCAACGGCCACGCCGACAAAAAAAGTATCGGGATTCCGCGCATATTTAAGCGAAGCCGGCGCCTGCGTCACCACTGTTCCTGATGTCAGCATTGTCGAGCCGTTCTTCTGATTCTGATAACACAGTTTGATCCAATTCGAGTCACGGGCGACGTTCGACATTTCAACTTCATCGATCTTGCCGTCGAAAAACCTATCCGCGTTATCGGGCCATTTTCCGATATTCACGGCGAAGGTGGTGATTCTGCCGTTCCCACTATAGGCGCTTATAGTATTATCCATCAGGAGTCCATCGACATAGATGGCCTCATTAGCCCCGTTTCGCACGCCAACAATATGATGCCATGCTCTGGTCGTCGCCGCAGTCGAGGAAAACACCGATTGCCATCCGGCGGTATTATTAAACTCAGTAAACAGCCAAAGATCATTATTCGAGATTTTTAGCGAGTACTGATGATCGCCTTTTGAAATTATTTCTTTATTGGCGGCATACAGAGAATCGGTGTTTACCCATGCGGAAAGCGTATATCGTCCGCCTTCGGGAAAATTGAGTTTACCGCCCGCGGTGCCGTTCAAGGCGAAATAACTCGATGCGCCGTCGAATTTCCTGCATCTGCCGACAACGCCCGCCGTATCGGTCGGCGGGATCGTTCCGCTTGACGTGCCGGTATAACCATTGATGGTCGCATCGTTGGCCGCTGAATTATTGCCTTCGCTGAAATGCCAAACCCCTTGAAAACCATTCGCGGTATCGAATACGGCGGAGGAACTCGAACTATCGGCGGCGGTTGATTTTCCCCAGAATATCCTGATCTTTTGAGTGGCGCTGTTTCCCTTTAAAGTATCCACGAGAACCCAGAACGCCGCGATTTTATTCGTTTTGTCCCAAAATTCCTTTTGATATCGATAATGGGTTCCAATGCCGCCGGTTGAGGTGACGCCGGAAAATCGAATGTCCGCTCCATTTGACTGCGCTTGATTAAACACCGTTGAATCCTCGGTTGAGAGCCTGATTAAAAGCGGAAATTTAATTAGATTGACCGCAACGTTTGCGCCGGTTGGCGATGTGTTTATAGTATAATCTTTAAAAATAGGCCAGCTGCCATAGGTGTCCGTATCAGCCATTAAACGCATAACCATGAAAAAAATCAAGAGCGTAAAAACATGGTGGAGACGACTTTTATTCATCAGATTTCCCCTTAATGTACGGGATAATTCTTTGAACGCGTTCCCTTCGGCTTTGCTCAGAGAACGTATGTAGTTATAAGCAACCTTAAATATAATAAAAAAAATGGTTGAAAATACAACCAAACGATAAATTCCTACCACCGTCAAGCATGGTCGTTAAAAAGCAACCGGTTATTATGCTAACCCACAAGGTGGATAAGACACTGTTATCAGGATTTATCTACGCTTGTAGCGTATATAAATCAGATACAGTGTCTAAAAAGCCTATAATGCGTAACCTATCGTTTTATAGTCGCTTAAATAACCGGAACGGATTAATTTATTATATTTTGCCCAATACTTATTAATCGATTTAAATTATTTTTTACCGTACAAAACCAACCTTGGAGCGTTTTATGTCGGAAAAACCGTCGAATGTACCGTGTGAGCCGCATTACCGAAAAATAAAAGAAATAGCGCTTGAACTTGGTCTTGATCCGGAAGTAATTCTGCCCCATGGCCATTATATCGCGAAAATTCCTCTTGAAGAACTGAAGGCCAGGCAGGCCCAACCTTCGGGCAATTTGATTCTGGTCACGGCAATGTCGCCTACTCCGCAGGGCGAAGGAAAAACAACCACCTCGATCGGCATCGCCGACGCCCTGCGCGGCATGGGGAAACGAAGCGCCCTTTGCCTGCGGGAACCGTCGCTAGGCCCCTACTTCGGTATTAAAGGCGGCGGCACCGGCGCCGGACAGTCGAAGGTAGTGCCTTCGGAGGCCATCAATTTGCATTTTGTCGGTGATATGTATTCAGTATCAAAGGCGAACAATCTGCTCGCCGCCATGCTCGACAATCATTTACAGCACGGGAACGAACTCGGCATCGACCCGCGCCGCATCGTCCTGAAAAGAGTCATCGACCTTAACGACCGCGCACTGCGGGAAATTTTCATAGGGCTCGGCGGCGTCAAACACGGCATTCCCCGCAAAGACGGTTTTTCCATTACTCCCGCCTGCGAAGTCATGGCCATACTGTGCCTGACCAGTGATTTTTTGGACCTTGGCAGGCGGCTGAGTGAAATGGTGATCGCCTTTACCTACGCCGGAGAGCCGGTGCGCGCGCGCGACGTCCAGGCCGTTGGAGCCATGCAGGTGCTTTTGCGCGACGCGATCAATCCAAATATCGTCCAAACCATGGAAGGCACGCCCGCGTTCGTTCACGGCGGACCGTTCGCCAACGTCGCCCACGGCACCAGCAGCCTCATCTCCGCCCGCTTGGCGCTTAAATGCGCCGACTACGTGGTGACCGAGGCGGGGTTCGGCACCGACCTCGGCGCGGAAAAGTTCTTCGATATCGCCTGCCGCGCGGGCGGCCTGTGGCCCGCCTCCGTGGTGATCGTGGCCACGTCGAAGGCAATCGCCTACCATGGCGGATTTTCCGCCAAGGGAGGACTAGCCAACCTCGCCAAGCACATCGAAAACATCCGACTTTTCGGCGTCGAGCCGGTGGTGGCCATCAACCGCTTCGAAGGCGACAAACCGCGGGACATTTCGAAGATAATTGATTTTTGCGACACTTTGGGCGTGGAAGCCGTGGCGGCCGATAATTTCAAGGAAGGCGGCAAGGGAGCACGGGCCGCCGCCGAGGCTATGCTCGGGTCCATCGCTAAGAACAAAAGGAAAAAACCGCGCTTTCTTTATCCGCTGAATCAATCGCTCGAATCAAAGCTCTCCGCGGTCGCCCGTTCCATGTATGGGGCCGACGGCGTCGATTTCGACGGTTCGGCGAAGGCCGACCTTGAACTGCTCGTCAAGCACGGCTACGACAAGCTGCCGGTGTGCATCGCGAAAACGCCCCTGTCGCTTTCCGACAACGCGAAACTGACCGGCGTGCCCCATGGCTTCCGCATCACGGTCAACGAACTGCGGATATCGGCGGGCGCGGGGTTCGTCGTGGCCATTTGCGGCAATATCATGACCATGCCCGGCTTGCCAAAGGTTCCGGCCGCGGCGAAAATCAGGATATTGCCCGACGGCAGCGCGGTTGGGTTGACGTGATGCAACTATCGCGCGAGGGGAGGGCAGGCTCGCGTTTAAGTCCCCCCAGGCTCGATCCATCTCGCTAATTTTTTATATAATGCAAAGTTACCAGATCGATATTTTTATTTTTGACAATAATGCGCGGAAATACCTATATTTTTTATTGTACCCACCCGCTCCCGCAAAATCAAATTACCTCAGTTAACCCGGAGCTGCACAATTGGGAAATACATGCCTGAAAATAATTTCCATAATCGCGCTGTGCGGAACGCTGCTCTCTGCCCAGAACAAGTACGATTTCCGCGAGTTCATAAATGAAACATTCACTTTTATTAAGCAACCGCTTGCATGGGAAGCCGGAGATTGGCTGAAATTCGGCCTACTCGGAGGCGTGACCGTACTGGTCGCGCAAGGCGACCAATCGGTCCGCAACGAGATTCAAAAACATCCCGGATACTTGAATTCGATTCCGATCCAGGCCGGCTATTATTGGGGTGTCGGTTATCCCACGGCGATACTGGCGTTGGGCTTTGGTCTGCACGGATGGCTGGATGATAACAATTCAACGAAAAAAATAGGATTTGAAATAGTGCAGGCGACTCTATATGCCGAGCTGGCGAAAAGCATATTCTCCGTTTCCGTAGGCAGATCGAGGCCATACAACGATCATGGACCGGGCGTTTTCAGACCGTTCACACTGCTTGACGGCCACTATCAATCGTTTCCCGGCGGGCACGTTACCGCCGCATTCGCGCTTTCAACCGTTCTTGCAGGCAATACCAATTCGATTCTCCTGAAAATATTGGCGTTTGTGCCCTCCGGGCTGACGGTGATCGCCCGTGTTTATGAGGACTCGCACTGGACGTCCGACCAGGTTTTCGGCTCCGTAATCGGCATCGCTGTCGCAAGTTGGGTCGTTAATCTTCATAATCCGGAAAAGTCACGAGTCAGCATCACATCGGTGTACCCGCCGACTTTAAGCATCACGTTCTGATAGCTATTTATTTCCGTTATTTTATCCAGCCACTCACCCGATAAATCTCTTTCCGGATACGTTGGTTTACATCCAAAAACATCGCAATAATATTTTGAAAGACTTTTCCAATCCTTTGCAATAAGATTGGTATGTACTAATTTAATAGAATGTTGCATATCAAGGCTGGGTGATCTGCACGGATGTGTGTCTATCTTTGGCAAAAATACCCGGAAACATCTATATTTTTCTTGAATGCCGTCGATGGAAAAGAGGCAAAGGCGGGAAAAAGAGCAGAAAATTATGGAGTCTGCAAAGGATAGTTTTCTATAGAGCTTCCCATACCCTAAAAAAAATATCTATCAACACAATCTTTAGCGGATGGAGGATACAACAATGCCTACAAGCAACACCTGGCAGAATGTCGGATCGTTTCCCGGTTATTTTCATACCGCCGCGACGCTGCTCGCAGACGGTATGAAGGTCTTGGTCACGGGCGGAACGAGAAATCCAAATTCGGGCGGCGGCTGCCGTCAGGCGTGGATTTTCGACGGAACGAATTGCGCCATAGCCCAGATTTCCGGCGTCATGACGCAACCGCGTTTCGGACATACGGCCACGACCATGACAAACGGCCATGTGCTGATAACGGGCAGCGAAGCGCTCGATATGACCTCGCACCCGTATGCGATTACCGCGGAATTGTTCGATCCGTCAACAGGGCAGTTCGTTCCGGCCGCCGATATGACGGAACCGCGCGGGTGGCACACCGCGACGCTCCTTCCATCCACCGGCGAAGTGCTTATCGCCGGCGGGGAAGACCCGGCAGCCGTCAATACCGGGTCGTCGATGCCGAAAAAAACCGCCGAGATCTATAACCCGCAGACGGGAACTTTTCGCAAGGTCAAGGGCCAGATGGCGGCGGGCCACAGCAAACACACGGCAACGCTTCTGCCGAACGGTAAAGTGCTTATCGCCGGCGGAAACGGCTATTGCAAAACTGCGGAAATCTACGATCCCGCCACGGACGGTTTCACCACCGTAGGAAACCTGTCCATCGGACGGCTCAACCACGGCGCCGCGCTGCTCCCCGACGGACGAGTGCTCGTCGCCGGAGGCTACGAATACGGCGGCGTTTCCTCGCCGTGCGAGGAAACTTTTAATCCGTCAACTAACCAATTTACCCCGGTTCCGGCGATCCAGAAAACCGTGTACGGTCTGACGCTCAGCGCATTGCCGACCGGAAAGGTCATTGCGGTCGGAGGGTGCGCGAACAACGAGCACTGGCAGGACCTTACCATAGATTACGGCTATTGGATATTCGATCCGAACCAGAATCCGCCGACTTTTATGAAGGCCGGATCATGCCTTATGCGCATCGCGTTTCAATCGGCGATCGTACTCGCCAACGGCGTCGTATTCGTCATCGGCGGCGCTAGCATACTGGGTTCGGTTTCCGGCGTATGCATGATCTTCTGGCCCGACATGGTTACCCTGAGTCTACGGTTCCATGGGACCGGGAAAGGATCGGTAACCTCCATTCCCGGCGGAACCTTGACCTATCAAACGAACTACGATATTCCGATCGCGGCGGGTCTTCTTGTCCAACTTACCGCAATCCCGAATGCGCCGTATCTCACCATCGGCTACAAGCAGATACCGGCGACGAAATTTTCACCTGCCCATTGGGAAAAATGCATTATTTCCCATAAAAATACCTTTGACGGCTGGGGCCAGGTCGCTCCATTGAATAATGTGAACCCGCTTGAAAAACTCATGGATTCAAACCATTCGGCGGATGTGAATTTCAGCGAATATACGACGTCGGCGTCGTGGAGGTTTCCGCTGAAAAAATAAAGCGGGCAAACCGGTTTTGCGGAGATTGATCCGGTGGACAAATGCATAGGCTATTTGCCCATATACAAAAGAAGGTCCGGCCTTTTCCCATTCTCGAATTTCGCATGCGCTATAAGCACGGCATGGGAAACCTCCGGCTTCAATTCGATTGTTGAGGCAGCCACGATGAACGCCACGACCGGAGGATTGGAATGGGGGACTTAGAAGCTGCCGCTTCGGGCACGTGCAACCGGCTGGTTAGATGGCCCTGGCCTGTATGCCGGCAGGAAATCGTTTGTTTGTAATTTAGGTATCAGATGTTTTTATTTGCGTTTATTTTTTCCTAATACTTAGGCAGGATCTACCAAATGAAGCTTTTTGTAATGATTGATTCATGGCAAGTTATTTTGCAGACAACTACCCCGTGAGCCTTTTTAGGTAACGGAATAATTTCCGTTCCATCAGCAATTATCAACGATTTCAATAAAAGTCTCTGACCCGTGCAGGTAAAGAGTTCAACGACACCGCTTGCTTTCGTTTTAACAACAAGTTTTTTATTTACCAAAGATATAAACACAAAGGAAGACTTTTCATGCACGACCCTTGTATTCCGGCGCACGCCTTCATCCTGGGCTGTTAACTCGAATGCCCCGATGCATGGCGGATCGCCGCGAATTTCCCCACGCTGATCAGTGGAAATTTCAGTAACCGGCACATCCGGCGGAACAGGAGAATTCGTGCGTATGTCCAACCAGACATGATCTTTCAAGTAAACAGGGATCGGAATGGATACGGAATTATTACTACCTGAATGATTTAAAAGCGTGTCGAAATAAAAATATCCTGAACGTGTTCCAGCGGCAACTGCAAGGCCTGTGTTTTTTAACGCCACCGTCGGAGTCAATCCACCATTATCAGCGAGCTTTGCCGTATCCTTTCCATAAATTTTGGAAATAGGCAATTCGGCCCCGAATACCGCAGAATCATCGGGAAGTACGAACGAAGCCATGTTGTTTTTGCCCTTATAATATTTGGGATTATTGGTGAAATCGGTCTTGTTATAGCTTGAAACCAGTGTGTTCAGGAAATAAATATTGGAAAAATAATCGGTATACACGCTTGAACGTCTATTGTCGTTTAATGTGCAATTTGTTAAAAAAATGAGACCATATTCACCGGCTCCTAGAGCGCCGCCGCCATCCACTGCACTGCAATAATTATACGTGCATGTCGCCTTACTTGTATCCTTATACAGTGTAGTATTGATAAGCGATGTTATTCCTTTCAGCGCATAAAGACCGCCACCGTACGCATATTCCATAACGTCAACTGAGAAACTGCTATTCCACGCTTCGCTTACATTCGAAGTGATTGTGGAACCGATGACAACCAGCCCTCCCTCGTTATATATTCCTCCGCCTAACGCTATGCCGCCAAAGTTAGAAGTGGAACTAGCGCGATTCCTTGCAATAACTGAGTTGACAATGGTCATTGATCCGCCATTGCATATACCGCCGCCCATGCGTCCCGCAAAGTTTAACCAAACCAGGCATTTATTGAGGATTACGGTTCCCGAATCATTAAACAAACCTCCGCCTACGTTTTGAGAAAACCCCCCCGATATTTCTACGCTATCCAAAGTTAATTTCGTTGAGGCTCCGTTAACCGCAATGACTCCGCCGTTGTTCACGTTGTTGCCGCTACCCCAAAAAATTGCATTGGAGATATGAACCTCAACGCCTTTGATCGTTAGCAACCTTCCACAATCGGTGAAGCAATTTTGATTAATAATAATCGGTTTTTCAGTCGCCCTATTTTTTCCACAAATAGCAATATCATTAGTAATTGAAAGATGTCCAATGACATCAATCCTTATTGAATCTGAACCAGGGATATTCATGCCGATGGAATCTCCCTTTTCGGCATTTTTAAGCAAGTAGGAAAGCGACCCGGGTATGGTATCACTGCCCCATTCGGAAGTGGTAACCATCATATATTTGGGAAAAACCGCCAGACTACCTATTAAAACGAATAATAAAGAATTTAAAAAGTTACGCATAATCATCCTTCTTATAACTTTATATCAACTCATCATTTGATTAATCTTTTTTTGCAATTACATGTTGAGTTAAAAAAGGGGGATGAAGGCATCGTTAGTGTTGCTAAAGATCGTCGTTGAGTAAGGAATCGGACTACTTATTGTTGTTAACGATGCGACCTACCTCAAGTCACAGGGTGCAATAAAACAATTGCGACTTGTTCAATTTTATCATAGAGTGTTTCAGGTGCGATATCGGCGCCATTGGACCACGCAATAGTACCGCCTTCGATCCGGGCGGATTTAAAGAAGGAGAGTTCTTTTAAAGGATGAAAGACAGGGCCAATATTCAAATACTCGGTGAAATCGACTACCCCCTTAAGTCCGTCATCAAAAACGATCAAGAACGAGTAATCGTTTTTGTATTCAATTTTAACTACTGAATTCAGATTCCACATATTACCTCCAATTAGTCAAGAGGTGCAATTTCTTTAAAAGGTTTACCGGCACGGGAAAGATTCCAGTTTTCTTCCAATTCACGATTATGAATATCAATCCATTCTCGAACTAATTTCGTTGCGGTTTTTGATTTGAGATCACCTTTGGCCTTATCGGGTATATGAATCGCTTTGAAGTAACGATTTGCCGGATCAGTAATTTCGGTGTTTATTTTTTGAGATCATTTTTGCCAATTTTGTAATTCCACAAAATTTCCTTCCGGATCTTTTGTATAGGCTACTGTCAATAAACCTAATTCCGGGTATTGTTTTTTAACAACCTCGCCAAACAGCTTTCCGCCATGCGCAATCAACCGTTTTAAAATCTCTTCGACATTATCCACATGAAACGCAATGTGTCCAAAGCCTTGCATGTTTATTGACGGCCCACTATCTCTTAGGTTTTCCGGGGCATATTGAAAGATCTCTAATGTCGGTCCATTTTCATAGCCGGGCAAACTGAGGTGTATTCCTCGTATTTTAGCTCCATTTATTTCCGTTATTTTATCCAGCCACTCACCCGATAAATCTCTTTCCGGATACGTTGGTTTACATCCAAAAACATCGCAATAAAATTTTGAAAGACTTTTCCAATCCTTTGCAATAAGATTGGTATGTACAAATTTAATAGAATTTTGCATATCGTAATTCTTTCATCATAGAATTTATCTTTTTGATTTAAAAACCATCATCCGCATCGAGGACGCAATCTCGCCGGTAAAATATCCTCAAGCATCTTTCTTAACTCCAAATTACTTTGTTGTCCGTCATTCCTCGAAATCTTATGTACAACACGATCTCGTTCATTTGCCGCGCAGTCGTCAAGTGAACCGCGTGGTTGTGACATGCCCGATAGGTATTTAAATGTTGAACGAAGTATTGTTAAAAGTTTTGTCGGCTCGATCTTGCCAAATTTCAGGATTCCTTTTCAGATGCATTATGCCGCCGACAAGTATGCAATCAATCCGTGTTTGATAAAGAACTGCGTAGGGGAAGCGGTCAACAAGGCAACGTCGAGAGCGTTGCGAAAAAAGCGACCAGGCCTCGGGGAAATAATTTATACGATCAAATGTCCGCTGAACCTCAGCAGCAAATTCATATCCAAGGCCTGAACGTTGTTCGTTATAATAGTCCACAATTTCAGCAAATTCACTCTCCGCACAGGAGAGAACCACGATCTTCATCTCCGATTGATCCTCGCGAATACTTCTTCAGCGGATGATGCTTTGATTTTACCTTTATCATAAGCATCAATTCGAGATTCAATCTCAGTTGCCCAAGCTTCATCCACATGGTGATCCTGGGAACGATCAAAACTTTGAAAAAGTCGTTCTATTAGTTCGGCTCGTTCGACCGGAGAAAGATCCAAGGCATTTTTTAAAACATGCTCTGCCGTAGCTGTCATTTGGAAAATCCTTGTTAATGTATGTACAATAATATACATTTTTTGCGTCATCTATAGTAATTTGGAGCCTATTTTAATCCGCTTATTTATCATTTTCTTTCTAATCATAACAACCTCGCCAAACACGTGAAGGAAGTCCTGTACCCAGAATTCGGGTTATCATATTGGCAATATCACGGGATAGAGTATTGTCAGTTGTCTTATCCTGCTATTGTCGCACCTTATCAACTACGCGGATCTGCAGATCCGCTCGTTATAAATTGTTTGTAATCGTCATCGGTCGTTTGGGAGGGCGTCTTTTATTTGTCAGGCAATCACTTGCGGTTTTTCCGAAGATATCCTGTTTTGATAAGGTGAGGATTCGATGTACAATGTCTCAGGTGCAATATCAATTTCTCCCGGCCAAACGACTGTGCCATATTCAACTTTTGCTAGCCGAAACAAAGGTGAGCCCTTTAATTTATTATATGGCTTAAGATCCATGTATTGTAACATGTTAAATAAACGGACTTCCCCATTTTCAAAGGTAACCAAAAGTTTGTAATCCGGCAGCACCTCTACATTTACGACATCAAGTAATTGTCCCATATATTCCTCACTTTAGCGGGTCGATTTTAAATGGCTCTTCTCCATTGACAGCTCAATCAAAGTAAGGTTTTGTAATAGAAAGCCGGTCCAATGCTCAATCAGCTCGGGATCATGCTTACCGACCTTCGCGATCACCCGTAAATACTCTTCAAGAATATCAACTGTTGCCAAGATATCAAGTTTGCTGGAGCGCCAATGTTCAAGCACTATTCCAGGCTAGCCACCCCAAAATATTCCTGAAACCAGCACATTCGTGTCAATGACGGCTTTCACGTCGTACCTCTTCTATGGCTTTGGTGAGATCCCTTTTCTTCAATCCAACGCGTCGTGCATAGGTTCGGCTTTTTTTAATAAGTGAATCGAACTCTTCTTTCTTGGGGCGTTCTATCGGCTTTAAAAGAATATTGTGACCGTCGGAAATTACTGCGAATTTTGCCCCCGTTCCAACCTTAAGATCCTTACGAATAGCATTGGGAATAACGATCTGGCCTTTCGAAGAAAGACTCGTTGTTTCAATTACACTCATAGCATACCTCCATTTTATAGTAAGGATTCCTTACCACAAAATATACATTTATCGTCCTCTTTTATCCAGAATATTCAATCAAAATTCTATGGCTTACTGCTGGAAGCCGCAACTCCCTTGTTTGGCGATT
>Ga0182017_10001697_pt1 | contig 16940 bp, 8 predicted proteins | sample 712E3DmetaG_FD_120492 | JGI IMG/M metagenome (GOLD analysis project Ga0182017, IMG submission 120492) | Permafrost microbial communities from Stordalen Mire, Sweden - 712E3D metaG | ecosystem: Environmental > Terrestrial > Soil > Wetlands > Permafrost | place: Sweden: Stordalen | collected... | reverse complement strand
GCAACCACCGATATTGCTATTAAAAGGGGTACAAAGTCACCGGGCACACCTTTATCTACTTTATAAAAAAAGGGGCTGTCATCACGAACAGAAGATATATCAGAGCTGTTCCTGGTTATTATTTCTCCGAGAGAGCGCTGCCCATTTTTAACTTCCTGTAACAGAATATTTTCAACTTCATTCTTAACAGGGTTATTGAGATACGGGAGATATGTTACCCGAGGATAATCGGCAGGTAAAGAATTTGCAGTTTTTACTATAGCTTTTATTTCATCAACCGTATAAGCAGATTTTTTAATTACGAGTGTTGGCGCATAATCGCTGCCCAAAATCATGAAGTGATTCGGCGCATCGGAATTATCAATCCCGTTTTCTTTAAAAGCATATAACGTCGTAACAATAAGTCTAATAAGTTCCCATCTATTGTGTAAAGTAAAAATGAGCTGGCCGTTTTGAGTTAAATTATTCATGTAATCCTTCATTGCTTCCACTGTGAGAAGAAAATTCTCATTGGAAGCAAGCCCGTCAATATTCTGCAGCTGTTTGGTTGAAGGAAGGGCCAGGACAATGATATTGTAATGCTGCCGGGTGCTCTTTATGAAATGGCGACCTTCCGCCACTTCGATATTCACATTTGGAAAATTTGTATAAATACCTCCGTTAAAGTCACTGTACTTTTTTACTATCTCTACAAAATCCGGGTTCACCTCCACACCGGTAATTTGTTGAACCCCTGCAAGAATTCCCATAAGAATTTCTCCCCCACCGCCAGGACCTATCACCAGCATATGCTCCTTTTCTTCTTTCGTCAGAAAAAGAAAAGGAATTGCCGTTGAATGGTGAAGCAAAATCCTATTAAGAAGTGTATCATGGTGTGCAATGTTCCCATTGAACTTGTACATTTGGGACCCTGCCGCGCCGTCGATGAATAGATCTTTAACCATATGTTGGTTGTTATATTCGGTCAAATCCGATCTTCCATTGATGCTCCACCTGCTCTCGATGATAGTGGGATTTATAGTTGGATCGTCATAGGTATAATAAATGTCCTTTTCAGGAAAGTTTCCGATTGGAATGTTCCCTAATAACTCCCTTTTCCCAAAAACTGTCAACACAAGTGCCAAACTGATAAGAGCTAGATACAGCAAAGTTTGTTTTTTCTTTTCAACATTCAAATAATTAATTGATGAAATAAATAGAACAAGGGCCAAAAATAGAACGGCATTTGCAGCATTGAATAAATTGAAAACGTAAATTGATAAGACAGACCCACATGCTGCGCCAATGAGATCCGAAGCATAAATTCTAAAACCGGCACTTGCATAATTGCTAAAAAACTCAGCGTATACGATTCCAGCAAAAAAGAAGGGAAAAAAAAGGAAGAAAAAATAAATGTACGGGTTAGTGATGGATAAGATAATTTCCAGTACGATAAAAACAATAAGTGAAATGCCTGAAAGGAAGATAAATTTGCTGAATATGTGGGGGCCTTTGGTTGATCCCTCTTCGGGTTTTATTTTGTAATAGGAATAAATCCCGCCGCTTCCCAACCCCAAAATAGCCAGAGACAAAATTATAAAAGCATAATTTTGAACAAATATGAGGGAAGAAATTCTTGTGGATAGTATTTCAAAGCAAATAACAACTGCTGAGACTACAAGAATACCGAGATTTACGCCTTTAGCATTGTTCATCTCTATTTGGATGCGATTGCCTCGGATAAAACGTTTTCAAATATTTCCACACTGTATTTTTTCTTTAAACCTGCATCGACCTCATCCGCAATTTTTTGGTGGTAGTAATTTTTAAACTCTTCTTCTATTCTTTCGCCTTTAACGTCGTCATACGTAAGCTGCTTTTCCGGATCAATCCGAAAAGAATTAATAACAGCATACTGTTTCCCTTCTGTAGAATCGTCATATGCAATCGGTCCGGCGGATTCGTTTAAGCTTAAGTTAAAGGCCGCCTTTGCCAGATAGTCTCCGCCTTCAGTCCTATACACCTTAAGCCGGCCATCGCGTTCACGGATAAATATTTTTACCAACATGGAATTTGAAACCTTTTCAAATGGCGTCCCTTTTCTAATTTCATTGATTTCTGCAGCAGCCTTTGCACTATCCGAATAGACTCTTGCGTAAATAAAGACTTTCTTTAATTGATAAAATGTTGGGTCTTTATGATCATCATAAAATCTATGGAGTGCTTCCGGTGTAACTTTTGGTATGCTTCCTTCAATAACTGCCTGGTTGAATAAATAGAGAAGCCTGTCTGCTATGACGCGGTTTTGCGTGTAAGGATTTATTAATTTATTGTCAAGACCATTTTTTATTGCTGCCATAACAACATTATTATCATAGACAGCATCTAAAATAAATTCTTTAACATTTAGTGAGCTTAAATACGTATCGGGATTCAGCAATACAACCGCTTCCAACAACCGAAGAAATTCTTTTAAATCGACTTTTCCATTATTGTATGAAAGCATTTCAAAATTATTACCATTTCGGATAGCATTATTCATCGTATCTTTGTAAGCACCTCGGTATAACTTTTCGTTTTCTGATGACCATTTTATAAGTTGATCCAATCCACTTTGATTCCACTTTACCGATCCTTTGTCAACGAGTCCAAGTCGAAAGTCATCGTAGGCTTTATTGGATGCCGCATTATATCCTTTTTTTAGCTGCGATACTATTTTGTCTTTCATTTTTTCAAACGGCTGCAACTTTATTTGTTTTATATCCAAAACTTTTATTATGTGAAAACCATCCGCAGATTCAATAACTCGGGTAAATCCTTTTTTAAGACCAAAAATGGCATTTGCAACAGGATCAATCATAGTTTCTGACCATGTTACCTCCCTTTTATCAACTTGCTTAATATCCTTTAACGAATGAGATCTTATAAGATCCATTATATCATTATTTTTACTAAGACCTGCTTCTATTTCTAAGGCTATCATCCTTAGTGAATCAAGTTCCTCATTTTTCGGATGCTCAGGCATTTGTAACGTTAAATCGTTACAAATAATTTTTTTATCCATCTCTTTATACGCTTTGGCTGCTGTCTTTTCATTAGCATACTTTTCCACAAAATTTTTATCAAAGAAAATATTTATTAATTCATTATTAATAACAGGACGCACGTTCTTCATCAATTCTTGATTCTCATTTAATTTTCTATCAAAAAAATCAAAAACTCTCAGCCGATCGGTTATCATTTCTTTTAATGCATTCCGGTACATAGCAGACTTGTCACGGAACCTACGCTCGTACCTCCAGTCTGCTATATGTTGCTGCAGGTCATTAAGAGTCACCAAATAATTTTTATCCAACCTCGCTACGACACTATCTTCGATGGTTTTTGGCTTATCTTGAGCACGACCCACAAATACAGAGAATAATATGATAAATAGAAGAGACTTTATTGATTTCATGAATAGCTCCATTTGTAAATCACTCATAATCTATGATAAAAATAAATGTGTTGAAATAACCAGAAAAACAAGATCTCGTTTGGTAACTATAGAATCTTTTGGCAGGTAAGGGTAATATTAGTTACACTGGCAAATTATTTGATAAGAAAATACAATTTTCAACGGATCGTTCGATGACTATCAGACGTAATGTGGATATATCGAGTGTAACAAGTGCCAAATATAGAAAGTAAGCAAATTTCTTCAGCACGAGAAATTATACTTGAATTCTATTATCGTAGCTTGTTATAATATTATTTCCCGATGTTTCTTAAAGAAGTCGAATATCGATTTAACCGCTGTTGAATACCTGTCGAAATTCTTCACCAAAATCAATTCTGGTTACATTCCTACCTAATTACCTTGGTTTATTTTATAAGAATTATAAAAATAAAATTATAAAATTCGTTCCTTTCACGTTAGATTAAAAACCCCGGATAAACCGGGGTTTTGATTGTATCATGTATTAAAATAATGACAAGAATTTATTTCATCAAGGTCATTTTCTTAATAGTCGAATTACTTCCTGTTTGTAGTTCGTATAAATAAACGCCGCTCGACAAACCGGAAGCATCGAAATTAACGCTATATGAATTAGCAGCCTGGAAACCGTTTACAAGAGTAGCAACTTCCTGACCCAGCATGTTATAGACTTTCAATGTGACATTTCCAGCCTTAGCAATTGAATAGCTTATGACTGTGCTTGGGTTAAACGGATTCGGATAATTTTGCTGCAACTGGAACGCCTGAGGAATCTCTGGTTGTGTAGTAGAAACACCAGTAGTTCCATCCACTTTACCCTGAATGGCAGTCATTTCAGCAGTTCTTTGAGCTTTCCACGTCGCTAATTGACTTGTGAACCAGCTTAAGTCGCCAAGAGGGAACCCACCTAATCCTGCAGTCAACAAATCAGCATCGGTATATGATAGATCGATTGGAATGGGAAAATCAGCATATATGAAATTTGTAGCTTCTGCATTATTCGCTTGACGCCATGATGCCAATGGAGTCCCATAGCTCGTATCAACACATGCTATTGCATAGGATCTAAGCTTTGCAAGCTGAGTTGTAAATAAAACATCCGTCTTCGCAAAAGTAGGTTTTTTACTAATCCAAGTACCATTAGTAAGTTTTTTATAAGCCGTATTGGCAAATAAAGCCGTAGTTCTTGTGTTCATGGTAATCATCTGGGAGACCCAATCCGTATGACTATCTACACGGTTAGTATTTAAAGTTGTAACGATATCGGAAAGAGTTGGATCCCAATACGTGAGGTTCTTATCGGCATACACACCATGTTTAGTGATGTTTGCGGAAAAAGTAGAATCAACGCGTATATTAACAAGACCCATTGCCACGCCGTCAGCATCAACTTCACCTGCATCAGAAGTTAAAAGAACAGGGCAATAAGCTTGTAACTGGCAGTTTACAAAGATATTATTGGTTATGCTGAGATTCGTCGAATTTCCATTATTCATAAAAACATAACCCGAACAATCAATAAAGTCATTGTGATTGAAAATAGCTCTGTTAGTCGTGTATCCAACTCTGAATTTGTATGCAGTACCCTGGAAGTTCACGTGTGTGCAGTTTTCAACTAAAAGAGTATCCACCAAAGTTGCCGAACCACTGTTGAAGTCCGTAACACCACCGTTACGACGGCATTGATGTCCATCCATATTTACAAAGTAATCATTTGTCAATTTGACAACCGATAAGGACGGAGGACCTCCAACCCAGCACCACCAAGTATGTTCCATAATACAGTTATCTACTTGCAGTTTCATAGCGCTTCCACCAAAATTAAAGAAGGCCCATCCTGAGGGGTTACCTGAGGAATTACCTATTTCAAGATCGATGTTTTTAACAAGAAGGTCTTTATTAGTGTTCATACCGCCAGTAGTGTTAATCCCTGTGGCATATAAACCCGAAACAACCGGTGGAATTATTGTACCTTTTTTTATGTTTTGTTCCGGTCCCATAATAATGGTTTTTTGGGTCGTGGAAGATTGGGGATTTGTTTGGCACGAATAAGTTCCTGCCACTTTCAGATAATATACACGGGTTGCGGGAGCAAGACTGTCTGATGTCATGAGTTTCGGCAGCGTAGTGTAACCGCCAAATTCAATATCATCTTTTACAAAAAGAGTATCGCCGCTTTTTTTCGAGACATACTGCATATCTTGAGCAAACGCCAACGATACTACAAGCACCAGCAGCATACTGAAAAGTAATATCCTTTTCATATTTAGAACTCCTTAAATGATTTGTTTTACTGTAAATATTAGTGAATTAGTCACGCTTTGTTTCTTTCTTATGAATTTCCTCCACACCTCCTTCCTTTAAGTATAATATTATTAGAATAGACAATTACAAAGAATATCTTAAATTCAATTCGAATACAGTCGGTGAATAAAGAACTTGCACTAAATTTTCTGTTATTGGAGCACCCGGTGTTAATCTGTATTTACGATAATAGTTTATTCCATTATGAAAAATATTCATTCCATTCAAAGCTATACTCAAACCTTCAATAGGCAGATTTTGCTTTAGCGAAAAATCCCAACCATAAATATTGCCGGTATATTGAGCCTCTTCAGGTCTTGAACCTACAGAGGTTATGACATCACCGGTCATTCTAAACGATATCCGTCCAGAAAATCCTTTATAGTCGATACCAAGTGCAACATTCACTACATCGTTTGCCTGTTGAAGTAATCTTCCTTCAAACGTCGTATCTGTTGCCGTGGTTTGCGAAACTTGTTGTGGGCGGCCAGTAATAGGATTTATAACAGTAGTAGTCGTCACTATATTTTGAATAATCGTGTAATCAGTTTTTGACGCTGATTTTGTATAGTTTACATTGAAAACCAGAGCACTAAACGGCCTTGGCAAATACCAGAAATTTGTCTGCCAATCAATTTCAATACCTCGTATAAATCCAAGATGATTATTATTTAAAGGGAGGTTAACGTTCTGAGTGTTCGGAATTGTAAAACCAAATCTATCAGCCATAAATGCTGAGTCTGGGAGCCAGACATCAGAATACCGATTTACATCCTTAAAATAAATCGTAGAATAATACGTTGAATTTTTTATTTCTTTGTAAAAGAAACCTACTGAAAATAAACCCAATGTATTATCGTGAATAGTCCCCATGATATCATAATTTTGTGCCGTTGACGGTTTTAGCATAGGATTGCCTATGTTAAAGTTGCCGTCCTCAAATTCAACTTTAGGAATAATATCTGTGTAATTCGGGCGGGAAATACCGGTTGTATAGGCAAACCTCATATCCGACCAATCATTAAATTTATATTGGAGTTGTACACCGGGGAAAACATTATTATCTGTCCGATCAACGTTGTGCGTATTATACGGCACATTATGCGATAGGTTGACGGGATTAACGGTGTCGCCTACCGAACCGTTTGCAGTACTAATCGCATTGCCCATAACGGTGTGCATTACATCCGTAAACTGGGCATGATAGTTCATATTGTAACTTTCGAAACGTGCACCGCCGAGTACCATCAACTTTTGACCAACATTAAAAGTGCCCATCAAATAACCCGCTGAAAATTGTTCTGCACCGTTCCAATCATTCTGCCAGCTATCGGCGGCTTCAAATGCATTAGACCATCCCAGTCGAGATAATTTCAACCAGCCATCATATTTACTTTCATCTATCGCCCACCGAAAACCTCCGTTCTTGAAATCATAGAAATTATTAAGAAAATATTGTCCTTTCTTAAAATCTGTATTCTGTACATCGGTAAATCTCAATAATCTACTGGGTGAAAGAGTTACACCTGGAAAGTAACTATTTGCGTCTGGATTGGCATATATATCAGATGAAGTCTTAGCGCGATACTCATCACTGTTGTTTTCACGTGTCGTTCTTATGTACTTACCTCCGGTTTTAAAGGTTGCGCTAATGTCATTAGAAAAGGTAACCGGAACGGACACATCAAACGCTGCATTATATAAATGCTGTGAAAAACTTTGGTATTGCGTACTAACCCATTGCCCCGCCCCACCCGTCGCATTTTGAGGATTACTTGGATTGATATTGTCAAAAATTCCACATGCATCCGAAAGTGATATATTATCCTGGCCAATAACGGAAGGAAAAGGGGCTGGGGATGTACTACTAAATTCAGTAACTGGATTTACCCCATGAGCAAGTGTTGTATATTGCTGGGTATAGGAATGCGATAAGGTTGCATCTACTTTGACACTGCCAAATGAATTTTCTGTTTGAAGTGCATTAATCCATAATTCTTTTCCATACAGATTGCGATCTGCTTGAATGTTTAGAGTATTATTATCAAAACCTAGGTTAAGCTGGTTATGATTATGATCTGAAACATTACCAGCAAAAGTATTTTGCAAAACTATTTTACCATTCGGAAGTTTATAATCCAATATAAGACTCCCGCCGCTGTTCTTGTCAATATCTTCATCTAATTCGAAGGTTGCTTGGGTCGTCCGATAGACAGCTTGACCCCACCTATCTAAATATACACTCCCTTGAGAAGCCAGCCCAATAGTTATGTTTGCTTGTTGATTGCCGCCGTCAGAACGATCCATATTCCCTTGGAGGAAAACACCAAGTTTATCATCAAAGAAACGCTGACTGACACTTGCCCAAAATTTATAATTATCTGAGAGATGATATGACGCATTGTAATTTCCTTGAGCAAGCACGTCAAAATGAAGACCCGTTGGGGCTTCCCTTAATCTTAAATTAACCACGCCGCCAAGTGTATTTGCATCCATATCCGGCGTAATAGCTTTTATGACTTCAATGCTGGAGAGCAAATTTGATGATATAAAACCAAGATTTGTTGCACGGGAACTCGGATTGTTCCCAATGCCGCCCATATCGGTTGAAGGTAATTCAATACCATTTAATAGAACTTGATTCAGTTTTGCCTGGACTCCACGGATAACTACCTGGTCCCCGTTCATAAGAGAAACACCGGGTAAGCGGCTCAGTGCAGCAGCAGCACTCGCATCCGGAAGCTCATGGATTCTTTCAGAAGAAACTATATTGGTTATTGTGTTGGAAGTTAGCTGCTGGTTGATTGACGCTTTCTGTCCTCTCGCCTGAGCAGTGACAATCACCTCTTCGCCTTCCAAGGCTTGGCTTACAAGTGAAAAATTCATTTCAAGTGTTGCACCCGCTTTTACTTCCACCGGTACCTCTTTACTGCGGTAACCAATATAACTGACTTTCAGTGTATATGAACCGGCAGGGATTGCATTGATTAAATATTTACCATCCACATCAGATGTCGACCCCAAACTGGTACTTTTTACCGTGATATTTGCCCCAAACATGATCTCCCCTGTTGTTACATCCGTAACAGTACCTTTAATCCTTCCGGATTCCTGTTGAGCCGAGAGATATGAAGCGCCAAATAGTAGAAGGGAAATGAGTAAAAAAGATTTTATAGAAAAATTCATATTTACCTCACTTTTTTAGTTTTTGGAATATTGAACAAATCTAAAAAATTGGACGAGAATGATTGTTAACGTAATAATATAACATATCCCATGCAAACCACTTTTTTACTTTAATTAACCACATTGCGCAGTTGATTATCTTAAACACGCATTGAAAAACGAGACTGTTATATTCATCGTAACTTCTTGTGCGATAAGTTTAATTTGCAGAGTCCTAATTTCTGATAGAACATCAGTGGATTTAAAATTAATTTATTTCTTAATCATACATACGGTTGTACATTCGCTTCAGACGAGATGCCTGATATTTTAGAAACCTGAAAAACAAAACACCTTGTCGAACATATATTTGGGACTAATAAGTTTCGCATTCGGATGATAGGAAAAATTCAATTAAATATTTAATGGGTTTAAATATCATTGAACCGATTCAATAATCGGTGTAAAAAATTACTCGGCCATTTACTTTTTTATCGACTTTTACTCAAATGGCTCTAAAAATTATACACACGGAAAATGAAAAATGGTCTCGTTAATCGACATGAATTTACTCGATTTTAATTAATACTTTTCAATTATGCAAGTGATTTTTAATATTAGTTCATTAAAAATGATGGGTTCGTGCTCAACAGAAATATCAGGGTTATTGATGCCGGAAACCATTGAAAGAGAAGGGGTTTCTGGAACGGGACTAACTAAATAAAAAAAAAGAGAAACGGAATTTTTATATACAATAATAGAATTAAACAGGCATCCTTCATCTTTTTCTCTTTAGAGACCTCTCGTTTGTTAGCATGACTGTCTGTAAAAAACCACTTAATTAATGATGAAGATTCTTCTAATGCCTCGATCTGCAAGGAAGAAGCAGGAACAATCGGTTGAGCACCCCTTCTTTATTGTAGACCCTTTGATTGAGAAAGAACCATTTTCTTCTTATTCTGTGTCGGAGAATATACCATGCACAAACGAATAGTATTCGTACTGCTCCTTGTTTTTATTAGACACTCCTTCACTGGAGTATGTGCAGTTGCACAGGATACATCAAAAACTCAGGCTGTAATTCGACTTGTTGCTGATGGCGTACTGAAAGACGCTACCTTTCAGTTAGTAGATCAGAAAAGCGGAATTCATTTCAAGTCCCTTGATAAAGTACCTTCAGATGCACACCTTCGCTTGGAGAGTCCGTATAACGATTGGCGGTACTGGAATGGCGTTCTCAATATTGCAATGATTCAATTAGGAGATGTGCTTAAAGATTCTGCTTACACGAAATTCTCTCTTAAAAATATTGCTTTTAATTTTGACAGCTATAAATATTTTGAGAACAAGTATAACGGAGAGGGAAAGTGGAACTACCCGTTTGGTCAGTGCTTTATCATGGAAGAATTAGACGATTGCGGTGCGATGGGGGCGAGTGTCCTTGAAGTATCACGCTTTGTTCCACAGGAGCAGTATCGAATATATATTAACCAGGCAGCAACACATATACTCACAAAACAAAATCGGTTGAAAGATCGAACTCTTGTCAGATCGTTTCCGCATCAATGGACGCTTTGGGCTGATGATCTTTACATGAGTGTTTCATTTCTTGCCCGTATGGGTGAATTCTCGAAAGACTCTCGATACTTCGATGATGCGGCTCAGCAAGTGATAAATTTTCACAAATATTTATTTTGTGAAACAACCGGACTCATGCATCATTGTTGGTACTCGGATGTGAATAGAACTAATGTTGCGTTCTGGGGCCGTGCGAATGGATGGGCAATGCTCGCGCAGATCGATTTATTGGATCGGCTGCCGGCAAATCATCCGCAACGCAGTACACTGTTAAAACTTCTGCAAAGACATATCCTGGGGATTGCACGGTATCAAAGTGCTGAGGGTTTGTGGCGTCAGTTACTGGATAAGACCGACTCGTATCTTGAAACATCCTGCTCGGCTATGTATACCTACACCATAGCTCGTGCCGTGAACAAGGGATATATCGAGCCGCGATATGCGTCAATTGCGGAACGTGGATGGGAAGGGGTAGTTTCAAAAATTCGTTCCGATGGAAAAGTTGAGGGAGTATGTACAGGTACAGGAGTCAGTGACGATTTAGTTTTCTACTATCATCGTCCAGCACCACTCAATGATGTACATGGAATAGGCGCCGTATTACTTGCCGGTGCAGAAATTCTTCAGCTGAAAAAATAATTCAGAGAATATTTTTGCTTTAATTCACCACACAATTTTTAAGGAATTCATCCCTCTCACAATTAAACTGTTTGAGATCCGAAAATTCTATTCAACAACGAATGGATTTCCAATAACAGTTATTTTTTTACTTATACATTCCGTTGTTGTAGATTGAATACCTGGCTGAAGTCCGCCTGCCGTGATTTCGAATTGTCCGGGCGCGACAACAAATTTCAAACTTTCATTCAAGACAGCAAATTGCTTCGGGAGAAGTTGAAATTGGACTATTTGTTTTTCACCGGGGTTAAGGTGAATTCGTTTAAATCCCTGCAGCGAATGGATGGGAACTGGAACAACACTCGTGAGGTTTTTTAAATAGAGTTGCACTACCTCGTCACCGGCGGTCTTACCTGCATTTCGGACTTCAACAGCAATTGTAAGACTTTTATTTGTTTTTGTTTCATCCGGCATCGTAAGATCACTGTATGTAAATTTTGTGTAGCTCAATCCATATCCAAATGAATACAATGGCTCACCTTTAAAATATCGATATGTTCGTCCGTACATATTATAATCTTCAAACGGTGGAAGCTGATCAACTGATTTATAAAATGTGACTGGTAACCTGCCGGCAGGATTATAATCTCCAAAGAGCACATCAGCTAATGCGGTACCGCCTTCTTGCCCCGGATACCAGAGTTGAACAATTGCAGGGATGTTTTCTTTTTCCCAGTTTGTCGAGAGCGCACTGCCGCTCGTGAGAACTAATATGATAGGTGTGCCCGTTGAAAAGAGTATTTTGAGCAAGTTCTCTTGTACGTTGGGCAGATCAAGGTTCGTTCTGTCGCCGCCCTTGAATCCTTCATAATCGACGCGCATTTCTTCGCCTTCGAGTTGAGATGTAATTCCTCCGACAAAAACTACGACAGCAGAACTTTTTGCGAATTCAATTGCTTTTTTTAAGTGATCTATATTTAACAATTCCCATTGAACGATCAATTGCGGTCGGCGAGAATTTTGAAAATATTCTAGCTTGAATGAATATGATTTCTCTTTTTCAAAATGCACATGATTGCTTTTTACACCGAGTTCATGATTTGTCCAATCTTCAAGAATGGGCTTGTCATTTATATATAAACGAAATCCGCCATCGCTCCTAATAATTAAATTATAATCACCGGTTTCTGATGGTTGAATATTGCCGGTCCACCGGATTGATTGGATATCAGATGCACCTTCGAATGAAGGAAGTCTGGCACCATAGAACCAATTTGTATTATTGACAAGATTGACCCTTGTAAAAAACGGCTCACTCTTGAGATCTTTATCTCTGAAATATTCTGTTTGCAACCCTGGTTGTGAATTGTACTTAAATACGTCAGGAGGAATATTATTAACCACAGTCCCCTTTTCAATGAGGTCGCACCCCTGCTCATAGATCACTTCCGATGCATCAGCCATCTTGTTCTTTAATCCCTGCAACGGAGTGACATAGTGAGAGGGAGTGCCGTTGTAATTTCCTAATAACATTGTATATGAATCTGCGGTAGGTCCGATAACCGCAATTCTCTTCAAATCCTTTTTTAGCGGCAATACACTGTTCTCGTTTTTAAGGAGGACAATGGATTCATGTGCTGCTCGTAGAGATAACAGACGATGTTCTTTTGAGTCGTTCTCTACTATCGACAACTGATTGTACTTTACCATTTCAGGTGGATCAAACATACCAAGTCTGAATCGCGCAGTGAACAATCGCTTCACAGCAATATTGATATCTTCCGCCGTCAGCAATCCGTTTTTTACAGCTTCGAGCAATGCAGATTCATAGACTGTTCCGCATTCTAAATCCGTACCAGATTTTACAGAAAGCGCAGCAGCTTCTGGTGCTGTTTTTACTATTTTATGATTCATAAAAATATCATCGATAGCTCCGCAATCTGATACTACATAGCCGTTAAATCCCCAATCATTGCGCAAAATTTTATGGAGCAATGCTGGCGATCCGCAGCATGCTTCACCCATGAATCGATTATACGCGCACATAACAGAGTATGCGCCGGCTTCTTTTACGCACGCTTCGAATGCGGGTAAATATGTATCATAGAGATCGTGATTAGAAATAATTGCATCAAAGGTATGTCTGTCTGGTTCCGGACCGCTATGGACAGCATAATGTTTCGGAGTGGCTATGACTTTAAAATAGTTCGGATCATCTCCTTGCAACCCTTTTACAAAGGCAACTCCCATGCGTGATGTGAGATAAGGATCTTCTCCATACGTTTCCTGACCGCGTCCCCAACGCGGGTCACGAAAAATATTAATATTGGGGCTCCAAAAAGTAAGTCCTTTAAAAATCGTCCGATCGCCTTTTCGGATAAAATCATTGTACTTAGCTCTTGCTTCCGTTGAGATAACGTCGGCGACCTGCGACAGTAATTCTGTATTCCATGTTGCAGCCAGTCCGATGGCTTGAGGAAAAACAGTTGCTGTACCAGCACGCGCTACGCCATGAAGGCATTCATTCCACCAATTGTACTCAGGAATATGTAATCGTGGAATTGCTTTCGCGTTATTGACCATTTGCGACGCCTTCTCTTCCAAAGTCATTTTCGAAATGAGGTCATCGACTCGCATCGTTATGGAAAGATTTGGATTAAGATAATCTTGCGGTACTTGAGATTCTTGCGTAAAAGCCAAATAAGAAAATAAAAGAAAGAGGGGAATGAAGAAGCGCATAGTGCCTCCCGATATACAAGTGATGAAAAATACTTGACTCGAATTCAGGGTGGAACCGAAGTGAGTTAGAGATCCAAAGAACGGATGATTCCTAATTCCAAACCGCGGAGTTCAGCGAGACCGCGCATTCGTCCAAATAATGAATAGCCGGGATAGATTCCTTCTCGTTGTTGATCCGGTATCATAAGATGTCCATGGTCAGGACGCATCGGCATGCGCCGGTCTTTTCTTCCTTCACGGGCACGTCGCTTCTGCTCAATGAGAAGCGTTCGCATGACTTTGTAAATATCAATATCACCGTCTAAATGGTTATCTTCTAAAAAGTCTCCATTCTCGTTTCGCACGACATTGCGCAGATGAACAAAATTAATTCTTCCGGCAAATTTTTCCGCGATATCAACGAGGTCGTTTTGAATTCCCGCACCGAATGAACCCGTACATAATGTTATTCCATTTGAAGGTGAGTCAACAATATGTACTATGCGCTCAACATCACCTCTGCTGCTCACCACTCTTGGTAATCCAAGGAGTGAGAAGGGCGGGTCATCCGGGTGAAGTGCCATCAAGACGCCGGCTGTTTCTGCAACAGGAATAATTTCCCGAATAAAGGAAAGTAAATTATTGCGAAGTTCTTTTTCTCCAATTTCATCATACTCGCGAAGTGCAGTTCTAAATTGGTCCAACGTATACGCTTCCAGGGAACCGGGCAATCCAAGGAGAATCGTTTGTATGAGTTGGTTCTTTTGTGTTTCATCTATACTATTATAATAGTGTTCCGCCATCCGTATCTGATCTGCATGGTAGCTCTTTTCTGCGCCTGGACGCCTGAGGATGAAGAGATCAAACGCGGCAAAGACGCTTGCTTCGAACTTTGTTGTGATTGACCCATCCTTAAATTCAACACGGAGATCAGTGCGTGACCAATCGAGAATCGGCATAAAATTATAGCAGACTGTATCGATTCCACTTTTTCCCAGATTTCTGATCGACTCCTTGTAATTTTCAATGAGTTGGCGATAATTCTCTTTTCTCTTTTTTATATTCTCATGAACCGGAACACTTTCTGCAACAGACCATCGTAATCCCTCCGATTCTATAATTTTTTTTCGTTTTATAATTTCATCGGCAGACCAGATCTCACCAGAAGGAATTTGGTGGAGTGCGGTGACAATTCCGGTTGCACCGGTCTGTTTTATTTCTTTGAGCGTGACAGGATCCTTCGGTCCAAACCATCTCCATGTTTGTTCAAAAGCCATTCTGTATTTCCTTCTTGTTCATCTCATGCTAAACGCCGCTAAACACACTAAATCCGCCATCGATAGGTACGGTGGTTCCTGTAACAAATTTTGCAGCATCACTTGCAAGCCAGATCACCGTGCCGACCAGTTCTTCCGGCTCGCCGAACCGTTTAAAAGGAGTTACATTCATCACTGCTTTACTGCGTTCGGTCAGTGAACCATCTTCGTTCATCAGGAGTGTTCTATTTTGATTGGTGATGAGGAAGCCGGGGGCAATTGCGTTCACACGAATGCCGTCACCGAACTTTTGGGCTAATTCCACTGCCATCCATTTTGTGAAATTATCAACCGCTGCCTTTGCAACAGAATATCCCATCACTCGTGTGATTGCCCTGTATGATGCCATAGATGAAATATTAATAATAGATCCGCTTTTTTGCTCCGCCATAGTCCTGCCGAAAACTATTGTAGGCAAGATTGTTCCAAGAAGATTGAGATCGATCACTTTCTTGAATTGATCGATGTGAAGATCGAATACGGTCTGATCGAGTTCAACGGTGGCACCGGGAATATTGCCGCCGGCTGCGTTTATTAATATATCGATGCGGTTGAATTTATCTAATATTTTTTGATGAGTCTCCTTTAAGCTTGCCTCATTCAAAACATCGCAGGGAAGACCTGTAACTTCATAACCAGCATTTCTAAGAGCTTCAACTTTTGTTGCAAGATGCGCTGCGTTAATATCGAGCAGCACAACTTTTGCCTTTGCTTGAAGGAATCCTATCGCCATTGCACCAGCAAGGATTCCGCCGCCGCCGGTGAGAACCGTTACTTTGTTCTCCACGTTAAACAGTGATTCTACATAATTCATACCATTCCTCAATAAAAAGTAACCACTATGTAATTCATTCAATAACATAAACACAGGACGAGTTGTTAAAGTTCGCAATGATGAATTTCATTCCATGTGAACGAATCAATCGTGAAATACTTTAGCCAAGATAAGGAATAAGATTTCAGAGAGGAGTTCACCACCGTAACACTCGTTGTGTCATCAACAGTATCTATAATAATGAGATATTCGTTCATTCTCAAAAGAAAATAGTTTTTGTCAGAACGGTTTAAGGGATTTGCTTTATATCCGTTGAGTTGCACCTGTTCACCATACATTCCATGATGGATCAAAAAATATTCACTATGCCAGCTTAAGCAGGAATCAATGCACAAGTGTGAAAGGATTCGTTGGACTCTGCTTCGCTTGAAGACAACGAGGGAGAAAAACGTGGAAGTAAGAACTGTTCTATGCGAGTGGAGAAACCGAAAAAATTGTATTACAAGCCAGGTTTGTTGTAATGCGATTGCGAGAGGCCTGGAAGCGAGTATCAGGTTCTCATATTCGTCTTGACAAGAAACACCACTCCATCAGAGTACGAGGAAATTATTTTTACTGCTTAAAAAAAAGAAGAAATATATCTGCTTTACTTTGATCACTAAAGTTCCAGAGATCAGTGGAGAGATGAAAGAAATCGAGAAAAATTGTATTTTTTACTTGCTTTTATAAATGCTGCGTGTTAATATTGAAGCGGTTCAATTATCTTTAAACCAGTTTATATTAATACAAATCATTTAGATAAGTTGAATACGGATAAATCGAACGTGCTTTCAGTCGGATTGAGCCTGTTCAACAAGTCCTCGCAATTCGTCACAATAATCGATATAGACAATCCAAAACATATGTAATTTTTGAGGAGATACGCAATGTCAAAAGAAAGAGATAATTTTGTTGCATCGAAGCTGGCGAAAATGACCCTGGAGGAAAAATGCGGTCAGGTTCTCACGTT
>Ga0182017_10001696_pt1 | contig 16942 bp, 14 predicted proteins | sample 712E3DmetaG_FD_120492 | JGI IMG/M metagenome (GOLD analysis project Ga0182017, IMG submission 120492) | Permafrost microbial communities from Stordalen Mire, Sweden - 712E3D metaG | ecosystem: Environmental > Terrestrial > Soil > Wetlands > Permafrost | place: Sweden: Stordalen | collected... | reverse complement strand
TTCGGCGTTTGCCTGGGGTTACAGGGGATGGTGGAGGCCTTCGGCGGCACCCTCGGCGTGCTGGACTACCCGATGCATGGCAAGCCGTCCGAGGTGGCGCACCAGGGCGCGGGCATTTTCGAGGGCCTGCCGGAGCGGTTCACCGTGGGCCGCTACCATTCGCTGTTCGCGCAGAAAGCGACCTTCCCGGCGTGTCTCGAAGTGACGGCGGAGACCGCGGACGGCGTCATCATGGGCGTTCGGCACCGCGAGTTGCCCATGGAGGCGGTGCAGTTCCATCCCGAGTCTATGCTGACGCTCGAGGGCGGCTGCGGCCTGCGGCTGATGGAGAACGTGGTCCGCCTGTACGGCCGCGTCCGGCCATGCCCCGCGTCCTGATCGCCGGCGGCGGCCTGGCCGGCCTGGCTGCCGCGGCTGCGCTCGGAGGCGCCGGTTTCGAGGTCGAACTGTTTGAGGCGCGCCCTTTTCTGGGAGGGCGGGCGACGTCGTACACGCTGCCATCCGAGGAAGGCGGCGAGGTCATCGACAACTGCCAGCACGTGCTGCTGGCCTGCTTCACGAACCTGCTGAACCTCTACCAGCGGCTGGGAGTGCGCGACCGCATCCGCTTCTTCCGCGAGTTCCGTTTCGTCGAGCCGGGAGGGCGCGTCTCGGTGCTAGGCGCGGGGCGGCTGCCCGCTCCGTTACATTTCGCCGGGTCCTTTGCGCGTCTGCGTTTTCTGAGCCTCAAAGACAAGCTATCGCTGGCGCGCGGCCTGATGGCCCTGGCCCGCGAGCGCGGCCGGCGGACGGATCTCGACCGCATCACCATGCTCGAGTGGCTCCGCGAGAAGCGCCAGACGCCGGGCGCCATCGGGCGATTCTGGCAGCAGGTGCTGGTGAGCGCGATTAACGAGGACCTGGATCGCATGGCGGCCGGGTACGGATTCCAGGTCCTCTGGCAGGGCTTCCTCGCTCATCCGGACGCTCACCGGATGGGCCTCTCGACCGTGCCGCTGGGGGAGTTGTACGCGGTGCGGGATCTGGCGAACGCTAGCGTTCACCTGAAGGCGCCGGTCGAGTGCTTCGGGATCGAGGACGGGCGGGTTCTAGCGGCGCGGGTCGAGGGCCAGCCGGTGGCCGCCGACTACTACGTCTCGGCGCTGCCGTTCGAGCGCGTGGGAGCGGTTGCGCCCGGACTGGGCCTCGATGTGAGCGCCTTCGAGCACTCGCCCATCACCGAGATCCACCTCTGGTTCGACCGGCCGGTGATGGGTTTTCCGCACGCCACATTGCTCGACCGCACCATCCAGTGGGCGTTCAACAAGAGCGAGGGGCGCTACGTCCAGCTCGTGGTGAGCGCGTCGCGGAGCCTAGTCGAGATGAGCCGGCAGGAGATCATCGGCCTGGCGCTCGGCGAGTTCGCGGAGTTTTTTCCCGCTGCGGGCCAGGCGCGCCTGCTGAAGGCGCACGTGGTGAAGGAAGTCCGGGCGACGTTCTCCGCGCGGCCAGGTCTCGAAGCCCGGCGGCCCGCCGCACGCACCGGGATTCCAAATCTGTTTCTGGCCGGCGACTGGACGCGCACCGGTTGGCCGGCCACCATGGAGGGCGCTGTTCGCAGCGGGTATCTGGCGGCGGAGGCAGTGGCCGAAGCTGCGGGCCGGCCCCAGCGGTTCGTAGGAGAAGAGTGACGGGGAGCGGCCAATCGAGCCGGGGGGACCTGCCCAACCCAGCCTGGCCCGCATCCTGCGCCAGGCCGGACGATCGCTGACGCCTGTTCGCCAGGGGCGCGATCGCTCACCCCAGGCGCGCCGGCGCCGGCCGTGCGCCCGGGGCCGACTGCCGGCTTTCGAACCTCCGATTGGGTTCCGTTCGAGGCGCCATCGAGGGGTCGCGGTAGCGGGCCTGGGCTACCAGCGCGCCCAGCAACGTGAAGGTCAGCGCCGCGAGCGCCGGTTTCTGCATCGGGTAATCCACGAGCGCGTGCAGGAAGACCGCCGCCACACCGATTCCCCAGCGCTGCCGCGCGGAGTAGTAGAAGGAGGCGCAGGCCAGCGCGGCCGCCAGCGCCGCGAAGGGCAGGCCGCCTTCGGCCGCCCATTCCGCCCAGTCGCAGTGCGCGTGGTTGGCGGCCACACCGGGATCGAACGTCGCGTAGGCCGGATAGGCCGCGGGCCACGTGCCCAGGCCGAACCCCATGGAGGGCCGCTCGCGCAGCATGACCAGCGAGGATTCGACCAGCTCGCGGCGGACGGCCAGCGGGTCCGGCTGTTTGAACCGCGAGAGAAGGTAGCCCGGGCCCGCGATGGCGACCAGGATTGCCGTCGCCGCCGCCAGCTTCGACATCGTGCCCAGCGCATGGCGGCGCGCGTCCAGCGCCAGGACGGCCGCGGTTTCGAGAAACACCAGCACCGTCCCCGCTCTCGATCCGCTGGCCACCACCGATGCGGCCATCAGTCCCGCCGCCGCGCACCAGCCGAGAGCGGCTCGGGGCCGCGCCAGCGCCCGCAGCAGCGCCAGCGGAATCACCAGCTCGACGAATGCGGCGTAGTTGTTCCGATATACGAACGGGCCCAGGACCAGGTCTTTGTAAGGAGTGGGGAAGAGCCAGAAGATGCGCCCGCCCGAAGTGAACAACTGCACGAGCGCGAGCGCGGCGATCCCCGTGCCGAACCAGAGCAGCGCGTCGAGAAAACCGCTCCGCCGGGAGCGGTCGCCGAAAAGCTGGAGGGCCAGGAAGAAGGCGGTCAGGTGCGCCGCCCAGATCGGCGCCGCGTTCCAGGTTTCGAAGCGGTAGACGCTCGCGCCCGCCACAAGCTGCGCCAGCGGCCAGAGTGCCGCGCACACCAGAACGGCCAGCAGCGGGCTGCCTCTAAGCGCGAACGGCCGCAGGAGGAAGCGGGCGGCCCAGACCGCGCCGAGCGCGAACAGGCCGGCGTCGAGCGCGCTCAGCGCCCATCGGCCGGTCGCGGATACGGTGAGAATCCCCCCAGCCAGCAGCGCCGCCAGCGCCACCGCCGAGAGGCGGCACAATTGCGGCGGCGGGCTCAGTAGGCTCCGCTGCGCGCCAGGACCGCCTTCACCGTTCGCGCCAGAATGTACACGTCCAGCCATAGCGACCAGTTGCGGATGTAGTAGGTGTCGAGTTTCTGCTGCACGGCCAGGTCGCCGTCGCTGCGCGCCGCCACCTGCCACAGGCCGGTCAGCCCGGGAGCCACCTGGCCGCGCAGGCGGCGAAACTCGTTGTCGAACTGGTCGAGGTGGTAGAAGGGGAACGGCCGCGGGCCCACCAGGCTCATCTCGCCTCGCGCCACGTTCCACAACTGCGGCAGTTCGTCCAGGCTGCTCTGGCGGAGCAGGCGGCCGACCCCGGGCAGAATGCGGGGGTCGTCTTTCAGCTTGAAGCGCTGGCGCCACTCCTCCCTCGCGGCCGGGTTGCGTTCCAGGTGCTCGCGCAGCATGGCGTCCGAGTCCAGGTACATGGTTCGCAGCTTGCGCACGCGGATGGGCACCCCGCCCTCCCCTTCCCGCTCCTGGCTATAGAATGCCGGTCCCGCGCTCACGCACTTGATCCACACGACGGCCAGCCCGATCACCGGAAGCGCCGCCACCCCGAAAACCGCGCCGAGCGCCACATCGAGAGCGCGCTTCAAACGGCGGTTGAGCGGCAGCAGCAGATTCTGGCGCAGCTCAAGCCCCAGCACCCCGCCCAGGTCGCGGGCGGTCACCCACAAGCTCGCCATCCCCAGCAGGTCCGGGACGATGATGACGTGCGGGAAAACGGCGGCTCTCCGCTCCAGCACCTCCAGCAACTGCTCGGCGGAGAGAGACGGCATCGCCACCAGCGCGTGGCGTACCCGGTGGGCGCGCGCTATTTCGGGGGCCGCCGACAGCGGGCCCGCGATCGCGACGCCCGAACAGGCGCCCCGCCCGCCCAGGTGCTCGTCGTCGTCCAGGCAGGCGACGGGTTTCAATCCCAGCGCCGGCTGCTGTTCAAGAGCGCCGATGACCAGATGCGCGGCCCGGCCCGCTCCGAAGATCAGAATCGGAACGCCCCACCACTGGCGCCGGGCGAACAGGCCGCGCGCGCCGGCCCTGGCCAGCGGCACCAGCGCGGCCGATAGCAGCCACTTCATCACGAATATTCCGCGCGAGAACGATGCGACATCTTTGTGGAGGAAGATCGCGCCCGCCAGGGCCAGGAAGACGATCGAGGTGGCGGCGGTGAGGCGGCGCAGTTCCTCGACCGGGCTCAGGCCCACGCCTGGGTATAGGTCCAGCACGGCGTATGCCGTTAGAAACAGCGGCGCCGTGGACCAGATTCCGTAATACGTCCCGGCCGCCGGGTTCACCAACAGCCAGGCTCTGGTTGCGAGCAGTGCCGCGGCCGCGAGGCCGGCTGCATCCGCAACGGCCAGCACCAGGCCGGTCCCGACCGGCTGGACGCGCTTCTCGACGCGCTCCCGCGCCCGCGTCGTGACGCGGTTGATTTCGAGGGTGGGGTTCATCGGAATGGCTCCCAGCCCAGAAGTTGGGCCACGAACAGAGCGACGAAGCGGGGGTTGTGGCGCAGATACCGGCGCGCCAGCCGGCGCGGCTCGCTGGCCAGGCGAAACAGCCATTCCAGGCCCGCCCGCATCATCCAGCGCGGCGCCTGGCGCTTGGTGCCCGCCAGGAAGTCGAATGCGGCGCCCACGCCCACCATCACCGCCCGAACCTTGCCCCGATGCGCCGCCATCCACCGCTCCTGTTTGGGAGTGCTCAGCCCCACGAACAGAATACGCGCGCCCGAAGCCTCGATCCGCGCGGCAGCGGCGCCGTCCTCTTCCTCGCTCAGCGGGCGAAAAGGCGGCGCCCAGGCATAGGCGATATCGAGGCCGGGGCAGCGCCGCCGAACGGCCCCCGCCAGACGGTCGAGAACCGCATCGGTCGCGCCATAGAAGCCGACCGGAATGCCCTCCCGCTCGGCCGCCGCGAGCAGGCTGGGAGCCAGGTCCGGGCCATAGACCCGCGTGGCGCTCCGAACCCCCAGCAGGCGCAGCCCCCACACCAGCGGCACGCCATCGGGAGCCACCAGATCCGCCCCGTTCATGATGCCGCGGAAGGCGGGCGAATCCCAGGCTTCCATCACGTTGTTCACGGTGGCCACGGCGACCAGGCGGGATTCGCCGGCACGCGCCCAGGCCAGCACCTGGGACGACGCGGCCGAGTACGAGGTGGCATCTGCGCGCATGCCAAGGATGAACCGGGATTCGACGGCCGGCGAAGGAGTCATGGCTTCAGACATGTCTGCCTCAGATACGAAACCCGATCGGGCGATGGCGCCCTGGCGTCCGGACGTTCGCCCTCCACCGCCAGCCCGCGGCCGGGGAGCTCGCGGGGAACTGCGAATCCGCGCGGGCCTGCCGCCGCGGAGCGCGCCGTCGCGGAGCCTGCCGTGCGCGTCCCGGAGAACTTCGCCCCAACCGGGGCAACCTCCGGTCTCCCGCTGCTGCCGGCTGCCCTATGCGTGAGCATGAACTCCGAACTCCGGGCACTTCGTCCAGCCGATTCCAGCGGCTTCCCTCCCCCTTCGGAATCGTCTGGGCCGGACGCGTTTCCCCCGCCACCGCCGAATACGCCAGTCGCATCGTCGGGCGCCTTCGGCCGATGAGCCGGCTCAGTCGGCCGGAACGACTCCGCACCAGGACGGACCCGTTTTCTGCATTCTCTCGACCGAACCGTGCGCCAGAGACTGGCGGCGCGCCGATACGCATTCCGACGCCGCCCGATAGGCGGCCCGGCTGGCTGCGATCTGACGGCGGGCCGACTGTAGCAATGGATCGCGGACCCCCGATGCCGTCTCCAAAGTCCGCCCCAGAGCGGCGAGGAGTCTTTGCGGAAAGCCCGGATCACTCAGATCGACCACGTCGCAGCCGGCGCCGAACATATCCGCCAGACCGAGGAACTTATTGGCGTAGTAGCGCGACCTTGTCAGGGCTACGGCGGGTATGCCTTGAGCGAGTGCAAACACCGCGCCGTGATAGCTTCCGGTCACCACCATGCGGCAGCGGCCCGCCAGGCCCACCACCGCTGCCGGCTCGGCCGGACAGGAAATCGGCCCCGATGCGCCCAGGACGTCCGAGACGGTCCGCAGATCGGATTCGCAATCGACAAACGAAACCGGGACGGGGAGCACGGGAAGGCCGTGCATCCTCGCGAATTCGGCCACCGAACTCAGGACTGAGGAGGCCAGTCGGCGGTCCACCGAGGAGTAGTAGGCGACGCGCAGGTTGACGCCCAGACAGGCGCCGGCCACGTGGGCACGGTGGCGATACGCGAGTTCGATTGCGTCGTCGCCGGTCACGTGAATCCGCTCGGAGGGCACGCCGAACTCCTCGAGCAGAGGAAGGCTTGTCCTGCGCTCGCGAATGCCGATCAGGTCCACAAGCGGCAGCACGGACCGCGCCTTTGCCCGCAAGGCACGATTCTCGATCGGACCCAGGCCCTGGCTGAACAGGGCCGTGGGCACCCCGGCGAACGATGCGATCTCCAACAACCGAAGGACCGACCATGCCTGCGGCAGAAACGAATCGCACAGGTTGCCGGCCCCCGAGACAGCCAGCAGGGAAATCGAGCGGAGAAGCCGTCCCGGCTCTTCGCTTGCCGGCCGGTCCAGGTCCCGTCCCGGCGCGTTCATCGCGAACCGGCGGGCGGCCATGCGCAACGCGTCGGACGGAAGCGACCTCAGCAGCGGGCGCCAGCGGAGACCTCGCTCGATATGCCAGCGGAGCCGGGTGCCGAACGGAGGGCGCCGAGTGGGACCGCCATTCGGATTGCACCCCGCCAGGATGCCGTCACGAACCTGGGTCGAGTACGGCAAAACACGCGGCGCGAAATGCCGGAGGCGGTCCGGCGCCGCAGTGAATGCCGCCGTTCGAGCCGCGGGCCATCGCTCCTCGAACCGGTCTGCCGCCACAAGCAACGCGGCCGTATCGCCGGCATTGTCATAGCCGTAGGTTCCGGGCTCGATGAGAATCTCTGCCGCTCCGCTGGAATTGGGCATACCGACGTTCCACCTTGTATGTCGAGATCGTGCACAACCGAGCCATCGTGCCGGGACCGTTTCCCGGCGGCCCCCGGGGCCGCACAACGCCCCGCCCGGGCATCCGGCCGCTGCGGCCGGATCCGGCCAGCCGGACGATTCCGGTTCCGGCCGATCGAGGCAAGCCGGCCGCACTGATCGGGCTCTTCAGTTCCTGCTGGCGCGGGCGCGCTCGTAAATCTCCATTAACATCTCGTAGTTCCGCGCCGCCGTGTATTTGGCTTCGAACTCGGCCCGCGCTTCGCGCCGCATGCGGGCGAGCGCGACCGGGTGCGCCAAAAGCCACTCGACCTTGGCCGCCAGATCCGCGGCGTCTCCGGGCGTGAACAGCAGGCCGGTGCGCCCGTCCTCGATGATCTCCGCCATCGCTCCCAGCCGCGACGCAATGACCGGCAACCCGCAGCAGAAGGCTTCGAGGATGACCATCGGAAGCCCCTCATAGCACAGGGACGGGAAGACCAGAAAGGCGGCCTGCCGCATGAGCCCGAGCACTTCGGCTCTTGGCCTGTGGCCGAGCAGTTCGACTCCGGTCACGCCCCCGAGGACCGCCTCGTCCGGCCCGCCGCCCACAGTCTTCAGAGGCGGGCTGCCGTTCAGACGCTCCCACGCCCCGGCCAGCACACCCAGGCCCTTTTCCTCCATATGCCGGCCGGCGAACACAGCGTAGCCGCCGGTTTCGGTGCCGGCGCCCGGGTCCGGCCACACGAAATTCGGCTTGACCACGATCTTCCCGGCAGGCAACCCGCCCGCGACGAATCGCGAACGGGCGAACGCGGTGAGCGCGACGTACAGGTCCACGGCGTTGGCCCAGATGCCTGCGGCCCGGTGGACGGCGCTCATGCCCGCGACGGCTGCCGTCGCGGCCCGGCTCCTGCGGTAGCATCCGTGAAGAACCCCCGGCCAGGCCACCGCACGGCCGAGGCAGGACTCGCACGCGCTGCCGCCCCGCTCGAGCAGCGCATTTGGGCAGAGCAGGCGGTAGTTATGAAGCGTCTGGACGACGGCCGCGCCCCTCGCACGCGCCGCGCCGTAGCAAGCCGGCGAGAGCAGAGGGAAGGTATTGTGGAAGTGCACCACCTCGGGCCGGCGCCGCTCGATCAGGGACCCGAGTTCGCGGCCGGCCTTCCGGTTCCACACCGCTTTGGCCGCTACCTCGATCCGGCTCATCCCGAGCGTGCGGCGATTATCGGTCGAGTGCCGCAGCACCGTGTGGCCGCGGTCTTCGAGCAGCCGGGCTTCGGAGGAGAACACCTCGTCCTCCCCGCCCGGTTCCAGGTAGTAGTTGTGGGCTGTCAGAATACGCACTTTACTAGGTGCCTTCGCTGCCGGCGCGTCATCGGTGTTGCAGCAGGAGCGCGCCTCTCTCCCTGCGCGCATCGCGCGCGGAGGTGCGACCCCCGCTTGCTGCCATACGTCGCTCGCCGCCGACCTCGATCTTGATGGTATTCGCGCATCCCGCGCGGCCGTGCGACCCCTGCTTGGGGATCCGGCCAATGTCGAGCAAGGCGATCCGTTCCCGGCACATCCTGGAGGCCTTTTTCCGGTTTCGCCTGCAGAACCCACCCCCGCGCGAAGGCGTCCACCCCATGGCAACGAGGAAGGCCCAGCGGACGATCCGGGAAGAAACGACGCTCGAATCCTCGAAGCACTGGGGTTCCTTTCGGCCGGCAACGCTCCCGCGCCATCGCTCCATGCGCGAGCCGGACCAGCGTTTCGGTCGTGTGGCGGCCGGGTCGTCGCCGGATGCCACGTTTTCGCTGCCATCAGCCGCGCCCGAGGGGTTCTATCTCGAAGTTTCGAACCCAAGCGCCGGCCCAGAAGCGACGAACTCGGCCGATGGGCGATCCACCGGCTGGGTGTACCGGGCCGGTGAGGCCGAGCCGAAGGCCGCTCCGACCAGCACCCCCAGCGGCGCCATGGCGAAAACGTAGGTCATCGGATTGTCGGTGATCATCATCAGGCACATCGCCAGCGCGGCCAGGAAGGCGGCGAACTGAAGCTGCGTATCGGGCAGACGCCGCCTCTCGCTGTAGCGCGCCATCGCCCAGAGCCGCCATAGCATCCTGCCCCAGGCCAGAAGCCACAGGCTCAGCCCCGCGACTCCGTAATCGTGCAGAACGCGCAGGTAGTCGTTATGGGGGTGCGCCATGCTGTGAAAACGGTTCTCGATCAGGTGCATGGAGGAGCCCGCTCCCTTGCCAACCCACGGCGACTCGAGGAACGAATCGTAGGTCACTTGCCAGAACTGGGCTCGGCCCGACACGTTGATGAGGGTGTCCCCTAAACGCAATTGAACGTCTCCCGACAGGAACCGGTCCCGGAGGGGCTCGAGATTCGCGAATACCCACCAAAAACCCGCGATCGCGAGACCGAGCGACAACAGTCCCCACACCCAGCCCCGGACGGTGGCCGACACGCGTCCCAGCGTGAGCAGCACCAGGCCCGAAATCAGGGCGACGCGGGAGAGGCTGGCGCCGATCTCCGCCAGCAGCGCGACCGTCATCAACAGCGACCCTCGCCCGCCGAATCGCCACCTCGCCGCGTACCAGGCCACCCCGAAGAGCGCCGCAATGCCGAAAGCGCGCGGACTGATCGGGTATCCCGCTCCCAGCTCGCTCGTGCACAAGGTGTACGCATACACGGCGGCTCCGAGCCAGATCCCCCAGGGGAGAAAAGTCTCGATGGCGCTCTGTATCCCCGGACCCTCCGCCAGACCGGCGGCGAGCAATGCCAGGCCGCTGAAGCTGGTCAGACAGAGAAGATTCTGGACTCCGTTCACGCTGGGTGTATACCAGAACATGGTGGTAAAGGCCCATACGACCAGAGCGATAAACGGCCAGACCGCCTTGAGAGCGGTCTTCGAGACGCTTCCAAAGCCGAGCAACAACCCCCAGGACGCAATCGCGTAAACGATCGTAAGCAGGCCTTGGCCCGAGAACCGGGTTCCCGCGTCGACCCGGGAAAGTGCATCCACCGAGCCCAGCACCAGCAATACCAGTACGATGAACCGTCGTGCCATGGGACTCTCCCTCAAAGGCCCGTGCGCTACGTGGCGTCCCAGGCGTTCAGTCTCATCTGCCGCCTGATCCACGAGCCGGGCAGCAGAAACACCCAGGCCAGCTTCGCCAGTTGAAGCAACGCCAGTTGCGTACGGCCATTCCTCAGCAGCACGCCCACGCTGGCGAGACCACCCGCGCACAAGCGCAGGCGCAGCGGATCGAGAAGGTGCCCGGAGCGCAGGTAGGCGGCAATCATCTCGTGCTTGTACACATGGGTGGGGACGTAGCCCTGGCAGGGCGCAACCGTCAGAAACGCCCGCGTCATCGCGATCTCCGCCTCCATGGCCCGGCGGAAATCGCTCCCCCCCCTTGAGAGCTGACTCGAATGACGCCGGTAGAGAGCGAGTTCCTCGTCCAGAGAGTACCCCTCCACCCCCAGCAGGCCGCACATGTAGTCCAGATACAGGTCCGGCCCATGTTCAAACTGCCGCTGGGGAATCGGAAACAGCCGTTCCGCCAGTTCGCGGCGCAAGGACACAGCCGAGGTTACGAAGGTGACCGTCTTCTCCAGGTGGGCGTACTTGTCGCTCCCCAGGCGCCGGGACCCGCGATACGCCGGGAAGACCGTCTCTAGCGGCTCCAGCGACTCATCGGCCGAGCGCAGCCTGTGACGCACCCAGCCGGCATCCGGCATGGAGGAGAAGATCTCGACCACCCGGGCGACCTTGTCCTGTCTCCACACGTCGTCGGAATCGAGCAGGCACACGATCTCTCCCGTGCTGGCCGCGAACGCCGCGTTCAGCGCCGACGCTTGGCCGCCGTTCTGTTTTCGCACCAGCTTGACGCTCGGCGACAGCGCCCGGTACCGCTCGGCCACCTGGCAGGAGTCGTCGGTCGAACCGTCGTCGGCGATTACGATCTCTTTCACCGGATAGGATTGCGCCAGCACGCTCTCGATGGCCGCGCCCAGGAAGCGTCCGTAGTTGAAGTTCTCGATCAGCGCCGAAACCGCAGGGCGGCGTTCCCCTGGCCGGATCATGTCGGTAGTTCCCTCTCCACTGGACCGAAGCGGCGGTACAGCCAGTACGTCACCGTAGCCGAAACCGCCAGGTTGAGCACCATGCTTGCCGCCGCGCCGGCCAGCCCCGCCCGTGCCGTGAAGATCAAGGCCGCCGCGATTCCGACCGGCCCGATTACCGCCCCCCGAATCAGGTAATGCCGGGGTTTCTGCACCGCCTGCAGAACCAGCGTGCGGCCGGAGCCGAGCGCAATGAACACCGGCATCAATCCCAGCACCGGGATCAGCCAGTCGTAGGCTCGAAGTCTGCCGCCGTAGACGATCTCCTCGATCCGCGGGCCGAAGCCCAGCAGCACGCCCTCGTAGAGGATCGACGCGCCCAGCAGGCCGGAGGTGATCAGCGCACCCTTGACGTGCAGTCTGCCGGCCCGCCCCGAGCCATAATCGGCGCTCAGGTTCGGCAGGAACAGAAGCGCGACCGCCGCCGTCACCTGGTTCATCGGCTGCACGAAATTGAAGATCGCCCGGAACGCTCCTGCGGCCGCCAGGCCCAGGTAGCCCGCGATCAGAAACGTCTGCAGTTGCGTAACCCCGAAGGTCAGCAGGGAGGTCGCGCCGAGCCATTTGCCGTACTCCCAGTGAATGCGGGCCAGTTCCAGGCACTCGCCGGTCCGGACTCCCCGCCATCCCCGGTTCAGACCCAGCTTCCTCCACGCGGTGGCGGAGGCCACCGCGGAGGCGACGCCCATGACCAGGAAGGCGCCCACCGGAGAAGCCCCGACCGAGTGCCGGAGCAGGAACAAGCCCCCGATCAGAGCCAGCGCATATGCCGCGCTCGACACCAGCGCCGACGCGGGCCCCCCCTCCACGTAGCAGAAGCGGCGCAGCAGCCAAAGCAGCAACAGGACCGGCAGCGACATCGCCAGCCCATAAAGGGCCCGGCTCAGGGAGGCGTCGCTCATCGCCGGCGCCAAGGCGGCGATCAGGAGCGATGCCCCCACGCTCCAGGCGCCGTGCAGCCAGATGAGCCGCTTGAAATACGCGGGCAGGCCGCTCCCAAAGCGCGCCGGACCGAGAACGCAGGCCGGATCGACCAGCAGAGCGTTGTGAAACCCGGAAGCGAACAGGAACAACGCGAAGGCGACGGCAAAAGCTCCGTACTCGTCCGGAGGCAGCCATCTGGCGAGCAGGATGTTGGCGCCGAAGCTGGCGATCGAGGCCACCCCCTGATCCACGCAACTGAGGAGGCCGCGGCTGGCCCAGCGGGAGATCGACCGGCGCATGCCGCCCGCCGGAGCGCATGCGCACCGAACTGTGCCCCACACTTCCGTCATAGGGAATGGCCGGGTGGCCCATGATCGAGGTTTGCGCGGCAGCGCGAGGTCTAGCTCTTCTCCTCCCGATCGCGATAGTGATAGTACTTGCCGTAGTAGCCGTAGTAGTGGTACGTGTCGCTCATGTTCTTCTGGATCTGGTTCAGCACGACGCCGACGATGTTGGCGCGCAGGCGCTGGAGCGAGGCGAGCACCGAACTCACCGCCTTGCGGTCGGTTTCTCCGGCGCGCGCAACCACAATGACGCCATCGACGATGGTGGCGATCTCTAGCGGCTCGGCGAAGCCCAGGGTAGGGGGCGCGTCCACAATCACCAGATCGTAACTCCGAATCGCTTCATCGAGAAGGGGCACCAGGTTCTTGCCAACCAGGTCGGTAGCGCGCCGCGAGGGTGCCCCCGCGGGCAGAATCGCCAGATCGGGCGCGCCCTCGACCGCGGTTACCGCCGCGTGCCAGTCCGCGCCCTCAAGAAGGACGCTCGCCAAGCCGCCCCCATTGGGAATCTGGAACCGTTTGTGGAGGCTGGGGCGGCGCAGGTCGGCGTCCACCAGCAGCGTCTTGTGTCCCTGCCGCGCGTGCGCCACCGCCAGATTGGCGGCTACGGTCGACTTGCCCTCCGCCGGCGATGCGCTGGTGACCAGCAGCGAGTGCAGGTTGCGCTCGAAATCGGCCAGCAGAATCGAGTTGCGCAGGCTCCGGATGGCGTCTTCGTACCCGCTGTGGGAGTGTTCGGCCGACTCGGAGGCCAGAACCAACTCGTGATGGCCGCTGCCATTCCCGTTCTCCACGCCTCCTACCAGCGCCAGCCGGCCGCGCCACGACTTCACCGTGGGCAGGTTGCCGATCACTTCGGCCTTCAGCGTGCGGGCCACCTGCTCGGGATCGCGGATGGTGGTGTCCAGCACATCGGTGAGCACGGCTACGCCAACCGCCAGCAGGGAGGAGAAGATAAAAGCCAGCGCGACGTTGAGCGGAACGATCGGATACACCGGTTTGATGGAGGGCCGGGCCGAATCCGCGACACGGATGGCGCTGTTCTGAAAGCCGGCGTTGATGCCTGCCTCTTTGATCTTCCGCACCAGCTCTTCGTAGAGCTTCTTGTCGGCCTCCGCCTCCCGCTTGAGCGACTGGTACTCGAAGGAACGCGCGTTCAGGCGATCGAACTCCGCCTTGGTTTCGGCGACCGCCTTCTCCAGCATCTGCTCGCGTGCGGTGGCCTGGCGGTATTCCACCTCGACCCGCTGGGCGATATTCTGCCGCGCGCTCTCGAGCAGCCGCCGCGCTTCGGCCAGTTGAGCGGCGGCTTTGCGGTACTCGGGGTGGCTCGGCCCGTAATGCGCGCCTACATCGGCAAATCGCGCCTGCGCCTCGTCCAGACGCTCGGACATGGTCTTAAGCGCCTCGCCCTGCGCGGAGACTTGCGCCGCTTCCAGGCTGCCGCCGCGTACGGAACCCTCCGCGGCCTCCTTGCGCACACGGTCGGCCTGCGCGCTGGTGTACTCGGTGTTCAGTTGCAGCAGGCGCGCCGACAGAATGCTCGTCTTCTCCTCGGGATCGATGACGTTGAGTTCGCGCTCGAACTGCGCCAGCGCCGCGCTCGACCGTTCCATCTTGGCTCTCAGCTCTTCCAGTTGTTTCTCCATGAACGCGGAAAGGCTGGCCGAGGAGCGGTAACGGATGTTGTAGGTGTGGTCGATGTACGACTGTGCGATGGCGTTGGCGACGCCGGCCGCCACGCGGGGGTCCGTGGAGCGGTAGCTGATGAGCAGCAGGTAGGTGTTGGCCGGACGCGTCACCTTCAGCTTCTTGAGGGTCACCGGCGCGTCCTGCGCATCGGCCGGCTTGACGTCGTCCGGGATGCTGGCGTCGCCGCTCTCGATCAGCTTGAATCGCTCCGAAACCGGGCGCAGCACCGAGTCCGACTGCACCAGCTTTACCTGGGTGGCGAGAAACTGGTCCGCGTCGTTGACGCCGCTTTGCATCGCCTCCTCCCCCAGCACGCCGGCAGGCATCCGCCGGTCAATGTCGATCGTGGCCGTCGATTCGAATACGGGCGTGATCCGGGAGGAGACCACCAGCGTGGCCGCCACGGCCGCGATCACGAACGTCAGGATCTTCCAGCGGTGGCGCTTGATGATCCAGACGTATTCAGAGAGGGAGATCGAGGCCCCGGCCGCGCACTCGGGCGGAGGGCCCACGAAGCGCCAGCTTTCGGCCGTGGCGGGGAACTGCAGCGCCGTGGGAGCGGGCAATGCCCGGGCGACAAGTGGTTCAGGCATTTTCCTGTTTTCCTATGGAGAGTGAGATATCGCGGTCGTGTCACGAACCTGCCAGAGCCGGCTAGTGCCAGATGAGAACGCCGGAGGCAGTAGCCGTTCCGAATCCCAGGATGCGGTCGAGCGCGGTCATGCCAGCCCGCCGCCCGGCATTGTCCGGAATGTAGAAGACATCGCTGGCCAGCAGCGGAACATCGGGCGTCTTTCGCTCCATGATCTTGCGCAGCGGGATCGGGATCTCGTGTTTCGACGCCGAATCGCCGTCGCGCCGGTAGATGTAGGCGATGCTCGAAGAGTAAGGAGAGAGGCCCTCGGCGAGCGCCAGCATCCTGAGAACGCTGGTCTCCGCTCCATCCTGAAGCGCATAGGCTCCCGGCTTCTTCACGTTGCCGACCACGAAGACCCTGCCCGCCTCGGGAACGCGGATCTCTTCTCCGCCCGTCAGGTGCAGGTTGAGATCGGAATCGGCCGCATCGATGAGGCCCTTGACGGGGATCCGCTGCACCAGGGCGGCAGGCGAGCCGGCGCTCGATGCCGGCTGCGGGCAACTGACCAGGATCTCGGCTCCGGCTTCCGGGCTGAGGCCGCCCGCGCGGGTCAGCGCGTCGAGCAGAGTCACCGTGCCCACGGCCTGGAACGTCACCGGGCTCTTGACGGCTCCGGAGACGCTGATGGGCCGGCTATGGTATTCCACCACGGTGACCGTGACCTCCGGATCCACCACCAGTCCGCTCGTACGCAAGACCTCCGCGATAGCGATCTCCAGGTCGTCGGGCAGCAGGCCTTGGGCCTTGATCCGGCGGTCGGTCATAGGAAGGCGGATGACGCCATCCGGGCCCACCCTCAACGTACGGGTGAACTCGGGGGCGTCGTACACGCTTACCGCGACCAGGTCGTCCGGGCCGATTCTCTGGGCCGGCAGGTTGGGAGCGTTCAGGTCCGCGATGGTTCCGCGCGTCTGTGCCGCTGCCGCTCCGCATGCCGCCAGGAGCAGAAGAAAGCGAATCATGGTCAGGTCCTCATCTCTCCGGATCGTGCCGGATACGGGCTTCCGCCGGCTGCGCCAGGCTCTGGAAGCTGCGTTCGAGGTCGCTCAGCCGCTCGCCCAGCGCGGCCAGTTGCGCATCGCGCGGCCCTTCGCGGTCCGTCTGGGCTTCAATTTTGCGCAGAATGGCCGCACGCGCGAAATCCGAGATGCTGGGCGATCCCTTGCGCGCGCAGACCGCCGCCAGACGGCCGTATTCCTCTTCCGTAAGCCGGAAGTTCACCAAACGGCTGCGGGGCTTCAACCCGGACATGGCTTGCGATTCCTGCCGACGCACCGGTCTGCGGCGGCGTTAAACGGGCGCTTGGGCACAGCTCACGCATCGTGAGTCCCCATTCTTGCCCGGAAGACACGCGCACACCCGAACGCCCTCCAGCCCCTGGCGGCTGGCTTCCGGCTCCGCCCCGCGCCTCATACTGCGGCGTTGTGCGACAGCCAGTGTACAACCCGTAGATCGTCCCCAGCCGGGATATCTTTAGGGCAGCCGCTCGGAAACATCGGCGCCCCCCGCGCCGGCCAGCCGCGCCGGCCGAAGCCTCACTTCCCTGCCCCGAGCCCAGCCTCCAGGCGCAGCCGCACCACCCCCGCGCTGGTTGCGCCGACGCGCGGCCCGGCCAGCAGGATGCCTGCCAGGTTGAGCGGATCGGCGGCCGAGACCTGAACGTCTTCAATGCGCGTGCCCTGCCGGCGCAGCCAGCGCAGCAGATCGAGGGCTTCCGGCAGCGCAAACTGCTCGCCCAGAAAGGCGCCGGCGAAACGCCCTCCGCGGATCTCGCCCCGCGCCTCCATCCGCCGCAGCACCGCCAGCAGGTCGCGCCATGGCGGAGCCACCGTCTCGCGCGCCAGCAGATCGCGCAGCAGGATTCCCCAGCGCCGCAGCAACTGCCGGGCGAACGCTTCAACCGGGGCGTCGGAAGCCGGCCCCCGGCCTCCGGTTCGCGCCGGCAGGAGCGCCCAGCGACCTACCGCGTGCCGGGGCCGCGCCTTTCGCCCCCGCCCCTGCCCCCGGCGGCGCTTCGGATCGGCCAACGAGCGCAGATTCTCGAAACCGTCCGCCGTTACTAGGCCGGCCGCAACCAGCTCCCATAGCGCATCTTCCACCTCGCTCGCCAGGCGACCGGTCGCGCGCTGGAGATCGCCGAAGAACGATGCGCCGCGGCCATCCAGCTCTTCGAACACCTCCCGCGCCGCCGGCGACAGGCTGGCC
>Ga0182017_10001695_pt1 | contig 16945 bp, 7 predicted proteins | sample 712E3DmetaG_FD_120492 | JGI IMG/M metagenome (GOLD analysis project Ga0182017, IMG submission 120492) | Permafrost microbial communities from Stordalen Mire, Sweden - 712E3D metaG | ecosystem: Environmental > Terrestrial > Soil > Wetlands > Permafrost | place: Sweden: Stordalen | collected... | reverse complement strand
GGGGTTTATGTCAAAATGGGCATATGGTCAACAAATCTTCATATGGGCGTTTGCATGCCTGGTTTTCTTCGGACCATTATCAATCGGGCAAGCGGCAACGGATGTTTATAATGGACACCGGGGCCAGAGTTTCAATAAAGGATGGAAGTTTAATCTGGGTGATGTAACGGGAGCTCAGGCCGTGGCTTTTAACGACGGCGCCTGGAGAGGCTTGAACGTGCCGCACGATTGGAGCATCGAACTTCCCTTTAATCAGAATGTTCCAAAGAACCAATGGGGCATTGAAGGCTATATGGACGGCGGAATCGGCTGGTACAGAAAAACGTTCACCCTGCCGCAATCATCTTCGGGAAACCGGGTCTGGATCGAGTTCGACGGCGTGTATATGAACAGCATTGTTTACTGCAACGGCGACAGCATCGGGCTTATGCCATACGGCTATGAAACGTATGAATTCGATATAACCTCTCATGTCACTTTTGGCGCTACGAGTAATGTTATTGCCGTCAAGGTCAACCACCAGATACCGAGCAGCCGCTGGTATCCGGGCAGCGGCATTTACCGCAATGTGTGGCTGACCATACTCAATCCGGTGCACATCGCATCGTGCGGAACATTCGTGACAACGCCGTCGATCACCACGGCCTCAGGCGTGGCGAAAGTCAGCTCCGAAGTGCAGAACCAATCGACCGCCTCCCACACGGTGACCATCAGCGCCACCATCACCGATGCAAACGGGACCGTTGCCGCCACAAACTTATCACCTTCGACCGCCGTCGCCGCGGGCGGCCTGGACACCGTTGTCCAGAACCTGACCGTGGCCAATCCCAAACTGTGGTCGACAACCTCTCCCAATCTTTACACCGTGAAAACCGTTGTAACGGACAATGGCGCGCCAGTCGATTCATTTGTTACGACCATGGGGTTCCGAACGATCAGGTATGACGCGAACACCGGTTTCTACCTGAACGACCAGAACATGAAAATCTACGGCTTCTGCAACCATCACTGCACGAGCGCCCTCGGCGCGGCCTCCTTTTACCGGGGCAAGGAATGGATGGTGGAAAAACTCATTCCCATGGGGACAAACGCGATCCGCACGTCACATAATCCCGAAGCGCCGGAACTGCTTGATATATGCGACAAGCTCGGGATCATGGTCATGGATGAATTCACCGACATGTGGGATTCGCCAAAAAACACCTATGATTATGGCAAATTTTTCCCGAAATGGGCCCAAACCGATATACAAAACTTCGTGCGCCGTGACCGCAACCATCCCTGCGTCATCATGTGGAGCACGGCAAACGAAGTACTGTCCAACAATATGTTGACTAATGCCACAAACCTGAAAAAGTGGGTGCGTAACGACGATACCACCAGGCCGGTGACGTGGGCGCGCGACAACCCGGCCACCGCGTCGTATCAGACATCCATCGACGTGTTTGACCTGCACGGCATGAATTATCAGGAAACAACGTACGACCAGGTGCACACGCAATACCCCAATCGTAAGATATTCGGCAGTGAAAACGGGGGGTCCGAATCGAACTTTTATGAGATCTATCGCCACCAGTTCGTAGCCGGGGCGTTTTTCTGGACCGGGTTCGATTATCAGGGCGAGGCAACGTGGCCGAGCGTCCGCGCAGGGGCGGGCAGGGTGAGCACCTGCGGTTTCCCCAAAGGCAATTATTGGGTGCACCAGGGCCAATGGCTGTCGATGCCCATGGTCCATATCGGCAATCATTGGAACTGGAGCGCCGGATCGAACCAGACCGTAACCGTGTATTCAAACTGCGATGCCGTGGAATTGTTCCTGAATTCCGCGTCGCTCGGTTCCAAGAACACGACGAACTCAACCGGGGTCTATCATCTGACTTGGAGTGTTCCCTATGCCGCCGGGACCCTGAAAGCAGTCGGGAAAAAGGCCGGAGCGGTTGTTGCGAATGATTCCGTAAAAACCACGGGGGCGGCGGCCGCCATCAAATTGACGGCGGACAGGGGCCGGATCGCCGGCGATGGCGAAGACCTGTCCTTCGTTACCGTAGAGGTCGTGGACGTGAACGGGCTGACGGTCCCCACCGCGACTAATTCCATGAGTTTTACCTGCACGGGCCCCGGGACGATCGTGGGCGTTGACAACGGCGATGCCACCAACCAACTGTCGATGAAGGCGTCCACCTGTCCGGCGTATAACGGCAAATGCCTGGTCATCGTCCAATCGAATGGAACCATGGGAAACGCGGTCCTTGCGGCAAGCGCAACCGGGCTTTCGGCCGGTTCCGCGACCATCGCGTGCTCCCTTGCAACCACGGGTATTCAAATGAATCGCACTCCCGCAAGCGAATCGGGATTTGCCGGAGCAACGCAGCTTGCTGTCCATGGGTCCAATGCCGTAACGAACATTCAATATCATTTGTCTTTTTCCGGCGCTATTGGTTTACACATTTATGACGCCAAAGGTATTTTAGTAAAAAACATAGTCAGTGGATACCAGCAAGCCGGAACGCATCGTGCGCAGTGGGACGGGAAAAATTCAAGCGGGGAAAAAACCGGCGCGGGAATTTACTATTGTACATTAACGGCGCATGGTTGCATTTTGACAAAAACTATTGCGCGCATAGGCACATACTAGCCCACAAGGGAAGCATGAACAAAAAATCGTTATATGCGGTAGCGCTTTTATTTTTTTCATGGCTCTTGGGCGCCGCATTGGCCCAGGTCGCGACAATAAACCCCGCAAGCGTAAAGCAAACCATCGACGGCTTCGGCGCGAGCACAGCCTGGAACGGGCAAATCAGCGACGCCGAAGCCGACGCTTCCTTCGGCAACGGTAATAACAATCAATTGGGACTCAGCATCTTGCGGGTGCGGATCGAAACTTCTTCCTCGTCGTGGACGAATGAAAAGTCGAATGCCCAAAAGGCAAAGGCGCGGGGGGCGACAATTCTGGCCTCGCCATGGAGTCCTCCCGCGTCAATGAAGACCAACAATAACGTGGTGGGCGGCGAACTCAATACGGGTTCGTACGCCGCCTATTCAGCGTATTTGAAGAGCTTTTGCGATAACCTGGGAAACGTGGACGTCGTTTCAATTCAAAACGAGCCCAATATTAAAGTCACGTACGAATCCTGCACCTGGAGCGCCACGCAGCTTCTTAATTTCTGCAAGAACAACGCCTCTGCCATCGGCAAACCCGTGATGATGCCCGAGGCGTTTAATTTCAGTTTCGCCCTGTCGGATTCGACGCTCAACGACGCGACGGCCCGGTCGCAAGTGACCTATATCGGAGGCCATTTGTACGGGACGACCCCCAGAATTTATGCCAATGCCGAAACCAACAAGAAAAAAGTTTGGATGACGGAGCACTATTACACCTCCGAAAGCATCGATACATGCTTGACCATTGCAAAAGAGATCGTGGATTGCATTTACAACGATATGAGCGCCTATATCTGGTGGTATTTGCGGCAACCGGGCTGCAACATCATCAATACCGGCGGCTCCATTAAGAAGAAAGGGTATGCCATCGGCCAGTTTTCAAAATTCATCCGTCCGGGATATTCCAGGATCGACGCAACCTACCAGCCGCAAACGGGCGTTTACGTTATCGGATGCATCGGCGCGCAAATGGCCGTCGTGGCCGTTAACCGCAACACCACATCCCAAAGTCAAACATTTACATTCCAGAATTGCCAGGTGACGAGTCTGGAAAAATACACGACCTCAAACACTAAAAACATCAGTGACGACGGCCCGCTCACCGTGTCGGGCAACTCGCTTACCGTAACCCTCGACGCGCAAAGCATAACGACATTCGTCGGCAAAGCCGTTACAACCTCCATTGATTTTTTTGCAGCGCCTTTGAAATCTTCTTCCAACCCCAATTACAGTTTCCTCCGGGCGGGAAACCAATCGCTTGTTTTTTATTCTTTGAGCGGGCAAAAATTCATTGAAGGCCAAGCCGGTTCGATTGATTTCAAATCATTAAGCCGCCTTGTACCCGGCGCCTATGTCATTTTGAGGAAGGATGGCGATAAATTGCATGAGAAAATAACATGGTGTCAAGGAGCCCGATAGTCTGCGCTGAGGTCATGTTTATTTTGCCGACTCGCTTTTCAAATTTTTCTTTAATTTCCTATGGAATGGCTGTTTTTCTTTTTCTATAATTCCTCGGGCTTTCCAAATTTCTTCAAGTATTTCATTATTCTCATTAGTAAACTCCGCCACTGAGGATTCAATGTAAGCTTCATGTGGCGCCCTCAACAAGGCGGTTAAGCAGGCCGCCCCTGTTTATTTTAAAAAAATGAATTTTGTGACGTGCATCACATACTGGATAAAAACGCCAATGTATATTATAATTTTGGTAAGAAAAAAACGTTTTTCTAACAATGCCGTATTAACATGAAAAATACCAGGTTTTGGCCGAGATCCAGGAAAAGTGAAATAATTGTCATTGGCACAGGCTCACAAAGGCAAACAAGGTCGAACGAAGAGCGGCGTTCCAGGAATCCCTTGTACGCCGCTTTGCTTTTGGGCTATTCAAACAGGAACAAAAGTTAGAATCGGATGCCCAGGATATTCAGGATCAAAACTTAAGAAAGGCTTGGATGCTGCTAGTAAATTCAGTTCATGAATTTTATGATAAAAAACCTGGTGAAAAATCAGCCGAATGTGATTCCCGGCACATCTTTTTCCATTGCCGCGATTTATATTAATTGTAAGTATTGACAATAGGGAATTTCCATATACTATGAGAAATTTTAACTGGTATCCGAAAACAGGTTCCTTGTCATAAACGAGATTTACTATGTCCTCCCAACAATGGCACGACATCAATGATCCCGGATTCTGGCGAAAACCGGACAAAGACAAGCCTGCTCCCGAATCCAACAAACCCCCAGACGCAGCCGATGACCCGCCTCCGGAGCCCCAAAAACCTCTTGTAAAACTTTCCGAAGGAAAGTTCGTCCCTCCGGCCGAAGGCGCGAAAATCAACAAGAAGTGCCCGGTCCAAGTAAACGTTGAATATTTGGACGATTCCGCCAAATCAATGCAAAAAGTCACCTTCAGCCTGCATGCGAATTACCAGGACGCTGTCAGCAATTTAAGTCATTATGTTGACGGCTTTGAAAAGAACGGCATTGCCCAGGCGGAAATGACCATGTATCCGCCGCCCGAATATAAAGAGGGCGACAGCGTTGATTATTTCTTCAAGGCAGAGCATATTCGCGGGGAAAAAATCATTGACAGCGAAGACCTCACCTTGCCCATGGAGACACAATCCATAATCCTTCAAAAGGGCGATTACGACGAAAATGGCGCACAGAAGTATAACAAAGAACAATCCGGCGACAATTTCAAACCCAATAATGCGGTTAAAAAACTCCAGGGTAATTTAATCACCACCAGCTTTTTACCCAAAGGTTCCGACGACGGTTTTTTCGGCGACCAGACGGACAAAGCTGTCAAGGATTTTCAGGGCTATGCCATTAAACTTGTTCGCATGAAACGAAGCCTTGGGAAAACGGAAAATACGGACGAGGGCCTCAACCAACAGTCGCCCGACGGCATCGTCGGCGAGAAGACCCGCGATGAGCTTGACAAATGGCTTAGCAAAGACTGGATCAAGCCCATTCCAACACTCAGGCACGGCGAATACGACGATACCGGGGTCCAGAACGGCAAGGGCAAGAAGGGCACGGACGACCACCACCAGGGCACGCCCGTTGTTGAAGCGCAACAGAATTTGCAGAAGGTGGAAGCATCTACTGATGCGGCCATTGACGGTTGGTTTTATGATAAAATGCTCGATGCTGTAAAGTTGTTTCAAGATGCCGCTGAAAAAGGGGAATTCATCATGAATGGCGTCCTGACCGTTATTGGTGAAAACCTTACGGGACATCAGAAAGGTGAGGTTGACGCAAAGACGCAGGAGTATTTAAAGAAAGTGGTCGACAAGACGGGGACAGTCCCTAAACCGGAAAGACCAAAATGGCTGGAAATCGCGGAACAAGAGGCAAAACGATGGGCTGGGAAAACTGAAAAAGAAATTTCCAAATCCTTTAATTATCATAAAGAAGTTGGCATTAGCCTTTCAGATCTTGTTGGGACAGATCATGCATGGTGTGCTTCTTTTGTCAATTATTGTTTAAAAAAGGCTAACTATGCCGCATTTTCACCCGCTTGCAGGGCCAAGGCAATTGCAACAGATGAAAATTTTGTTAAGGTAGAAAAGCCTTTCACAGGATGCATTGCCTTGATTGGTACCCACCATGTTGGCTTTGCATATGCGGTGCATACGACAAAAAAAGTCCCGATTCTTCTTGGTGGCAATCAATCAGATCAAATAAACTTCACTGCATTTTCAGAATCGATAACCTATTTTTTGCCAAAAGATTTTAAAAAACCAGATAAAATCCCTGATCTTTCCTTGGCTACTACAACAGAATTAAATGCTAAATTTGGAATTGCATTAAACATAAAAGGAGGAGATGTTACCAGATGATTTTTCCCAATAGAATTAGAGTTGTCTTTTCATTTATGTTTTTTTTTATGAGCATCGCAACGTTTGGGAGCGGAATTTCAGTTGATACATCTACAGCTCTCCCAGAATCAATTAAAAATCATGTTCAGGGAGAAATTAAAAATCATTTCAACTTTTCCGACAAATTAGGTCAACATTTTTTGGTTCTTACACGTGAGCATAAAACGGGCACAGATGGAAAAGAATCTATTTCAATACGAGCACTTCAATTTATAATGGATGATACCGTATGGAAGCAGGAGTGGATTATTAAAGATAACATTGAATGCCAGAGCCTTGACATTAGCGGAGATTTTTTGTACAATCTTGTATCATTTTCCGACTTGGATACTAACAAGATTGTTGAGACATCCGTCTCGTACTTTTTAATCTGCGCAGGGGGAATTGAACCGAAAATTGTTAAGACGATTATGCGTCAAGGTGAAGTTAAATACGCAGTTCGGGGAGAATCTTTCATTCGGGTGGATGAAAAAACCTCTTACGGAGGGACCTTTAAAACAGATAAGCAATTGGATTTAGTGCCTAATTTTAAAACACATTTAATTTCAGTATGGAAAAAAGCGGCTGGAATAAATTAACTGCCTCAAGAATAACAAAAAAGGCGCTGTAAACCTGCAATCGGCTTCCAACGCCTTTTTAATAACTAAACAAAACCTCAGTTTACTTTCCAATCATAACCGTTTTGACAAGTTTTTGCCCGGGCCCGGAACATTCCATTAAAAAGTTCCCGCCGGTATCTGACCCAACGCAACTGATCCTTCCTTCCTCACGTTCTTTTTATTTGAAAAAAACGCTGTTTTGTGACCGTCGTCACAAAAGACGTATGTGGTAAAATATATATTTTTTGTGTTTCAATAATACGGTTTCAGGGGCGTTGATTTGAAAAGGAGCTTATATGTCTCGCGCAAAATTGTTCGGAAGTCTATCGGCTTTTTTATTGACCGCAATTCTGTTATCATTTCTTTCCTGCGTCAGCGCTCCGCCCAATCCGTACGACTTTTCCAACACCAAGATCTATCTGACCTTAAAATCTTCCGGTAATCTGATTAGCGCCGATACGTTGGTGGATACGGTCGGAAATTCCATCAAGGTCGGGATAACCGCCAATTTTCCTGATTATGTGGATTCAGTTGGTATGATGTTTTTCACGTCTGATGGAAATGAGGAAATTGACACGGTATTAACAAATTTAGTCCTCCTAAAAAATCAGGATACTCTTTGGTATAAGGCATCCTTTCCTAAAAATGGCAATAGAACCCTGATTGCCACGGCCTTCGCTGAGGGGAATAATAAATATTCTGTAAAAGGCTATCTTAATATTCTTGATAAGCCCGTCAAGCCCGTTCCTCGCGCATGGCCGCATTTAGTAGTTAACAAAACAATAACCATCGGTCCTTCCCAAACATGCTCCTTGTCGGTTTCGGTGCTTGACAGCAACACCGCGCAGGCCCATACTTTTTATATGAAGCAAGACACGCTGCCGCAGGTTGTTTTCACGCCTCCTTTCACATGGACTCCTCCGTCAGGATTTATAGGAACGTCGGTGGTTTTATTCAAAGTCACCGACACCGACAGCCCCTCATATTTCGACACAGGCACGGTCACGATAACGGTGACCGCCACACCAATCAATCATGCACCCCAATGGACAAACAAGACCCTTAATGAAGTGACCGGTCCGGGAAATGCGATAAATCTGACCCTGTCCACCATGTGCAAGGACACCGACAATGACCCTATGACTTTCTCGCTTATTCCAGGAGCGCCTGCCAACGATTCCATCGCCAATGCCGCAACAACCCCAACGTATACTTTTTTGCCGGGCCCGGGTGACACGGGAACTTTTTATCCCAAGATCGTTGCGTCGGATTCCAGGGGCGGGTACGATACGCTGACGATTACATTAAATATCCACGCCCAAATCGTTTCCTCTAAAGCCCTGACTGCTTTCAGCTTTACAAGTCCCTCGGTAACGGCAGCGATTAATGAATCCGCGAAAACAGTTGCCCTGACGGTTCCCTATGGCACTGATGTGACGGCTTTAGTTGCGACCTTTGTTTCTATTGGCGCTTCCGTCAAGGTCGGCACGACAGTGCAAACGAGCGGGACGACCCCAAATAATTTCACCAGCTCGGTAACGTATACGGTGATTGGAACTGACGGTAGCACGCAAGCGTATGTGGTTACGGTAACAGTTGCCTCGAATGCCGCGAAAACCCTGACCGCTTTCAGCTTCTCCAATCCGGCGGTAACCGGGACAATTTCTGAATCCGCTAAAACAGTTTTCCTAACAGTGCCCTATGGAACGGATGTAACCACCCTGGTTGCAACTTTTGCGGTTTCCTCGGGGGCTTCGGTCAAGATCGGTTCCATTGCTCAAACAAGCGGTACGACCGCCAACAACTTCAGTAGCCCAGTAATATATACGGTAACTGCGGCTGATGGCAGCACGCAAGCCTACGTGGTTACAGTGACAACTGCCTCAAACACCGCAAAGGCTTTGACTGCCTTCAGTTTTAGTAGCCCCTCGGTAACGGCAGTGATTAATGAATCTGCAAAAACCGTGGCATTGACGGTCCCGTTCGGCACGGATGTAACGGCATTAGTAGCGACATTTACTTCTACAGGAGCTTCTGTCAAGGTCGGCACGACAATGCAAACAAGCGGGACGACACCAAATAATTTCACCAGCCCTGTTACCTATACGGTAGTTGCGTCTGACGGCAGCACGCAGGCCTATGTGGTTACCGTTACCATTGCCTCAAACACCGCAAAGGCTTTGACTGCATTCAGCTTTACCAGTCCAGCGGTAACGGCAGCGATTAATGAAACTGCGAAAACCGTTGCATTGACGGTTCCCTTCGGCACTGACGTGACGGCATTAATTGCAACCTTTGCTTCTACCGGCGCTTCGGTCAAGGTCGGCACAACAATGCAAACAAGCGGGACGACACCAAATAATTTCACCAGCCCTGTTACCTATACGGTAGTTGCGTCTGACGGCAGCACACAGGCCTATGTGGTTACGATCACTGTCGGGCAGAACACCGCAAAAGCCCTGACCGCATTCAACTTTGCCGGTCTCACCCCGACGATCACGGGTACGATTATTGAATCTGCAAAAACCGTGGCATTGACGGTCCCCTTCGGCACGGATGTAACGGCATTTGTAGCGACATTTACTTCTACAGGAGCTTCTGTCAAGATCGGCGCAACAGTGCAAACAAGCGGGACGACCCCTAATAATTTCACCAGCCCTGTTACCTATACGGTAGTCGCGGCTGACGGCAGCACACAGGCATACGTGGTTACGGTATCCATTGGGGCCAACCCGGCAAAAGCTTTGACAAGTTTCAGCTTTGCCAGTCCTGCCGCAACCGGAACAATCACCGAATCTTCGAAAACCGTGGCACTGACTGTGCCCTTCGGAACAGATGTTACGGCTTTAAAGGCCACTTTTGTTTCTACCGGCGCATCGGTCAAGGTCGGGACAGTCGTTCAAACGAGCGGAACGACACCCAACAATTTCACTAACCCGTTGACTTATATGGTAGTTGCGGCTGACGGCAGCACGCAAGCATACGTGGTTACGGTCACTATCGGGGCTAACACTGCGATAATCATAGCAAGCCAACCCTCAGACCAAACAAAATGCATTGGCTCTCCGGTAAGCTTTTCGGTGTCTTCTAATACCGCTGTCGGCACGATGAGTTACCAATGGAAAAATGCCTCCGGCAATTTGACGGAAGGGCATTTTGCTGGGACCACGACTAATTCATTGTCCATAAGCGCCGTGGCAGCGGGCGACGCTGCAACGTATTCCTGCTATATAACTTCTTCGGGCGGAGGAAGCCCGGTAACCAGTTCGGGGGCGAAGCTCACGGTGAATGCTCTTTCTACAACGCCCACCCTTGCGGCAAATGTTCCAAACGTTTGTCCGCCGGGATCGGTGATATTCACCATTACCGGAACCTTGGGAACAGGAGCTAATTGGCAGGTGTACGCAGGCAGTACAAAGCTTTCAACGCAGCCGACAATCGCGAACAATAGCTTTACAATTTCAAATATCTCGGCAGCAACTTCTTACTCGGTAAAAGCCGAGGGCGGAACATGCGATAACGCAAGCAGCCCGCCAACGAGTAATAGCGTGGCGATAGCCTTGACATCATACTCCGTAACATTTAATTGCAATGGCGGAACCCCGACACCTCCTGTGCAAACAATTACCTGCAATAGTACAGCAACGGCGCCGACGCAATCTCCTACTAAAACCGGTTATGATTTTGTTGGATGGTACATAGACACTTCTTCATCATCGGCTTTTAATTTCAGTACGCTTATTACAGGGGCAATTACGCTCAATGCCAAATGGTCAAAAAAGATCTATACGGTCACATTTGACAGAAATGGCGGGAATGTCGATGCAAATCCGACAAGCGAAACGGCTGTTTATCAAGGCAATGTTGGTTCATTGCCGGCACCCCCAACAAGAATAGGGTATAATTTTGCAAGTTGGAACACGGCAAGTATTGGAAATGGCACGGTTTTTACAGCAACAACGGCGGTAACGGCAAATATTACGGTATTTGCACAATGGACGGCAGCCGTTTATACAGTGACTTATAAAAGCAATGGAGCAAGTGGTAGTGTTCCGTATGATTTACAAACGTATACTCAGGGCGCTACAGTAACCGTATTACCCAATCTCTACCTGGTACAAAATGGTTATACATTTATAGGATGGAAAGATAAAACTGGATTAGTTGATACCAATACAAAAACCTTTAAAATGCCTTCGGCAAACGACACCCTTTTCGCCCAGTGGGATGTACGCGACGCGGATGGAAATCATTATGACACCATTGTTTTAGGAGGCCAGACGTGGATGAAACAAAATTTAATGACTACTAAGTGTAATACCGGTGCTCCCATTTCATATGTGGATGGACCCAACCTCCAGGCTCCGGCATATTGTTGGTATAATGATAGTATTAAATTTAAAAATAATTATGGGGCATTATATAATTTTTATGCAGTCGATTCAAAAATACTAGCACCTAAAGGATGGCATGTTCCGACTTATACTGAATGCGTGGCTCTAAATAATTACCTTACCGCTAATGGTAACAATATTACTAAGTTTGCAACTTTTTTTGGTGGTATGAACAGCTATGGTAGTTTCAGTTTTTTGGATGTAGCAGGTTATTGGTGGGGTTCTGATTCCCTTAATAATGGAGCAATATCTTTTGATAATTATATGACTTCAACTATAGAATTACAAAACGGGAATCCTTTGTCCGATGAATATAGCGTCCGGTGCCTAAGAGGAGATCCTCAGTAGTGTTTTTTTCAACATTTTACGGGTTATTCAGGCGGCACTTTCCGGCCATCCAAGACAATGGAAAATGTTCAAAATTGACATTTCATAAATGGACGGCGAATATACGGTATCAATAGTCTCAACCGACAAAAAAGAAAAAAAATAAAGCTCGACTCGTAGGGACCGCGTATTACGGCACCTGCCTGGTTTCCCTGCAATCGACCGGAGCGGCGGGAAACATTACGCTCACGGCCTCCGCAACCGGCCTTACCAGCGGAAGTTTGACGATCCCGACGAATGCAATTGCCACGGAAGTTCCGTATGTATTCGGGCTTTCCAAGGCCGACGCGCTGGCGAAAATAAGCGGCAGGGGTCTCAAGACCGGCGCCATCAAATATCAATACAGCGCTTCCGTGGCCGACGGCAATGTCATCGACCAGAACCCCGTTTATTGGAGCGCGGTCGCGGCCGGAGCGCCCGTTAACCTCGTCGTTTCCTCCAGCACTCCGAAGGTTGACGAAGTGGTGAACGTGGCCGCTTCCCGGTGCGCCAGTTCGACCCCGTCCGATATCAGATTCATCGCGAGCGCGCATTCCATTGATTTCTCGGTGCCGAATCTTGACAAAGCCGCTAATCTGCGGCTGGACCTGTTCACGCTCCAAGGGAAATACGTACAAACGATTTTCAACATGAAGACCTTTGGGGGGAAATTTTCCGTTCCCTTCGGTCAAAAAAACGCGCGCCTGGAATCCGCCGAGGTTTATTGCGCAGTGCTTCAATATGGTGATGTTCGGAAAGTTTTGCCAGTACGGTTCATGAAGCATTAGAAATCGGCGGGCCGCTGTGAAGCCGATTTCCTGACAAAAAATATCTTGCGGCTTACTGATGCGGCGAGGCGGAAGTGTCGCTACGTATCGTTGCCGAAGTTTTCGCGTCGGTCGCGGCGGAGACCGTGCGTTCGGCCCGGCCGATTTCCTCGGGACGCACGATTGGCGGACCGGTCAAAAATTCGGGCACGCTGTACGTTTTCATAAAAGAGTCGTAAAAGGCCGGGTCCTCCTGCGGGAGAACAAACGGTTTCCCCGACTTGCCCGATTTGTCAATATAGCAGAGGTAAATCCGGGTAAAGACCCCGTCCGCGCGCTTGCTGCTGAAAGCGATCCAGCGGCTGTTGCTTGACCAGGCGTGCCACGCTTCCGATTCGCCGGAATTGCAGTCAAGCTTACGGTAATCTCCCGTTGCGAGGTCCATGCAATAGAGGTCGCCGCTTTTTTGAAATGCCGGGAAAACCCCGTAATCGCACATGCAGAAAATCAGGAATTTCCCGTCAGGCGAGACCCGAGGCATGACGATGCTCAGGCCGGTACGGTCCGATGACAATAGCATGCCCGGTTTTCCCCAGGTATCCGAAGAAGCGTCATAGCTGATTTTTTGAAGGTTGTAACGCACCTTTGCATAATTCCGTGGCGGGATTGTGTCGCAATTGTCCCACAGTACCGGCGCCGTGCAAAAATACAAGGTTTTTCCATCAGGCGACCACGCCGGATAGGTTTGCAATTCACGCGGATTGACAAGATTGTCGATTTTTAGGATTGTGCGTTTTTTGGTGTCGAAGCAGGCCAAGTAGGAATACATGTCGACCACGTCTCGGATTTCACTCCTGGCGGTGTGAAAAAACTGGTTCACCTGCATGTTTGAAAAAACAATGAACTTTCCGCTCGGGTGCCACGAAGAATAGCCGAACTTCGAATTTTGTTTAAAGGCCCTGTCATTGACGACGAATATGCAGGCGTTCCCGAATTTCTTGCTCCGCGCGCTGACGATAAAATGGTTCGGGTCGTTACCGCAAAAGCTATGGCAGTTGACGCAGCCGTTGTCGAACCTTCCGCCCGTGACGATTTCCCGCTGTTCGAATGTGGTGAGGTCCCGCGCGTAAATGCCCACGTCTCTCCACCAGTTGTAAATTGGTTTTATAACGCGATAGGCAAGATATGGGTCCACGGGTTCGCGCGCAACGTGTATCGTGCACGGGGCAAAGCATTGATATCCGCCACTTTTTCCCCTGATTGACAAGGTCAAAACCAGGTCGCGACCGACGTTGCGGCCAAGGATCGTTTTCCATTTCTTTTCGGGGAACACAATGGACGGCGCGGCGGATTCGATGACCAGCGGGTGGCCTTCGCGGGGGGTAAGAACAACCCTGTAGTGTATCGCCGGTCTGAGGATTTTAAAATTCAACGGAGCAATGTTAGGCGGTATGGTTATATTTTGTAAATCAGGTGACAGAGGAGCTGATTCATTCCCCGGCATGGCCGGCTGGGGCCATTTCCCATTGCTGATGCAGTCGAGACCCACGACGCACCCTATGCACAAGGCCGCGATAAACAAGAATTTTATTTTTGATGCAGACATTTCGCGCTCTTCTTACCCAGCCAAACCCGATTGCTGAAAAAAGAAATAAAAAAAGTACGTCGCGCCGAAAGACGGGCGAAGCCGCCTGCTGTTCCGGACATCGGCGCCGTACTCCTGCAAATTCCGCATGTCCCATTCCTTATGCAAGCCAAGGAAAGATTCTTTAAAATGGGCGGCCTGGCGAATTGCCGCGTCGCCCGCAAGCGCTGAAAGGCGTTGATCGTCGCTTTTAATTAAATCGATATACAAGGCAATAGCTTCGGACCAATGTTTGGGAAGCGCGGCGTATCCGAAATCCCGCGCCCGGTCGATGTTTTTGGCAAACGATTCAAGATCGCCCGCCAGCAAATACAGGGCCATTAAATATTCGAAAGCCATCCGGTTATGTCTGTCGTACGCGAGCAATTCTTGACATATTGCAACGACGTCGACGTTGTTTCGGACACTATCGTTTTCAGGGCAAAGCCTAGAGATATTCCTGAGCCGGTCGTTGACACCATCTGCCGGGCCATTTTCCAGGTTTTTGAGCATGGCCGTCGCATACCTCCCGTAAACAAGGTCGTGCGTTAGGCGGGTATAGACGACTTTGGCCGCGGCGAATTGTTTCTTTACAAGATGCGTTCCCGCGATGCCGCTGAGCACGAAGGGGTGCTCGGAAGCGGTTTCGAAGACCTCAAACAATTTCTGCTGAGCAAGGTTGACCTCTCCAAGTTCGAAATAAAAAAGTGCGCGGCGCAGCGCTATGGGAACAGGCTGTTTATCAGGGACCACGGGAAGGACCAAAGCAGACACCGTTTGCGGATAGGAAAACATGTCGCTTCCAAGCCTTCCGGTATGGTAGAGGGCACTATTGACGTCGTAAACGGTAGTTACGTCGAAGTCTTTGGGGCGCAGTTTTTCGGCAAAGGTCAGGACGTCGTTCCATTGGTTTTTATAGGTAAGATACTCAAGCCGCATATGGCTTCGTATCCAGTGGTTTTGCGAAAAATAAAGGCACAAAACCGCGACCACTATTCCCGCGCCGACACTAAACTTTGGGGGAAGGGCAAACCTCGGTATGGTAATCGACAGGAGCCTGAAAACCCCCGGAAGCGCGCATAACAGGACGATTGACGCCATGAAAGCGCAGTCCCACCAATACACACGCAGGTGACCAGTGGAAAAAGAGTAATAAATCGGCATGGGGCCGCCGGTTTTGCCGAATACGGCAGGAAAAAAAACAACCGTTGCAGCCAAAGCAATTCCGGTCGTAAGGATGATTGCGGGATACGAAAAAACTTTTTTCCCGGGCCCCGGAGCTTTGGCCCGGAAAATCATGACAGCCGTTATGAGGGAAAACAATAAAACCCCTCTGCCGTCAATAAAAAACACGCCTGCAATAAAAACGGGGAAAAAGCAAAATCGAAGAATACGGGACTTTGAGGCGCATAGGTCATAGAGCATGACGCACGCGAGTACGATGAGCGAATTCGTAAGCGTTGGGATGGGATGCTCGTAGCGGCTGATCATGCACAGCGTTATGAGGAGCGGAAGAAAAATGAACACGCTGTTATTAAGCCGGGAAATCCGGCGAAGGGACGCATAAATTCCCAGCGCAAGCAGAGAGGTTGTTACGGCGCCCAGCCAGGAAATCGCGTATGACTGCGAAAGCAATGCCGAGCAATAATCGCTCAAGCCTCCGATGCTGCCGAATTGGGAAAGGAAAAAGGCCTTTCCCGTAAGGAACATTGGGAACGGTTCGTCCCGTGTGTTGACAATTGCATAATAGATAAAGTCGGGATGGATATACAGGAGCAAAAAAAGAAAATACCCGGAAAAAAAAATTACGATACCGGTGAGATGGGCGGTCAGGTGTTTTTGCAAGCGCCGCAGGGAAGCTTTAAGCACGCCCCTTGGAAGTTCCTGAAGAGGAAGTCCCGGGCGCGGAGAAAATACCTGGTTGGCCATCCTGTCCGGTATGGCCGGATTAGTGCGCATTCAATTGCACAACGACCCGCGCGGGAACATTTCCGGCCCCGTCGAACAGGCTCACCACGAAGGCCCGGCCGGAAATCCCCAATGCTTCCCAGGTAAGCGATGAGCTGCCGGGCCGAAGTTGTCTCACCATGCCCGAGCGATCGGCGACCAATGCCCCGGTAAGGTCGTATATCCTGAGGGCCGATTGCCCCGGATTTGCAAGATAAAATGAAATGCCCGACGCGGTGGACCGAAGCGTGCGCTCCTGTTTTGAAACGGAAACCGCCGGTGACGGCGGAGAAGAAATCGAGGTGCCTCCAAGGGCCCATTTGACAAGCTCCTCCCCGCTGAGCATAAATGCTCCTTCTCCCTCGCGGGACGACAAATTCACGGGAATGCTGGCGGGCGCCGCGCTCGGGTTTTGACAACGTAATAACATGCCCTGGGAATTGACGTTGGCCACCAGGTCGGTCCAGGCTTTCTTTACACAAGGCAAAAATGCGTTCGAATCCAGGACGCCGTTGTTGATGCCCCATATCATGGCGAAGCAGAAAAAAGCCGATCCGGAGGTTTCGGGGTCGGGATATTGCTGGTGGTCAAGCATGCTCGTTGTCCATAGCCCTTGATAGAGCGTGGAACCCTGCTGGGCCTTGGTTGCCGTGCATACGTCCACGAATTGTTTTTCCCACTTCGCGCGGGTAGCGTATGTT
>Ga0182017_10001694_pt1 | contig 16946 bp, 18 predicted proteins | sample 712E3DmetaG_FD_120492 | JGI IMG/M metagenome (GOLD analysis project Ga0182017, IMG submission 120492) | Permafrost microbial communities from Stordalen Mire, Sweden - 712E3D metaG | ecosystem: Environmental > Terrestrial > Soil > Wetlands > Permafrost | place: Sweden: Stordalen | collected... | reverse complement strand
GACCCGGTAGGCTAAACAAGAGGAGCGGTGAGCTCTACTTTAATGGATCGGGCAAATAACACCAATCATCAAGTATTCGAAAGAGAACGAGATTCCCATGGATGAACCGAGCCGGCGTTCGGTGATTTATTTGAGCGGATTTATGGGGAGCGGGAAGAGCACCATTGGTCCTATTCTTGCCAACACGATAGGCTACAATTTTGTCGATCTCGACGTCCTGATTGAGCAAAGGGAAAAACGAAAGATCGGCGAGATCTTCAAGGAAGATGGCGAAGGCAAATTCCGGGAAATGGAGCGGAAATTCCTCGCAGAAATATCGCAGGTGCCGCGGAGTGTTATTTCCCTCGGAGGGGGAACGATCACCGACCAGGCATCGCTCGATCTGGTCAAGAGAACAGGCGTGTTGATTTATCTGAAGGCGGATCCGGAGTACATCTACAAACGCCTTCGCACGAAAAGCGACCGACCCATGCTCCGCAGCGCCGACGGAGAATTGATGGACGCCGATCAATTGCAGGGTCGCATCGAGGAGCTCATGTCGAAAAGGGAGAGCTACTACGAACAGGCGCACATTAAGATTCATACCGACGACAAAAAGATCGGAAATACCATTGACGAACTTGTAAGACAATTACGCCATCACATTGAAGAATAAGGCTCTTCCGGAAACAGTCCGGGTTCCGCTCGGCAAACGCACGTATCCTATCTATATCGGAGCGAATATATTGTCCGGCATCGGCTCTCTCTTTCACCGCCACAAATTGCCCGCCACGGCGATCATCATCACGGACAAGAACGTTGCACCTCTTTACCGGGGAACCGTCGAACGGAGCCTGACCGCCTCGGGCTTCACTGTCCATTCTATTGTCATCCCGGCAGGCGAAGAACAGAAAAACCTCCGCCGTGCGGAAGCGATTTTTGCTCAGTTGCTGCGATGGCGAGTTGAACGCCGATCGACGATAGTCGCCTTGGGTGGGGGAGTCGTCGGCGATCTTGCGGGGTTCATTGCCGCGACATACCAGCGGGGAGTTCTCTTCGTGCAGGTGCCGACAACACTTCTTGCGCAAGTCGACTCGTCTGTCGGCGGCAAAGTGGGCGTCAATCACGCGTTAGGTAAGAATATGGTCGGTGCGTTTTATCAGCCGGTGCTTGTCGTTGCAGATGTCGCGACGCTGCGAACCCTTCCTCAGCGGGAGATTGTCTGTGGACTCGGCGAGGTGATGAAGTACGGCATCATCATGGATCGGAAATTCTTCTCGTACACCCGACGGCACATCGACCGGCTGCTGGAAATGAACAGCGGGGTGCTGACGTATATCGTAACACAGTGCTGCAGGATGAAGGCATACGTCGTCTCCAAGGATGAACGTGAAAGAAATCTCCGCGCAATTCTGAACTTCGGACACACGGTGGGGCACGCACTCGAACACACAGGGAAGTATCGATCGCTCAAGCATGGAGAGGCAATCCTCCTCGGAATGGTGGCGGAATCATTCGTCGCACTCCGGCTCGGAATGATTTCGCCCTCTGAAGCCGGTCGCATCGAGAGTGCCGTTCTCTCGGTCCCGATCCCGGCCATTCACAACTTCTCGATTGTTCCGCAGAAGCTCCTTAAAGCCATGAGGATTGACAAGAAAGTTGAAGAGGCGAAGATACGCCTCGTGCTGCCGACGTCAATCGGGAGGGTTTGTCTTCCGCAGCCTGTTGAGGAGGGGAGAATTCTTGAAGCATTGGAGTATCTTCGGGGATTTCTTGCTTCCGCCGAAAATTTTCCGCACTCTTGAAGTCTGCAAATTTTTAGCCTGCCATTTCTTCCAGCTCTCTTACCATTTCCGGAACAAACAAAAGATGTTCCGGCTTCATCAATACACTGCGGAGAATGGTCGTTAGTACCCGGTCACTTTCAATTGTCAGGTAATGACTCTTCAATTGCTTCGAAGGCACCTGGAGCAGGGCTAAGAACAGTGGGTGTTCAGGATGGTGCATCGCATCGGAGAATAATTTCTGCGTCCTATTTGAGATGAGAGAAGCAGAGAGGGGCTCTGTCCTGGGAAAGTATGTGACGATATCAAGTTCCGGCTTTAGAAATTCATCGAATAGATTGCTGGCAGCGATCTTCGCAGAGAATTCCAGCGCCGCTTTTCTCGTTTTGGACAGGATTGCGCCGAGGCCGTTCATCGGGCTCAGCGGGATGCACCGAAGCGTAAACCAGAGCGCGGCTGCGGCAGCGCCCGGACGCGAACATTCCAAGCTGATCTCGCCTAAATGTAATTCCTTCGAGGTGAAATAGGTGTAGGGAGATTCGTGTCTATAGAATCTCCCAACCGAAGGGTCGCCGAAAAGCACACACCCGCAACCGTACGGTTGCAGGCCATGTTTGTGCGGGTCTACCACGATGCTGTCGCATTCGGCAAGATGAAGAAACGGCTCGGCGTCGATGAGCGGGTATTCTTGTTGTGCGAGGAGCGTGAAGAACCCTCCGTACGCAGCATCGGCATGGACGCGCACATTGTACTTGCGGCAGAGTGGAACAATGTCCTGCAAGACGTCGACCGCTCCGACCGAAGTCGTACCTATCGTCGCCACCACTGTTCCGACCTTTCCAGCTTTTAGAACCTCTTCGAGCGCGCCGCAATCCATTCTTCCCAGGTGATCGGTCGGAATCTCCATTGACTCAGCCCGGATGACTTCGCACATCCGTTTGTGCGTATAGTGAGCAGATGTCGAAAAAGCGATTCCTTTATCCGGATGGAGTGACCGCGCGACCCAAAGTGCTTCGAGGTTTGCGATGGTGCCGCTGCTCGTCAGATGTCCGAGATGTCGTTTGTAGCCGAACATCTGGGCGAGTTCCGCGACAGCTTCGATTTCCATTTTTGCGGTTGCAGGCCCGCCATCCAGGGCGTGATTGTTAGGATTGATTCTCATCGCCATCTCGTATGCCATGACGGCAATCGGGTGTGGCGGCTTCAGCATCTGCCCCGCATATCGCGGATGAAAGAAGGGATAATTTTCTTTCATCCGCTCCGCAAATTCTTCGCTGGCCTTCTCTACTTTCGTATCGTCTATACGAAGCGTTTCATCCGCCGGAAATTTTCCCCAGGTGGATTCCCATTCTTTCTCCAGCGCGATCAGATGTTGCGCAATCGGTTGATCCATGGCTGCACTCGTGGTATTGATTTTTGTTGTCAATATAGGGGGAGCCGGATTCCAAAGCAAGCGTTTCAGATGTGGGCGGTACATTTGCCCCTTGATTCGTAGATGTCGGACACCTTATCCGGAACCGACACGTTGAAAACATTGGGTGATGAAAACCAACAAGGTGTCCGACATCTTTCCAAACCAAGTTCACTCCTGCTAAGAAGCAGTCGGGCGGGCTTCCGATGAAACCTGTGCCTCCATATCATTTCACTGTTAATTAATACGGGCATAACACTGAGCTAATGGCATCTTCTTACTATGGTGGGCGTAAAAGAGGTGAGAAAGGAAAGCCGTATGAGAATTGCATACTTCAACGCGAACCTGAGAGTTGGTCAAGACGGCGTCACGCGATGTATCTACCGGATGATCGATGCCGTCGTTGAACGAGGCGACAAGGCGATCGCTATCGGTTCAACGCTCCCTGTCGGCGAGACTCCGATACCCGTCTACGGCGTTCCTTCTGTTGTCCTTCCGCTTCAAAAGAACTACCGCATCGCGATTCCCGGATATCAATCGTTCGCAAAGTATCTCCAGGATTTTAAGCCTGACATCCTCCATGTCAACAGTCCCTGTACTTTAGGCTTTGCCGCAGTAAAGTACGCCAGGCACTTTGGCTTACCGGTTGTCGCGACGTATCATACTCATTTTCCCACGTACCCGCGCTACTACAACCTAACAAGCCTGGAAGACCTCACATGGCGATTGTCCCGGCGGCTGTATAATAACGTCGATCGTACGTTTGTTCCAACGATGCCGATTCTTCGCGAGCTTGATGAGCACGGAATGCAGCGTCTCAAGTATCTTCCCAACGGAGTCGATACCGCTGCTTTCAACCCGCTGCACCGGTCGCAAGAATGGCGTCGTCGGTTCAGCCTTGGAGAGAAGCCCATCGTCCTGTTTGTCAGCCGATTGGTCTGGGAGAAGGATCTCCGGGTACTTGCACAGGCGTACGCAGCTCTTCGCTCGAAACGGACCGATTTTGAAATGGTCATTGTCGGAGAGGGCCATGCGCGCAGAGAACTTCAGACGATAATGCCGGAGGCGCACTTTCTTGGATACCAGTCGGGAAAGACATTGACGGAGAGTTTCGCGTCGGCAGACATTTTCGTGTTTCCCTCAACGACGGAAACGTTCGGCCTTGTGACGTTGGAAGCGATGGCTTCGGGTCTTGCCCCCGTTGCCGCAAAGGTCGGCGGCGCCGCAGAAATCATCCAGGAGGGACGGTCCGGATTATTCGCGGAGCCGTTGAACGGCATCGACCTTGCGAAAAAACTAGAGTGGTTCCTTGATAATCCCAATCACAGAAGAATCATTGCAGACCATGCACTCGCTCGTGCACAAGAGTATCGATGGGAGTTTGTTCTCGAGAAGCTTTTTGAGAATTACAGAGAAGTTATCGAGGAGTTCCGTCGACGCCGCTTCCCGCGCGCAGCCTGAAGTTCCGCTCGCCGGGCGCACGATTCATCTTCAGAGCTCGTTCAGTCCGGCTAAACCGGCAGGCACTCCATTCACCGTAGCCCATCTCTCCGACCCTCATCTCAGCAGACAATACTACCGCGAACACATCAAGTCGTTCAAGATCCTCCTTCGCACAATTCTTGAACACGGTTGTGACCATCTTATCATCACGGGCGACATTGTCAGCACCGGCGACCCTGATGATTACTATCTGGCTCGAAAGATTCTCACAACGTACGGCCTGATGGAGAGCAAGAAGCTCACCATCGTTCCCGGCAACCATGATGTCTTCGGCGGTCCGCATCGCGCCGTCGACGTTCTCAGCTTTCCCCGGCACATCCGGACCGTTGACTATCACCGCAGGCTGGCGCTCTTCGAGGAAGCATTTGCAGAAACGTTCACCGGCGTGCGCCGCCTGAACGATAACACGCTCTTCCCTTTCGTAAAAGCTGTCGGCCCTTACGCGATCATAGGGCTGAACTCAATCCCACCGTGGTCGCTTTGGGACAACCCGCTCGGTTCAAACGGGATGCTGAGCGATAACCAGGTCTCAGCCCTGGCGCACCTGGAGCATGGAGATGAGTTCGGGGGGCGCGTGCCCCTCGTTGCCATTCATCACCACTTCAATGAATTGAACGATGAGACGATGGAAAACAATCTCTGGCGGAAGATAGAATCGAAAACAATGAGGATGAAAAGACGCCGGAAGATTCTGAAGCAGTTTGCCGCTCTCGGCGTTCGCGTCGTGCTCCATGGGCATGTGCATCGTAATGAGCTCTATGAGAAGAACGGTGTTCAATTGGCGAACGGAGCGGGAGCCGTCTGCGACGATCCGGTCAGCATGCTGAAATATAATCGCTTGACGTATGATGGATCGAATGCCAACATCGAGATAAAGAATCTTCCGATTGCTTTCCAGGCTCCTTCGACAGCGGTTTCGTTTCATCACTTTCGTTCCGTCGAGCCGCTTCCCCAGGCTGCAGCGCTCTCCTAACGTATGATTCCTCCTCACTTGAAATATCATCTCGAATCGCTGGAGGCGCGCGCGAAAACGAAAGGGAGTGCCCATCTAAGGATTGCACTTTTTGACCTGGACAATACGCTGCTTATTGCCGATATCGGCGAGGCCGTATTCGCCGGGCTCCTTGTCGATGGAGCGAGAATGAGTTGAACGTGGGGTGAATACCGGTCATTCCTCCGTTGCGATCAGACGGCAGCGTATCGACTTCTTGTTGAAGCAATGGCGGGCCTCTCGTTGCGCGACGTGGAAGAGGCGACCGTGAGAGTTTTAAACCAACCGGATCCCTTTGTCGCTATCGAAGGAAACCTCGTTCCCGTTCCGAAGATTCACCGGGCAATGAAGGTGCTTGTCGGTCGGCTGCAGGATCTCCGGTATCGGATCTATGTGATTTCCGCAAGCAATGAGATCTCTGTCCGGATCATCGTTGAGAATTTTTATGGAATCGCGCCGGAATGTGCGTTTGGTCTTGAAGCGAAACTGGTCGATGGCCGTTTGACGCAGACTCTGCGAACGCCGTATCCGATATCGACGGGTAAGGCAGATCTCTTTCACAAACGTATCGGCAATGTTCGTCCCCTTATCACGGCAACCGACAATCTCATCGACACACCGCTGATCGCCTTGACTGATTCGATTGGGCTATCAATCTGGGTAGGAAAAAATAGGGGAGAATTCAGGTTGATGAAGGAACGCCTTCGGCTTTCCCAGCAGTTCTGCCTGGTTCAGCGTCCGACAGATCAAAACTTAAGAAAGATGGTCCGCATGTTTGGGGAGCAATGGAGCAAAGTGCCATGTCCATCTTCGCTCTTTAACGAAACGTGATTCGGAGATGACGCGACAACGTTGTTGACTGCAAAGGGAAGATAGATCGCGATTTCCGCCGGCACCGATTCACCACCAAACGCCCCCTCGAAGTCCAACGTCGCACTCGATTCACCGGTGAATGAAAGCGAACACGAAAGAGCTCCGAATTTTGTCGGGACGTTCCGTAGTCTCACAGGCTTCCCCTTCTGGAGCAGCCGGTTTGCATTTCCCCTGAAGAGCGAAATGATATTCCCTTCCTCCCTTACCATACAGCTCCGTAGAAAAAGAATGATCTCCGCCGCGGCCCAGCCATGGTGACCGTCTCCCATGACGCCGCCTCCACTCCGGGGATGAATCGCCTCGGGGAACGAATATGGGGGCCGCGCCTGCTGAAAAACTGTTCGGGCAACCTCCCATGCTTTGTCCACTTCCCCCAGGAGGAGAAATGAATGGGCGATCTGCAACGTCAGGTACGGATTGTAGCCGGAATGGACGAACGGATGAAGGAATCCCTTGTTGTCGACAAATCGCTCTGTTATTCTTCGCAGTGTGTTTTGTGGATGGCGGAGTCGAGCATCGAAGAGTTCGAGGGGATAAAGACATGAGATTGAACCGATAGCGCTCTCGTCGAAATTGCGCCGTTCGGTAGCGGGGATTAATTCTTCGCCGATCCGCGATGCCACTCTTTCCAGAGAGTGGACGACGTCTCTGTTGAATGCGAGATTTTCCTGCCTGAAGAAATTCGCGTCGGTGTTCAGGTTCAGGGTCTCGGCCACCTCGGCAATCGCCCTCAGCCCCGCGAGGGACCAGAAGGTATCCCAATAGTATTGATCGACCGTGCCGAGGTGCTCGGCACTGAGGCTTGCGGGCATCAGGTGGTTTGCGGATTGCTTTCGCTTGCGCAAAATCCACTGAGCAGCGCGCCTGAGCTTCGGGTACCAGTTCTTGAGCCACAGATGCTGCTTCGTAAGCAAATAGTGCTGATGAACCGACCAGATGACGGCGCCATTGGAATCCCATTCGCCGTCCGGGCCGCGGAAGAACCCGTCGGGCATGAGGCGCTGGGGAAATGCGTCTATGACCTGTTTCGACCGGCGATGAAATCCGAGGATGTCGAGTGCGTGGATCATCAGCGTTGCATCCCGGTACCAAAAGTGGTGATAGAGGAAAGGCCCCGGAGAGATGAAATCCTCGTCGTTCAATTGCAGCAAGGCAAGACGGCTAGCATCGAATATTCTCTGCATCTCTTCGTCTGCAAACTCGTATGTCCCGCCGGAAGATAGCTCTTTCTCCCACTTCGTCTGCTGGTCCGATTTTCTCTTCTCGAACGCGACGCGCCAGGTTTGCTTTGTCCCTCGGCGCTGAATCTTTTTCTCGTCTGCAAGCGCTGCGCTGTAGTGGACGCGCCTCTCCTCCCTCCGTGCAAGGTCAAAAAGGAAGAAAGCAGTTGCGTGTGCAAGGCCCTGCGCACACTGCGACGAAGTTTTGGATTGTTTTTCAATCGAATGCATCCCGCTCTGTCGAAGTGTGTGTGCAATATCGCCCTCCTCAAGCGACGAGCACACAATATGGTCGGGTGTTTCCGCGAAGGCGATACCGGCGGATTTGTTGACGTGGGCTATACGCGGTGTCCTGAACTCGACCGAAAAAATCGGCGCAACTCCTTCGGGGTTAAACGGCCGGATGGAAACACACAGGGCTCCCGATTTCTTCCCGGCGCTATTGTTCGTGATCGCTGCTTTTGCGAACAAGACATCGATTCCGTGATTTGTCGGGGCGGCGAAGTGTTCGAGTATCAGATCGACCCCGTCAACGCCGAACCGGGTGGTTACACACGGAAACTTCGCCCGAATGCTTTGGTCCGAGTTACTCGAAAGCGAAGGAAAGAAGACCCGGTCATCGACAACGAGCCATGTGTCGATTGACCATTCGCGGGGAAGAGGCGTGGCGAGTCCGCGGGGATCGATAATCGCTTCGTGGAATCCATTCGGTGTTCCGACTGTCGTCCAATTGCGGTGCGTGATATTAATGAGAAGAGGATTCTGAGCCCGCGGCACGTAGCTTTCGCTCGCCGGATCAAGTTGACGGTGAACCCAATACGGGAAGAGCCAATCTCTTTGCATTTGGAGTACGGCGAAGTTCAACAGCCCTCGGATAATAACGGGACCGCTGAGTTGGAAAAGTTCCTTCGGAAATCCCCGCCCTTCGACGTCACTGAATTTTCCAGCGAGTTGAAATTGCCTTATGGAGTCTTCGGAAAGGTGAAGACGGCGAAGCGCCTGCTCGAGAATGTAGGAGTTGAAATTCATCCTTTGGATGGAATTTGGAAGATCGGAAAGCTCGCATGTGAATATAGAGCCAGATTATCGCTGATTCAAGAGCAGGAAGTCCCAAATACCTCGGATTTGGAAGATTTAACAATTCCTTAAAGTAGGTCTAATAACTGCCTAATCATTACAGAGTATTATGAACGAGTTTCGAACACGATTGCTCAACATTCAGAAGATGGAATATGAATTTGCAGAAGAGGAACATTGATCGACCTTTCTTGTTTTGGCTGATTCATGAGTTCAGTATAGGAGAACACGTAACAGAAGAGGAGTTGAAACCCATCAGCAATCCTGAGTTCTATCTCTGGATGGGAATGCTCTCTGCTGCGCTCCTCATTTACGGAGTTGTGTTCCGACTCATGGCCTGAAAACTTGTTTGCCCGCCGCTAAACCATTCTTCATCCTGCGTGTCACTTATAAGTGCCTCAACATTGCCACGTGGCCAATTAATTGCTTTGATAGTTTTTTTGTATCCTCTGGTGCCTCCCGGGACCTCTCGAGGGAGCGCGTCAGGGACAGACACTGATCTCTTAGTCCGGTTTGGAAGGAGAGATGGGTCGAAGGGACGGACTAAAGCCAATCGTGTGAATAACACGGTTGGCTTTTTATTTTCACGGTGTGTGTGATAACCCTCCGAAGGTTTTTCTTATTTTCTGCTTGAATTTCCTCCTAGCAACTCTTACTTTTGAAAGCAGGCACAAGCCCGTATCCTTTGTTCAATACAATCTATTGTTCAACCTTGACCCTGGACGAGTCGCTGGTCGAACAAAAAAGAGCATCTAACGGGAGAACGTTGTGCCTTAATTGCGAAAGGCCGGTCGAGGCGGAATATTGTTCGCACTGCGGCGAACAGATTCTGTTCATCGTGATGCCCCTTCGCTTATCATTGGGGTATATACCTTCTTTGCGTTGAAACAAACCTACAAACAAGGGATGTTGCTCACAAGTCTCAAATCTATACTCTTTATCTTTGTTGTTGTTCTGGCAATCACTAATATCTACGATTTCATTTTGTTCTGGATTGCCTATTACCTAGTCTAGGGGAAACAAGGCAGCCATGGAAATTGGCAAGACACTCTACGTTACTAACAGGAAAGCATGGCGGTCGTGGCTATCAAAACATCATCGAACCGCAAACGATATTTGGCTAATCTATTATAAAAAGGGGAGCGGCAAGGAGCGAATCCCGTACAACGATGCGGTTGAAGAGGCGCTCTGCTTCGGTTGGATTGACAGTCTCACGAAGCCGCGCGACGGAGAAAGTTGGCTGCAGCGGTTCACTCCCAGAAGAAAGAAGAGTCCCCTTTCCGAAATGAACAAAGAACGAGTTCGGCGACTCATGAAAGCCGGAAAAATGAGACGCTTCGGATTGGAGAGCATTCGCCACCACATGGAGACGCGGTCCGGCAAAAGTGCGAGGCTGAAAAAATTCGTTCTTCCGGATGACATTCTCCTCGCACTCAAGGAGAACCCCGTAACGTGGAAAAACTTCGCTAAATTCCCCGAATCCTACAAACGCATTCGCGTCGGATGGATCGACGGCGCGCGAAAGCGGCCCGAGATACTTGCGCAACGACTCCGATATTTCATGAAAATGACGGCGAAGAATAAAAAGTTTGGGATGGTACAATGAAACCGTTCTTCCGGGGGCTTTGTTCTGCAAGAAGTGGGATCGATAATATAAGGATCTTCTTAAACTCGCCACCGGATGTTTGTGTCTATTTGAGACGGTGGTATCAACAACATTCATCAAATGAGGTAAGACGCGCATGAAAACACTACTGAAAGCAGCTCTTCTTGCCGGCATGTTGGCAATCGGTGCGCCAGCTTCTGCGCAGCTCCATGTCGGACTTCATATCAATGTCGGTCCACCTCCGCCTCCAAGGGAAGAGGTTGTGGTGAGACCGCATGGAGATGTCGTTTGGATAGCCGGTTATTACCGGTGGCATCCGCGGAGACATCAATACTCGTGGGTGCGAGGGCATTGGGAGAGCCCGCCCCGTCGGCATTCGGTTTGGGTTCCAGCTCGTTGGGAACGCCGAAATAATGAATGGGTGAACTACGAGGGGCATTGGCAGAATGAGCGCGTCCGGAAGCGGTAGTCTAATCTACTTCCGTTTGCCAAAAACAATCTTGTATTCTCTTGTCATCGAACCTTCGACTCCGCCCTGACAGTCATGCTGAGCGAGTCCCGATGTTCTTTATCGGGACGAGCCAAAGCACTGTCAGGGCGTCGCTCAGTGTGACTCTGTTCCCCAAATCCAATATTTATTATTGGATGTAGCACTACGACCTCCTTTGAATGCAAAGAATGCAATCCCCGGCTGAAGATGAGAATTGCTTTCCTCGCTTGGTTGCGCACGATTCGGACTCTTTATCCGCGAACGACGATTTTTCTCACCGGTGCGAACTTTTCCAGGTCTCCGTCCCTCTTACATTCCAGAATCTCTTCCTCGGACCGTTTTTCGGTTCTGTGTCACCTGCATCAGTGACTCTTTTCGAAAGCTTTAACCCGAGAATCCTGCACGAATTTTTTCTCTATTTGAAGTGTTATTCCTATTGGTTTTTCCTATCTTCATTCTAAATTCTAGAGCGCGGAAACAAAAAGAATTGTTGCCATAATTCGAGCGCAGAGTTTTCTAATCTTATTCCGCCACAAAACACTATTTTATGGAGAGGATAGCATGAAGAAAGTACTTATTATTCTCGCGATGTTCTTAATGAGTATCCCCGCGACCGCCCAGCGATGGCAATGGCCCGAGAAACCCAAAAACCTGACCGCTTTACCGAAGACGACCGGGGGGAAAGATCTTCAGCGGGTGATGTTCAGCTTTACCGGAGGTCTTGGCGTCCGGTGTACGTATTGCCATGTCGGCGAGGAAGGGAAGGACTTCAGCGAATTTGATTTTGTGTCCGACAGCAAGCCCGAGAAAAATAAGGCGCGAGTGATGATACAAATGGTGAACGCCGTCAACTCCGAATATCTGACCAAGCTCAACATGGACAGCACATCCTCGTTGCGGGTCTCTTGCATTACGTGCCATCACGGAAACGCGACCCCCGTTCTATTGGAAGACAAGCTAAAGAAAACGTTCGATCGCTTCGGCATCGACTCAACCATTCATCAATACCACGCTTTGCGCGACCAGTACTACGGCGGGTTTACGTACAATTTCAAAGAGGGATCCCTGTTGCGATTGGCGGAAGCGATCTCGGCGGATTCTACCAAAAAGGGGGCCGCGATCGCAATACTGAATCTGAATATCGAGATCTACCCGGCATTTGCATTTTCTTATGTACGCCTTGCCGGCATTTACGAAGATCAGGGAAATGTCCAGGCCGCCATTGACAATTACAGCCAGGCACTCAAACTCGACCCCAAAAACGGAATGGCGAAGATGCGGTTGGAGAGACTACAAGCGAAGAAATAATCGTATCTCCCCTCCCTGCGCCTCACAATCTCTATAATCATAAAGATTTACGGATTCTTCACGATGGTGGAATATTGGCGCCCGGCACAATTGAAGAAGGCCCGGAAGGGATATTTAACGAATCCCGATCGATTGTTAGGCAATCAATAATCAAGTGACAACTCTAACAGATTGCTGACAATCCATCCATCAGGTAGGTTAGACCTTATTGTCTGACAAAGAACTGGCTCCTGGTCTCCAATGGTTGCGTTGGCAGGCTGAAAACCCGTGATGCCTGACCGAGCTGAAGATTGTCATCCATGTGAAGGGGGATCGGGGGAGTTGATCAAGAATCCGTATTTCTCATCTTATCTCATGTCAGCTATGAACACGCGTGCAAAAACTCCCTACGACCTTAACGACGAAGAGACCGTTTCCGTAATCGACGAACTCTCGCTCTGGTCAGCGCCATTCGGCATGAAGCTGCTCGATACCATCATTTTGAAAGACAATCTCTCTGTTCTCGATATCGGTTTCGGCCTCGGATTTCCAATCGTCGAGGTGGCGTTGCGATTGGGAAAGAGCAGCAGGGTATACGGAATCGATCCATGGCAAGCAGGTATGGCGAGAGCGAAGAAGAAAATAGACATCTTCGGTATCGACAATATTCAACTTATCGAGGGCGTTGCCGAGAATATCCCGTTGCCCGATGCTTCCATTGATCTCATTATCTCCAACAATGGTATCAATAATGTGCGAGACCTCCAAACGGTTCTCAAAGAATGTGCTCGTATCGCCAGGCCTGGAGCTCAGTTTGTTGCGACGGTAAACTTGCCGGAGACGATGGCAGAATTCTACAAGATTTTTGAGAGTGTCCTGACTGACACCGGTCTTGCAGCCGTCGTGCCGAAGATGCATCAACACATCTACCATAAACGTCGGCCGGTTGAGGAAGTAACGAAACTGTTCAAGGATAATCAGTTTGCAGTTACCGGGACGCTCTATGATTCGTTCAAATTTCGATACGCCGACGGAACTGCGATGTTGAACCATCCCTTTATTCGTTACGCATTTATGGATAGCTGGATAGAGTTGCTGCCCCAGGAGAAGGCAGACGGTGTGTTTTCGGAAATTGAGCGGCGCATGAACGCAGTGGCAAAGAAAAAAGGGGAGTGGAACTTGACCATTCCATTTGTCGTCATAGACGCCAGGAGAATATGACAAACGCCGTATCGGGAGCGCCACCCCGGCGGGCGGCGATCGCGTTTATCTTTATCACCGTGGTTCTGGACGTTCTTGCTCTAGGGATCATTATTCCCGTTCTCCCGAGACTCGTCGAGATTTTTCTGGGAGGAGACACGGGACGTGCGGCTGAGATGTTCGGGCTTTTCGGGACAGTCTGGGCGCTGATGCAATTCTTCTTTTCCCCCGTCCTTGGTGCGCTGTCGGATCAGTACGGCCGCCGCCGCGTAATCTTGATATCCTGTTTTGGGCTCGGCATCGACTACATCTTTATGGCTGTCGCTCCCACGCTCTGGCTGCTCTTTGTCGGGCGGGTGATTTCCGGCATTACCGGCGCAAGTTTCACGGCTGCGGGTGCCTACATTGCGGACGTAACTCCTCCCGAGAAACGCGCCGCGGGCTTCGGTATGATCGGAGCTGCCTGGGGCCTCGGATTTGTACTGGGACCTGCGCTTGGCGGTGTGCTCGGCGGCATCGATACGCGCCTCCCTTTTTGGGTCGCGGCGGGCCTTACGCTTTTGAACGCGATGTATGGATTGTTCGTTCTGCCGGAATCGTTGAGCGCCGAGAACCGCGAGAAATTTTCCTGGAGACGTGCAAATCCTCTCGGTTCTCTGAAACTCCTCCGATCGCATCACGAGCTATTCCGCATTGCGACGGTCACCGGGTTCTTCTATCTCGCGCACCAGGTGTTGCCAAGCGTCTTTGTTCTCTACGCAAGCTATCGTTACGGATGGGACGAGCGCACAGTCGGTTTGACGTTGGCGATCTTTGGAGTATGCGGTATGGTTGTGCAGGGGGGCGTGGTGAAACGATTTGTCGCCAACTTCGGGGAACGACGCGCGCTTCTTGCCGGGCTGCTTTTCGGCATCGCCGGACTCATAATCTATGCCCTGGCGCCCGTCGGAATGATATTCTGGCTCGGCATCCCTATCTTTTCGATGATGGGACTTTATGGGCCGTCAGCTCAAGGGTTGATGACGCGGCACGTTCAGTCTTCTGAACAGGGACAATTGCAAGGGGCGAACAACAGCATTATGGGAATCACCGGCGTAATCGGTCCCGGTCTTTTCACTGTAACTTTCGCCCATTTCATCGGCGCACAAAGCAATTGGCACTTGCCGGGCGCGCCGTTCTTACTCGCCGTTTTCATGCTGATGATAGCCTTCGCCCTTGCCTGGCAGGTGAAAGGGGAGTAAGAAGATCTAAGGTTGGTAGAGGAGAGGATCTCAGCAACGACCGCGATTCGCATCCAGTTCATCTCCTTTTCGAGGAGAAGCGGAAGTCGGGTAGTGGTGCGTTTTAGGGAGTGGTGCCTTCACTTTCGGGCTTTGGCAAAGCGTCGGGTTGATAAATGGGCGAAAATCAATCGACACAGTGAAGGCATCACTTCGCGAATTCAAAATGTACCACTACCGGAAATCGGTCGATCTTTTTCCTGAGAAGAATCTCCATTCTTTGTCCAATCCGGATATATATATCAGCAGGGATAATATTTTTGTATCTCCCTCTTGTAACACCCTGTCTATTCTCTTCTCAGGAAGGATCGAGTCCGACTCTGATTCCTCCTGAGCAAAGGACGCGATCATTTCTCCCCTCCTCAAAAAGAAAAGATAAAACTTGTCCGCCCGCTTTCGGGCGAGGGGGAAAGAACCTTGATATCTACCAACTCCAATCAAAGAATTCACGGGCTAAAACGCCAGGTATCGCCAGATGTTACAGCGTTGGCCGTGCAACTCCTGTGGTCCGGACTCAAAGGAAAGCAATTGCACGGACACAAGTTTAGGCGGCAATTCAGTATCGGAGTTTTCATCCTCGATTTTTATTGTCAGGAATGCAGACTTGCCATAGAAATTGTCGGCGATACTCGCATGAGTGATCGACACGAGGAATACACTCGACGCCGGCGGCAATACATCGAATTGTATGAAATAGCAGTAATGCGGTTTGCGGCATCCGCAGTTTGTGGTAACATCGATGCTGTGTTGGCAAAGATTGCAGAAGTTGCAAAACGTAGAACGGGCAGAATAGCATTGTCTCCAGATCAATTTCGTCCCTTCCGAAATACGCCACGAGACCAACAATTAATACCTCTTGGGTAAATTTCCCCGAGAATCCAATCGCAAAAGCCCAACATCGGATTCCCTTGTCCATCAATAAGTTAAGTGTTCCCCACGAGCCATGCCATGAACTTTGTGAGTGTCAAAGGTCAGGCCAGATCCTTCGAAAGGATGCCTTCCGATCCGAAGGATTCCTTCGGAAAGGAACACTTCGAGTCTCAGAATGAGGATACCCGTTAGAATTCTTCTTTAGATAAACTCTGCTCAAGCTGAGACAACGGTCTCTGTCAGGGAGTGCCTTACTTTCATTTTCCGCTTCATTCCGGTGAAAGCCGGTCCGAAGGACTCCTTTGGAGAAACCAGTATTTTCATTTCCTGCATGCCGGCGTCCGCTGGCATGACCATGTATTCTGAATCCTTGTATTTAAACTGACACACTTCCATCCGCGAAGAATGCTTGATTATGCACTCCGGAACATATACTTTTGAAGGGTTAAAGAGGGATCAAATCTTGGCAACAAATCAAATCGTCGAGCAAGTCTTCAGCAGATGGAAGATCCACACGAAAAAGTAAATGTTCACAATCTATCAACTACTGACAATACTTTTTTGGATTGCCCATGAAGTCTTTTGGGCGGCTCACGCCCGGGGCAATAAAGAGACGGCTTCCAAAGGGAAGATTCTTCCTCGCGTGTTCGCTCTTCTGGCGATCTACGTGGGCTTCGCCCTCCTGTATGTCTCCCTGCTTTCCATCGGAGTGTCAGGAGCAAGGATAGTTCCTGAAAATGATTTCTTTGGGACTGCCGGGGTGATAATGTGCGGTTCAGGAATTTTCTTCGCCTGGTGGTCACGTAAAGCGCTTGGAACTAATTGGAGCGCCCCCATCACGCTGAAGAAGGACCATGAATTTATACAGCATGGTCCGTATGCGATCGTGCGCCATCCGATCTATAGCGGTTCAATCTTTGCCTTCCTGGGGTCTGCGGTTGCGATGACCGAGCTGAGAAGATTCATTGCGGTCGCCATAGTCTCTTGCGGGCTACTGCAAAAGATCAGAGGGGAGGAAGAGGTACTCGAATTTCATTTCAGCGATTACGCTCAATACAAACTGCGCGTGAAGAAGCTGATCCCCTTTGTGTATTGATCTCTGTTTCCGGTGGATAATTCATGGTTCGGACAATACTTTGCATCTTGGTGGCGGGAATTGAGGCCTGCACCATGGGCTCCGTTTCGATCGCCCAGGAGAGCCGTAACATCGAGTTGAATATTTTTGCTGCCGCATCGCTCAGCGAAGCGTTCAATGCGCTAGCAGAGCAGTTCCGGGCTTTGAACGGCAATGTGAGAATCTCTTTCAACTTTGCAGGCTCTCAGCAGCTCGCACAACAGGTCAACCAAGGGGCACCTGTAGATCTCTTGGTGACGG
>Ga0182017_10001692_pt1 | contig 16951 bp, 16 predicted proteins | sample 712E3DmetaG_FD_120492 | JGI IMG/M metagenome (GOLD analysis project Ga0182017, IMG submission 120492) | Permafrost microbial communities from Stordalen Mire, Sweden - 712E3D metaG | ecosystem: Environmental > Terrestrial > Soil > Wetlands > Permafrost | place: Sweden: Stordalen | collected... | reverse complement strand
GACGCGAACGGCGCCCCGGTGCCCGGTGTTTCAGTCGCGGCGAATGGGAACAGTTACCCAGTGTCGGGGAGCGCCTCCTTCAACGCCAGCGCAAAGACCGATGCCAGCGGCCACTATGAACTCCTGGTCTTCACCGGGACGAACCTCACCTTTGCCGTGACCCCGCCGCCAGCCAGCGGTTTCTCGATCACCGTTCTTTCGAACGTCGCGGTTTCGGCCGACTTCAGCCAGACCATCATCCTCGAAAGCCCGGATCTTTCGCCGCCCATCATTGTGGCTGGGCCGACTGTGGTTCACCTGAGCGATACCTCGGTTTCAATCAATTGGGAGACCAATGAACCGGCCAATTCGCTGGTCGACTATGGAATTGGCGGGCTGACATTGTCTGCCTCGTCGGCGAACCTTGTCATCAAGCACGAGGTGACCCTGACCGGGCTGGCCGTCTCCACCGTGTACCAGTACCGCGTCAGTTCCACTGACGGCAGTGGCAACGGCCCGACCACCTCGGCGATCCTCACCTTCCGAACCGAAGATCCGCCTGGGGACATCACGGCTCCGGTGATCACCGCGGGCCCGACCGTGACCAGCATTGGGCAGACCACAGCCATTGTCATTTGGAGCACCGACGAGCCAGCCTCCACCGTGGTTCACTATGGAACCAGCGGCGGCCTTGGCACCGATGCCACAGTCGCCGGGTTCACAGTGGCCCACCAGACGACACTTTCCAATCTGACTCCGGGGACAACCTATTTCTATGTCGTCGCGTCGACCGATCCCGACGGCAACGGCCCGACCTCGAGCGCCCAGGCCACGTTCACCACTGCGGCCATCCCCGACACCACGCCGCCTTTGATTCTCACCGGTCCCAAGGTGACCGACACGACCGACACGACCTTGAAAGTGGTCTGGACCACGGACGAGGCAGCGACCAGCGGCGTGTCCTACAATGACGGCACGACCTACTTTGTGGTCAGCGACGCCACCCTGGTCACCTCGCACGAGGTGGTGCTGGCGAGCCTCAACCCGGCCACCACGTACCACATCACGGTCTCGTCGAAGGATCTCGCGGGCAATGGCCCCACCCTTGGCGGACCCATCGACGGCACAACCCTGGCGTCACAGACCAACGCATCTCCGGTCGTGACCGTGCCGGCCGATCAGGTTGCCGAGGCCACTGGGCCGACTGGCGCTGTCGTAAGTTTCGTCGCCAGCGCGAATGACGCCGAGGATGGCCCGCTGACCCCGGTGTGCACGCCAGCTTCGGGCGCGACCTTCCCACTTGACGTCATCACGGTGACCTGCACCGCCACTGACAGCAAGGGCGCAAAGGGCACGGCATCGTTCAAGATCACGGTGCGCGACACCACCGCGCCGGTGCTGAAGTTGCCGGATCCCATTACCGTCGACGCCGACGCCAGCGGCGTGGTGGTGGTCACCTTTGTCGTAACTGCCACGGACGCCGTGACTGCCTCAATTACACCGATTTGCTCGCCAGCGTCGGGCAGCGCATTCCCGATCGGCCCCACCACTGTCACCTGCACAGCGAAGGATGCCGCCAACAATAAGGCGAGCGGCAGCTTCCCAGTGACTGTGCGCAAGCCGAACACGCCGCCGGTTGTGTTGGTTCCGAGTGGCATCGTCGTGGAGGCGACCGGACCCGCCGGCGCGACTGTGGTCTTTGCGGCGAGCGCGAACGATGCCGAGGATGGTCCGTTGCCTGCGACCTGCTCGCCAGCCTCAGGCACCATCTTCCCGATCAGCGCCTCAACGGTGACTTGCACAGCAGCCGACCACCAGGGCGCCAAGGGTTCGGCGGCATTCTCGGTCGCGGTTGTCGACACGACGCCCCCGACGCTTGTCCTGCCAGCGCCGATCGCCGTGGATGAGGACGGGACTGGCGGCGCGACGGTCAGCTTCACTGTGACAGCAACCGACATAGTTTCGGGGTCGGTGAAGCCGGTGTGTACGCCTGCCTCGGGCAGTCGCTTTGTGGTCGGCGCAACGACCGTGTCGTGCGACGCCGCAGATGCGGCCGGCAACCATGCGAGCGGCACTTTCCAGGTCACGGTGCGTGCGGTCAACAAGCCACCGACCGTGAAGGTTCCTGCCAACATGACAGTCGAAGCCGCGGGACCGGCGGGCGCAGTGGTCACGTTTGTGGCCACCGGCAGCGATCCCGAGGATGGGACGATCGCGCCCGTGTGCACGCCAGCATCGGGCGCGACCTTCGCGCTCGGCGCGACGACGGTAACCTGCAAGGTGACCGACCACGCCGGGGCCAGCGCCTCGGGTTCGTTCACTGTCACGGTCGTTGACACAACACCCCCGGTGTTCGCCTTCGTGCCTCCGTCTGTGACCATTTCAAACTGTTCGACCGCCAACCTTGGCCAAGCGACCGCCACGGACAAGGTCGGGCCAGTGACTATCACGAACAACGCCCCGGCGGTGTTCTCCGACGGGTCGACCGTGGTGACCTGGACGGCGAAGGACGGCGCCGGCAATACCGCGAAAGCAACCCAGACGGTGACGGGAGCTTGCCTAACCTGCGTGTTTGGCGGACAGGAACTGGACATCAACGATCGCACGCATATCAACGGCGGGGCGGTTGCGGCCGGCAAGCTGTACATCGGCGCCGACGGACGAATCGCGGGCGACGCCAAGGCCTCGGGCAATGCCGATCTGCGGAGCCGCGCCACGGTGACTGGAACGTTGCGGGTGGCCGGAGCGCTCAGCCGGACCTCAGACGTGGTGATCGGCGCGCTGGTCAATCCTGCCAGCGTCATTGCGCCGACCTTGCCGAGCAAGACCTTCACTGTCGGCACGGGGAGCGTGTCGATCGCGGCGAACGCCACCAAGGTACTGGCGCCAGGAAACTTTGGCAACATGACCATTTCAAGTCGCGCCAACGTCACCCTGACGGCTGGGACCTACAACTTCGCATCGCTCGACATCGAGTCCTACGCACAGCTGACGCTGAACACGGCCGGCGGTCCCATCACCATCAACGTCCAGGGCGCGTTGGTCTTCAAGAGCCAGATCACCTATGCGGCGACCGCTCCTGCGAGCATCACCTGGTACAGCAACACATCGATCGACGTTGAGCCACAGCAGCTGCCCACATTCCCGGGCACCCTGGTGTCGCCCAACGGGCTCCTCAGGATCGCGTCGCAGAACACCATCAACGGCTGCGTTGAGGGCGGCAAGATCGTCGACATCGAGCCCGACAACACGATCAACGGGCGCAGTCTATAGCTGGCAAGGGCTGCCACCCCGCGCCCCTTCCCGGGTGCACTTCGCCCGGGAAGGGCGCGAAAGTAAGCCGCCATTTCACTCACCCCCCCAACGAAGGGGACAGCCAACCGCGCAAGAAGCAAGGCAGAGCCGGGCTACTGCTCCTCGATCAGGCGGGCATGCGGCACCCGTCCGCTGGGATATCCCCCTTCGAGCCAGCCTCCCGAGATAGATGTCATGAGCGCGAATCGATTCCAACCTGCCATATGTTCCGCCTATGCTCTCCACGGACAACCATGGAAGCTACTTGCGTCTTTGCAGCCAATACGCCAACAGGCCAACCGCCAGCGTGGCCAAACCCACCAGGCTCTCCCGCGGCCGCTCGGCCACGGTGAAGCCTGTGGCGCCGATCACGAAAACCAAGAACAGGGCCGGCACCCAGGGCCAGCCCGGAACCTCCAGGGCCGGGCCTCGCTTATGCCGCTCCCACACCAGTCCCAGCACGGTGGCCGCAGTCATCAGGCTCAGGGTGAAGCCGACATAGGTGAGCAGACTGGCAAAGGCTGCCGTCCACAAAGCCACGATAGCGATCACCGTCTGCGCGAGGAGCGCGACGCGCGGGGGCCGGCCCGGCCGTACGGCCAACGCCCGCGGCAGAAAGCCGTCGGCGGCCATGCGCGCCGCGACCTGGGGCCCGGCCATGGCGAGGGACGAGACGCAGATCGCGAGCACGAAGGCGATCAGGCCCGAGACCAACTTGGCCAGGCGCGGCCCGCCCAACACCAGGGCGGCGATGCGGCCCACGTCGACCTTTCCCGCCAGCAAGGACGCCGGCGCGCCCAACACGAACACGGCATTCAGCCCGAGGTAGAGCACGGTCACGAGCACAGTCCCCAGCACCAAGGCCCGCGGCAGATTCCTCTTCGGCTGCGCCACCTCGCCGCCCACATACACAGCCGCGTTCCAGCCCTGGTAGCTGTAGGAGACAATCACCAGGGCCACGCCCAAGCCCGCCACTCGGCCCGGAGCCGCCACGTTGTGCAGTCCTTCGTGCACCAACTGCCCCATGCCGAACCCGGTGAACAGCGCGATCACGACCAGCTCGACGGCCACAGCGATCGCTTGCGCCCGCGCCCCGGCCGTCAGAGACACCGCGTGCACGGCTGCCGCAAACAAGATGATCACCGTCCCAGTCAGCCGCGGGGACGCCGAAGCAACGCCGCCCAGTGCGGACATGTACTGCCCGAAGGCAAAGGCCAGCGCGCCCAAGGGAACAGCAAACCCCACCAGCAGCGAAACCCAGCCGGCCAAGTAGCCGAGCGCCGGGTGCAAAGTTCGCGACAGGAACACATACTCTCCGCCCGATTCGGGAATGTGGCGAGCCAGTGCGCCGTAGCACAAGGCGCCGAGCAAGGCGACCGCGCCCCCCAAAACCCAGACCAGCAACACCAGCCAGGCCGAACCCAGATCAGCGATCAGGAGACCGCTCGTGGTGAACACACCCGTGCCCACCATGTTCGCCACCACCAGGGCTGTGGCGCTACTCAGCCCGAGGCGTCGCTCGCTGTCCATCGCAGTGCTATTTGCGCTTGCGCCGCAGGGCCAGGACCAGCTGGGCCCAGGCATTGCGCTCGTCGTCCGATGTGAACGAGAACTCCACACTGGCCACCCGCGCCGCGCGCTTGCGTTTGCCGCTCTTCTCCACGCGCAGGACTTTCCCAGCGACTTGACGTGCGTTCTTGGCCACAGCCCTGGCCTTCTCAGGCACAGTCAGATTCACGCCATCGCCGGCCGCGAGTGGCAACGAAGTTTCTACCGACACACCGCCCGCACCCAGATTGCGGACACTGGCCCGCACATCACTTTGCTCGCCAGCCGCTTGCGGGGACTCCTCCCCTGCGGCCAGCGTCGCTGGCAGCCGCACGCTGAGGCGTGAAAATCGTCGGCGCTGCTCGGTCTCAACCCTCACAAGTCGCTTCAGGGCCGCCGTGACTGGTGGACCGCCAGACACGCGCAGAATAGCCGCATGGCCGGTGTGGCGACCTGGGCCGCTCGCGTAGCGAACCACCACATCATGCCCCGCCTCAAGACCATCCGGGGCCGCGAGCAGGTCGGGAAAGGTAAAAAGCACCTCGCCGGGCCGCAAGCTGAAGACGAATCCATGGAGCGGCGTCAGGGAGCCGTTCGCGAAGATCTCCGCCCACTGGCCCAGGACGAGCTGGGCGTCCGGCGCAACAGTTTCTTTTCCCTGGCGAGGCTTGGGAACCGCGCGGGGCAATGGAAGCGGAGCCATAGAGTTCCCGACAGGCGTATCGACTCGCTCGTCTGACCACATAAGAGCTATTCAACCTCCAGGGCTGAAGAATCAAGCATCATAGGGCACCCCTGACAATATCGCCTAGTTCCTCGTCGGAAAGTTGCACGGGGTTGCCGCTCATGCTGCTGGCGGCCTTGGCCTTGGCCACCAGTGCCGGGATTTCGCTGATCGCCAAACCGTGATGACCGAGGCCACGCACCTCGAGGGCCTGGCAGATCTCGCGCACCCAGGCCACACCGTCGTCGGCTTCGGCGCCCTGCCGTCCCGTCACGATCTCGGCGATCCTACGATAGCGACTGCGGGCGGGATGCTCGGGCGCGCGCTCGGCCAAGGCCCGCAGGTTGGCTTCCATCACGGGCGCCATCAAAGCCGCGCACAACGCCCCATGGGGTGCGTGCACCATCCCTCCCAGGGGCGCTGCGAAGCCATGCACAGCGCCCAGACCTCCATTGGCCAAGCACAGACCGCCGCACAGGCTCGCCAGCATCAGGTCCTCGCGCGTGTCCGCTTGCAGTCCCGAGGTGTAGGCCCGCCGCAAAGCCCGCGCCGAATGCCGCAGCCCCTCGGCGCCCAGCGCATCGGTCAAAGGATTGGCCCGGCCTGAAACCAGCGCCTCCACCAGGTGCGACAGGGCGTCGAGGCCGCTGGAGGCCACCACCGACTTGGGTAGACCGCCGAGCAGATCCGGATCGAGCACCGTCAGAATAGGCAGCAAATGCGGACTGCGCAGGCTGACTTTGACCTTGGCCGCTGGCACACCGATGACCGCGTTGCGGGTCACCTCAGCGCCGCTGCCAGCCGTGGTGGGGATGGCCACATAGGGCAGCGGCCGCGACTGCAAGGGCTGCCCACGGCCCACCACCTCTAGATAGTCGAGCAGGACACCTCGGTTGGTGGACAGCGCGGCCACGGCCTTGCCCGTGTCCATGGCGCTGCCACCGCCCAGCCCGATCACGCCGTCACAACCCTCGCGTCGGCTCCGTGCCAAACCAGCCGACACCGATTCCACCGTGGGTTCCTGATCCACGAGCCACGCCACCGACTCGATACCAGCCGCGGTCAGCAGGGATCGCAAGCGCTCGGCGCCTGGGCCGGGCAGATTAGTTGAGACCAAGGTGCGACGCACGCCCTGCGCGCGCAGAGCAGCCGGCACCTCCGCCAGCTTGCCGGGACCAAACAGCAAGCGCGAGGCAGTCGCGAATTCGAAGCTCACCACGTGGCGTCCTCGGTGACGTTGAAGTACTTCTTGCTCGTGCGCGGCTCGGCCATCATGGATGCCACGGTATCGCGCCATTTCCGATAGTGAGCGGTCTCCTTGTGCGCAGCCGCACCCTCGGGTCCGTGGTACGCCTCAATCAAGACGAAACGCGTGGGATCGTCGAGATCCTGCACGACATCGAAGCGCGCCACGCCCGGCTCCTTGACGCTCTCGCTGGCATTGGTCAGCGTGGCCGCGCGAAAGGTCTCGACCAGGTGAGGCTGGACGTGGACAGAAACCAGTACGATGTGAAGTGTGTGGGCCATGGCCGGAGAATGGTGCTCTGCCGCGAAACCCGATGGACTGGGATGGCATCATAATCTATATCGCGGCCGGACTGAACCAGTTGGCCTTTTCCGACAAATAGGTGATATTGCCTGTGACCGAAACCACAGATGGGGTAGCCTTAGAAGCAATGGAATCTCAATCGTGGCCCACTTCAGCCTTGGCCGTCGAAGACTTCGACGAAGCCATATCTGGCTTTCGTCTGGTCGAGGTCAAGGTTTTTAGCGCCACCAAGCGCAAGGACCGAGACCGCCTGGACGAGGTGGCCACCGCCTGGTTGCAGGAGCATCAGAGCTTCGACCGTCTTACCGCCCGGGTGACGCTGTCATCGGATCTGGAGTACCACTGCCTGTCCATCACTTTCATGGGCTGGCAGCGGATCTAGCTAGAGCTTGTCGAGAAATTGCCGGCCGCCCGAAGGGACGGCCCGCGGGTCGCGTGGGCAAGGGCGTGAGGGTGAGCGAGTTCGTGTGAGGTGCGTGGGCGGCGGAAGGCGTGCCGCGTGCCGCGCGCCCCACAAGGGGGCTTCGGGACGGACAGCCCACCCCACCCGCCCCGCGCTTCGCGCGCCCATCGCGCGAGTCGCCCACGCAAGCCGCTTTCCGCTGGTCGCTCACGCTACCGCGACCGCTCACGCCCGCGCGGGCCGCTCTGCGCGTGGAGGCGCCAGTCGGCCCTCCTTGCCAGCAGCCCGGCGAAGGCGCGGCAAAGCGCGGGACTTGCTCTTGCCGACAAGGCAAGGCAGGGTAGCGGCTTTCCCACCCCGTACGGAAGGAAGCCGCTGTCTTGCAATCATTGATGGACCTGTTTCACAAGATCTACAACGTCCAGGGCATCATCCAATGGGGCGGCATGGCCGCTCTGGTGGCGGTGATCTTCTCCGAAACGGGGCTTCTGGTCGGTTTCTTTCTGCCAGGCGACTCGCTGCTGGTCACCGCAGGCATCTTCTGCACCTCGGCCAACCCCACCGGCAAGCCGCTGCTCGACATCGTGTGGCTGAACCTAGCGGTTTGCATCGCAGCCGTGGCGGGCGACCAGGTGGGCTTCTACATTGGCCGCAAGACCGGGCCCAAGATCTTCAAGCGCGAGAGCTCGCTTCTCTTCAACAAGAAGCACCTCATCCGCACCCACGAGTTCTACGAGCGCCACGGCGGCAAGACCATCATCCTGGCGCGCTTCATACCCATCATCCGCACCTTTGCCCCGGTGGTGGCGGGCGTGGGCAGCATGAACTACCGCCGCTTCGTCAGCTACAACGTCTTCGGCGGTATCGGCTGGGTGCTGAGCATGACCCTCATCGGCTACGGTCTGGCGACCACCTGGCCCGGGGTGACCAAACACATCGAGAAGCTGATCATCCTGATCATCTTCCTTTCGCTCCTGCCTGGTATCATCGCCTACGCCAAGAACTACCTGGCCAACCGAAAAAATGCCAAGAACGCCGCCTGAAAAAAAGACCGCTGCACACAAGACCCAGCCGGCGCCAGCCGCGCCACGGCTGGCCCGAGTGCCACCACCGCCGCGGGTCGCGTTCCCCAAGAAGAACCAGCCGCCCACACCAGCGGCCTTCACGGCTCGGCTGCCATTGGCCCTGGGCAGGCGCTTCGAGGCGGCGCGCACTTTTCTCCTCAAGCAGAAAGAAGTCGTCGAGGACGTCTGCTTCTACGGTCCCTCGACCGGATGGGCCTTGCGCTACCTAGTCGGCGGCAAGCCTCTGTGTGCCCTGCTCCTGCACAGCGATCTCCCGGTGGCCATCGTGTCCCTGGAAGCTGCAGCCAGCGCGGCGGTGGATTGGCAGGCCCTGTCGCCGGTTGGCCAACGCGCCCAGAAGGCGGCCCACGGCAGCCCCTCGCAGCTGTGGCTCGACATTCCGCTGGCTGGCACGGGCGCCGCGGACTTCAAGATGATCGTTCGTGCCAAGCTGGCAACCATGGCGACTTGAGTAACCCGGCCGGCAGCGGTGGCATCTGAAGGGAACAGGTCGAATGGCTGACTTCGGCGCCATTTGTGTCCTCATCGCTTTGGTGCTGGCGACCTACGCCGGCGCGGCATCGCTGCTGGGCGCCCGGCGCGGGAGTGCGCGTCTGCTCGAATCCGGGCGGGCCGCGGTGTATGCCTTGACCGCCGTGCTCGGGCTGGCCAGCGTGGCCATGGTGCAGGCCTTCGTGTCGGGCGATTACAGCATCAAGTACGTCCAGCACTACTCCGATGCGCAAGCCCCGCTGGCCTACAAGATCTCGGCGTACTGGGGCGGGCTGGACGGATCCATGCTGTTCTGGGTGGCCCTGCTGGCCGTGTTCGCGACCCTCGCGGTCCACGCCAACCGGCACCGCCAGCGAGAAATCCTGCCCTACGCCATCGCGGTGATGGCCGCGGTCGCGGACTTCTTCCTCTACCTCATCATCTTCGAGAAGAACCCCTTCGACACCTTCCTGGTGGAGATTCCAGCCTCGGGCCAGGGGCTGAATCCGCTCTTGCAGAATCCGTACATGGTGACCCACCCGCCCGCGCTCTACGGCGGATTCGTGGGTCTGACCATCCCCTACGCCTTTGCCATGGCGGCGCTGATATCGGGCCAGCTAGACGACGCCTGGCTGGCATCGATTCGCCGCTGGGCTCTCGCCTCGTGGTTTCTGCTCACCCTCGGCCTGGTGCTCGGCATGATCTGGGCCTACGAGGTGCTGGGCTGGGGCGGGTTCTGGGCATGGGATCCGGTGGAGAATGCCGGGCTGCTACCCTGGTTGACCGCGACGGCGATGCTGCACTCCATGAAGGTGCAAGAGCGGCGGGGACTGCTGCGCCGCTGGACCTTCGTACTGGTCATCCTGACTTTCTTCCTCACCATCTTTGGCACCTTCATGACCCGTTCGGGCATCGTGCAATCGGTCCACGCCTTTGGCAAGGACACGCGGCTGGCGTGGATCTTCACCATCTTCATGGGCCTGGTGCTGCTGGTCAGTTTCGGGTTCTTCTTCGCGCGCCTGTCAGTCTTGCGGGCGTCACGGGCGCTGGATTCCTGGCTCTCGCGTGAAGCGGCGACGGTGGCAACCAACTGGCTGTTCGTGCTGGCGGCGTTGGTGCTGATGTTCGCCACCATGTTCCCCACCTTGACCGAAGCCATCGGCCGCGAGCGCATCAGCGTGGGTGCTCCCTTCTTCAACCGCTGGATGGTGCCCATCGGAATTGCGTTGCTGCTGCTCACCGGGCTCTGCTCGATCCTGGCATGGCGCCGGACCGCACCGCCGGAGCTGCGTCGGCGACTGATCGCGCCAGTGGTCGCGGGAATCGTGGTCGCTGGCGTGTGCGTCGCCGGCGGTTTGGGCTCGTCCAAGGGTGCGCTGCTCTGCCTTGGCTTGTCGGGCTTCATCGCCGCAGCGGTGATCCAGGAGATCGCCCGGGGCGTGGTCGGCCGCAAACGCAGTACCGGCCAGGGCGCACTGGCAGCGCTCGGCGCGCTCATCTTCCGCGTCCGCCGCCCCTACGCCGGCTATCTGGTCCATCTCGGCATGGCCCTCATGTTCGTGGGATTCGCTGGCCAGGCCTTTCAGCGCGAGGAGGCGGTGGTCCTGTCAGTGGGCCAGACGCGCGCTTTTGGCAAGTACGGCATCCGATTTGACGGATTCTCCCAGACCGAAGACCTTCAGAAACAGATGGTCACCGCCGAGCTCACCGTTCTCATCGACGGCAAGCCCGCGGGCCAGCTTCTGCCCGCGCGCTGGGTGTACCACAAGCGGCCCGACGAGCCGGCCACCCAGGTCGCCATCTTGCGCGGCCTGGTCGAGGATCTCTACGTCACCATGGGCAAACACGACCTCGACCAGGGCACGGCTGCTCTCAAGCTGGTCAGCAACCCGCTGGTCGACTGGATGTGGCTAGGCTTTCTGCTCATGGCCGCAGCCACTACTCTCGTGCTCCTTCCCGGCGGCCGATGGGCGAGCGCCGTGCCGCACACGCGCCTTTCGTTCAGTGGCGTAACCATCACGCTTCTGGGTGCGGCCGCAGCTTTGGTCTTCGGCGTCGTGGTCGCGCGCCTGCCCTGGGGCGCGCCGCTGGCGATACTCAGTGTGGGCGGACTCATTCTTGGCCTGACCGCGCTGGCCTGGTACCGCGTGCTGGATCCGCTGCTGCGGCAGGAAACCACCACCAGCACAGAACGCCGCGCCTTCATCGAAGAAGAACTACAGGCGCGGCTTCAGTCCGCCGCGGAGACGACAGAATGAAGAAGTGGTCGCTGGCGGCTCTCCTGCTTCTTGCCGGGACCGCCCTTGCGCAACCGCCGGCGCAAGAGGGCGATGCTCAGGCCATGGCAGCGCGTCCTCTGATGGTGGGTGACTTGCCGGTGGGCACCGTGACCGTGCGGGTGGGTCGCGGCTCGCTGTCCAACGCGGCCGTCGGGGTCGATGTCGTGGCCTCAGTGACAGCTCCGGCTGGCAAGGCCACTGTGCGAACCGAGAAGACCAAGGCGGATGGTCGCGCAACCTTCGCCGATCTCCCTGTGGGCGCCGAGTTTCAAGCCCAAGCCCTGGTCGACGGCCAGCGGCTGCAAACCGCGTCGTTCGCCATCCCGGCCGAGGGAGGCGCGCGTCTTATGCTGCTCTCCCAACAGGACCAAGAGGCCGGCGAAGACCAAGCGGCACCCACGCCCGCGAATCCGCATGCAGGGGCGCACAGTCATGGCGGCAACCCGACCGGGAGTGCCGGCGACGCTGGCGAAGGCACCAGCGATCCGTCGGTCGTGCGTGTGTCCAGCTCGTCCAAGCTGCTGATTGATCTGCGTGAAGATGCCTTGGCCGTCATGGAAAACCTGGTGCTGGAGAACACATCCGATCGGAGCTTCCGCTCTGACCATGGAGGCATCGCCATTCCACTCCCAGCAGGGGCCCACGAGGTGGAAGCCATCGAAGGCGGCGCGCGAATGCAACTGGAGCAAGGTTCGACCCTGTTCTTGCGGGAAGCGATTCCACCCGCAAGTTCGCACACGCCGCCGGTGCAGGCACGCTTCGGCTTCTTTGTTTCCACCGCCGGCGAAAGCAGCGTCATACTCCGCCAGCCCATGCCCCTGGGAATCGAAACCCCGGTGGTCATGGTGCCGGAAAGTGTTCACCTGACGCTGGCGGCGCCGGGCCTGCAAGCCATGGCTTCCCAGACCGACGATCGAGGGGCGCGAATCCAGGTCTTCCAACTCGCCAGCGTGCCTCGCAACGGCGTTCTCAGCATCACGGTGTCGGGCCTGCCCACGCGCGGTGCTCTGGGCAAGACCATCGCGGCAGTACTGGTGGCGGCTCTGGTGTTCGCGGTAGTCTTGGGCTGGCGCCGCCCCCGGGCCGACAAACGGCCAGAGAAATCCCGCGACCGACGTGATGGACTCTTTGCTGAGCTGGTCGAAGTGGAGCGCGCGCGGCGGGCCGCTGGAGCCGGCGATGCGCCGCTCACCCAGCGACGGGCCGAGCTGGTGGCGGCGATCGAGGCGGCTGACAACGCAAGCCCTGCCGACAAGCCTGCGTGAACCCATGAGCGAGCGTGCGTTGCGCCTGATGAATGTCGGCAAGACCTTCGGTCGGCAACGGGCACTGGCTGACGTGTCGCTGGCGTTCCTCCCTGGTGAGGTGGCGGCGGTTCTGGGCCCCAACGGCGCCGGCAAGTCCACCCTGCTCAGCCTGCTGGCGACGCTGTCGCAACCGTCGCAGGGCCGCATCACGCTGGGCGATGAACAACTGTCGCGCCGCAGCCCCTTGCGCGCCAGCATCGGGTACGTGGGTCACGAGCCGGGCGTGTACGGAGATCTCTCGGCCCGGCACAACTTGCGTCTGTTTGCCTCGCTCTACGGAATCGCAAACGCCGAGCGCCGCATCGACGAGATGTTGGCCCGCGTGGGCCTGGATGGCGGCCGGCGCGAAGCCGCGGCACGAACCTTCTCGCGCGGGATGCTGCAGCGGCTGGCCCTGGCGCGCGCCCTGCTGCACGAGCCGGAAATCCTGCTCTTCGACGAGCCCGGCTCCGCTCTCGACCCTGCCGGCGCGGCCTGGCTGGCGAGCGAGTTGCGGCGTGAGCGCGAGGCTGGCCGGCTGGTGATGCTGGTGACCCATGATCTCGCAGCCGCCGCTTCCGTGGCCACGCATGTGGTGGTCCTGCGCCGTGGCCGCGTGGCACGCGACGAGACGTGCGCGGGTTTCTCTGCCGACGAGGTTCGCGCGATCTATGAGGAGGCAACCGGTGGCAAGACCTAGTTGGGTCTCTCAGGCCGCGCGCATCGCGTGGAAGGATCTACACATCGAGGGACGCAGCCGCGAGGTGGTCTACACCATGGGCTTCATGGCCGCGCTGGTGGTGTTGGTGTTCTCTTTTGCCTTCATTTCAGGGCAAGAAGTCACGGTTGGGCCCGACGCGATCGCCGGCATCCTGTGGGTGGCGGTGTTGTTCTCGGGCACCGTGGCCTTGTCGCGCACCTTCGACCGCGAACGCGAGAACGAGGCCATCCGTTCGCTTCTGCTATCCCCGGTCCCGCGCTCGGCCATCTATGCGGGCAAGCTGGCGGCCACCGCGGCCATCATGTTGTTGGTGGAATTGCTGCTGCTGCCTTTGCTCGCGGCGCTATTTTCGGCTGCTATCTGGCCGCACGCGCTTTGGCTGGGCCTGCTGCTTCTGTTGGGAACCGTCGGCTTCGCCTCGGTGGGCGTGATCTTTTCGGCCGCGCTCCTGCGCTCCCGCAGCCGCGACGCCCTTCTGGGTGCCCTGCTTTTCCCCATCGTGATCCCGGTGCTGCTGGCAGCCAGCCGCGCGACAGCCACCCTGCTCGACCCCACGGTCCCGGATCTCGATCCGGCGTTCTTCTGGACGCGTTTTCTGGCTGCCCTGGACGTAGTTTTCGTCGTGGTCGGGCTGTGGTCCTTCGAACCCGTCGTCATGGGAGAGTGAGCTATGCTTTCGAGTATGCCCTCGGCCCGAAAGTCCAACACCGCCTTCGTCGTCGGCCTATTGCTGGTTCTCCACGGGTTTTTTGTCGTGACCCTGCTGGTCGCGAACGCGCCGCAGGAGAAAACCATGGGCATCGTGCAGAAGATCTTCTACTTTCACGTGCCTTGCGCCTGGCTGCTCATGCTGTCCACCTTCGTGTGCGCGGCTGGCAGTCTGGCCTACCTGTTTCGCGGATCAGAACGCGGTGATCGTCTAGCCCTGTGCAGTGCCGAGTTGGGTGTGCTGTTTGGTCTGTGTGTGCTGGTGACCGGGCCGCTGTGGGCGCGAGCCGCGTGGGGCGTGTTCTGGACCTGGGACGTGCGCCTCACCTCTTCGCTGCTGCTCTGGCTGATGCTGGTCGCCTATGGCCTGGCACGCCGCTATGGCGGCGCTGGTGGCCGTCGGCTGGCGGCGGCCATGGCTCTCTTCGCGGCGACCGACGTGCCCCTGGTCTACCTCAGCGTCAACGTGTGGCGCACCCTGCACCCGACGACCAGGGTGGTTTCCTCGTTGGCCCCGGGGATGCGGTTGCCCTTCTTCCTGTCGCTGGCCATTTTCAGCGGCCTGTGGGGCGTGCTGTTGACCTTGCGTATGCGCGTCGAGCGCGCCCAGTCGCGCCTGCTGGAGTTGACCATCGCCATCGAGGATGCGGAGGAGAAGTCACCATGACCTACGTTGCCCTGGCCTACGGTTTCATCTGGGGTGCCGTGCTTACCTACGTCCTTCTGGTCGGGCGGCGCGTGGCACGAATCGATGCTGAGATCGAAGACCTGCGCCAGCGAGTAAAACCCGGGGCGTAGATCTTCTTTCTGGGCCGCGCGTTCAAAGGCCTAGGTCCCCCGGTCGAGCCGCCACCAGCCCGGGGGCAGGAGGCCCGCCATGCGACGCGCGCACTCGTCGAAGAAGGCTGCACTCTGCCTTGCTACGTTTGTTTGCACGGGAGGATCACCTATCTTCCGCCACGCCCTGGCCGCCGCGCCCGACCACGCGATAGGCGCGCGGCCCGCGGGCTTGATCAGCGACCGTCGGCAAATCCCACCCGACCCGCTGGGCGGCCTGCCCGAAGAAGAGCCCGACCACAGGCCACGCGGACGCGACAAAGGAAGAAGCGGACAGAGTGCGGGAAGCAAGACGACATGCAGGCTTGAGGCAAAACCCGAGAGCGACCGCGAAGTCGGTGACCTGCGCGCAGCGGTCGCGGTCATTCAACGTGGGCCGCGCACAGCGCCCTGCACCGCCGCACAGATGGCCAATCCCCTGCGCCTGCGCCTCTCCATCGACAGCGCGGGAAAGATCATGGCGGTCGAAAGACTCTCCGGCGACGAGAAGCTGGGCGCCGACCTGGCGGCCAAGCTGGTGGGGCAAGTTTCCCAGTCAAAGGTCACCTCGGCCACCACAGGTGTTGCGCAGATCCAATTCAGACGGGCATCGCGGTGAGTTGACTCTTCCAGCAGACCAGACCAGACTAAGTCTGTGAAATCGATCAACGTCCAGCAGGCCAAGACCCATCTCTCGCGCCTGCTTGAGGAAGCCTTGGCCGGTGAAGAAATCGTGATCGCCAAAGCCGGACGTCCCTACGTCAAGCTGGTGCCCTGCCCGCCCGACCGAACAGCACGTTCGCTGGGTGGATGGGAAGGCAAGGTCCGCATGGCTGACGACTTCGATGAAACACCCGCGAACGTGCTCAAGCTCTTCGAGGGTGGCCCCGTCCCCGCGGCCAAACCGCGCCCGCGCCGCGGTGCCAAGTGAAGCTGCTCCTCGACACGCACGCCCTGCTGTGGGCACTCGCACGCCCTGGCGAGTTGGCACCTGAGGCGCGCCGCCGCCTACAGGATCCGAGCAACACGGTCTTCGTCAGCGTGGCCTCGGCATGGGAGATGGAGATCAAGCGCGCTCTGGGCAAGCTCGATGCCCCCGATGACTTGTCGGAACAGATGCAACGCCAACGTTTCGCTGAGCTTCCCGTGCGACTCCGCCACATTCAGGCCCTGCAGGGCCTTCCCGCCCTGCACCGCGATCCCTTCGATCGACTGTTGGTCGCCCAGGCTCTGGCCGATGAGCTGGTCGTGTTGACACGAGACGCGCGGATTCGCGCCTATCCGATTCGTTCGCTCGCGTGCTGAAGATCCTTTCCCCTCGCCGCGCGTTCTAGGACCTATCGCCCCACTGCATTCCGGGGCAGGAGGTTCCTACCATGCGTTGCACGAGAACTCTGAGACTGGTTGACGTTCTGTCCCTCGGCTGTCTTCTGGCTTGCATGCCCACGGGTCGCGCGGCTGGCGAGTCAGGCGATGGCTCTGGCAAACCCATGGCCAAGAGCCCGGCCGCTGTGCTCAAGGGACTGCACAACACGGGCGGTGTCGGGTTTGCCTACAGCCAAGGCGATCAGGCGGACCAGGCCGACGATCACACGCTGGCGCCGTACTTCTACGTGGCGGGAGGCAATCCAGAGACCGAGCGCCTGCCACTCAAGGAAACGCGCGCCGAGGTGGACATCGCCGGGGTCATCGCAGCGGTGAAGGTGCACCAGGTTTTCGAGAACAGCGCCGGCAAGCCCATCGAGGCGGTGTACGTGTTCCCGGCCTCGACCCGGGCCGCTGTGCACGCCATGCGCATGAAGATTGGCGCGCGCACCATCGAGGCCCATATCGCGCGCAAGCAAGAGGCACGCGCCGAGTACGAGGCGGCCAAGCGCGCCGGCCAGCGAGCCTCGCTGCTGGAACAAGAGCGGCCCAATGTCTTCACCACCAGCGTCGCCAACATCATGCCGGGCGACCGCATCGAGGTGGAACTGGACTACAGCGAGATGATCCTGCCCGACAACGCCACCTACGAATTCGTCTATCCGACGGTGGTGGGTCCGCGCTACGTCGGCGGGGCCAACCCCAAGACCGATCAGTGGATGG
>Ga0182017_10001691_pt1 | contig 16962 bp, 15 predicted proteins | sample 712E3DmetaG_FD_120492 | JGI IMG/M metagenome (GOLD analysis project Ga0182017, IMG submission 120492) | Permafrost microbial communities from Stordalen Mire, Sweden - 712E3D metaG | ecosystem: Environmental > Terrestrial > Soil > Wetlands > Permafrost | place: Sweden: Stordalen | collected... | reverse complement strand
GTTGTAGAATTGCCTAATTTAATTATGACAGGTGAAACTAGAGAGGAAGCTTTAAAAGACTTAGAAGCGGTAAAGAAGGAATGGATTCAAACATATTTGGAGCTAGGTAATAAAATGCCTATACCCCTTGTTTCAAGGAAATACAGCGGAAAGATAATAGTTCGTATGCCTCCGACTCTGCATGAGGTTTTAGCTAAACTGGCGGAAAATGAGGGTGTAAGTTTTAATCAATATATGATTTCATCACTGGCGAGATGCGCTGGGCAAGATGAAGTAATTAGTGGTAAGGTACACGGTAGAAAAAAGCAAACCGCATAAATAAAAAAAGATTGTATATATAATAGACTCTTTCCTTTCGGATCATCTGGTATTATACAAGACTGTCCATCAAAAGGGCTATTATGGATTGACTAGTGAAAATACCAGAAAATATGAAGTCCACCAATCGGCTTTTGAAGGACAGATATAAAATGTAAATCAGTGTTCATGGTGCTGGTGAAGAAACTATTGACCGACTTAACCAACCACCTACGAAAAAACTAACCCAGACAAGGTACAGCAACTTATAGAGATAATCTGGAAACTGACGCAAGAATATCAAGCTGAGGACTTCGCAAAGTCAACCCAGGTGAACTTTCATTCACGTACATAGCACATGGAACTCTGGTTCTGGTTCTTTAGACCCTCCCTTTTCTTAAAAAGGTTTTGAATCTTCTTTCATGTACAAGGATCACGATAAACCCTGTCAATATTAACAGCCCAAATGCTTCCGAGATATCAACACCAGGATTAGTGATCAAAGTATGCCACCAAAGATTAATTTGTCCCAAACCGATTTTATGATCCGGAACTGGGAATGCCCATCCATACAAAGGCCAGAGTAAGGTTTGGGGCGTTGCCCACATTGAATCCAGAATCAAGTGGGTAAACATGCCAATTACTATTGCCAGTAGCCATGTCTTTTTATAATTTTTGTGTAGATAAAGCCCTATGAACAAAACAATAAGAAGGATTAGTAGGGTATGAGTGATAGATCTCCCGTTGCCAAACCCCAAGAAACCCAGAGGTTTATCAATAATATCGGGCACCAACGCCCCAATCATTAATATGCGAATATCCAAAAACATGGATAAAGCTTTCAAGCCTGTTCGCTCGGAAATAGATTCCTTTTTATCTTTGGTTTTACTTTTAGGAAGTGTTTGAGCGTGATCAGATAGCTCTCTTCTTGGTAATCTAGGCCATTTAGCAATAACTGCGCTCACTGTAGAAGCAGCGCCTAATGTAATACCAACATGGGCAAATAAAAACATTATTCTCTCTTTTTAGCTTTAAACATAAAAAATGTGGTGCGTTGGCTTTTACTTGAAATTTTTACCCACTTAATCCTTCTTTCATTCTAACATTAACAGCGGACTGAATTAGGCTGTCAAGTCAATGTTTTTTGTCTACTTGGGGAAACATATATGGGTAGGTTCTCTACTAATTGTTCGTACAGAAAAATACCCTAATAGTCTAATCTCACGGAAGTTGTCATGATCAGGTTCCTCCACCCTGATTTTGCCTCGGCACGACCGTAAACCATGCTTCATACCCCTGAAGCGTATCATGGTACTCTGGAGTTTTCTGTAGATTTTTGCAACCGCCGCAAAATGCCCTTCCTTTCTGTTTGATTCTGAAGAGTTAGCGGAGTTTCCCAACCGCTCTTTTGATGCTCTCCTAGTTTATGGAATGATGTTACGAAAGCATCTACCACTTTGGATAATTTGTTGGGGTCAACTTAAATAAACGCCAATTGGGTGCGAATTAATTATCGGTTATTGAGTGACGTCCATCCATAAGTGAAGTGGTTCCATAGCAGAGGTGGTTTCTCCGCCTTTAAATAACAAGAACTCCACTTCTTGGTTGGTACCTAGTATGGTAGGAGTGAAAGTGACTTCATTCTCCCATTTTTCTCCATTTGCGAGGCTGATCGAACTCGTCTCATAATTCTTCACACCGTTGATTATAACTTCCACATGGTAACTGATCGTGGCACGTTCATGATTAACTATACCTACGATTACTTTACCTTCTTCTCCCAACGTCAATGTCTGAGGATAATCCGTAGCTTTACCATTCGTATTGAGAATATAGAACTCGGTATACTTTTCTCCCGTGTCAGGCATCCTAATGACATAGATGAGCGTGACTATTGCCCCCAGTATCGCCAGCACAAGAATGACCGATATAATCTTATTGGCCCTCCCAGCCTTCCAGAAGCCTTTCCAGACAGGTACAGCCATGTCAAATTCAATATTGAATTGGTCCGATTTGGGTTTACCTCTCCGTCTGAGCCAGGCTACTACCGAAACGATAGCCGTGAATGCAGCTACGGAATAAAGAATGGGATTGAGTCTTATTCCCCAACTGGTAAAATTAAGCAAGAGTAAAATTAGCGGAACGATAGCTATACTCAGAGCAAAACTGAGCATTAACCGATGAGTGCTGCTGATGGCATTTTTGGTGGGATACAATGCCGATATCGTGGCATAACCCGGGAAGAAAAGTATAAAAGGCATACCCAGAATGACGCGTAACAAACTCGAGGGCCAAAAGACAATAATGGCTATCAATATGATATTTAGCAAATTGAGCAGTAAAAGATCGATTTTTGTTTGAATTTTCAATAGTGTATTTCTATCTAACCTAAAAAGTGATATACTACTACGCATAGTATATAAAATATTCATTTCTGAAAGCAAATTGATGATACATAATATTTATAATTTCTATTCGGTGTTTTTCACAATGATAAGTGATTAAACTATTGAGGTTCAAGAGGTTGAGTGAGTATTGATCGGGGTGAAGAAGAACTGATATGGATGAAATGATTAAACTCACTATAAAGCCAAAGGTTACAGTTCTAGTATGCACTTTTAACGAAGAAAAAAATCTCCCCTATGTTTTACCAAAGATACCCAAATGGGTTGATGAGATCCTTTTAGTAGATGGCCATTCGTCAGACAAGACGATAGCTGTTGCCCGCGAATTGATACCCAATATCCGTATTGAGATTCAACCTAACAAAGGAAAGGATGATGCCATTCAATACGGGGTTTCATTGGCTAGTGGGGATATTGTTGTAACTCTTGATGCTGACGGTAATACTGACCCAGAGGAGATTCCGAATTTCATAGGCCCGCTTCTTAAGGGTTATGATTTTGTGAAGGGTTCGCGTTTTCTTAAGACAAAACCACTGCACATGCCGAGACACCGAATTTTTGGTAACTGGGTTCTTTGCACTGAACTGAATTTACTCTTCGGAACAAAGTTCACCGATGTTTGCTGCGGTTACAATTCTTTCTGGAAGAAAGCCTGGGAGAAAATACCATTCCCTGAAGAATTCGGTTATGAACCGTTGATTCTTATTCGCGCTAAAAAAGCCGGCTTGAATATAGCAGAAGTCCGCTCTATTGATACAGGTAGAATTAGCGGTGAAAGTAAACTGCCTAGCTGGCGACAGGGATGGGGCGGTTTCAAAGCAATACTAAAGGAGCGATTTCGTGGTTGACCAACCTCTTCCTTTTATGAAACTTAGTTTTTCGGGCGTATTATGAACAGAGTGGCTGTTATAGGTTTGGGGAAAATGGGCTTGCTTCATTCTAGTCTCTTAAATGTAATTCCAGATGTTAAACTGGAGGCTATCTGTGAAAAGAGCAACTTGATTAATAGATTCTCTAGAAATGCGCTCACTGATGTTAAAATAGTCGCTGATATCGGAGATTTATCGCAATTGCAGCTGGATACTATTTATGTTACTACACCCACATCTACACACTACTCCGTCCTAAGCACAATCATTAAACAGAAAATCTGTAAAAATATATTTGTTGAAAAACCGCTTGCAAATAACGCGATAGAATCCAGGCAAATCTGCGAATTGCTAAAAGAGCATGGCTACGCCGGGATTAACATAGTAGGTTACAACAATAGATTCAATGTAACCTTTATGAAAGCAATGGAATTAATACGGGGAGGAACGTTAGGAGAGCCGATAAATTTTATGGCCTATGCTTTTTCCTCCGATTTTCTTGTCGATTCTCCCGGGAAGAAGCGAATTAACCGAGGAGGGGTCCTCCGAGATTTGGGTTGTCATGCAATCGACCTTGTTAATTGGTTTATAGGAAATATCAAATTAATTTCTATTCAATCGAGTAACGTATCTCCGACCCGAGCCATGGACTCCGTAAGTTTTACTGTTTTATCCCAGAAAGGAATCAAGGGGCAAATCAGAGCATCATGGCGAGAACCGAATTATCGTTTGCCAGAAATCGGTATTGTGGTGGAAGGGTCAAAAGGTAAAACGTTAACAGTTAATGGCGATAAAGTGGAAATCCGGAACGGACAGGGTGAAAAAACTGTATGGCATAAACAGGATTTGAAAGACAATACATACTTCATGCTTGGCGGGACAGATTATTATCGCGAAGACGCAGAATACATGAATGCTATCAAGTCAGGAAACACGATTGAACCGGATTTTTCCACAGCCTTAAAGGTTGATGAGCTGATTGATTTTGTAGAAAAATCAGCAGCAGGACAAGACTATGCCGAATAAACTAATCCTGGTCGGAGATAATCCATTCCACGGAGTAAGTCATGTTTCACGTGAAAGGTCATTACTCAGAGACGGGAATATTCTCAACGCCAAACATGACGCCAAATTGGTGCTTACCTCGGTGAATAACGGCGCCAACGGCTTTACCTTCACTGTCAGTGAAAAAACACTCGCCATATTACAGGAAATCAATAGCAACAATCTATCAAATAAATTGGCGCTTTATCCTCTTTTACCGAATGTAAATGAATTCGTCAGGACCACGGGCGCAGGCGGCGGGCTCCCGGGTCTGGCCAAGGATATTGCAAAAAAAATGTCTTCGGTCATGGATTTTCAATTATTGGGGAATGGGATACGGGGGGCTATTGTCGCCGACCCGGCAGCACTATTAAAAGCCTATCTGAAATACGAATATATCAACCTGCAAAACACCATTAAAAAAGGCCATAATCTGTTTTTAGCCTCCATTTTATTACATGAGATTGTGACAGATATGGCGCTGGCTTTAGACATGCAGTGGTTGTTCAGGGCGCACATTGAGTTAATGAGAAAGCTAAAAATACAGCCCGGGTTTGAGACCCGTAATCTGCCCTTTTTGGTTAAACAGTTTAGTAAATGGCAGGTTGATTTTAACGACTTAGTAATTGAAGCTCCTTTTAATTCCATTGGTTTTCAGATGTGTCCTTCAAAAATAGATTGCGAAAATGCCCTAAGCTCTGTGCAAGCTAGTGAAATAATCGCATTTAGTACCATGGCCGCCGGATATGTTAAGCTTCCGCAGGCTATAGAATATGTTAATACTTTGTCAGGCATAAACGGGATAGCAATCGGGGTATCAAACGAGAAACAGGCTGCGGAAACGTTTTCATTGACTGCTAAGAAGTTTACACCGGTGAAGAATGTATAAAGGGATTGGTCCGTCACTAATATGGAATCAGTAAAATCACCTATAATTTCAATTGTAATAACAGCTTATACTATAGAAAGAATCAATGATATTTTTGAGTTATTGGACAGCGTACAAGCCCAAACCTTTAAAGATTTAGAGACTATTTTCATTATTGAACGCTCTGAAGAGTTGCTGTATAAAGTAAATGACTATATTAAGCAAAAGAATATCGCGTGTGTTAACGCAATATTTAGTAAAGATAAAATCGGGTTATCAGGAGCGCGTAATCTTGGTATTACAAAAGCAAAAGGGAAAATAATCGCCTTCATCGATGATGATGTTGTTTTGTTTCCGAATTGGGCAGAAGAAATGGTTAAGGCTTATCACGATGAATCTACGATTGGTGTTACCGGCCCCGGTTTGCCAATGTGGGAAGATAATAAACTGAAGTGGCTTCCTGAAGAACTATACTGGATAGTGAGTGCTACGGCTTTTACCGGGTGGACGGAAGAAAGAGCAGTTCGGAGTGCGTGGGGAATGAATATGTCCTTTAGACGGGAGGCTTTCAATCAATGCCTCTTTTCAACCAATTTCGGACAGACTACCGGAGGCAAAGAAGCCTGGAAAGCCGGCCCTGTTGATGATGCGGAATTCTCCATTAAACTCAGACTAAAAACAAAGAAAGCTATTATGTATAATCCGCTAGTTCAGGTATATCATAAAGTCTATATATATCGTCTCACCAGAAAATTCATTCGCGGGCAGTGTTATTGGCAAGGTTATTCTAAAGCTTTGCTTAAAAAAATGTACCCGGATGATGCAGATACGAAAGCTCTCGTTAAAGAGATGGATTTATTAAAACGAATACTGCTGAAATTGATACCTCGATCATTGTTAGGTCTCTTCAGGAATCCCTCGCTATATGGGAAAAGATTATTTTATACGAGTTATGTGTTATTTTATGTAGCATTGGGGTATTCAGCCGGAGCACAACCGCGCATTTTTGGTTTCACTGAAAAATCATTTCGGGCTTAGGAATTAACAAGGATTACTATATCTTTCATTCATTGGGTATTAGGAATAAAATTGGAAATGTAAGCGACAAAACTTGCTTGACTTATTTACAGAAGGAGAAAAAATGGCAAAATACTTTGTTACCGGCGGCGCAGGATTTATCGGCGGTCATCTGGTAGAGAGGCTAATGAGCGAAGGCAATCAGGTGACAGTTTACGATAATCTGGTCACTGGGAAAAAACAATGGATCGAACATCATATCGGTAAAAAAGGCTTCCGTTTTGTCGAGGCTGATATCCTTGATTTTGGGACTTTGAAAAAGGAAATGGTCGGGCACGATATTGTCTGGCATCTGGCGGCAAATACAGATATCATCAAAGGGAACAATATTATCGATTTCGATTTAAAGAATTGTGTGACCGGCACCTGTAATACGCTCGAAGCGATGAGACAGAATGGCATCAAGAAGCTGCTATTTGCTTCCAGCGCGACAGTTTATGGTGATGCCCCTCCCATTGCGCTTTCTGAGACATTCGGACCTCTTTTGCCGATATCGCTCTATGGTTCCGGAAAACTTGCCTGCGAAGGATTCATCAGCGCTTATTGCCACCTTTTTGACATGAACGCCTGGATGTTCCGCTTCGGTAATGTGGTCGGCGGCAAGATGTGGCACGGAGTGATCTTTGACTTCATACAAAAATTGAAAAATAATCCGAAAGAAATGGAAATTTTGGGTGACGGCAAGCAGGAAAAGAACTATTTCATGATTGAGGACTGCCTTGATGGCATGTTCCACGCATTTAAAACTTCAAAGACTCAATATGACGTTTATAATCTCGGTTGTGAAAGTTATATTACCGTAACCCGTATCGCCGAAGTGGTGGCAGAAGAAATGGGGTTGAAGAACGTTAAATTCAACTACACGGGCGGGAAGCGCGGTTGGCCCGGGGATGCGACTACGGTTCATTTCAACATTGATAAGATGAAGAAAATGGGTTGGAATACCAGACACACATCGGAAGGCGCGGTGCGTGAGGCAGCAAAGCGGCTGATTAAACAATTTGCTGATTCTTCGAAGGGGCAACAATAATAATGCTGAATAATCGCGTCTGTGTTATCGGTCTGTGGCATCTTGGCTGTGTGACTTCAGCCTGTCTGGCTGATATCGGCCATGCTGTAGTTGGTGTTGATAAAGACTCAAAACGAGTTGCCGATTTAAACAATGGAATTCCACCGCTGTTTGAACCGGGTTTGCCTGAATTAATAACACAAAATCTCAAACGGCAGAGCCTCAGTTATACGGACAACCTGAAACAGGCGCTGCAGGCTGCCGGTTGTGTCGTAATAGCATTTGACACTGTAGTAGATGAAAAAGACGAAGTTGATTTGTCAGAAATTTTCTCACTGAGCACCGAGATGGCAAAGTATCTGGAAAACGATGCCGTTGTGGTGGTCACCAGTCAGGTACCGGTAGGTACCTGCGATCAAATAAAGACACTGATAAGCAAGAGCAATCCTAGCCTGCGTTTTGACATTGCATACACTCCGGAAAACCTAAGGTTGGGACAAGCCATCGAAAGCTTTAACACACAACAGCGTATTGTTATCGGTGCGAATAGCAATGAGACACTTGATAAAGTAGAACAACTCTTTTCCCCTCTAAGTGCAGTCAAATTGAGAATGAATTTAAGAAGCGCCGAAATGACCAAGCATGCCCTCAATGCTTTGCTGGGGATGTCCATCAGCTTTGGTAATGAGATCGCCAATCTCTGCGATGAGCTCGGAGCAGATGCCCTAAAGGTGGTAAAAGCACTTCGTATGGATGAAAGGATAGGGAAAAAGTTACCACTGCTTCCTGGTTTAGGATTTTCCGGGGCAACACTCGCCCGTGATTTGACAGTTTTGCAGAATATTGGTGACAAGCTCAATTATGAGACTTATTTGGTCGATGCTATTCTCCAGGTGAATAAGCAACAGAACCAATTGGTAATACGTAAGCTGGAGAAGGTATTCAAAACAATAAAAGGCCTGCAGATAGGAATATTAGGGTTAACCTATAAGCCCGGCACTAGTACATTGCGCCGCTCGGCTGCGCTGGAAATCATTGGGGGTCTGGTAGGGAAAGGAGCTGTGATTAAAGCCTTTGACCCCAAAGCATCTCCCGAAGAAGTGCAAACGCATAGTGAATTCGAGTTTTGCAATAATGCTTATACGGTGGCCAAGAACAGCAGTGCGTTAGTGCTGGCTACCGAATGGCCAGAATTTAAAGCCCTGGACTTTCCAAGAATCAAATCTTTGATGAAGAAACCGGTATTTATCGATGCTAAAAATATGCTGGACGATGAGCAAATGATAAAGCAGGGTTTTATCTATCTCGGTGTTGGTAGAGGGCGATAAGGAGGATTCGAGCGATGTTACTGAAGGACAAAATCGCTATTATCACCGGTGGCAGTATCGGAATAGGGAAAGCAATCGCCATTGCTTATGCAAAAGAAGGCGCTCATCTGGTTCTCACCTCAAGAACAAAGTCAGAACTTGAGTCAACCAAACAGGAAATCGCTCGCATTGCTGATACGAAAGTCGAGATATTCCCGGCTGACATTGCCAATCCTGCAGCAGTCAAAGATTTAATAGATTTTACAGTTAAAAAGTTTCATAACATCGATATTCTGGTCAACTGCGCCGGAATTTATGGACCAATCGGATTGGTTACGGATATTGATAATAATGAATGGCTGGAAACTATGAAGATTAATCTTTTCGGCACATTCTTGTGTGTGCAGGCTGTGTTACCTACCATGATGCAGAACAACAAGGGTAAAATTGTAAATATGTCCGGTGGTGGAGGAGCTTCTCCCTTCCCCAGATTTAGTGCCTACGGTACTTCAAAAGCTGGAGTAATCAGGCTAACAGAGACAATAGCGAGCGAGGTAAAAGACTATAAAATCGATATTAATGCCATAGCACCAGGAGCGGTGAATACAAGGTTATTAGACCATGCATTAGCAGCTGGCGAAGCCGCCGGAAAGGATTTTCTAGCCAAGTCTATCAAACAAAAGCAGGAAGGTGGGGTGCAACCCGAAAATGTAGCCGAATTAGCAGTCTTTCTGGCTTCACCCCAATCCGATGGACTAACCGGCAGGCTGATAAGCCTTCTCTGGGACAGATGGCGGGATATACCGCAATATCTGGATAAGATAATGCAATCGGATATCTACACTATGCGCAGAATAGTACCCCAAGACAGGGGGTATGACTGGTGATGAATATTGGAATAGTTGGAGCAGGTTTACAGGGCAGACGCCGCGCTCAGGCGCTAATGCAATCTAAAGATGACAGGCTGGTAGCAGTCGCTGATATCAATCAGGATGCCGCTAAGGCTTTAGCGATTGGTAGTGATGCTAAGGTGTACAGCAATTGGGAAGAAATCGCTAAAAGAGACGATATTAACGCTGTAATTATCTGTACTCCCCCGAATCTGCATGCCCTCGTCGGTATCACTGCCATGAAGAACGGCAAACATGTTTTGTGTGAAAAACCCCTTGCTATGAATCCTGCAGAGGCAGAGAAAATGGTAACAGCGGCTCGTGAAAATCACGTTAAACTCAAATGCGGTTTTAACCACAGGCTTCATCCGGGGATAAAACAAGCAAAAGCATGGGTCAATCAGGGATTAATCGGCGAATTGATGTCTATCCGTTGTCAATATGGCATCGGAGGTAGACCCGGTTACGATAAAGAGTGGCGAGCGGATGTTAAAATCGCGGGCGGCGGACAGCTTATGGACCAAGGAATGCACCTTTTAGACCTATGCCGCTGGTTCCTGGGCGATTTTAAGGAGGCATTTGGCTATCTCGCCACCAGTTATTGGGATATGCCGCTGGAAGACAACGCTTTTGCCCTCCTGCGCACTCAGAAGGGGCAAGTAGCTTCAATGCATGCCAGCTGGACGCAATGGAAAAACCAGTTTATCTTTGAAATTACCGGTAAAGACGGCTACGCCATTGTCGATGGGCTGGGAGGAAGTTACGGCACAGAAAAAGCAATCCTGGGGAAAAGGGCTTTTCTGGAGCCTTTCCGTGAGGAAATCATTGAATTCCGTGGTGAAGACCGCTCCTGGCAAGAGGAGTGGCAGGAATTTGTATCCGCAATAAATGAAAACCGTGAACCTTTGAGTAATGGTTATGACGGTTTGCAAGCGAACCGGTTAGCTGATGCCATTTATCAATCAACACGTAGCGGTGCGGCAGTAAAATTAGATGGATAGCAACACACCCCTAAAGTCGCCTCAATGGCAACAATGGACAACCTGGCTGAAGTCACAAATAAAAGGGCTTGTCAATGAAATCCTGGGTTTAGTCATTTCCCGGGAAAAACAAAAACAGCTGCTGGGGACATCCCTCTACCGTAATGCCTTCTATCTGGTTATCACAAATCTGGCTGTGCCCTTAACTAATTTTTTCTTCTGGATAATAGTTGCCAGATTCTATTCTACCAGTGATGTAGGATTAGCATCTGCGACTTCCTCCGTGGTGGCTTTACTGGCATTGTTTTCTACTCTTGGATTTGAATTCGGTTTAATCAGATACCTGGCAAATGCCGGCCAGGATGCCAGTCGCATGATTACTACCAGTCTGACACTCAGTAATTTTGTGGCGATTTTAGTCTCTGGTATTTTTCTTGCCGGTGTAAGTATCTGGTCTCCTGCGCTAATATTGCTCCGCCAAAGTCCATTTTACATCATCATCTTCATATTGTTCACTGTTGTTGTTGATGCAAACACATTGATAAGTAATGCCTTCATCGCGCAACGGCGCGCTAACTTTACTATGATAAATAGTCTTATATCCGCTATGCTACAGCTGGCTCTGACCCTTCTGTTTATATCATTTATGCGCTCTTTTGGCGGTGTCCTTATCGCTATAGTTTCCTCCAGCGTAGTTGCGCTTATCATCAGTTCAATATTCTTTTTACCCAAAACTTTACCGGGGTTTCGCCCGGTCCCAACCATTAACCGCAATATCATGAGAACGATGATTCATTTCTCGTTTACCAATTATATAGCCAATATTATCTGGTCATCTACTTATTGTGTGATGCCGATCATGGTCATTAATATATTGGGTGCAGAAACCAATGCCTATTTTTATATTGCATGGACAATTGGTATTATGCTAAGCGCTGTTGCAGCGGCTACGACTATTTCACTGTTTGCGGAGGGTTCTTTTGATGAAAGAAAACTGGTTTCCGATATCTGGCGCTGTTTGAAAATGACCTATCTGGTGTTAATTCCTGCCGCAATCATCGTCTTCCTGCTGGCTGACAAACTATTAATGCTTTACGGCACTGCTTATTCTTTGAAAGGAACTACCTTATTGCGCATAATGTCTATCGCGGCATTGCCACAATCCTTGAATTCCATTTATGTGAGTATCCTCAGGGTAAAAGAACGAACCGCAACATTAATATTATTGACCATTGTTATGGCTGTAGTGACACTGGTTACCAGTTATCTCCTGCTTCCGCTGTTGGGTATCATTGCGACGGGTATCGGCTTGCTGGCTAGCCAGAGTATTGTCGCTGTCTTTGTTGCCAACCGGCTTCTCAAGCTACGAAAAACCGGCCAAATCTAATCTTAACAACAACTCAGCGTTTTTTATTTTTATTCCTGCTCCGTATCGGGTATGGAACGGGGACCCAGCCAGCAAAGGCTCTGCCTCAACCGTCCATATCTACGAACGGCGCTACTGTTTTAGGAGGTAACGTCACGAGTTCTGAGGCAATGCCGTCGAGAACAGCACCGGCAAAAGCACAAATGATAACTTGAAAGAGAAAGGCGAATAGTGTAAATTTTAACTGACTACCTCAAAAGTGGCCGGTTTTAAGTGCCTCGTGACCATGACACGTCGGGGGATGGCCGATTTGCTCCGGAACACCGGCCGTTTTACTCCGGAACATGAATTTGAGTGTAATTGTCAAGTTTTGTTCTTCAGCAGTATGGTCTTCTGCGCCAACTCCGAGACCGTCCAGTCCAGAGCGTTAGCATAAAATGCATCGGTTACACCGATTTGTGTTAGTGGCATACTAAAAGGGAGACAGTTTTACCGAAACCGGTCCTCTTTTCACTTGCCAAAAACAGATTTGCGAGCCTTTATCGATTTTCCACATTTGAAATCCTTCCTTCGACTTTTATGAAATAATAGTACATACGTTCTATATTAAAAAAGCAAAGAAGAAACTGTCACTAAGTGGGAAGAGTTATTTGGAGGGACGGATGCCCGACTCTGTATAAACAGGTTGGTTAGATTTCTTAGTCTCAATCCAGCCCCGGATATACCCCCAGGCCCAAGCATAGCGAGGTAAGGGATAAACTATGATGTGTATTGGATTTCGGAAACGAACAGCTAGAATCAACCCTATTACCGGCGATGCTAGACGGGCAAGGATATTAGCGATTTTATGGTACCAACGGCAACTCTCCAGGTATTCTTTTTCCTTTTGGCTCAAGACCATCCAAAAACCAAAATTGTATTGTTGCTTTAGCGATCCCATAAATGTCGTGCGAGGATAATGATACACTGGGGCATCGGCCCATTGAATAGCCTTCCATCCCTGTTGAACAATCTTAAGTGAGACGAGATTCTCACCACCAATTCTTGAGATTGCCAATGGTAGACTTCGATACCCATCCACTGCTTCAAGGCAAACGCGACGTACTACCACGCATTCACCACTAAAGGGAAGTTTCCCTAATCCGCTACTGGCTATTTTATTATAGAGATATTGAAACCAAGATGGGGAGAATGAGCCACTTTTACCAGTCAAAGTCGCTTCCTCTTGCTGAGCCTTTGATAGTTTATTAGTCACACCAACCTTTGCACTACAGCTTATCCATCCCATATCAGATGATAGTAGCTCATAGATTTTAGGGAAGAATTTTTCGCCAATTTCTACATCGCTATCTAGAAATATAATTACTTCGCCCTTAGAGTTACGCCAACCAGTATCATAAGCAAGCCCGATATATCCTTTAGTTTCCTCAAAAAATACATTCACGGGATAACCACTTATTACCTCTAAAGTGCCATCTGTGCTATGACCATCCACCACCACTATTTCGTTTATATAGCCTCCTCGATAATAAGGCATAAGGGAAGAAAGACATTTGTCGATAGTGGCATTACTGTTTTTAGTAGGTATGACCACAGATATTATCATGAAATTCACCTCCCCTTTTTAGCACTAATCCAACCCCTTATGTAACCTAATGTCCACACGAACCTTGGTACAGGATAAACAATAAGTTGATATGGATTACGGTAACGAACAGCCAAATATAAACCGATTAGGGGTGAGCCTAAACGGGAAATAAGGCTGATAACCTTATTTTGCCATGGGAAATCATCTCTGAATTCTGGCTCCAATTGCATATAAGCTGCCGCTTTGCCGTAACCATACATTTGCTTGTTATAACCTTTTAATGTAGAACGAGGATGGTGATAAATTGGCGCATCCGTCCACCAGATAGCTTTCCATCCCTTTTTAACAATCCTTTGAGAGAGACAAATATCACCAAGACATACCCCTTTTAGTCCTATTGTGCCAGGGCTCAACCCGCGTAATCCGTCAACTGTTTCAAGACAGATGCGACGGACAACCATACATGGCCCACCGCAAAGCGATTCTTTAGTACCTCCATAAGCAATTCGAACGTATAAACGGTGCAAAGACAATTTGGAGGTGGAACTCTGACCGGACGAAGACCTCCCCCAGTCCTCTGCCTGAGCTTCGGTTATTTTATTAGTAACAACTGCTTTGGGTTGACAGCTTATCCATCCTATTTTACTATCAGATAGCATTTCCAATATTCGGGGGAAAAAATCCTTGCCCATATGTACGTCGCTATCAAAAAGAATTATTAGTTCGCCCTGCGCATTGTGCCAGCCATATTCATAAGCCATACCGATATTGCCTTCTACTTGCTCGAAAAGCAACTTCACCGGATAGTTATTTATTACTTCAAGAGTACCATCAGTGCTGTGACCATCTACAACTACTATTTCCGTTATATAGCCCTCATTATAATAGGGCATCAGCGAAGCTAGACACTTGTCTATGGTAGCAAGGCTATTCTTACAGGGAATTACTACTGAAACATTCACATGTGTTTCCTTTCATTATTTCGACATGTCATTGCAGATATCTATATTTGTTCTCCAACATTTTACCGTTGATATATAATTATTGAGCTTATTTAACAAAATTATCATTTTAGCCTTGAAGAGTCTAGGTATATTAATCTCCGTTAGTATAATATATCTCTCATCATTTTTTCGGTCTTGTCTTTTCTAAATCAGGCCTTAGTTTCTTCGTGCATACCATATCTCCGGCTATTGAAGGGAAAAAAAAAGTAAAAGGGCTTGAAAGAACGAAGACGAAGCTGCAAAATGGGATTGCAATAACTCTTGGAAGGCGAAACCTTAATCCTTGTTCGCCATATAAACCGTAAACCCCAAATCCTCTGACTGTATAGCCGAGATTTTTAAAATCAATTGCAGTCCACGTTGACTTATGTTCATAATAAGGATTTCCTTCAAGAGGCTTTTGCTTACATATCCCAACTGGGGCATCTATTATTACCTGCTTGCGCGCAATCTTCTCTAAATATGTTATAAAGCGTCTGCCTTCCTCCTTTTCCATGTGTTCTATAACATCTAAACATACAACTATGTCAAAACTTTTAATTTGAAAAGGTAGCATCAGGACATTACACAATACAAGTTCATCATAAGTCCCTTGCATTTGGCATTCTTTAAGATGTGGTTCGAAGATATCTGCTCCCACCCTGATTAGTCGTCTATTCCTATCAACAACTTTAATAGATTCTCCTTTACCGCATCCGACATCCAAGATGCTTTCCCCTTGTTTGTTAATTGCAATACTGATGTATGGTCGTGTAAGCCTGAAATAAAAGGCCATCTTCCGACGAATTTTGTTTATTAACTCTGTTATCATATTCCCAGCCTTTTCTTTTTTTATGACTCATTAAGTGAATAGTTCGTGACATGTTAGTTTTACAGATTCATGGCTATTACGCAATGGTTTCCATCCAAGGGTTTCTAGTTTTGAGACAGACAATAACATCATCTTAACATCACCTATCCAACCACGTCCTCCTACCGCTCCTGAAGTGAATTTAATGTTGACATTCTTAAGCCCCACCTCATCAATCACAACTCTCGCGATTTCCTTGACGTTTGTCGAGTCATAATTACCCACATTATAAATCTCCAGATCAAGAGAATTATCCACAAAATGGCGATAGCTCTTCATCACGGCTTCAACAAAATCAGAGACGTGGAGATAACTCTTTTGCTGAGTTCCATCACCCAGTATTTCCAGTTCATTGGGATTAGTTTTTAATTTCCTAATGAAGTCCAGAATAACGCCGTGTGTACCACCACTACCGATAATATTTGCGGGTCTAAAAATTAAAATCTGCAGTCCGAAAGAGCGGACGTACCCATTAATCATTGCTTCACAAGCTAACTTTGTAGCTCCATATATAGAGATAGGGTCCAGCGGCGAATAATCCTCTGGCGTTGGCATCACTCTTGCCTCACCATATACTACCGAAGATGAAGTAAACACCAGTTTTTTTATCTTATTTAATCTGCAAGCTTCAAGCACGTTATAGGTAGCTAATATGTTGTTGTTATAATGAGAATCAGGGTTTTCTCCACTACTTTTTACATCAGGGTCGGCGGCAAAATGAAAGACTACCTCTGCGTCTTTTACCTCTTTCAGAGTTTTCGCATGGTCAGTTAAATCCATTCTTGTTACAACGACTTTATTTTTGTCACATTTAGCCAGATTTTCCATCTTCCCACTGAGAAAATTGTCAATTACCTTTACCTGATAGCCATCATCGGCAAGCCGTTTCGCTAGATGGCTACCGATAAAACCTGCTCCGCCTGTTACTATAACATTCCTCATAAGTCCTCCTTCGGTTTATTTATAATATTTATCAGTCCATACATTCTCCTCACCCACGAAATCAGATAACTGTTTTTTCATCTCAATCCAGTAAGGGTCATCGAGTTCTACCCCGTAAACCTATATAATGCTGAGGTCGGATGTCAAAAGAGGACACCAAACCTTTCATGCTACAAGTAACCCAGCATAAAATCTTTTTGTAAATGTTGCGGGTGACAAGAATCCTAATTTTGCCTGTAAACGCTGCCTGTTGTAGAAGATCTCAATGTATTCCGTAATCTCCTGCATTGCCTCCCTTCGGCTGGTGTAATGACGGTGATGGACCAGCTCCTGTTTAAGGGTGCCCCAGAAACTCTCCATAGGTGCATTATCATAACAATTCCCTTTCCCGCTCATTGATACCCGTACCCCTAATTGATCCAATATCTGCCTGTATTCATAGGAGCAGTACTGGCTGCCTCGGTCT
>Ga0182017_10001690_pt1 | contig 16965 bp, 24 predicted proteins | sample 712E3DmetaG_FD_120492 | JGI IMG/M metagenome (GOLD analysis project Ga0182017, IMG submission 120492) | Permafrost microbial communities from Stordalen Mire, Sweden - 712E3D metaG | ecosystem: Environmental > Terrestrial > Soil > Wetlands > Permafrost | place: Sweden: Stordalen | collected... | reverse complement strand
GCCAACGTCTTCCGGCAAGTCGTCCTTGGCCAGCGGACCTGACCTCGCCGGCGCCCCGCGCGGTCCTGCCAGAACTACGCCAACTTCCCGTCGCCCGCCCTACGCGCTCCTCCGGACGGATACATCACTTCCGGCAGACGGAATCCAAGTGGAGGAGGAAACTGGCTGCTCGCGAGGGCCTTCCTCACCGCCGCTTGCCTTGAGTCATTGGGCGGCTTTGGCTCGGTGAAGCTCTTGCCTCGGTAAAGAGGAAAACGCTCAAGGAAGGAAATCAGCTCTGTCTCTGGGCTTTTCAGATCCGGCTGCACGTTTGCTCCATCAACAATTCGCCCATTCTTCCCCGCGGCGTGCGTCCGGTCAATCTTGGTGCTCCTCCGCTCGCAAACATGGGCGCCTCCGGTGTTGGGCGGTCCACACCCCGGAGGCTGGACTCGAAACGGTGGTCACGCCGAACGATGCCGATGTCCAATTCGTGAAGATCGACAGAGTCGCCACCATGGTGGTGGATGCCGTCGCTTCGGCCAACCACTCTAGCGCGATGAGAAGTATCCTACGGACGCCGTCCTCCTAGTGCCGCGAAAAAGTGCCCCGGGCGCTTGCCATTGTCCGCATTCAATCATCCAGGATTTGTCGACGCTAGTCGCGGAGAAGCGCGGTGGTGAAAATCGCACTCTCATGCTGGGCACCTGTCATCATACTGGGCAATCATCATGCTGGGCACATTGCAGGTTGCTCTCGGGTGAGCCACCGTGCACGGCTGGCCACGCATGTTTCGGAGCGTTCCCCAACCATTCCCGAACCCCGATTCGTCAGCTGCCCCCATGCCGCTGCTGGCCGGTAGCCGTGATCCGTAGGGCGCGCCCAAGGCTCTAGGTCCCCGGTTGCGATGCGCCGATCCTTGTGGACTGGCGCGTGCCGGTTCATGGCCGGAGTTCCAGAACTGCCAGGTTCTGGCACGTTTTGGCTGCCAAGTATTGAAACCGCACGAGTCAGAGCCGATCACTGCGGAGCCATCCTGCGTTCGCGCGAGAATGGTGCGTGCGCCACGCCGATCCCATCTCAGAAGATGCGTCCACCCCTATGAAAATAGGGGAATCGGTTGAAACACAGTTTCCGTTTGCAAATCGTTCGAGTTTTGATAAACTGGTTCTGTCTATATCCATGCCTAAAATCCGGCCCCACTTTTTTTTCACACGCATTTTCGATCTCTTCGGCAGCGAAGTTCGATCTTGCAGATCAGCTGCAGCGCTCGCGTAGTGATCGCGATGATCCCGAGCCCGCCATCGCGAAGCATGCAAACCATCCGTGCACGGCGTTTTCGTCGTGCACGTCAACACGGAGGCCAAATGTAGATATGAACTTCTTCTGGAACAAACCAACAACAACTTCATCAACAGCACTCTTCCCGCCGCCAACGCCCGCGATCATGTTCGCGCGTGGCCGCTCAACTTGAAGCGCAGTCGCTCTCGATGATGTCGAGAGCGCGATTCTACACGCGCCTCGTTGAGCAGGCCCGCAACTAGATCCGCGAGCATCCATCAGCTGAAGTTCAACCGATCACGCTGACTGCTGATCGGTTGAACTTCAGCTGATGGGCGGAGCCATGCCCATCGCCCGCCACATCTGCCTTGGCATCGGGGATGTCGGCACAGCAGCGAGCGTGCGTCCGCAGTTTTCTTGAATCCATCAACCCGTAACGAAAGGACCGTCATGACCAAGAGACAGCGAAGAGCAGCGCCCCGGCCAATACGCGAGGCCACGTCAACCACGAAAAGGAACCCATGCCAGCAGCGCAGTGAATCCCAAGAAACCCGAACCGCAGAAACCCGCCAATTCGCAGGAGTCCAGAAATGAGGAAGCTGAAACGAAAGTCGCTCAAGCACCGCCTGAGCGCCAACGCATCGACGGCACCGGAACCTAGGAGGACGACAATGAGGAACACTGAAGAACGATCACCGATTAACAGCACGACGACGACCACGCCCAGGACCGAACGAGACACAGCCCCAGCCGCGCGCAAAAAGCTTGCGGCTCCGACCGTGCCAAACCCCGCTAGCAGGCACAACTCGCCCTATGACTGCAAGGAAAAGTTCCGCAGACGACTGCTCAAAGCCGGGCTTCCGCTGGTCGGCGAAGAAACTTCCGCGTGGGGGTCCATTCTACCGTTCCCATCCTGGATGGATCCAGCGGACCGTATGCCGGCACTACGGAGGTGGGCGGAGCGGGCAACCCGAGGCGAAGGCGAGACCGCTATGCTGGTCCCTTGCTACAGAAACGAGCGCCTGATACGAGGCGAGGGCATCCTATTTTCCACAACACCCGCACCCAAGCTGCGGCGTGACTGGGCGCTAAGGACGGGCGCATCGACCTCGAAGACTCGGATCAATCCAATCGACCCGAAGAAGAAACGTGTTCCGTTTTCGCGCACAATCCTTCGTGCTCTGGCCACGTCAACGCCCGGTTCGCCAAACGTGGTGGTCACGGGCAGCCTAGAGCCAGTCTACCAGGATGCCGTGGCAGCGTTGGCCGCAGACATGGCCACCTGCAAGCCATCGACTGATGGCGGGCTCGGAACCGCCAGACTGCCTCTGTCCAATAGATCTGGAACCGCCTCAGGGGAAGCGACCCAGGGCGAGCGCAAGTGCAAGGTCAAGAACTGCGACAAACCCATGGGGGACCGACCGATGCAGTCTCGCTATTGCAGCGAGCACTCCACCCCCGCAGCACGCAAGCGATGCCGAACCCAAGCCGCCAAGGCCAATATGGACGAGAGCGAGGGCAGCCTTCCCGAATCGCCAGACACAGGTCCCGCCCAAGAAATCGGCCGAAAACCCTCAGCTGGCCGGCAGTCCTCTGACGCCAGCAAGCCTGATTCGCGTGAGCTGGAGCCTTCGGCCGCCGGAGCTGAGGCCCAAAGCAACGTTGGTGACGTCGATGACGACTCCGACAGCCCGGAGCACGGCCCCGCTTCCGGTGGGTTGCCCCAGGTGGCAAGGAACGTGGTGGAGTGAGGCCTTTCCACCAGCCGTCGGCACAGCCCGCTTGATGTTTACCACGCGGCAACGGTCGTCCTGCACCAGCCTCGCCAAGACGTTCCGGATCCGCTTCACCCGCAAATCACGACACCGTTCGCAACACACCAACTAAGGAAATGATCATGTCCAAGAAATCTACCAAGAAGGAATCGTTGAAGGAACACGACTGCGAAATACAAGAGCTAGTTCAAGAGCAGATGTTATCCCATATCAAACTTCACTGGAAACTTGAAATAGCAGGACCACAAGGCGAAGACCCAGGTTCCGTGACCGAAGCCATTGGGCAATTCGCCGCTATATGGACACCCTCCGATACCCAGGCGGGAGAAACGGCCGTGCACATTGGCCTCACGCTGTGGATACCGCCCGAGAACGAGGAAGACAGCCGGCTGATGATCGAACTCGCCCAACTATCGGGGGCCGGCGAGCCGCCACCATCGCCAGGAACCAGGCTTGGCGACGCCTTCTATCGCTTCAACCATCCTGATGACGACCAACGGAAGCGGTTCATGGCGGGAGTCCGAAGTCGCATAGAGTCTCGAAGACCCGCCCAGCAATACCAGCCGCAGCGCTGACCGCATAGCCGCCGCGCACGATGGAATTACCCAGCCAGGAATTCCATCGTGCGGGTGGCAGGTCGCCCGAACTGACTCTTGTAAAGAATAGTGCCAGCCAAGAGTAGCGCCCCACAGAAGTCGCAATGGTGCGAACAGGTAGTTGACGACGACGGTTCGCGCGCGTGGGGGAAGCAAACAAGCCTGCGGCGCGCGGAAGAAAACATGTGAACGCGAACCTCTTGGAATGGTCCAGGCGGTCGGAAACGAAACGAACGAGAAAGGAATCTCCATGACGACGAAAAAGAGGGCCAAGACGGTCCAACACGCTCCTATCGGTACAGTCACTGTCACCTATATGCTGAACTCCACACCTCCCGTTGGCCACGAGCCAGGAAAGGCGCTTCGACATGCAACCGTACCTGAGGAAACGTGGAATCGCGCAATCCACCGGGCAGCCCACGTTGTGGCGTATCTGCGGCTGGGCCTGCCCTGCAGCAGAGTTAGCATTCTTCCTTCCACTTGCTCCAAGGGCGTCACCTCAACCAAGTATTATCCGGGCTACGATTTCGACCTTCTGGATGGCAGACAAGTTGACGGACACCTTGTCGCCCTGTTTGCGGGGATGATTGTCAGTCATGCTTTGGATCAGTCCGAGGATTTGTGCAGCATCCTTGGCGACGATCCCGTCGTGGTGGGGTGCATGCTTGCGGTGACAAGTAGCTCTGCGAAGGAACTCCACTCCCGGGCTGACAAGGTTGTGATGGACAACCTCGACCTGATCGTCCAGCTGGCCATCAGGCTGTGCCTCTACGGGACCCAGGACGCCCGCGAACTCGCTCTCTTGATGGCCGCGACCGATGGCGATGAACACGCCAGTTACCAACTGCAGTGTCTTGACGACAGCCGGAGCCTGGAAGGCGCAACTTCTGCCGCGAAGGAGTCCCAATGATCGCTCCACGGTCACAACTACGGCTGGAGTCGAACATGTACAAGAACGCGAAGACGTGGAACCCGTTCAAGGGCTGCGGCTTCGATTGCAGCTATTGTTTCACATCCTTCCGGCTTCAAGCGAAGCGGCAGATGCACAACTGCGCTGAGTGCTACGAGTACCGGCCACATTTCCACCCCGAGCGGCTCCGCAAGATCTCATCATCCCCAATCGTTTTCGTGTGTGGCAACGGCGATCTAGCCTTCGCCACGTTCGACCAGCGGGAAGCCATCATCGCCGAGATCACCAGACACACCCGGCGTCACCCACAGAAGACGTTCTACCTGCAGAGCAAGCGCCCCGAGTGCTTCCGGCCGCATCTTGCAACCCTTCCGCCGAGCGCTGTCCTCGTGACCACGCTGGAAACGAACAGGGACCGTGGGTACGAAGTCGTCTCCACGAAGGCACCGCTGCCATCGGAGCGATATCGCCAGTTCCTTGACCTGGAATACCAGCGCAAGATCGTCACCATCGAACCCGTGATGGACTTCGACGTCGACATCTTCGCGTCGTGGATCATCAACATCGCCCCGGAACTGGTCTACCTCGGGTTCAACAGCAAGAAGAAGCCGAAGCTGTTGGAGCCGGCGCCGTCAAAGTTGGCGAAGTTCACGGCGATGGTCAGCACCGCTGGGATTGACATCCTCGGGAAAACTATGCGCGGCCTCGATATGCCCGGCGTAGTGCGCCCTCAGGCGGGCGAGGTCGGCGACGCCGCAGAGTACCCACAGCCCAATGAAGACCAGTCCTACCCGGTCGAAAGGTAGGTAAGAAATGAACACCTGGGACATGGTCCGACTGAACGAAAGGCTCGGTACGGATCAAGACGGCGCCGCCGACAAGTCCGGGTTCACCCACGTCGTTCTCGTTCTCCGTGCAGGTGGCGTCGGAGAAGCGCAATGAGCGAATCGTTCTGACATCGCCCTCTGTGTGGCGTCGGCCCAGAATTTGTCAGGGACGTGGGCTCCGCTTGATTCGGCCGCGATTGGTTGGACAAGACTTTGTTTTCGACCGCCGCTCTACGTATTCCAGTGCGGCAGGAATCGGGCAGTCGGCTTCGTGGGCCATGGTTCCTGGTGCGTGGGTCCGGCCACACAAGCGGCAGCTTCCATTGTCGTCAGCTTGCACAACCACGCGCACGAGGATGTCGTGCCGGGTCAGCATTTCCGGACTCACTGGCGTCACGGACTCAGATGGAACGTCCTGCACCTTTGGCGCAAGGGGTCCGTTCAACACCCGAACACGCACAAGTCCCCCGCTCACGTCGCAGATGCGTTGGACATTACAACCACGGAGCTCTTCCCTAATGCGGCGACCTTCCAGCGTGTATAGGGGCACCTTTCGAGTACCACGTCGCGATCTCATGGGAGGCAAGGATATCACTAGAGCGATCTGGCCGGCGACTTTCTGGGACCGCCCCAAGGGGTTCCGAGCCCGTGACTCGAAAGCTCATCGGTCGGTGGAGCCCAGCGTCGGATGCCTGTCCGCAACAGCGAGTGGCCGTCTGCCAGTTACTTCCGCGTCTCGGGTCCCCGCCGACTTCCAGCCGGTCGCTTGCGCAGCTTTCGTAGCACTCGCTCGATTGCCACCAGGTCGAATTTCTCGGGGTCGTACTTCTTCTCGACCCACGTCTTCATCTCCCGATACTCCTCGTGCATTGGATCACCGAGGATCTCAAGCAGGCGCGCATAACCAGATGTCCCGCCGCAATCCTCCCGTGGGCAGGCTCGGGCACCGCCGGTACAGACGGGATACGTGATACTCGGGTCGCCGGCTACCGCCACGCTCTCGATCTGCACCAAATGCTTCCAGTCGTCGCCGAAATCGTACTCGTAGACGATGGTGCTGGCGCCCAAGATGCCGCGAAGCGTGACATCCCGCTCATCGATCGTCGCCGGCAGCTCGTCGGCATATTCTGGGTCAGGGAGGGCGTAGCGCCTGCCATCGATCACGTACTGATGGAGGTGGTAGTCCCACCAGCCGAACACGGCCTGGATGGTTTTGTGGAGTTGGGCCAACGTCGTCTCTGCTGGCACCAGCACCCGGCGCCAGATGGCCGGCTCGATGTCGACGATGGTAATCTTCAACTGATAGATGGCCGACACATCCGCGGCCTCCGTCTCGCCCTTTCCTGACGGAAGGGCGAGGCTCAGCGGCGGTCCGTTCTCGACGATGCCGCCGGACCTAACCATTCGCATCCTTGCAGCCGTGTAGCTCTCGCCCGTCTTCGCCATTCGATCGCGCACGAGTTTCTTGAAATCACCGTTCTTTGGCATCGCAGTCCTCCAGTCTGGTCGCAGTGCCCTGCCCCCAGCAGCAGGAACATCACGACGGACGAGGTCTCGACGATGCGATCCGGGAGTCTGCGTCCCTTTGTCCTCGTCGCACTCCGCTGGGTGAGCTTTCGAGGCTTTGGCGTTGGATCGGCGCCGAGCGCGAAAGTAGCGGAACCCTGAGGCAGGATCAACAGACTTCGGCAGCCTTCGGTATTGCTACGTCCCTGCTGTCGTTCGCCATGCCTCTCACGCCCTTGCGGGGGAGCATGGTGATGACGCCCAGCAGACTGGGGACCGGACTGGGGACGGGGACAGAAGCCAGATCGGCCACCCGCCGGGGCATCGCCAAATGGCTATTTTCCCGGGCTCGTCCGGCGCGCGCGAAGGGACTTGAACCCTCGACGTTCACCTTGGCAAGAGCCGTCCAACGTAGGCAGTTGCTAAAGAAATCAGAAAGTTAGAACGACAAGCGAGCACCAGATGACACCCGATCACACCCCCAAACCGGCACATTTGCCGGCACATCGACTTTGAAAACCGGCATGCCACCACCCGCAACGGCACTTGCGTGGCTCTCATTAACCAGATAGCCCCCAAGCGGCATCTCACGGGCTATTTTGGCGTACTGTCGTCCCACATGTCCCACAGCAGCCTCCGCAGCCAGTGCGTGCCTGCCCCCGTGCCCGAGTCCACGCCCGAGGAAGAAGACACACACTGGGTGTCTCAACCGACATCGCGCAATCCACGAAAGAGCGCGTCGTATACCACGTCGTGCTCCAACGCTCGCCGAACAAGAGGGTCAGAAGGCACACTTGGATTGCGATCAAATATGATCTTCGCAGCAGCACCGGTCGACGCGATCGCGTACGCAGGTAGACTGGCGTGCTGTTTCCGAAACAGAGCGAACTCTTCCTCCACACCTTCCATCCCCCCTATGAAGACACCCGAACGCACCGGCAGGTCGGCAAGCATTGCTTCGCGCATTACGGCCAGACTTCCTTGGCGATCACCAGGAATCTCAGGAGTCCAAACGATGGAAGGAAAGGCCAAGCTTTCCGGTGGCACCGCGCTACGAAAGAATTCGGACTGGTAGATTCGGACGCGGTCAACAGCGCCAATCTGCTGGGCGATGAGCCAGATCAAGGGCGATACAGCCGGATGCCCTCCAAAAAGGAGCCTGCCGGCCGGAAGGACGACGGTTGCCAAGGCTACAATCGCCTCACGAATTGCTGAAACGTCGGAGGTTGCGTAGTAGCGGGGATGCCGTCTCGGGTCCGGAGTGCTCGCCGAGAGAAACACGGCCGGGCTTAGAGCCTGGGAAGCCATTCGTCAACCTCTGTCGTCGAAAACGAAGAGACGGGGAGGTGCTCGTTGAGCCAGCGCAGGTGTGCGGCGGTTGCTTCGTCGATCCCGTTGGAGTCGAAAACTAGGAAGCCCTTTTCCTGCAATGCCGAACAGGCATCAGCGATCTCGTGAGCGTGGGTGGTATCTGGGTGGCCAATGACCGGGTAGACGCGAACGTCTGGCCGCTGCCCGCGACGAACTATGAGGTGCCCCGCGGGATGGATCACCACGTTCAGCGCCGAAACGCCCGTTCGGCGCACGAATGCGTCAACCCGGCGACAAAACGTATCTACGACGCGACGCCGTCTGTCGGCCATTGCCCGCGCGCGAAGCGCTTCGGCGGCCACAGCGAGCCTGCGCAGTACATCGGATTTGAGTTCTGCGAAGCCGTTCTCCGGGGCCACCCCTGGCGAGAAGTCAGTGGCGTCGAGATAGAATTGTTCCCCAATCGTGGCCGCGGGCGCAGGAGCATGACCCGGCCAAATGACATTTAGAATTCCAAGGCCCAACTGCGACGCGCGCGCGAACTCGCGCTCGACCCATTGACTATCGAGCGCTCCTTTGGTGTGAAGGAACACGAGAACATCGGTGTCTAGCATTCGATTCCACAGAGCTTCCTGAAACGGGCGCCCATACTGCACACTGACCGTGTCGAGAAAGACGCGAAAGTGGCGATCCTCCAGAGCGTGGAAGATTTGAGTTCCAACACCGCGGGACTCGGATCGGCGGTAGCTTACGAAGGCGACACGACGTCTACGAACGAGACGCAGTTCTTCAAGCAGCCGCCCAGCGATGCCAGCGAGCTTCGGGTCTGCAGGATCGAGCGACACACCGTTCAGCGGGCGCAAGCGGTCAGGTACCTTGCCGGAATAGCCTTCCGTCGTATCCACAACCGGCAATACGAACGCGAACCGATCCAGAAGGTCGTGAAGAACCGTCTCCGACTCGCAAGAACGAACCGCGCCTCCAAAGTAGACGCCGACCAAGGGCTCCCGCGGTCGGAGTTCCGCGCTGTAGTTTCCCTGATCTAAGAAGCGTATCTGCTCGTCAGGATCGAGTCCGAGTTCTCGGACGCGAACCTGCAACGTTTCCCGAAGCGTGGCGCACAGGGCGCCCGCCGCTGGATCAAGCATCGCGATCTGGTAGCGAGCTTGTGTTGGCAAGGGCACAACCAATCTAGTGGGCCAACGAACATTGACGGAGGCGTCGAACCTCTATCCCGCCGATCCTCATCCTCTTGCGCGCCAGGCGTCGGCGCGCTTCCCCGCTGCCTCTATCTGTTTGGCGAACTTGACGATATCGCCGTCCCAGTCGTACGTAGGGAACTCGACGTCCGATGGAACGGATGGGAGCAGACCACGGGAAGAGGTCAACGAGTTCTTGTCCTTGAGGTGGTGGATGTAGATCCCGAGGAGCCCATTCTTTCGCGCGATGGAATCCGCGATCTCCTGCTTGACCCAGGGCCGTTCCGAAGTCTTTGTACCAATCAGAACGATGGTCACCGTCGTATCCTGGAGGTGGTTCAGGATCATCTGTCGGATTCCGGCGGAGCCGGCCTTCTTCGCGTCCTCGTACTCCGAGTGATCGAAGAAGCCGGCGACGTCGGAGCCGGCCACTACGTTGCAGTTCCGGACCTGGTTTGCACGCCAGATATCGCCATCGAAGTGGAAGCTGAAGAACACCCGTCTCGCCATCGCTAGTCTCCCGTTGTCTTTTGGCCGACTGAACGAATGCATAGTATAGCGACCAGAGAAGCGGTCAAGCGTCTTCTTGGGGCTACGCGGGGGGACAAGAATCTCGCGAGGCGCGAGTCGGACTGCTACCTCCGTGGATGATTGCCTACGGTCTGCTTCGCCGAGATAGGGATCAAGGTCCCTCCGCTTGAGGGGCTGTACTGCTGGTGATACAAGAGCTTGAGGTGTGCGAATGGCCAGAAGGGTGTTCTTCAGTTTCCACTTCGAGAGAGACATCTGGCGTGCGAACCAAGTCCGGAACTGCAACGTAGTGGCCGGACCAGATCGCGCGGGTTTTTTCGACCATTCGGAATACGAGGAGGCGAAGAAGAAGAGTTCCGAGGCCATCGACCGCATGATTCGCAAGAAGCTCGATGGGACTACGGTCACCATCGTTCTCATTGGCAAGGAAACAGCTCAAAGACCCTGGGTGAAGCGGGAGATCGCGTTGTCCCTTGAGCAGAAGAATGGTCTGCTGGGCATCTACATCCACCATCTCGAAAACGAGAAAGGGGAAACGAATCTCTGGCGAGGCGAGAAGCCAGATGCACCCTGGAATATTCCCTTCCCCGCTTATGACTGGGACAAAGACCTCGGGCAGTTCGCACGAGAAATCGAAGCCGCGGGCAAATCCGCCGACGTGTGGCGGACGACTGGGAATCCAGGAAGCGCCCTCGCCGCGTTCTTCAACCTGCGCATCACCTGAGAGTGCTGACGTCCATGGTGGAGCGAACCTCGAAGAGGCTGGTCAGCGATCTCGCTGCGCCATCTCGGTTTAGGCGCCTGCCCTTGTTCGCCTTGACCACATGGGCTGATCTCGGTTGGCACGATCGGAAATGCCGCGCGGCCGAACGAGCGGCCGTCGATGCGACGCTGGGAGAGAACGAACATGGAAGAAAAGATCCTTTTTGAAGGTAGGCGACTTGGTGACGCCCCGGCGGAAGAGCAGAGCCTGAGCACCATCGAGACGGCGTTCCTGCGGCACTGGTCGACCATCGACTTCAGCACCCACAACGAACAAGAGGTTCGAGAGGGGTTCATCATCAATCTGCTGCGTGTCCTCGGTTATCGAAAGGGAACCAGCAACGATATCGAGATGGAAAAGTCCCTCCGGCTTTCGGAGCCCTACCACTGCATTGGACGCAAGCGCGTTTCGATCGACTACGCCCCGTCGATGCGATTGCGCTACTTCTGGATTCTGGAGGCCAAACCGGGAAACGAGTCGCCCATGCAGATGCGGGCCGAGGACTTCCTCCAAGCTCACCTCTACGCGATCCATCCGGAAGTCCAAGCACGATTCATCGTGCTGTGTAACGGTCACGAGGTCCGTGTTTACGACGCCCTGACCGCTACGAAGTTCGAGGAACCCATCCTGGTCGTCGAACAAATCCAATGCCTCAAGAAGTTCAGCCAACTTCGAGAGATGCTCAGCGCGCAGACAAGTCTTGCCTTCCAGCGGAAGCGTTTGCTCGACCTGGTGGGCAGGACTCTTGACGTAGAAGTCGATATCGAGGCATTTCGAGAATTCGTGACATCCGTGCATCACGTGCTCCGCGATGGCGAAGCACGAGTCCGCGAGAATGCAACGGCGCTCCGGCAGCAGCACTTTCAATACTGGGAGCAACGCGAAAGGCAAGAAGCGAACGCGGACTCCAACGAGGTGTTGTTCGTGAAAATGGATTTCCCGACGAATCGCAGTGCTGCTCCTGTTGAGGAGGTCGCACGCAGGATCGTCGAGGCGGACGACGCCGGAAGGCGGAGGCTTCTGGATGCGATATGGCAGCGCTGCCTTGGCCGCCCGCACAACATTTTCAGGGGATTCGCTGTGGGCGTGCTCACGCGCGTTGTCGTTGCGGGGGTCAAGATCGAGCCGTCCGCCACTTCTCCCGGACTCGTGGAGACCCTCGAACGCGTGGTGCGCGCCAACTCGGACTACTGGTCCTCCTGGCCGATCCTCCACGCCCTATGCCATCTAGACAACGCGGCGATGAGGGTAGCCTACAAGCTGTGCACGCGGCTGGCGATGAACACGATGGCCACGCTGACCAAAGAGGCGAGAGCACTGCTGTCCCGCGAGCGGAGAGTTGCTTGGGATCCGACGACGGCGAACCTGATGATCCCGTCGATAGGTCACGCCCAGGAGCTGCTTTGGCGAAGATGGTGCTCCAATAATCCACAGGGGGTTCTGGGGGGGCTCTGGTCGCTGCAGTCGGTGGAGGACGAGCTCGACCGGTTGCCCGTGTTGCACTACCCCGATGGCAATTCGGATTGTCTGTTCTTCGCGGAACAAGGGCGTAACGGTGATCTGCTTCGCTGGGCGACGCGGAACGCACTAAACCGCTCCCTCGAAACCCTCCGCGGGGCAGGCCTTGCCGAAGACGTGATCGAGTTCGGTCTCAAGTCCTACGAGGAATTGAATCGGACTTGTCCGGCGGCTCCCACCGCTCCGAAGGAGTTTGTGTCAGAGTGCTGTATGAAGGACTTGGTCGAGGGACCGCTCCGCAAGGTTCTGGAGTTCCGGCAGTCTGCCGCCCTGAGCGACGCGATGGCAATCGACTGAAGCCAGACCCAGAAACACGCTCCTCGAACTTGTCACCGCAGCCCTCTTGTCAGACCGAGGATTCGACGTCGATATCACGAAAGACAGAGAAGATGTGACTCTCCAGTGCCCAGGTGCGGGCCAAGGGGCGGCCGAGTGCAAGCGTCCGTCGAGGTGCGAAAACACCATTTTGTACACGTGGGCTCCTTCGGACTTCTGTGATTCGCTGGGGCATGCCTCCATCGACAGGGTGACACTACGTCGGTCACTTGTTGAGCTACCACGGCCAATTCCTGCCTGCCCAAAGGACAACCGCTACGTCGGTCACACCCGTTTCAACCCGAGGTGGTTCGGTTTCTGTCCGCGCCAAAGGAATCGCGCCCAAAAGGGGGCGACACACATAAGCGTCTGTCTCCACCTAGATTCGTCGGCCTTCGCCTCGGGGAGCGCGACTGACGGCGAAGGCTAGGTGTGGGGCTGAGCCTTGGGCAGGCTAGCGCTGCCTACCTTGGCGGTTGGAGAACGGTGATTACTGGATGCGTCATCGCGAGATGGGACCAGGGGTTCCCGGTCCCTCCCGGTCACCTACCCAGGGACGTTTTCCAAGGTTCCAAAACCGTTCCAGAAGGTGGTTCATCGGGGATCAAGGTTCCTATGTCCTCATCCCCTCCCCGTGGTCCCGGTCTACGTCCACCGGGAACGTCGTCTGGTTCCTACGGTGCGTCGCGTCGCGAAGTCGTCGCTGGGACCTGCCGCAGCAGTTTGCGTAGGGTACCCCTTGTCAGGCCGCGTGTGCGGTCGATGAGCTTCTGCCGTGGGTCTGCTTCCGGGTCGGTCACCAAGTCGAGCACGAGGACGTCAAGGCGTTCGGCCAGCACGCGGAGGGTCTTCACCGTCGGCAGGGCCAGCCCCTTCTCGATGTCCGATAGGTAACCCTTCGACCCCAGGTCACTCTCGTAGGCCAGTTTTTCTTGGGTGAGCCCGGCCTCCCGTCGAAGCGCGCGTATTCGGCGTCCGATGGCCAAGGCTGGGCGCTGCTGGCTGCGGAGAGATCGCCCTACTTCTTCGACCTTGACCTCGCCAACGGCCGTGATCGCGGCCGACCCGGTCGAAGCGGCGGAAGAGTCGCCTTGCGCAAGAGAAGGCCAGGAGGAACCCCAAGGGCATCGGCGAGTGCAACCAACGTCGCAAGAGTCACGTTTTCGACGCCACGCTCGATGCTGCGCACGTGAACTGCCCCAAGGCTGGCCTTCTCCGCCAGTTCCTCCTGGGTGACGCCCTGGCGCGCGCGTAGCCGTCGAATGTTCGCGGCGACGAAACGCTGCACTTGGGCGGTGCGGGCAAGCTGCATCTACCGCCCCAGCTAGCCTGCGCTCTGTTTCTAAAACAGCCGCCATAGGATACATTATCCACGGGACATGCTTTCGTATGTGGAACAGCCGCCTGGCCGTCTTGAACGGGGCGCCAGGTAGTGACTGAAACCGATCAACGCCCGGCTGGTGTTGTCGGTGTTGTTCTTGAGGGGGCGTACCGGATCACCCGACTCATCGGCGAGGGCGGCATGGGCGCGGTGTATGAGGCGGTGCAGCTTCGTCTCGACAAGCGCGTGGCGGTCAAGTTGATGGCGCGCGATCTGGCCGCCAACCGTGAGGCCATTGCACGCTTCCATCGCGAGGCCGAAATCACATCACATCTCGGACACCCCCACCTGGTGACCGTCGTGGATTTCGGCCAGGCGGAATCCGGCGAGCCCTACCTCGTGATGGAGTATCTCGAAGGGGAAGATCTCGACCACCGTTTGCGTCGCGTGGGCCGCATGTCGATTGAGGCGGCTGTCCACGTGACTAGGCAAGTCGCCTCGGCCCTGGGTGCCGCCCACGACCAAGGCATCGTTCACCGCGATCTCAAGCCCGGGAATGTGTTTTTGCTGCAAATTCCGGGGGAGCCCGACTTTGTGAAGGTGCTCGACTTTGGCATTTCCAAGGTGAAGGCGGCGCGCACGCAACTGACGAGTGCATCGGCGGTGATGGGCACGCCGAACTACATGTCACCCGAGCAAGCGACCGGCATGGTCGAAGAAATCGACCACCGCACCGACCAGTGGGCGCTGGCCTGTATTGCCTGGGAAATGCTCCTGGGTCGCGGTCCGTTCGTGGCTGATGACGTGGCGGCGCTCCTGTACCAGATCATCAACCTGGACCCGCATCCGCTGGCGCCGCGCGTACCCGGCCTGCCACCAGAAGTCGAGCGAGTGTTGCGACGGGGGCTGAGCAAGCAGTCGGCGGATCGGTTCTCGTCTATTCGAGAATTCTCCCGCTCCTTCGAGGCTGCTGCGTTTGGCCGGCCCGCTGATGCCACGCCGGCGCCAGTACAGGTGTCGCATGCATCACCACCAGGAGCGACCATCGGGTACGGCGCGGCTTCGGTCCCGCTGACACCCGCGCGAGCGCCCGTGCGGCCTGCTGCTACACGAACACCGCGAGAGGGAGGCAAGCCCGACGCCATCTCGCCGCAACCCCACGATGAGCCGGTTCGTCTGGAACTGGTGCGGCCGTCAACTCCTGTCCGTCCATCTCGGGACGCACGCAAACCTGATGCTGGCGTCTCGCAGACCGGCGACGCCCCGTCTCCCGTGGCGCTTTGGAACCGGATCAAACCGATCCACGCCATCGTCGTAGCGGCCGGCGTGCTGGTGCTGCTGGGCGCGTTCTTGCTATTGCGTTCCGGCTCCGCGCCCAAACCAGTAGCCCCAGGCACAACCCACCCCATTGTTACACCGCTGCCACAGCCGCCAGCACCTCCGGTGGCCACGCCGGAACCTGTGGAGGCCAGCCCAGCCACGGTCGCGCCCACAGCCGCCCGACCGAAGCGTCCGAAGTGGGTCGACCCTTTCACCCACGGGGAATACGACAAACCCAAGCCCGCGAAAACCACCGCGCCCGCGTCTCCACGGCACAAAGCCAATCCGAAACTGTTCCAGGAGCTATGACCATGTGTGCACCGTACCTCGTCCTGCTCGCGATTCTCGCGCAAGCCTCGCCGTCGGCTGGAGATCCACAGGCCAAAGCGCAGGCACAGGCACTGCTTGGCCAGGGCACCAAGCTCTACCAGCAAGGTGATGTCGCCGGGGCTCTTGAGCAGTTCAACGCGGCCTACGCCGCCTACGCATCGCCGAAGCTGATGTTCAACATCGGCCAAGCCAACCGCGATCTCCGCCGGCCCGTCGAGGCTCTGGAGGCTTTCGAGAAGTTCTTGGCGGGGGCCGCCGATGCGCCGCCCGAGATGATCGCTGACGCTCGCAAGTCGGTTGCTCAACTCCAGGAGAAGCTGGGACGAATCCAGATCGACTGCGAGACCGCTGGCGCGGAGGTGAGCGTTGACGGTAGGAGCGTAGGGCTGGCACCCGTTCCCGACCCGATCTGGGCCACTCCTGGCCGTCACCAAGTCGCGGCCAAGCATGCGAGCACTGCCCCAGCGCTTGAGGATGTGGACGTGACGGCGGGTTCGGTGAGCACGGTGACCATGCGAATGCCTTCTCTGGCGGCTCCCGTGGCCGCCTCGGTGCCCAAGACTGCCCCTGGCTTCGACGTGCAGGCTACGTCACCGTCCAGCAGCACCAGCGAAGGCTGGTGGCTGGGCAGGAAATGGACCTGGGTGGCGGCCGGGTCGACGGTACTGTTGGCTGCGGGTGCGCTCACCGCCGGCGTGTTGATGCAGTCCAAGTTCGACAGCCTCAGGAGTTCCTGCGGTGCCGGCAACCCGGCCCGACCCGGCTGCAGCCAGAGTGACATCGATTCGGTGAGTTCGCGCCAAACCACGGCCAACGTGTTCTGGGGTCTGACCGCCGCCGCCGCCGTGACCACCGGCGTGCTGTTCTATTTTGAGGGCAGACCCGTGACTGCGGCGCCGATGGCGGGTGGCGCGACCGGCTTCGTCGCAACCGTGAGGTACTAGCCATGAGAGCTTTCCCTTTCTTGTTCGCACGCCTCGATGTCACTGGTCTCTGCGTGATCGCCGCGCTGGCAGCGGGATGTACCTTCGACTCCAGTCAACTGCGAGCGCTGCCTGACGGCGCCGTCGAACTTCCGATGGCGCCCGACGCAGGTGCGGCTGGAAGTGGCGACGACACCGCCAACCCAGCAGACGCTCCCATCGCGACTGGCGGCAACGACGGCTCCGCTGGAACGGGCGGAGGTACGGGCGGAACCAGTGGAATGGGCGGCAGCGATGCGTTGGCTGCAACAGGTGGCATTGTTGGGAGCGACGGCCCGAGTGGCACGGGCGGAGCAGGTATCACGGATGGATCGGTAGCGACAGGCGGTGTCGACGCCCTCGACGCCCCGGTTGCCACGGGCGACACGAGGACAGGCGGAACGGCCGGTGGTTCCACTGGCACGGGCGGGGCAGGTATCACGGATGGATCAGTAGCGACAGGCGGTGTCGACGCCCTCGACGCCCCGGTTGCCACGGGTGGCACGAGTACAGGTGGAACG
>Ga0182017_10001686_pt1 | contig 16981 bp, 16 predicted proteins | sample 712E3DmetaG_FD_120492 | JGI IMG/M metagenome (GOLD analysis project Ga0182017, IMG submission 120492) | Permafrost microbial communities from Stordalen Mire, Sweden - 712E3D metaG | ecosystem: Environmental > Terrestrial > Soil > Wetlands > Permafrost | place: Sweden: Stordalen | collected... | reverse complement strand
GCTTCGAATGGAAGCTTCACTGAGCAACGAGTAGCGGCAGGGGGGCCGGTCACAGGAGTCCGGTCACGCCTCCGCGCGCGTGATCGTGACGGCCGCCCGGGAACGCCGGGGGAGGACGCCGGAGAGGAGAGAATAATTCGCTTGACTTTCAGCATGCGGAATATTAACTTTGAAATAGAAAGTACTTTGAGGACTGAACGATGGATGAACTCGAAAGCGGACTCCGGGACATATCCGCGATTCGCTCGATGATGGAACGGGCATCGAAATTCCTGTCATTGAGCGGCCTGTCCGGAGTGAGTGCGGGTACTGTGGCGCTGGCGGGAGCATGGACGGCCAACTGGGCGCTACACCGATCGGATGCACAGATACCGTTCGGGGAGCAAGGGGCGGGTGACGCATGGCTGGAGAGATTCCTCGTCGCCGATGCAGGTTCTGTTCTTGTCATCGCACTGGCATGTTCCACGTTCTTCTCCGTGCGAATGGCAAAAAAGAAGGGCTACCCTCTCTGGGGGCCGACAACCATGTACATGCTGGCAGCCCTAATGATCCCGCTCGCAGCCGGGGGGGCTTTCTGCAGCGTCCTCCTGTTTCACGGAATCTACGGCCTCCTCCCCGCCGCCATGCTTGTCTTCTACGGGCTAGCACTTCTGAATGCGGGGAACTTCACATTCAGTGAGGTCCGCTATCTCGGGGTTATCAACATACTTCTCGGTCTGACCGCCGGTTTCCAGCCGGCACTCGGTCTCATACTCTGGGCCGGTGGGTTCGGACTGCTGCACATCGTCTACGGCATCCTCCTCTACGCAAAGTATGAGAAGTGATCCCATCGTTTGAAAACCTGAACAAGGCATTCGACAACCGGATCCGGCTCACGATCATGTCGGTGCTGTTTGTGAAGGAAGAGGTCGACTTCAACGGGCTGAAGCAAATGCTCGGTGTCACGGACGGCAACCTTGCAACGCACGTCGCGGTCCTGGAGCGGCACAAATACGTCAAGGTGAAAAAGATCTTTGTGGGGAAGAAGCCACGCACAACCTATTCGATCACAGAAACGGGCAGTAAAGCGTTCGCCGTCCATGTCGACGCACTCGAGGATGTTATCCGGGGAGGGAAGAAGTAGTTTTTTTGCACATTTACTTTGTGTTTAAAAGTACTTTGTGCCATATCACGGGATGCCATTGTCCAACACCATAACAGGAGCAACGCGCATGCACACACAACTCTGGTTCACAATTATCAGCTTCAATACCATGGCAGCATACATCCCCGTTTCCGCATTGATACTCTACCGGAGACCCGGTGCGTGGCCTTACCTCTTTTCCCTGTTCAACGGACTTCTCATCGCTTTCATCGATCTCGGCGCGGGGGAGGTACAGGTCCCTGCACTCCTCCTCCTCGCATTTACATTCTTCGTCGGTTTTGCCTCCCCCCGGGACGTGTGGCGCTGGGCGATCGCCACCGGAATCTGGGTGCCTGTATTTCACATCGTACGGATGGGCCTTGATAAGAGTCCGGGCGTATCGCTCAATGAAAGCTGGGGATCATTGCTCGCGCTCGTGTTTGCGTTTGCAGGATCGTACGGGGGGAGCTTCATCCAGAGGATTTCCGGGGGAAAAGAGGGGCGGGAACATTCCCCGGTGCCAGGGAGTACAACTGATGAAGGGGACAACAGGAGGAGACCATGACAACAAGACCTGCGTCAGAGATCAGAGGGCGCTACGGGGCGATCGAGCTGAAAGACTCGATCCAACTGTACTGGATGATGGGGCTGGGACTCGCTGTTGCGATCCATCTGGCAGTGATAGGGATATACAAACTCGCGGGAATACCGGACGCAGGACAGGCGCACGGGCCCTTTATCAACACCGGGATTCATATCTGGCTCCCTCCCCCCCCGTTAAACCCCGGTTCCCCTGCACCGATCAACATCGCAGAGCCCGGAATCAAGAATGCCGTCGGCACGCCGGTCCCGGTAGAAGACGGCATCGCCGACCCTGAGCAAACGCTTGCGCCGCAAAACCTGCTCAATTCCCAAACGGGTCCGGCTCACGAAGGGACGGAGGGAGAATGGAGGGAAGAAGCCCCTATCGTGATTCCCGAAACCGAACCTCCCCCGTACCGGGCTGTGGAAGAGATGCCGAAGATCGTGCGGAGCGTTGACCCCGTCTACCCCGAGCTTGCCATCCGCGCGGGGCTGACGGGAACCGTCTACGTAAAAATCTGGGTCGACAAGGATGGAAAGCCGCGAGAGGCGTCGGTTGTAAGATCCGACGAAGAGATCTTCAATGACGCGGCGATCGCTGCCGCGAAGCAGTTCCTGTTCACGCCGGCCTATATGAACAGCGGGCCCGTGTCAGTCTGGGTGACGATACCGTTCAGGTTCAGGCTGGCCGATCGGAACTGAGGTAACCGGCGGGACTGTTAGTCACACCAAAGACCTGCGTGATTTTCAATTCTTCTTGTCGCGCGGAGGGAAGAACTCCGGAATGACTTTCCCGCGATGGCACGTCCAGCACCCGATCTTCGGCTCCGGACTGTCGAGGTTCTTGATGTTCTTCAGAAGGTGCGTGTTAATCTCGCCGACCATCTGCACCATATCGCGCGCAATCTGTTTCTCGGACCGGTCTTCTTTCTCCCATTGATCGATGACGTGGCAGTGTTTGCACGTTACGCCGAGAGCGCCGCTCCAGAACCCCATCATGCCGGGGAGCCGCCCGGCCTCCATGCTCTTGAATAACTGGATATTCTTGAACACTTCCGTCGCCGGCTGCTTCTCCCGCCCGGCAATGCTCCCCCGCAATTTGGCGAGCTCGCGCTCGACGACGGCTCCCGCATCATCATGTTTCGTCGTATCCTGCATGAGAGCGGGACCGGAGGTGGCTGCCGGGTCCCCCTTCCCCTGCCACGTAAATCCTGCACCAAGCGCCGTCATGCAACACGCCGCAAGCAAAACGATCGAACGGGTCATATACCCTCCTCGAGAATGAGACTGGTGATTTCCACACCCGGTGTGGAGTGTGCCACCCGCCACCGGTACCGGGCGGAGCAATGTTACGTGTTCAGACTGCGCCGGAGTTTTTCCTTCACGTCCGGCCACTCCTCTGCGATGATGCTGTAGTAGACGGAATCCCTCACACGGCCGTCCTGCATGATCATATGCCGGCGGAGCACCCCCTCCTCCAGTGCCCCGAGCCGGAGAATTGCCTTCCTGGAACGCTTGTTGAGGACGTCAGTCTTGAATTCCACCCGGTTCAGACGGAGAACTTCGAACGCATGAGCAAGCAGCAGGTACTTCGCTTCCGTATTGAACGCAGTTCTCTGCCACGGGGTTCCTAACCAGGTCCAGCCGATCTCCACGCGATGATGAGCCGGCTCGAAGTTTCCGAACCGGGTGGAACCGACTGCGCGCCCCGTGGATTTGTCGATCTGCGCAAAAGGGAGAGCTTTCCCCGCTGATTGGAGGGTGAGGGCTTCGGCAATGTACGCCTGCATGCCGTCGGGGGCGGGGAGATTGGACACACCAATCTTCCAGAGGTCGCCAATGGCAATGGCCGAGGACAGATCTTCAGCGTGGGCAAGCGACAGAGGATGGAGCTCGACGTGATTTCCACGGAGAACTACGGGAATCAGCGGACCGGCAGGGGGGGCTGTCATGATCTCCGCTTCGGAGCCGTCCGCCCGCGTTTCCTGACGAACAGCCCTTTCCCCCAGCCGAAGATGATAATCCCCAATCCCGCGGCCACTGCGAGCATACTATTGAACCACGCCCCCGTCCACATGACGATGAGCCCGAACAGCCGGACCGGATCGCGCGGCCGCGTAAGCGGGGACGTGAAATACCGGCCAAGAGGTGTCTCCCTGTATCGCGACAGGTCTACACGAAGGATCAGGTAGATCGAGATGAGGATCGAAGGAAGGAACCCCACGATCAGGGCAGCGGGGAGGTTGTGATCCCAGAAAAGCCACGCCGCAATCAGGCCCGTCCCCCAGTCAACGACGAGCTTCGCCGGGTGCACCTGGTGCAGCAGTATGCGCTCCCGGATGTCCAGCCGGACAGGAGCCTCTTTTTTAGGGGAGTGGCTTGGAATTCCCATTGAAAGTAGCGACATTTTCCCAACAATGGAGGAAGGGCATGAGCGATCGAACCAGGTTTCTTCTCGACGAGACAAAGGTACCGAAAGCGTGGTACAACATCAACGCCGATATGCCAGTGCCACCGCAGCCTGTGCTCCACCCGGGGACGCTCCAGCCGGTCACGCCGGATTTTCTGAGCGTCCTTTTCCCGATGAGCCTCATCGCTCAGGAGGTGAGCAAGGAACGGTGGATAGAGATCCCGGAGCCCGTCAGGGAAATCTACAGGCTCTGGCGGCCGACACCGATGTGCCGGGCTCTCAGGCTCGAGAAGGCTCTGGGAACGCCGGCGCATATTTACTACAAGTACGAAGGGACCAGCCCGGTCGGGTCCCACAAGCCGAACACCGCCGTGGCGCAGGCCTTCTATAACAAGGAAGCGGGAACGAAGGCAATGACCACAGAGACGGGAGCCGGACAGTGGGGGACGGCGCTCGCGATGGCCTGCAACTTTTTCGACATCGACCTCGAAGTATACATGGTCAAAATCTCGTACCATCAGAAACCGTACCGACGGGTGGTCATGGAGAACTACGGCTCAAATGTGTTCGCCAGCCCGAGCATGAACACAAGCTACGGAAGGAAAGTCCTCGCCGACGACCCGGACTCGCAGGGTTCTCTCGGAATCGCGATCTCGGAGGCGGTGGAGGCAGCCGCAACATCCGGGGGGACAAAGAAATACGGGATCGGATCAGTGCTGGGACACGTGCTCCTGCACCAGACGGTCATCGGGCTTGAAGCGCTCGAACAGATGGAGATGGCGGGGGAGTACCCCGACATCGTCATCGGGTGCGCGGGGGGAGGATCCAATTTCGCGGGGTTTGCGTTCCCGTTCCTCCACAGAAACCTGACACAGGGAAACCGGACGCGGCTTATCGCCGTCGAGCCGGCGTCCTGCCCGAGCCTGACGAAAGGGAAATACACATTCGACTACGGCGACTCCGCAGCGATGGCTCCGGTCGTGAAGATGCATACGCTCGGCCACACGTTTATGCCCCCCGGGATCCATGCCGGAGGGCTCCGGTACCACGGAATGGCGCCAAGCGTCAGCGCGCTTGTGCACCACGGAGACATTGAAGCGCGAGCAGTCAATCAGATCGAGACATTCGAAGCAGCGGTGGCCTTCTCCCGCGCCGAAGGGGTGATCCCCGCACCGGAATCAGCGCACGCGATACGGGCGGCAATCGACGAGGCGCTTCTGTGCCGGGCCGATGGGAAGAAGAAGGTGATCGCATTCAACCTCTCGGGGCACGGTCATTTCGACATGGGGGCGTACGACGCATTCCACCAGGGGAAACTCGAGGACTACGAATACCCCGAAAGCCTGGTTCACGAGGCGATGCAGCATCTGCCGGATGTCAGGCTGCCGGCGTGAGGAGGAAGACGGACGTCCCGCCAAAGAGCGGCGGGATCTGGTCGAACCCGTTAAAGATCGGCGGGGTCTGAGTGATCCCGCCAGACAACGGAGGGTCGAAAAGAAGCCCGCGATGCCGAATGGCATCCCCATCATACGGTGGGCGCCACCGGCATCGCGGGACTGTTTCAACTGGTTGCTTCGCTGCGCTCACTTCACGAGAGTCAGCTTCTTTGTTTCCACAAAACTCCCCGCCTGCAGACGATAGAAGTAGACGCCCGAGGCGAGCCCCGTCCCGTCGAACCTCACTTCGTGGTACCCGGCCTCTTCGTTCTCGTTCACGAGCTCCTTCACAACCTGCCCCAGCGAATTAAAGACAGTCAGGTTCGCCCGGGCGCTCGAGGGAAGACCGTAGCGGATCATGGTGGTCGGGTTGAACGGGTTGGGATAGTTTTGTCCCAGCTCGAAGCTCTTCACCGCGGCGGGCGCAACTTCAGACTCCGACGCCACTGCAACTTCGTCATCTGCAAAGCATTCATTACGGCACTTCACGCTTACGTCGCGGATTCTCCCCTCGGGACGATACGCCACCACGCCCAGGTGGTGGATGTAGTCCTTCACGACGACATACTCATAGTCCGGCATCGCTTCGAGGACCGTCGCGTTTACTCCAAGCATCGGGAGGAGCCCCGCCAGCCCCTCATCCACCGTCATCGTATATTGTGCTGAAGGATTGAACTGTTTCCCGTTCACGCGGATGGAGCTCAGTATCACCCTCTGGCCTGCCGGCTTCGACCCGTCATACTTGAATGTCATGCCGGACATCTGGGGGAAGTAGTCCTCATTCACACCGAGGAAGCTGAGCGCGGCCTCGAGCCCGCCGATCAGTGAGGCGCCGTCGGCACTGACTTTGACAAGCTTCAGTCCGAGACCGGTCGAGGGATCGAATCCATACGGGAACGATCTGAACACGTCGGCCCCGACAATCGCGCCTGCGTATATCTTCTCATTGATCAGACCGATCGCAGAGAATCCGAGCTGTGTTTTCCCTTTCTGTCGCATCGCGTCGGTAACGAGATTACCCATCGGCGTGTCACGAATCTGGCTTGACTCGTCGTAGAGCAGCTCCAGGTCGCAGGGTGCGACGCCGACGATCTTATGGTAGACATCTCCGTATACCTGCTCGATGCCCGGCTTGAGACTGCTCACGATCGCCTGGATCTGCGGGACGGCAGGGACTCTCCGGTCAACAGGGATGATTCTGTAGTCGACCAACTTCACTTTCCCCGCATCGACGTTCAGACGAAGCTCGCCGACGTACAGGTAAAACGACCCCGCCTGAAGAATCAGCGTCTCTTTTCCGTTTCCCTGTTTCACATGGATTGGTTTCTCAAAGAGGTAGTGGTCATGCGCACCGACGATCACGTCTATTCCGGGGACCGCAGCGGCGATCGCCTGGTCGTGAAGGAACCCCATGTGCGAGAGGCAGATTACCACGACCGCTCCCTGAGATCTGAGTGACTGCACCATTTGTCCGGCAATCGTCGGGGTGGGATCAAGTATTTTTATGTCCCCCGAGTTGGTGGAGGGATTGTCCCAGACAGTCAGACCGAATATGCCGATCTTCACCCCTCTCTCAATGATGATCGAGGGTTGTACGAAATTGGCAAGATCTGCCCCCCCCGTGTATCCGCTCATATCAAGATTCGCGGAAAGGAGCTTGAATGAAGGCGTCGCCGCACTCAGCGAACCCAACAGGGCATCGGGAGTGAGATCGAATTCATGATTCCCGACCGCCATGGCGTCGAACCCGAGCGAGCTCATGATCTGGAGTTCGGGGACGCCGAAATACGCGTTGAACATGAAGTCGCCGACGAATGCATCCCCTCCGTGGAGAAGGACAACATTCTTCTCGGTCCCCCTGATGGAACCGAAAATCGAGGCGGCCCTGGCGATCCCGCCGATAGTCCCGTTCAGATGGAAATCTTTGGGGCCGAACGCGTCGATATGCGAATGCGTGTCGTTGACATGCACTATCGTGACAATCGTCCCCCCCGCAAGCATGACGCTCGCACAGAGAATGAGGAGGACCGAAACGCTCACAACATTCATGAAGTGTTTTTGCATGGCGCAACTTCTCCCTTCCTTGTTGTTGGTTGTAAGTGTCTATGGGTGGTTGCTCAGGACACGTCAGCATGTACTATTCATGCCAACGAATGGGAGATAATCAGAAAACGGGGAGGCACATCTGTCACGAAACTGTCATGAATCTGTAAAAGAAGGGCTTGTACGCAGGAGCATTGACGGGGATAGGGGGAGTCGGACTGCTGTAATCGACTGTGCGAATCACTCTGGTCCGCGGTGCAGCAGATCTGGAGTGATCAGACGTGAGATAACGGAACCGGAGCGCACGTTCCCCCGGAACCGGCGAATGGGCTGACGAACCGGCAGTCGGCGCGACGACGAGGCATGATCACGCCGCGACGTTGCAGCCGAGATCCCGCGCGTACCCGGCAAGCATCCCGGCGAGCATGCTTCTCCCGCGATGGATCCGGGAACGGACCGTGCCGACCGGCACCTGCATGAACTCCGCAATCTCTTCATACGGGTGTCCTTCAATGTCACTCAGTATCACCGCCGTTTGAAACACGGGGGGGAGACTCTGAAGAGCAGTCATCACTTCGTCCCCCATGCTCCGGGCGTGCGCATCGATGTCTGAATTGTCGGTAAGGAAAACCCGCGGCGAGCGCAGATGCTGGAGTTCATTCCCCATCCCCGCCTGCAGGCTCTCGTCCTCGAAATCCATCAGAATCGGCTCCCGCTGACGGCGCCGGTATGCATTGATGTGCGAATTCTTGCAGATCTGGAACAGCCAGGCTTTGCAGTTGCTCCCCTGCCGGAACGTGTCGAAATGTTTGAATGCCTTCAGCATCGTTTCCTGGACGAGATCCCTGGACCGGTGCTCGTCGCGGCAGAGCTGGTACGCAAAATTCTCGAGTGCCTCCATGTGCGGGAGGGCGTCGCGTTCGAACATCTGGGACTGCGTCATGAGCTCACTCCTGTTTCTTGTTGACCTGATGTTGACCTGACCCTGTCGAGTTTCAACAGAGTTAACGCACGATGATGATATCAGTCATTATGGTGCGGTTGATCACGGGTTCTTCCTTATCAATGTCCCTCCTCATACAATCCGCATGCCAGACCGGAGCGGGGGCGGTCCCGGGTGAAAGGGAGGCCGCGTGCGGACTTTCCGGCTTCCGGGGCGGCCCACTGTGGTGCCGGCGCCACACCGGGAGAGAGGAAAGCCGGCTCGTATGTGGCACCGGTGCCACACTGCTTCCCCGTTCTCAACTGCCAGGGAGGAAACGGACGGGTTCGGACAAGGCCTGAAAATTGCATACTGGAGAGGGGAGCGTCCGCGTTGAATGTCAGGCCTAAATTGTGTATCTGTATGTGTCAGTCCAGATCCTCCCTATGCCCAAGAGCAGACCCGGAAACTCCGTCACATCGTTCATTCTCCTCCACCTGGCGTTTACGCCACTCATGATCGCCCAGGAGGCTGCGACAACCGAAAAAGGGGCATCCCCCTCATACGCCGAAATACACGGCCGAATCTCCCTTTCGAAGAGGGACGACACGCACCCGGCGAACATGCGCGACCAGATGTTCGGCATGTACTCCATTCACGGAGGGAACGGGGCGTCGTCTCTCATTGGTTCTTCTCCCGGTGCGGCGGGGAGGCTCTCGGAACGGGCCGTCGTGTACCTCGAAAGCGACGACCTCAATCAGGGCCCATACGCTCCCGGCACGAAAAGCCCGTCGCTCGACCAGAAAAACCTCCAGTTCCATCCCCAGGTCCTCCCGGTCATGGTCGGAACGAGAGTCGAGTTCCCGAACCGTGACAACCTGTTCCACAACGTCTTTTCGTATTCGCAGGCAAAAGAATTCGACCTGGGCCGGTACCCGAAGGATGACTCGCGGTCGGTCACGTTCGACAGACCCGGGGTCGTGAGGGTCTACTGCGACATACACTCACACATGAGCGCGACAATACTCGTGTTGAAGCATCCGTACTTCACGTCACCGGACGATTCGGGCGTGTATGTGCTCTCCCGCGTACCCCCCGGGAGATACAAGGTTGTGCTCTGGTATGACAGGGACCCTGTCGAGCGGAAAAGCGTCGAGGTGAAGGCCGGGGAGGATCTGCAGCTCGATTTCACCAACCAGGGACGGGAATGACACGGACAGGAATCATTGCTCTCCTCCTGTATTCCATGCTCCCTCCGGCGGCGTCCGCCCAGGTACTCCTCAGCGGGGAGACGGCGGCACAATTCTACAAGAGCGCTGTCACCCAATCCCCCCGCGCGGTCAACAGCGGCAGGCCATCGTTCGGCTGGGACACCCGGCTGTTCATCGATGGAGAAGTCACAGACAACGTCACCGCCCTGGCCAATATACGCGCGACGAACACCGACGCGATCACATTCGACTATATTGCGGTCCGACTGACCGACCTGACGCCGCTCGGGCTGAACTTCCAGGCCGGGAAATTCGACCTCCCGTTCGGCAACCTGGGGGAGCGCCGCTTTCCACGGAAAAACCTCCTGTACGGTCTCCCCTCGATATATGAATACCGGATGGCGCTCCCGGACCATTTCTCTCCAGGCCCGGACTACAGAGTGATCCCGGAAAGGGAAATCCTCGCGGGCGCCGGGCAGGGGCGGGGGATGCGGCTCCTCGACCTCGGGATGTATCATCCGGGCGCCATGGTCTTCGGATCGGCCGGAGTACTTGATTATGCATTCGCGGTCACGACCGGCACTGTCAGCACGTCGTCCTACAGCTCCGACAACTACAACAGCGACCTCGGGAAGGTCGCGCGTCTCGCCGTCACGCCGTTGACGGGTCTCACGATAGGGGGCGCATATGCATGGGGGGCATACATGCAGGCGGTGTACCCGATCCCGGGAAACGACAACCTCGACAGCTACACGGAGAGGGCCGCGGAGGTCGATCTGGAATTCAGCCGCGGGCATGCCGTGCTGGACGGAGAGGCGGTGTACTCGACATTCGGCGTCCCCGTCACGACGGGGGACCAGAACCTCCACGTGCTGGGGTATTATGTCGAGGGGAAGTATACGCTCATCCCGCGGCTCTACGCGGCGCTCCGCGTGAGCGGACTGGAGTTCGGCAATGTGCGCTCCGGAGGAATCGAACAACAATGGGATTACAATGTCGTCGAATGGGAAGGCGGGCTCGGATATTTCGTCGACAAAGACGTTCTGCTGAAAGCCGTCCGGCGTGAGACCCGCATACTCGGGGGAAGCGGGCCGAAAGATAATCTCACCGTGGTGCAGCTTGTGGTGGCGTACTGATGACGTTCAGGAACAAGATACAGATCTCCATCTGGGGCGTAGTCCTGAGCCTGCTGGTGATAACGTTCTTCATCATCAACTACTGGACACGCAGCCGGTTCGAAGAAACGTTCGCGCGGGAGTTGAGCGCCGGTTCCTCGACCGTCATGGTCCAGGAGAAGCTCCAGTCCGCCGAGCTGTTACGGGCGTGCTCGGTGATCGCGGAATCCCCGCGGCTCCGGGCCGTCGCCGAGATTGAGGATGAAAACACCGCCTACCAGCTCCTGAAGGAGATGAACCAGACCACCCTGAGCCAGGTGGTCGTCCTGACGGACCGGGCGGGGAGACCGCTCGTGCAAATGCTCCGCGGGAACAAGGAGCGGTGGGACATTTCGGGCTCGGAGACCATCCAGAACGCCCTGCTCCTTATTTCTTCCACCGACGTCTCCTCCATCGGAGGGCGGATCTACAGGATCGTCTCCGTCCCTGTCGTGATAGCGACCGAGCTCGTGGGGACGCTCACCATCGGTTTTGAGATCACATCGGCGGACCTGGCCGCTCTCAAACATATCACGAACAGCGACCTGGTTCTCGTCCACAGGATGACCCCGATACTCGCGACATTCGATTCCGCCGAAGCGGTCTCCCTCGCCTCCGCAATGGGCCCCGGCCCGTGGAATACTCCTCCCCCGGGACGCGACTCCGCCGTGACCCCCATCAGGCTCTCGACGGGGAGTGAGACGTACCTCGGGACCTCATTCCGGCTGAACCGGCCCGCGACCGATGACTCGGGCACGGTGGCGTATCTCATGATCAAGCCGCTGAGCCGGGAGGTGCGACGGGCGATGGCTTCGATACTCGGCACATTCGGGATCGTCTCGCTCATCTTCCTGGCCCTGACCACAGTAATCGGGCTCGTCATATCCCGCAGTATGACGCGTCCCATCTCGGAGCTCGTGCGGGGGACAACGGAGATCAGCCGCGGAAACTATGATTATGCGATATCCGTCCGGGGGAAGGATGAGCTGGGGATCCTCGCCCGGAGATTCATGGCAATGAGCTCATTCCTCAAGGAGAAGATCAATGAGCTGGGGAAAGCGAACAGTGACCTCCTGGAGAGAAACAGGGACCTCGACGAAACGCTCCGGAAACTGCGCTCAGCCCAGGAAGACCTTGTCAGAAGCGAGCGGCTGGCCGCCACGGGGAAGATGACCGCCCAGCTCGCACACGAGGTAAACAATCCCATACACAACATCCAGAGCTGTCTGAAGACCGCGCTGGGCCGTCTTCCGGAAGGGACGAAGGGTCGCGACCTGATTGACGTGGCATACGAGGAGGTCAACCGGCTCTCCCGTCTCTCCGCACAGATGCTGAGCCTGTACCGGAGCTCCCTTGTCGAGGAGGAGATGAAGCCCACGAACGTTAACGATATACTGGGCGAAGTCGTCATTCTGGCGCAGGGAGAGGTCCAGGACAGGAACATCGTCCTGCACACCGAGATCGAACCAGCGCTTCCCCTCGTCAGGGGGTCACGGGACAGGCTCAAACAGGTCCTACTCAACCTCATCTCCAACGCGCTCGACGCGATGCCCGGTGGGGGAGAACTGGCGATGCTGGCCTCCCGGGACAACGGGACCGTCCGGCTGACCGTGAAGGACAACGGGGTCGGCATTCCGCAGGAGAACCTGAACAGGATATTCGACGCCTTTTACACGACGAAAGGGAAAGTGAGCGGGGTAGGGCTCGGGCTCTCGGTCAGCTACGGAATCGTCAGCCAGCACCGCGGATCCATCGAAGTCCGGAGCACGGTGGGAAAGGGCTCGGCGTTCACGGTCATACTTCCAACCGGGGAATGATTCATGCCCAGGCATGCACAAGGCAAAATCATGATCGTCGACGACGATCTCGCCTTCCGGATCGGAACGCTCGCATTGCTGGAGGACCACGGGTACGTGTCGACGATCGCGACGAACGGCGAAGAGGCCAAGCGCAAACTCGCCGAACAGCAGTTCGACCTCGTCCTCTCGGACCTTGTCATGCCCGGCATCAACGGCATAGAGCTCCTCCAGCACATCAAGGGGAGCTATCCGGGGCTCCCGGTCATTATGGTGACCGGATTCGCCTCGATCGGTACGGCGGTCGAGGCGATGCGCCTTGGGGCGCGGGATTATGTGACGAAACCGTGCGACAACGACGAACTGCTCATCAAAATCCGGCGCGCCCTCGAAGAGCAGCAGAAGGACCGTGAGCTGAGGAGCCTGCGGGACGAGGTCCGCGGAGTCTATGCTTTCGGCAACATCGTCGGCAGGAACAGCAGGATGAAGGAGGTCTACACACTCGTGCAGCAGGTGGCAGGGACCGACGTCCCGGCCCTCATACTCGGTGAAACCGGGACCGGGAAGGAGCTCGTTGCCAAGGCGATTCACTACAACAGCTCCCGGCGCGACAAACCTTTTGTGGTGATCAACTGCTCGGCGCTCGCAGAGACGCTGCTGGAAAGCGAGCTCTTCGGACATGAACGAGGCTCCTTCACCGGCGCGCACAGGCAACACACGGGCAAGTTCGAAGAAGCCCGCGGGGGAACGATATTCCTCGATGAAATCGGGGACGTCCCGATGCATATACAGACGAAACTGCTGCGTGTCCTCCAGGAAGGGGAGATACAGCGGGTGGGGGGTACGGAGACCATCACGGTGGACAGCAGGGTCGTTGCCGCGACGAACCGGGACCTCACCGCGATGATCGGCTCCGGGCAATTCCGTGAAGACCTGTTCTACCGTTTGAACGTCTTTCCGATACACGTTCCCCCGCTCCGCGAGCGGATGGACGATCTCCCCGACCTCGTCGATTTCTTCCTGAAGAAGCACGCGGCGCTCGCCGGAAACCGTGTCACCCGGTTCGCACCGGCAGTCCTTCCCTCAATGATGAACTACCAGTGGAAGGGGAACGTGCGGGAACTCGAAAACCTGATGAAGCGTGCGATCATCAAGTCGACCGGCGACACGATTACCTCCATCGAACTCCTGACAGGGGAACAGCCAGAGGCCCGCACCTCCCCCCCCGCCGACGGGTCGGTCCAGATGAACACGTCGTTCCGCGAGTACCTTTCGACAATCACCCGGCATGCGGAGGAGTCGTATCTCCTCCAGATGCTCCGCCTCTACAAGGGGAACGTCAACCAGATTGCGAAACTGATGGATATCGACAGAAAGACCGTCTACAGGAAGATGGGGGAATACCAGATCGACCCCGATTCATTCCGCGACTGACGCGCCCCTGCTGCGAGCCGGAAGGAACCCACCTGCGCGGGCATTACATCTTCCTGATCGTCACGTTCCCGTTCACCGTTTTTATCGTCACGCGGTTGCTTCCCCCCGCCACATTCCCGGTCCCATGGATGATCTTGTGCGGGGACCCGTTGTCCCGTTCCCACTCCGGCGACACCTCCTGTTTCACGGGAAAATCGCTCTTGATCGTATAGTCCCCCTCGTGCCCCTCCGTGTAGGCGAGCTCGATGTCGATGTCCATCGAGAGCCCCGCGGGAACACTCAGCGTGATATCGCCCGCCATCGACGTGAGCGCGACGGACCGCTTTCCGCTGGAGGGGTCGCCGGTCATCGTGGCTTCCACGTTCCCCCCCATCGTGCTGGCATCGATCCAGCCATCGACCGCATCGAGCGCGACCGGTCCCCCCATCGTTTTTGCCTTCACAAACCGGGCGGCGGAATGAACATGGATCGCCCCCCCCATCGTACTGAGTGAGGCACCCTGGGGGGCATCATCCACATTGATTTCCCCTCCCATTGTCGATATGTTCAATTCGCGCCCCCTGACCTCGCCGGATCTGCGCGTGATGTTTTTCTGTCTGACGTTCCCCCCCATCGTTGAAGGTTCCACGTCCCCGGTCACGTCCTCCATGAGCACTTCGCCCCCCATCGTCTTCACGTTCCCGTCGACATCAGAGTGCTTCAGTGTTATCTCTCCCCCCATCGTCAGGAGGTCGAGGTTCCCCTTCAGTCCGCTCAACATGAGAGCGCCACCCATCGTCTTGCCGCTCATCCGTCCCTCGACGTTTTCGATCGAAACACCTCCGCCCATGGTTTCCATGTGGACATCATAACGGCGGGGGACATTGATCTCAAGTCGTATCCCTCCGTTCCGGTTGTGCCGCGAGCCCCTGTAATGAGAACTGACGGAAACGCCCGACGAAGTCCCCTCCATCTCCAGTATCGCCTCTTTCCCGTCCCGCCCTTCGCGGAACCCTTTCACGGCCACCGTTTCCCTGTCCCAGCCCGCTATCGCAATACCTCCCCCGGTCTTCAGGTCGATGTCGAGCTTCTTTCCCTGCGACGTGACAAATTCCTTCTCGTAGTCCGCCTGTGGCGCTGCGGAGAGCATGAATGGAGAAACCAGAAAAACCAGAAGCGCGAAACGTTTCATAGTGCGGCTCCTTATTTATTCACCTGTTCCACCAGTAGTTCAGCCTGACCATGAAGATATTGGCGGGACGGATATCCATCAACTGTCCCAGTGCGTGATTGAACCGAATGCCGTCGAACAGTCACCTGACCGGTCAGGCGGACCGCCTGGACCTCAAGCCGGAGCTGGAGGATCGACCCCCTGTCCGACCGTGGGGAACAGGAGCATCATCGCAGCGAACATCTCACGGTCTCCCCTTGCGCACCTCGATATTGCCGGAGACGGCATCAAGCGTGACCTGCTCGCCCCCCCCGTTCAGGAGTATCGTTGCACGGATCTCGCGGCTCTGTTCGTCCTTTTCATATTTGTCCATCGCAAAATCCGACCGTATCTCGTACGAGTCCTTCCGGCTGCGCCACCAGCCGCCGATATGAATCCGCGCATTGATCGTCGCCTTCGCACCCTCCGGCACGAACAACCTGATGTCCCCTCCCGCAGTGTTCAGCCGACTCCTGCCGTTCTTTGCCGGGTTCAGCATCGCGACAATGTTCCCCCCCGCCGTGCTCCCCTCCAGCGCCCCGGTGACGTTCTCGAGCTGCAGGTCACCGCCGGCGCTGGTTGCCCGGACCGTCCCCGTGGCTCCGTGCAACAGGATATTCCCTCCCGCGGTCGTGAGCGAGGCACTTCCGGAAACGGATCCCGCGGTGATATCCCCCCCCGAAGTCGATACGATCGCCTCCCCTCCGACATCCCCGATGGCAATGTTCCCGCCGGACGTGCTGGCACGGATCCTCTTGCCGACGTTCGCGACCGTGATGTCCCCCCCGGAAGTGACCACCGCCGCGCTCCCCGAGACCGTCCCCATGTGGATGTCCCCGCCGGAGGTGTTGAAATCGAGATCGCCCCCGATGTCACCGGAGGTTATGTCTCCGCCGGATGTCCGCATGTCAATGGCGCCGCCGAGATTCCCGAGCCGTATGTTCCCCCCGCCCGTCGCCCCTTTCAGTTTCCCCGTCAGAGGGCCGTTGACCTGGATATCCCCGCTGGATGACTGAAGACGGACATCAAACCGGGACGGGAGACTGACATCGAGCGTGAGATCGTCAGAGGACCCGTCTGTATCCTCGATCCGCACCGTGGTACCGCTCTGGACCATTCTGAGCGCCGGATCCTCCCCGTCGTCCACGCCTTTGATCCTGACCGACACCTCGTCCCTGTCCCACGGGTTGATGATGATGTTCCCCCCCCGGATCGTTACTTCAAGCGTTCCTCCCTTTCCGACCGTGAAGGTTTTCGTGCGATCCCCGCCTCCCCCTGGTGCTGCGGTGGCGATGCACGCCGCCGCGAGAGAAATGACGGTGAAAAGAACCGATAGTCGTTTCATTGCCGGGTCGCCTCCTGAATAACCGCACGGGCCTTCACGCGGATGTAGTTGTTGTCGTCTGTCGCCGCTTTCTGCTTCAGGACATCAAGTATGTCGCTGTCCACTCCGAGCGGACTCGTCCGTGCCGAGTCGAGAGCGTTGATGGCGGCGACCCGGAGTCCGGGGTTGCTGTCCGACATGAGCGCGCGGAGCAGGGCCTTCTTTATTTCTCCATCGAACGGGAGCCGCCTGAGGGCATTCAGCGCCTCTTTCCTTACCCCCACGTTAGCGTCCATCTCCATCGCCTTGATAAGTGCGGACTTGGTCTCAACGTCCTGCGTTTCCACTCCCTGCCTG
>Ga0182017_10001685_pt1 | contig 16992 bp, 9 predicted proteins | sample 712E3DmetaG_FD_120492 | JGI IMG/M metagenome (GOLD analysis project Ga0182017, IMG submission 120492) | Permafrost microbial communities from Stordalen Mire, Sweden - 712E3D metaG | ecosystem: Environmental > Terrestrial > Soil > Wetlands > Permafrost | place: Sweden: Stordalen | collected... | reverse complement strand
TGTAACACCCGAACGGCACGCGGCGGTGGCCGGGGCCGTCCACGTGGGTGTACCGGCCGGAACTCGCCAGCAGATGCAGACACCGGTCACGGTGGCGGCAGACGTGCGGCCCTTCGTGCACCTCGGCATGGATGCAGCCCCGTTCGCACAGGTCTCCCGGCCGTATCAGCCAGATGCGGCAGAAATCGGCATCGAGCAGGCGGACGATGCCGTCGGTGACACTCTTGAGCTTGGCTTCGAGCGGGACCGGCGCCAGCAGCAACTGTCGGAGGTGGCTGACGCCTTGCTGCCGCAGGAGCAGTTTCTCGCGTTCCGCCTCCGCCCGCTTGCGCTCGGTGATGTCGGCACACGTGCCCACCACGCGCACCGGCTTGCCGGCCGCGTCGTAGGTGACCCTGGCGCGGTTGGCCAGCCAGCGCACCTCACCGTCCGGACGCACAATCCGGTAGTCGTTCTCCAACTCCGGTCGCCGCTCGCGGAAGCACTGCTGGATGGCTGCCTGGGCCTCGGCCAGGTCGTCGGGATGGACACGCCTGGCCCAGTCTTCAGACGTGTGTTCGACGCTCCCGGGCTCCATGCCGTAGAGGGCGTCGAGCTGTGGCGTCCAGATTCTGCGATCGGATAGCGGGTCCCAGTCGAAGACGCCCACCTGTCCGGCGCACTGGGCCAGGGCGAGTCGCTCCTGCTCCTGGCGCAGAGCTTCCTCGGCCCGCTTGCGCTCGGTGATGTCCCGGATAGCCGATTGGGTGCCGGTGGTGCGCCCGGCCGCGTCCACGAGCGGAGCAACGTCCACCTCCAGCCACAGTCGCCCTCCGTCCCGTCGAATCCCCTCATATTCGAAGTGCGTGGGGACGGGCTCGCCGCGTATGCGCCGGTCATGCCGCTCGCGCAACTCCTTCCGGTGTTCGGGCGCCACGTAGTCTTCGAGCATGAGCGCGGACAAGTCCTTGCGGTCGAAGCCGAAGAGGGCCAGAAAACGGTCGTTCGCAAAGACGACCCGCCCCGCCACGTCGTCTACGATGAGGGCATCGCTGATGTGCTCCACCACGCGGCGAAAGCGCGCCTCGCTGGCCCGTAGCGACTCCTCGGCCAGCTTGCGCGCCGTGATGTCCTCCGCCACGCCGACCCAGCGATAGACCTGACCGGAGGCGTCACGAATGGGGAACGAACTGTCTCGGACCCAGCGCGTATCGCCGTCCGGGCGTACGATCCGATACTCCTCCTCCGTGTACTCGCCGCGCTCCCCCTTCTCGGCGAAGACGCGGTCTACGCGCGCCCGATCCTCCGGATGAATGGCCTTGATCCAGCTTCGACGATCCTTGAAGAGACTCTGGCGCGACCGGCCATAGACCGTTTCGTAGCTCGGGTTCACGTAGAGCAGCTTCCGTTCCCACCAATCGGTCAGCCACAGAACCTCGCTGACGTTCTCGACAACATGACGGAACCGCTCTTCACTCTCGCGCAACGCCTCCTCATCCCGCTTGCGGTCGGTGATGTCGGTCGCGGTGCCGACGTACCCTGTGATGTTTGCCTTGGCATCGCGCTCCGCCAGCGCTTGCCCCAGCACCCATGTGCTCGTGCCGTCCGGCCGCCGAAAACGGTGCTCCAGCGAAAGCAAACGGTCCTCGCGGAGCGCGCACGCCCACGCGTCCTCGATGAGCGCTCGCTCCTCCGGCGGCACCGCCACGCTCCAGTGGACGCCCTGAACCTGTGCCGCACTCATACCGACAAGCTCGCACCAGCGTTCGTTCGCGTACACACAATTCCCGCCCGCATCGGTCCGGATAATCCCGACTGGAATGACGGCGGCCAGCGTGGCGTAGCGCCGCGCGCTCTCGCCGAGGGCCTCGATCGCGCGCGCTCGCACGATCACGCCGCCGATCTGGGCCCCAATCGACTCCAGAGCTTCGCGCGCGGGGGCCGCAAAGTCGTCACGCACATGCGAGGCCACGTTCAACGCGGCCACAATGCGGTCGGCGCTCCGAATCGGAATCGACGCGACCGCCCGAATCCCTTCCCGCTTCAGGACGTCGTTGGAATACTCGTGCGGCGGGCTGGACCAGTATGTGGGCGTACCCTCCGCTACAAACCGCGCGTGCGGCGAGTCCGGGGGCAAGTGTGATTCGCTTTCCAGGAACTGGGCCGAGAGGTTGCGGTGCACGGCCAGGTGCAGAGCGCCCGTCGCTTCGTCGACCAGGTAGATGCCGCCACAATCGATCCCCTCGTTCTGCATGGCGGCCGTCAGCACCAGCTCCAGCGCCTCGTGCAAACTGGTGGTGGAGTTCAGGGCGATCGCCAAATCGCGCTGGATGCGAAGCAGTTTCTCCACCTGGCGACGCTCGGTGATGTCCGTCATAACCGCGCGCATGCCGGCGAACCGGCCGGTTACCGGGTCCTGGCGGGGCGTCGCGCTGACGTTGACGAACACCCGGTGATCTTCATGATGAACCAGTTCCAGGTCGTAGGGTCCGACCGGCTCGCCGCGGGCCCGCCGCACGTCCGCGTCCTCCAGGACCGGATACTGATCCGCGGGCACGATCGTCGCCCAGTGCCGGCCCGTGAGTTCTTCGGGCGCGTACCCGAGCAGGGCCTGCACACGGGGGTTGGCGGAGGTGATGAGGCCGTTGGGGTCGATCAGCAGGACGACCTCGCCCATCGTCTCGGCGATGCTCTCGCTGAACTCCTTCAACCGCTGGAACTCGCCCGCACTGCGTAGACCGACCGGCCGTTCAGATTCGCACAGTGCCTCCTCCGGCCCCGCGTGCTTCGTCCGCCCTTTGCTCGGCGAAGCCTGCATGCCGTCGCGCCGCGCGCTGTCCGGGTGCTCACGTTTCGCACTCATCCGCGTTCGACTCCCGGCCCGCTATCCGCACGAACGTTGTCGCTGCCGCTGCACGCCGACGCCCCACCAGGCGCCCGCGCATACTATCACGTGGCGAGCTGGAAGTCAGCGGGCGTAACCGCCTCCAACTCGTCCTATACGGCCCTGGCCAGGCCTTGCGGACGCTTCTCCGCCACACCGATAAGGTCGAGCGAACGTAGTTACGCCCTTTACCCGCACGCGACCCCGCCGCCCCCATCCCCGCCGTTTTTGCGCCTGCGCGACGTACCTCAGGCGATTGCCCCACCCCACCGGCGGCGGGGCGAGCCCGGCGATTCCGACGGCTTTTCCTTTTTCCGTCTGTCTATAGAATCAACCGCCCGGTGGCGGCGCCGCAGGTGCGGTGCGCGCCCGGTCGGCCCCGCGGCTGTAGCTTGGTAGGCTATGATCCCGACGGAGATCCTCAAGAAAGTCCGCCGCATCCAGATCATCACCTCGGCCATGGTCAGCGACCTGTTCGCCGGGCAGTATCACTCCGCCTTCAAGGGCCGTGGCGTCGAGTTCGAGGAGGTGCGCGAGTATCAGCCCGGCGACGACGTCCGCACCATCGACTGGAACGTGACCGCCCGCACCGGCCGCCCCTTCGTCAAGAACTACCGCGAGGAACGCGAGCTGACCGTCATGCTGCTCGTCGACGTCAGCGCGTCGCAGGAGTTCGGCACGCGGCAACAGCTCAAGAGCGAGCTGGTCGCCGAGCTGGGGGCGACGCTGGCGTTTTCCGCGATCCAGAACAACGACAAAGTCGGGCTTCTGCTGTTCACCGACCGGGTCGAGCGCTTCGTCCCGGCCCGCAAGGGCACGCGGCACGTGCTGCGCGTCGTCCGGGAGTTGCTCTACCACCAGCCCACTGGGCGAAAGACGGATGTCGCGGTCGCGCTCGAGCACGTCCACCGCGTCTTGCGCCGGCGGGCCGTCGTTTTCCTCATCAGCGACTTCCAGACGCCGGACTTCAGCGGCCCGCTGCGCGTCGCGCGGCATCGCCACGATCTGATCCCGGTGATCGTGCAGGACCAGCGCGAGGTTACGCTGCCGCCGGTGCGGTATGTCGAGCTGCTCGACCCCGAGACCGGCGAGCAACTGCTCGTCGATACCAGCTCGCGGGCCCTGCGCTCGCGATTCCAGCATTTGGCCGAGTGGCGGCGGACCGCGCTGCTGGACCAGTTCCGCAAGCTCCGCATCGACACGCTCCAGGTCCACACCGGCGGGTCGTTCGTCGAGCCGCTGATGACTTTCTTCCGCCGCCGGGGGGCCCGGCGATGAGGTGCGCCAGCGCACATGTAGCGGCCGACCGCCGTGTCGGCCGTAGAAGTCGGGAGGGCCGGTGTGCCACTGCTCTTGAGCAGTGCCTCCGCCGTATCGTCCCGGCCTGCGTGCTGCTCGTCCTGCTGGTGCTCCCCGGCTGTCGGCGGCAATCCCCGCCGCACCGCGACGTGGTCCGCGACACCGTCCAGCGCGGCCCGCTGAAGCTCGTCGTCGAGGTCGCCCCGCGCGACGCGACGGTCGGTGACACGATCACCGTGGACCTCGCCGTCGAAACGCCGCAGGAGTACGCCGTCACGCTCCCCGCGTCCGATGCCTTCGGTGAGCTCGGCGCCCGCCAGACCGACGCGCCGGAGCCACGCCCCGGACCCACCGGCGTAGTGTGGCGGCGGGCCTTCGCGCTCGAACCGGCCGCCTCCGGGCCGCTCGAGATCCCGTCGCTCGTCGTCAAGTATCGCCGCGGCGCGCCCGCGACCGGCCCGGCGGCGCGCGTGGAGGAGCAACCCGCCGAGAACGAGTTGGCCAGCAAGCCCCTCACGCTCGACGTGCGCTCCGCGCTCACATCGCAGGACAACCCGACCCAGCCGCGCGACATCACCGGCACGCTCCTCCCGCGGATTCCACCCTTGAAGCCCTGGCAGTGGGCGTTGATCGTGGTCGCGGCCCTGCTCGTCGCGGCCACGGGGTTTGCGCTCTATCGCCTGATCCGTCGCCGGCTGACGCGTCCGCCGCCGCCGATTCTCCCCGAGATTTGGGCCCTCCGCGCCCTCGAAGAGCTGGCCGCCGCCGACTGGTTCACCGACGGGCGCTTTCGCGAGTGCTACTATCGCCTGACGGAGATCGTGCGCGGCTACATCGAGCGAAAGTTCGCTCTGGCGGCGCCGGAGATGACGACGGAGGAGTTTCTCCTGACGCTCGCCCGCGACCGCGGCGCGCTGCCGTACGACAGCGGGCGGCTGCGCGACTTTCTGGAAGTCTGCGATTTGGTGAAATACGCCGCTGTGCGGCCGGCCCGTGACGACGCCGAACAGGTGCTCGGCACCGCCCGCGCGTTTGTGCACGCGACCGCCGCGGCCGGCCTGGCGGAGGCCGCGCCGTGACCCACGTCCACCTCCCGCTGACGCCGTCGTGGCTGTTGTGGCCCTATCCGTGGGTCTGGGCGCTGCTGTTGCTGCTCCTGTTGCCGCTGCTGTGGTTTTTGTGGCTGCGCCCGCAGCGCCGGCCGGTGATCCGCTTCTCCAGCCTCGACGCCCTGCGCGCGGCGGGGGGGGCCACGCGGCGCCGCGCCTGGCTGACCTTGCCGGCTCTGCGCACCGCGGCCCTGGGCTGCCTCATCGTTGCCGCGGCCCGACCCCAGACGCCCAACGAATCTCGCCGCGTCCTCGTCGAAGGCATCGCCATCCAGATGGTGCTCGACACCTCCGGCAGCATGTTGGATGTCGACCTCTCGCCGCGCGACCAGCGCATGACACGCGTCGACGTGGTCAAGGACGTGTTTCGGCGATTCGTGGCGGGCGAAGGCGACTTGCCCGGTCGGCCGAACGACCTGATCGGGATGATCCGCTTCGCCAAGTACGCCGACAGCGTCTGTCCGCTCACGCTCGATCACGCGGCGCTGCTCGACGTGCTGAAGGCAACGGACATCCCCCTCGACCGGTTCGGCCGTGTCCCCGACGAGAACAACCAGACCGCCATCGGCGACGGCCTCGCGCTCGCGGTCGAGCGCCTTAAGGACCTGAAACGCACGACCGGCTCCGGTGGTCAGCTTGTCATCACTAGCCGCATCGTCGTCCTGCTCACCGACGGCGAGAACAACGCCGGCATGATTACCCCTGAGCAGGCCGGCGAACTGGCCGCGACCTATGGAATTAAGGTGTACACGATCCTCGCCGGCACCGGCCAGAACATCGGCTGGGGCCGCCGCCTGCCCGTCAACGACCGCGATCTGCGCCGCATCGCCGAAGTCACCGGCGGCAAGCATTATGTCGCGACGAACCGTGACGCCCTCGAGCAGGTCTACAAGGAGATCGACCAACTGGAGCGGACCAAGACCGAGGAACACAGCTACGTCGAATGGGGGGAGCTGTCCTGGAAGTGGCTGGCCGTCGCGTTCGGGCTGCTGAGTCTCCAGACGCTGCTCGACGCGACGCTGCTGCGAAAGATACCGTGATTACGTGCCCAATCTGACCTTCGACAACCTGCGCTGGCTCAACCTCCTCTGGGGCGTGCTGGCCGTCGCCGCGCTCGGCGTGTACGGCCTCTGGCAGCGCCGCCGCACGCTCCGCCTCTTCGCGGACTTGCGCCTGCTGGAGCGTCTCGCGCCGCGTGTCGGGTGGCTGCGCCCACTCATCCGGCTGGCGCTCGTCATAACGTGCCTCACGCTGCTCGTGGGTGCGCTCATCGGTCCCCGCTGGGGCGCGCAGACGCAGGCGATGATGCGCCGCAACATCGACCTCATGGTTCTGCTCGACGTGTCCCGCTCCATGCTCGCCCGCGACATCGCCCCCAACCGCCTCGAACGCGCCAAGCTTGCCATCCGCGACGACCTGCTGCCCGCCCTCGGCGGCGACCGCATCGGCATCATCGCCTTCGCCGGCGTCCCGTCCGTCGCCTGCCCGCTCACCAGCGACTACGGCTTTTTCCGCCTCGCCCTCACCGACGTGAGCACGCAGTCCGCTCCGCGCGGCGGCACGCTCATCGGCGACGCCATCCGCAAGGCCGGCGAACTCCTCAACGACAAGGTCGACGCCCACAAGGTGATCCTCCTTATCACCGACGGCGAGGACCAGGAGAGCTTCCCGGTCGAGGCTGCCGCCGGCGTCTGGAAAGACCAGCAGATTCCGGTCATCGCTGTTGCGCTCGGTGATTCGGAGCACGGCGCCCGTATCCCCGTGCCCGCTGAGCGCGGCGAGGGCTATCTCAAGTATGGCGACGAGGTCGTTTGGACCAAGGCGAACTTCGACGAGCTGCGCAAGGTCGCCGGCGTCTCGCCACAGGGCATGTTCATCGCCGTCGGCACCAGCAACTTCGACCTCGGCGAAATCTACCGCCGCGTGGCGAGCGGGATTCGTTACGACGAGGAGGCCCAGCAGCGGCTGGTGCGTCAGCCCACGCGCTACCATCCGTTCGCGGTGGCCGCGTTGGTGCTGCTCCTGATCGAGTCCTGCCTGCGCGAGGCCCCGCGTCGGCCGGCAACCACCCTGAACGCCGCTCGGAAGACAAGCGAGAAAGCGGCATGAAGCGAACTATCACGACTATGCGGGTTTGGAACGCGGGGGCTGCCCTGCGGTTGATCGCCCGTGTGGTTCCGTCACTCCTGTTCTGCGTGACCGCGCTCGCCGCCGACCCGCGCGACCTGATCGCCCAGGGCAACGCCCACTATGCCGCCGGCCACTATGCCGAGGCCCTGCAAAGTTACGACCAGGCCGCGTCGACCGCCGCCGCTCCGTCCACCGAGCTGCTCCACGATCAGGCCGCCGCGCACTTCAAGCTCGGCCAGCTCGACGAGGCCCGCGAGTTGTGGGTCCGCGCCAAGACCCTCGGCGACGCCGCTTTCGAGGCCCGCAGCCACTACAACCTCGGCAACTGCGACTATGCGGACGCCCTGGCCGCGGCCCAGGGCCAGGACGCGCAGAAGGCGCTGAAGCTGCTGGCGCAGGCCGCCGAGGAGTATCGCAACGCGCTGCACCTCGACCCGACGCTGGCCGACGCCCGGGCGAACCTGGAGCTGACGCACTTGCTCAAGAAGCAGATCGAGGAGCAGCAGCAGAACCAGCCGCAGAGTCAGCCCTCCTCGCAGCCGTCTTCGCAACCCTCTTCACAGTCGTCCCAGTCCTCGCAATCGCAGCCCAGCTCGCAGCAGAGTCAGTCGCAGCAGCAGCAGCAGGACCAGTCGTCGCAGTCCAGCCAGCCGCAGACGCAACCCTCGCAGCCGCCCGAGTCGCAGCCACAGCCGCAGGACCAGAAGAAAGAGCCGGAGTCCCAGCCCGAGTCGCAACCTGCCCCCGCCGAGTCACAGCCGGCCGAATCGCAGCCCGCCGAGCAGCAGGAGCAGGGCGAGCAGCAGCCGGCGGCGAACATCCGCCTCACGCCCACCCAGGCCGAGCGCATGCTCCAGATGGTCCGCGACGCGGAGAAGGCCCGCCGCGACATGCTGGCGCAGATGGCCCGCGACCGGATGGCCCGCGAGAAGCGGGTCGACCGCGACTGGTGACCGCCCCGGCCGCCGCCTGACCCCCCGAGCCCTTATCAGCGCACACGCTGCCCACCGATAAGCGCGCGGAATTATCGCGGCCGGCGCTTCGGCGCGGCCGCGCTCGGCGCACGCCGCTGTGGGCCTTGTTCTGCGGGCTGTCACCCGCGACCCCGCTCAGCCGGCACGCGCCTCCCCGATGCTCGAAAGGAGAGCCCATGCGTGCAACTCTTGCGCTCATCGCGCCTTTGGCGGTCGGAATCGCGCTGTTGGCTGGCGGCTGCCCGGGCACCGGCGGAACCGGCGGCACGGGCGATGGCAACACACCTACCGTCGCCGCCTTCCTGCCCGCCGGCGTGACCCTCGATATCTCGGAGTTGCCGCAGGACTCCGACACCGACACGGGCCAAAACGCGGCCACGCAACGCAACGCCTACGAGCGCGTCGTGCGCAACGCCGCGACGATCGTCTACCGCTTCCACCGCTTTGCGGACGAGGCCCTCGCCCGCGGCGCCGACATCCGCGCCGCCATGACCGATCCCAACCAGATCCAGGTGACGGGCACGTTCACGATCAACGGCGTGCAGGTCGCCTTCAAGGCCGATTTCGCCGCCTTCGACTTCAACGGCGATGGGCACCTCGAAGGCTCCGGCAACGCGCACACCGAGCCGGTCGCCCTTCGCGTCTGGGCCGACCGCGGCAGCGGCTACCAGCCGTACTTCTGCGCGCTGGTCACGAAGCGTCCGACGACGGCGAATCTCGGGACGGGCAGCGTGTACGCGAAGCCGAGTGCGGCCAACGCCGCCGCGCCCGACAACGTGCAGGTCTTCGTGGACTACGACCGCACGCAGGCCGACCACAAGTGGAACCTGGCGTACGTCAGCGGCCGCCTCCACCCTAATTACACCATCTCGAACGGCTTCGCCCGCGTCGACGTGCGGACCAACGCCGCCGGCGGAACCGAAAAGACTGTCCGTAACTCGGATACGTTCAGCAACAACCCCTATGGCTTCCAGACGTACCAGGGCTCGGTGCATTACCAGGTCGGCGGCACGTTTGCGTTGTTGTCCGCGCAGGCCACCGCGACGACCGGCGAGGTCTCGTTCACCGACAAGTGCGTGAACCTCACGACCCGCGAGCTGGTGACCGGCGGCCAGTGCGACAGCTTTGACACGCAGGACATGGTCTTCCTGGACGTCCCCATCGGCGGCGAATCGACGTTCCCCGTTGCCTTCCCGACCACGCCGACGTTCTGACCGATCGTCCGCAGCGGAGGAGGGCGAAGCTCCTGCTGAGCCGCGCTGCGCCCGCGCGCCGCGGGACGCTGCTGGTGCGTGATTCCCACCGCGCACCCCGACGTGCGGAAATCCCCTCCCGCGTCCTTCCCCTCTCCCCGCCCCGGACGGGGTGACCGACCGTAGCCACGGCCCGTGTCTCCGTCGCCGGGAGAGCGCACGCCACATCCGCGCCGGTTGACCGGTCGGGCTCGGCCGGTAGAATCCGCGTCCGGTAAGAGAGCGGTCTTGGCGATCGGCGCGGCGAATCCACGCGCGTGCGTCCAGCCGACTGGATGTCGCCATGCCGAGGAGTGCGACCAGATTGAGCGTCCCGGCTACGCCCGGTCCGCCGCGCCGGCTGACGGGTGGCGATTACGTCGCGCTGGCGGGGCTTCTGCTGGCGGCCGGGTTTGTACTGGCGCTGCTCCTGACCGGGCCGCTCAAGGTGGGGTTGTGGCGGGACGACGCGGTGTACCTGGCGACGGCCAAATCGTTGGCCGATGGTCACGAGTACCGTAATCCGCAACTGCCGGGCGCGCCGTATCAGACGAAGTACCCGATCCTGTATCCGCTGGTCGTGTCCCTCGTGTGGCGCCTATGGCCGGCGTTTCCGGCGAATGTGCACGTCGTCCAGGTCGTCAATGTCCTGCTGTGGACGCTCGGCTCGTGGCTCGCATACGTGCTCATGCGGCGGCTCTGGGGAATACCGCGTTGGCTGGCGGCGTGCGCGGTGATCCTCGCGTTTATCGGCCCATCGACCGTGCCGCTGTTGCAGGCCGCCATGTCGGAGCCGCTGTATCTCTGTCTGTCGATGGGCGCGCTGCTGGCGCTCGTGCCGCGGGACGAACGGCCGGCGGAAAGCTCGGTGGGGGGAGGGCGATCCGACCGGGCTCCGCAAGGCGATGGCAAGGGAGGATCGGGGGCGGCGCCTAGCTTTTTGCGCAGCGAAGGGGGACTGGCGATTCTCGCGGGCGCGCTGGCGGGGGCGGCGTACCTCACGCGCTCCGTCGGTTTGGCGCTGGCGGTCGCGCTGCTGGGCGACCTTCTGCTGCGCCGGCGCTGGCGGGCTGCGGTGCTTTGCGGCGGGCTCGCGGGGCTGTCAATCGGGGCGTGGCGGGTGTGGTGCGCGCAGGCGGCGGCCGTCAACAGCCGGGACCCGTTGAATCACCTGCTTGCCTACAACCTGGATTACGGATCGTGGCTGCAGGCCAGCGTGCACAACCTGCTGCGGGTCGTGTACCAGAACACGTCTGACGTGGCTCTGTCTCTGTCACTCGTGCTCGATCCGTTCTTCGCGCCCGACTGGATGGACCGTGCGCTGAATGGCGGGCCGGTCGCCGCGTGCGTGCTCTACGTGCTGCTGATCGCGACGGCGGGATTGACGCTGCTCGGCGCCGTCATCACCTGGCAGCGGCGGCGCGCCGGCGTCCATCTCTATCTGGTGTGCTACCTGGGCCTGGTGTGGATCTGGCCGATGTCGCCGTGGCGGTTTCTGTTGCCCATCCTGCCGTTTCTGACGGCGTTCATGCTCGGCGGGTTCTATGCGTGCGTGGCGTGGGGTGTCGGCGGCGTTGCGTGTGTGTTGGGCGGGGGACCCGGGCCTGTTCCGCGACGTGCGGAGGTTGTGCGGCCGGCGGTATGGGGCTTGGGCACGGCAGCCCGGAAGCTCGCGCTGGTTGCGGTGCTCGTGTTCGCTGTGGCGCTGGGGATTCGTTCGCTGATGAACAACGCCGCACCCTCGTTCCGTTGGAGCGGCGAGCGGCTGGACCGCGCCGACGCGGAACTCGCCGAGCTGGTACGGACGCGCACGCCGCCGGACGCGGTGGTGTGCGGCAACTCGGGCGGTTGCTTGTATCTGCGCACGGGGCGCCGTTTCGTGCCGTTCATGGCGTATGCGGACCCGATCCCGTTCCGCTATCCGGCTGATCGGCGGTTCGGGATGTGCGGGCGCGACACGACGGAAGACCAGGACCAGGCGTTCGCGAGGGTGGTTTTCACGGAGTTGCGCGGGTACCTGCGCGCGACGCATTCCACGTATCTGATCGTCGCGGTGGGGGACAAGCGGTATTTCGACCGGTTCCGCGCGGCCGAGGCGCAGCACTTCGCCGAGGTGGGGGTTGCGGGCCCGTATACGCTTTACCAGGTCATCGCGCCGTAGCGTGCGGACCCGCGTGCGCGGCCGGGGCGGACATCCACGCCTACGGGCAGGTCGTCCCGAGCAGCGCCACGAACGGGTCGATGTCCGCAAACGTCACGTTGTCGTCGTGGTTGCAGTCGGCGTTGAGCCAGGGGCACCCGGGATGGTTCTGGTTCCACGCGGATTCGCCGGCGAGCGCCTCGACAAAGAGATTCAGGTCGGCGTAGTTCACGCGGCCATCGCAGTTCATGTCGCCATGACAGGCGGGCCAGAGGCGCACGGTGAAGCTGAGGGTGCCGTTGGTGAGGTCCACGGTGGCCGGGCTCACCGGCCAGTAGGCCGGCGGCGTGGGGGGCGTGAGCATGTTGTCGAGCACGGTAGCGAAGGCGTTTTCCAGGTGGAAGGTATAGGTGCCCAGGGCGTCCGGCAGACACACGTAGTCGGAGACGATCACGGTCGGGCCGCTCTGACCGACGCCAGTGAGAACCGTCGTTTGCTGGCCGGCCTCGACGCCCGGAATACCAAAAGTGTTCTGGGAGCCGCCGATCTGGGCGAGGTTCATGGCGCCGTTCGGGTCGACCGCGACCGGCGTGCCGGCGAAGCCCCACCAGCCGTTGACTGGCGGGTTGCTGATGCCGTAGGGCCGGCCGAAGTGCCCCATATTGGGGCCGCCGTCGGTCAGCGGCGGGATACTGAAGGAGGCGGGGTTATTGGGATCTTGGACCAGGTCGGTGCTGATCAGAGCGAGGCCGCTGTTGTCGCCGGGCGTCACCTCGGCGGTGATGGTCCAATAGACGACAGGGAACTCCGAATAGACTGTGTGGCCGGCGGCCTCAGAGGTGAGAGACAAGGTGACTGTGTTGCTTCTTGGAGCGCGGGCGGGGGCACGGGCGGGGGCACGCGTGGTGTTGAAGGGGACATGGGTTGGGTCGGCGGAGGCAAGATGAACACCAGGCTCCTCCGACAGCGGGCGGGCGTCTGCGACGGGCCTCCGCGCCGACAACCCGGCCGCCGAAATATCCGGGACGCCGCTCTGCACCGATGTAACGGGCGCGGGCGGCGCGTCGCGGGCGCTGCCGAACGTGAGGTTCGCCCAGAACCCACGGCAAGATATGCCTTCTATGTAGTAATACTCGTCGCAACCCCAGGAGTTTGGATCGTACTCCCTCGCATAGTGGCCATCTGTATGCCCGATCTCCGCCTTCCACGCCCAGATCCAGCCGGCATCGGGGGGTGAGGGCTGGTTCGGATCGGCTGGGAAGAACTGCAACTGCATCCACAGGTCATTCGGTACCACAATCGGCGGGAAGTCCACACTCAACGTGTAAGGCTGGAGGGACGCGGGGACGGACCAGCTAAACTCCGTGCCCGCGATCTGGTTGTTGGGGTCGGGCGGGCAGTCCGTGTGCAGCGAGGCGATCACATCGAAGGGGTCGCCAAACTCCGCACCGACCAGCACGTCGTAGTGGATGAGACTGGAGGGGCCATCCTCGATCAAGTGGATATCATCGGCGATTGCCCTGCCGGGATGGTAGAGGAAGGTGCAGTAGTAGTCGCAGTACGGGCCCGCCCGGTTGATGTAGCGGTCGGCGGTGCAATCGGGGTCCTGGCAGAGCGCGCACTCGAGCACCGCCCAGAACGCCGGGTAGTGCTCGCCCAAGCCCAGCCAGCAGGTCCAGGTCATGCTATTGGGGTCATTGGGGTCGGGCGCGTAGCTGCCCCCGACGTGCCACTCGTTGTCGCCGAGCTCGGGCCATTCGCCAAGGACCCAGCCGGCCTGCGGCGTGGAGAAGTCGATGACCATCCAGACGCGGTGGGGGATGTAGACGGGCGCGTCGAGATCGGCCCACAAGTCGACTACCCCGTACTCAACGTCCGGGATGTTCTCGAACGTGTGCTGTGTGCCGTCGATGGGGGTGCCGCCGTCGCCGGGGCAGCCGTTGTAGAGCTGGACGGTCGCGTCGAACGTTGCGCCGCTGGTGTTGGGGTCGCCGCCGCCGTAGAGACGAACGCCGTAGCCGGTGAGGAAGCCGCCGAGCCCATGAGGGTGGTTAGGATCGTCGGCGAGGGTGATGTCGTCGGCGAGGCGGTGGCCCTCGACGTTGCCGGGCGGCAGGAGGGCGGTGCCGGCGGGGAAGTAGTAAGTCCCTGGATCATCGGTGTTGATGTAGCGCGGGACGATGCAGTCGGTCTGGGGACACGTGCTGTCGTGGCCGTTGTACACGGCGCCGGTCTCGGCGAGGCAGTCGGAGATGGTGGTAATGCTGCACGTGCCGTCGGTATGGCAGCAGGCGCCGCTGCCCATCGGACCCATGCTGAGCTCAAAGTGGTAGAGGTCACGGAGGTCCACGTGGCCGTCGCCGTCGGTCCGCGATTCGGGAAAATCGGTGCAAACGCAGGACACGTCCGGGTACTGCGCCGCCGGCCCGCTCATGCAGTCCTCGAACCGCGGAAAGTCATAACCGCTCACCAGCCCGTCGCAGTCCAGGTCGCCGCGCAGCCCGCACCACGGACCAGCCACCGCGTCAACGGCCGCAAGCGCGTCGATGGCCCTCGGCTGTGGGTCCAACGGACACCATATTGACCCGGCGGCGCCGGCCGTGCTGTAGATGATGTCGCGGACATCGTAGGCATCGAGGCTACCGCACACCCTCTTGGAGAAGATCAGAGCCGCCACGCCCGAGCAGTGGGCCGTGGCCTGGGAGGTCCCGTATCCGGAGAACCCACCGATCGTGATGTCGTACCCCGGGGCAGCCACGAGCCGGGCGCAGCCCTCGTCGATATTGGAGAAGCACGTCACCGAGTAGGGATCGGGCGAAACGTCCATGCAGTCGGCGGGGGCTTCGAAGTACGCAAACGCCCAGTGCTCATCATACTCCGCCACCACTTTGACAGCCTCTGAGGCGCAGGCGGGGGCGCAGATGGCGCCGCACTGGGCCTCGTTTCCCGTGGCGGCGAAGGTCACGATCCCGCTTGCAGCCGCCTCTGAGACGGCCCTGGCATAGTCCCGGGTCGCCTCGTCGTCGGAGTCGCAGGGGCACGAGTACGAACCGCCGCCCAAGCTCACGTTGAGGATGCGGATACTCGGATCAGCGCGCCGGCGCGCGATCACGTACCGGATGCCCCGCACGAGGTCTATCGAATCGAAATCTCCGAAGGTGTTCACTACGCGTATCGGCAGGACCCACGCACCGGGGGCAACCCCGGATGGGGCCGCAATGATCAGCGACATGTATGTTCCGTGGCCGTCGCCATGGGCATGTCCGCCATCTGGCAGAAACATGCCCCACAGATAACTCACACCCCCCGGTACGACGGCGCCGGCCAGCCCAGGGTGTCCATAGTCGACGCCTGTATCAACGACTGCAACGGTCACACCTCGCCCCGTAATACGCTGCGCGTGGACCTCGTCGGCGTGGATGAAGGGAACGCTCGAGTCCGTCGCACGCGCGGAACGCGCCATCGTGGCGATTGCCACAGCCACGGCGATACCTGCCCGTCTCACGTGCTGTCCTCCCTGCGTGCCAAACCGGGACGCGCTGCCCAAGATCACGGTGCCTTCTTGACGTCCTCGGGAATTCGCGACCGCGGAGCGCTCAGCCCGACGCCTTCGACCGCAGGATCATTGGCCAGCTTGCTGAGGCCCTGCGCATTGACCAGGCCGTCAACGGTCGGATAGGGCGCACGGCTCGTGAGCCAAAACTCCTCGGCGGTCAGCGCGGAGAGCACCCAGTCCTGAATGTTCCTGTTCTCCTCGTCTCTTTCCTTAGTGAGTGGCTCGTGGGTACGCGTGTCCTTCAGGTTGACAATCACGAAGACCCGCTCGCACGCCGCGAGCGCCCGATAGACGTCTGTCTCGACCTTCCCGCCCGACTCCCGGGTCCGGCCCTGGGCCGGCCCCGTGCTTGGCTCGCCACTCTTGCCCGCCGGGAGGTCTGCCTTCGTCACCGGTGCGGAGTGCCTTGGAAATGCCTTGTCGTCGAGGCGGATGGCCACGACGTCCGCATCGCTGCCCAGTTTCTCCAGCGCTGCGCGGCTTGCATACCCCAGGATGGCGGGCGCGCTCTGGAACGGATACACGACATAGAACTGCGCTGCAGTGACTTGCCCCAGCACGTTGCGCTCAAGCTGTTTGATCGCCGCCTTGTTTTCCGCCGAGTCCGTCTTCCCCTTCTGCTCCTGCTTCAGTTGCACCTGGACGTACACAGTCCCCGCAAACCCGACGGGGTCTAGCCACGGCTCCCTGACCTTCTCCGCCTTCTCCAGGGCCGCGTACACGTCCGGGTGGACCTTGCCGTACCGCTTGGTCCAGCTCGCGTCATCCAGCCCCAGCTTCTCGCGCTCCTCGGGTGGGACGATCTCCTTCTCGCTCTGGGCGTAGCGCGTCCCGATGACGTTCGGGTCCATCTCGCGGGAGGGCCCCGGAGCGGGGTCCCGCCGGGCCGGTGGCTGCGCCGGCGCGGGGGCGCCGAGCACCGCCGTGACGATCGCTAACCCCCAGATTCCAACGGCTCTTACGTTCATGGCCACACCCTTTCCGCTCGGGACCAGTGTAGCGCTCATCCGCCGTCCAGTCCGCGGCCATACCCACGTCGGTCCCCAGCGGGCAGCACAAAGCCCACTTTTTCGGACCCTCTATGTAATAAACGATGCCTCACGTTTTCCGAAAGTCAACCGAAAAGCGCAAGAAACTGCTCCCAGCTCGGATTTCCTCAACGTCAAGGCCCGCCCCATGTGCCTTCGCCGCCGCAGCCCCAGGCGTTTATCCGGAGTGCCCGCAGCCCGTTGCCTGTACACGATCTGCCGCCTCCGCTTCGCCCGCGGCAAATCCAAAATCCCGCAAATCCCGCCCAAACCCGCCACCCTGCCGCCAATCTCCGCCAACCCTTCCTTCCCGCTTTGCTTTCCCTCTCAACCTGGGGAATACTTGAGACGCTCACGCAGTGCCAGAGCCTGCCTTGACGGCCCGCTCGGCGGTGTGGCACCGGCTCCCGGCCGCCCCGTGTGGCACCGGTCTTTGGCCGGTGAACTGTGCACCCCACACCCGCTGACCCGGTTCGAGACACGTGCCCGGGTGCGTTCGCCCCGTCGGACCGGTCGCGTTTGTGTGCGACCGGCTTCGACGCTCGCGGACGGAGGACGCCCGACGCACCGGCGATCGCCTGGCCGCGGCTGCCTGTGAAGTCCCGGACCCTCCCGCGACTCAGCGCAGCACCGGAGCGGAAGGGACGCCTCGCGAGCGTCC
>Ga0182017_10001684_pt1 | contig 16996 bp, 15 predicted proteins | sample 712E3DmetaG_FD_120492 | JGI IMG/M metagenome (GOLD analysis project Ga0182017, IMG submission 120492) | Permafrost microbial communities from Stordalen Mire, Sweden - 712E3D metaG | ecosystem: Environmental > Terrestrial > Soil > Wetlands > Permafrost | place: Sweden: Stordalen | collected... | reverse complement strand
GCACAATTGTATTTAAGGGAGAAGATAAATTCGAAATAAAAAAATCAAGGATCAGGGGTGAATTATCAGAAGGGATGATTTGCGCCGAAGATGAACTTGGATTGGGTAACGGTCACGAAGGAATAATGGTACTTCGTCCGGATGCCAAACCAGGAATACCAGCCTCACAATATTTTAAAATAGAGAAGGACTTTGTTTTTGAAATAGGATTAACGCCAAACAGGATTGACAGTGGTTCTCATTTTGGTGTTGCCCGGGATCTTGCTGCCTATCTTTCAGTTAATCATAATTTTGATGCAAGAGCAAAATTGGTATCTGTCGATGATTTCAAACCAGATGGCACAGCTGCAACATTTGAAATTATTGTTGAAAATACAATTGATTGTCCGAGATATACAGGAATAAATATAAGTGATGTGACGATCGGCGAATCGCCTGAATGGCTGAAAAACAGGTTGAAGGCTATTGGTTTAAACCCAATAAACAATGTTGTCGATATTACAAATTATGTTCAGAATGAAATAGGACAACCTTTGCATGCTTTTGATGCCGATAAAATAAAAGGCAAAAAAGTCATTATCAGGAATCTTCCTGATAAGAGCAAATTCGTTACGCTTGACAATGTTGAGAGAGAGCTTTCGTCTAAAGACCTGATGATTTGCAACGCTGAAGAAGGGATGTGTATTGCCGGTGTATTTGGAGGTGCAAAGTCGGGAGTAACTGCAGATTCGAAAAATATATTCCTCGAAAGTGCATATTTTAATCCTGTTTCAATCAGAAAGAGTGCCAGAAGGCATGGACTTAATACAGATGCCTCGTTCCGTTTCGAACGTGGTGCTGATCCTAACATTACCCTATGGGCTCTCAAAAGAGCAGCTGTTATGATCAGTGATATTGCAGGAGGAAAGCTGACATCAGACTTTAATGATGTTTATCCAAAACCAATTAGGGATGAAATTATAGATGTAAGCTATAAAAACATTAACAGACTGATAGGCAAGGTTATCGAGCCTTCAACTATAAAAATGATTCTCAGTCTGCTTGATATTAATATTCTGTCTGAGTCGGGTGGAAATCTTGTGCTTGACGTTCCTGCATATAGGGTCGATGTACACCGTGAAGCCGATGTGATAGAAGAGATACTCAGAATTTATGGTTATAATAATATAGCTATAGACAGTCATGTTAATTCGACCCTTACCTATATTGAAAAACCAGATAAGGAAAAGGTCGTAAATAGTGTATCTGATACGCTAACTGCTAACGGTTTTGCTGAGATAATGTCAAACTCACTTACTCCTTCTGCATGGTACGAAAATAATTCTGACTTTGATAGTTCACAACTGGTCAAACTGGCAAATCCGCTGAGTTCAGACATCAATGCAATGAGGCAGACACTTCTTTTCGGAGGGTTAAGTTCAATTGCATGGAACATAAACAGGCAAAATTATGATCTGAAACTTTATGAATTCGGGAATTGCTACTTCTTCAAAAAAGATAAGCATTCTTTAAATAAAGTTGATAATTACTATGAAAAGACGGATCTTGATCTCTTTATAACGGGAAATCAGAAAAGACAGAACTGGAACAGCCATTTGGAACCTACCGATTTCTTTTTCATTAAATCATTTGTCGAGTTGATCCTCAGTCGTCTTGGCATTAATCCTGAAACTCTTACTATAGCTGAATGCAACAAAAAATATTTCACGGAGGCACTCTCTTTCTCAATTAATAATCAGATCATTGCAGAAGCAGGAAGAATATCCAGGAAATATACCGGCAGGTTTAATATAGACCAGGACGTTTATTATGGCCATATTGAATGGGATTCGGTCGTCAAAATGATAAAGAAGCATAAAATTCAGTACAAAGAGCTTCCGAAATATCCATCTGTCAAACGAGACCTGGCTCTTCTGGTAGACAGGGAAATAAAATTCAACGAGATCAGGAATCTGGCTTACAAAACAGAGAGAAATACTCTTAAAGAAGTCACACTTTTCGATGTCTACGAAAGTGATTCATTAGGCAAAAACAAGAAATCATATGCTGTAAGCTTTATTCTTCAGGATGAACTTAAGACGCTTACAGATAAAAACATAGATAAAGTTATGGATAGTTTTATCAGAATTTTTGAAAAAGAACTTGGAGCAAAGATACGATAATGAGACCCGAGAGAATTGAACTAATCATGGGTGACATAACGACCCTAAAAGTAGATGCTATTGTAAACGCTGCCAACAATTCTCTTCTCGGAGGAGGAGGTGTTGATGGAGCGATTCACAGAGCTGCTGGCCCTTCTCTTCTTCAAGAGTGCAGCAAACTTAATGGATGCGAGACCGGAGATGCCAAGCTGACAAATGGTTATGATCTTCACGCACACTATATCATCCACACAGTAGGACCTGTCTGGATGGGCGGAATGCGCGATGAACATGCGCTGCTGGCATCATGTTATCAGAAAAGTCTTAAACTGGCTAAGGAAAAAAACATTAAAACAATCGCTTTCCCCGGAATATCAACAGGAGTATATGGATTCCCAAAAGACCAGGCTGCATTTATTGCTTTAACAGAGACAAAAAGGTTCCTTAAGAAAAATCCATTTCCTGAAAAGGTGTTCTTTGTCGCTTTCGAAGAGGACAATTATAACTTGTATCAAAGTCTTCTGCAACAGAAATGAACAGTTTAGCCAGGAAGGTAGAAAACTATTTTTCATTTGTCAAATTCAGTCATACTGTTTTTGCAATGCCGTTTGCATTGATTGGATTTTCTCTGGCTGTGTCAGGTACTGACAATAAGTTCAGCCTGAAGCTTTTCCTATTAATAGTTTTATGTATGATTTTTGCCAGAAATGCGGCAATGGGTTTTAACAGGTATGCCGACCAAAAATATGATGCATTAAATCCAAGAACATTATCCAGGGAAATTCCCTCCGGTAAAATAGAGAGCATTTCAGCCTTATTATTTGTTATTTTAAATGCCGCTTTATTTATTTCAACGACATTTTTCATAAATCGATTGACACTGTTTCTTTCACCCTTAGCTCTGCTGATAATACTTGGGTACAGTCTTACTAAACGAGTCACGGTTCTATGCCATTTTGTACTTGGTTTGGCACTTAGTCTGGCGCCAATTGGAGCTTATATTTCAGTTACCGGAGAATTTGATTTTCTTCCTATTATTTATTCATTTATTGTTCTTACCTGGGTAAGCGGATTCGATATTATTTATGCTCTCCAGGATGACGAGTTTGACCGCTCAAATAATTTATTTTCAATCCCATCCAAAACCGGAAGACGGACGGCACTTTTAATCTCAAACTCAATACATTTCATAACTTTTATACTTGTTATTGCAGCAGGATTTACAGGCTCCTCGGGCTACCTGTACTGGGTAGGAGCATCTTTGTTTTCAATCCTGCTATTATATCAACACCTGATCGTCAGGCATGATGATATATCTAAAGTGAATCTGGCATTTGCTACAACTAATGGTATTGCGAGCATTGCGTTTTCAGTATTTGTCATTTTTGATTTATTTCTTAAATAAAAATATTCAGACGAGCTAAAAATAAATTGATCATCTTATTTTTTTTTGTTTCTTTAGAAAATTAAATTAACAAAAGGCCATGGGGGAAATAATCATCAAAGAAGTTCTGACCAGGAAAGAGAAGCGCGAATTCATTTACCTGCCTTCAAAGGTTCATAAGCACGAACCAGACTGGCTTCCACCTATCTATATGGATGAGTGGGAACTATACAACAAAAAGAAGAACAAATCCTACCAGTATGCAGATGCTGTTCTTTATCTGGCTTACAGAGGGAGTAAACTTGCCGGCAGAATTATGGGAATTGTAAATAACAGGTACAATTCTATTAACAAAGAAAACCATGGTCGGTTTTGTTTCATGGAATGCTATGAGGATCAGGAAGTAGTTCATGCTCTGATCAAGAAAGTTGAAGATTGGGCAAGAGCTAAGGGAATGATAAAAATGGTTGGTCCGCTGGGCTTTTCCGATAAAGATCCCCAGGGTTTCCAGATAGAGGGATTTGAACATCCCCAATTTATGACATGCCCTACAAACAGCAGTTACCTTCCCTTGATGATTGAGAAAGAGGGTTATGAAAAGCATAGGGACCTGGTAAATTATATGGCGCCAATGCCTCTTACATTACCACTTGTTTATGAAAAAGTCTTATCAAGAGTCTCAAAGAAGGAGGAGTATAAAATAGTCGAATTTGAGACAAAAAAGGAGCTTAAACCATATATTATTCCAGCGCTTGAGCTTATGAATGAAACATTTATGGAGATATATGGTTTTGTTCCACTTACCGATAAGGAAAAGGCAGATTTCGCAGCCCGTTATCTTCCAATACTCGATCCTCATTTCATTAAAGTGGTTCAGAATGAGAACGGGCTTATTGGTTTTGCAGTTGGTATGCCAGATCTTAGCCTGGGTATTAAAAAAGCCAACGGAAGACTCCTCCCCTTTGGAATTTTTAAAATTCTAAGGGAATCAAAAAGATCAAAAAAGCTCCTTATGATGCTTGGCGGAGTAAAGAAGGAATTCAGAGGGCAGGGAATTGATGTTCTTATGGGTGTCAAAATCTTTCAGTCAGGAATTAAACATAAAATGGAGTGGATCGACAGTCACCTCGTACTTGAAGATAACAGAAGAATGAGATCCGAATGGGAAAGAATCGGCGGTAAGGTTATTAAAAGATTCAGAATCTACCAGAAAGATCTGTAAGAATAGAATTATTTGTAATTAATAAATCACTAATTAACGGTCAAAAGTTTGAAGTTAAAAGGAGATTCTTCACTTCACTTCGTTCCGTTCAGAATGACAGACACTTATGTTATCAAGGAAGGGGGTGGTTGGAGGCCGTGCCTCCAACCACCCCCTTCGACTCGTTGACTCACTAAATGCTTGTCATTCTGAGCGAAGCGAAGAATCTCACAATTTTAGTAGAACAGTATTGATTAGAATGAAAGTTTCAGACTTTAGAATCTGAAGACAAATGAGAAACCCAGCAACTCCTTAAACTGGATTCGTGCTGACCTCTTAGGAATACCGAATTCATCAAGAAAAGGCTTCCCGTGTTTATCCAGCACAGTAGTCTTCGCTTTATCATCATAAATTAGATTGGTGTTGAATCTCATATCCGTAAACCAGTTTAATTTAACAGTCGCAATCATTTCCCAGTCAACATCAATATTCTGAGGATTATGTATGTAATTGGTAAACAATTGTACTCTGTTTGTGATAGAAACAGTTTTAACTGGTTTGAATTCGTTGGTAATCAAAAGACTGGCACCAGGTTCCTGAAGGGATTTTTTACCATGCGGAATACCATAAAGAGTCTGATCAATATGCAAAGTGTCAGTAACAAATGTTGCTTTATATGATAAAGGTGAAAAGTTAACTGAAGTCGTTTTATCTGGTTTGAAATCCAGACCCAGACCTAATGTGAAAACTCCGGGATTCAGAAATTTTGAAACAGGTACTGAATCGTTCGGATAATTATATCCTTTGGAAATTTGGGTTTTAAATAGCATTATTGCACTAAAATCAAACTTGCCAAAAGCTCTATGGTTGATCTTGGAATTGGTTTCAAGCAAATCGGTGTTTTTCTCTATCGGTTTGTCTCCGGATTTAATAAGTCCATATTTTAGTCTGATATAGTTATTAGATAACAAATCCAGCTTTTTATTATTATAATCGGCATAGCCTGTCATATCGGTTGCACCTGAAATACAACTTTCCCCGCCTTTCACCCAGTTTGTAAGTGATGCCTGATTCAAGATAAAAGAGGCTTCTGAATGAAGTCTCCAGTAAAGTGGCTTGATTTCAGCTTTCCTGAGTTCCTGCAGATCTTTGCTGTTTATTTGTTTAAGAGTAATCTGAGCATTTGAAAAATTCGACTGTTTCATCGGCCTTCGAAAAATAATACCCTCTTCAAGATATAATCCGAGTGTATTCTTTGAAACACTTCCTGCCCATAATGTAACTGAATCAGAATATTCATTCCTTAACCAGAATTTCACTAAATTGTTACTTTTTGAATTAAGCCAGACAGGTGTAACAAGATTAGATGTTCCGGATAAATTTACTACCGAAGAATCCCTGTTTTCAACGAAACTGACCAGGGATTTAATTGCAACCAAAATAGAATCGCTTTCATAAGGCCAGTTGAATTTCCTGAACGGGAATCCGCTTCTGGATGATGATAATTCATGAAGGGTATCTTTTGCTATAATAATAATAGTATCCTTCGACCCGATCAGCAGGGTGCCCGGATGAGCAGGAGAATCAGTCAAATTAATAACAATTCCTTCTTTTTGTGAATTGCTGAAAATCTTTTTATAGGTAGTATCAGCTTTAATAAAAGAATCCGCTGGTAGAGAAGAATGAGAACTACGAATAACAGGTATTTTAACTTTGAGGGTGTCCCAAATATAAAATTTGTCCCAGGGTATGTTTATCGAATCATAAGGGTATTTACTCAGAAAAAAACTGGTTGAATCAAATGGATTATTGGACGCAAAAAAGAGAAGTTGGCCTATAGCTTCTCTTAATGGATCACTGGGGTTAATCCAGTTAGAAATATTATGCCAGCTCTGAAGATAATTTAAAGCTTGCTCCTTACTAAGCTTAATATCAGGCTTTTCCCTTGTTGTCCTAAAATGGATACCTTTTCCTGATAATGAATCAGGCAGCACTTTTCCCTTATTAACGGTATTTACTGAGACCTGAGAATAGCTCTCAGAGTAGTAAAATAAAGAAATAAATATCAGTAAAAACGTCAGAATTTTATAACTCATAATATGTCTCGTTTTTAAAAATACAATAGAATTGAATAAATCATAAAATACTTCTAATTTTACAAAAATAATAGCAATAATAATGCTTCGCTTTTACATAACGGAAATTAACCCTGATGATATATACAGAAATATCAAAAACAGGGATTTCTTTTATGCCGGCCGGTAAGAATATTCCATTTACCAAAATCTAAATCTATATATTTCCTAAGGGACTTTATTTTTAATACTTCTTAGCCCACCTATCACGCGGGTTGGAGTAAAACTCAAGAGGATGAGGGAGAAAAATCCTGAGTAAAATTATTTCTAAAACTACTAATCAAACAAATTATGGACCTACCATTTAGTGAACCGTTCAAAATAAAAATGGTTGAAAATATTTATAGAAGCACTAGAGAACAGAGAGAGGAATGGATCAGGGCGGCTTCATATAATTTATTCAATCTAAAGTCAGAACAGGTCTTTATAGACTTATTAACCGATTCAGGAACAGGAGCAATGAGCGATAAGCAGTGGTCAGCCATGATGCTTGGAGATGAGAGTTATGCAGGTGCCTCGTCATATTATAAGCTCAAAGAGGCAATAAAAGATATTACCGGATTTGACTATTTTCTCCCTACTCATCAGGGTCGGGCAGCAGAAAATGTTCTCTTCTCAGTTCTAGTCAAAGAGGGTGATATAGTCCCGGGAAATGCCCATTTTGACACAACAAAGGGACATATCGAATTCAGGAAGGCAAAAGCGGTCGACTGTCCGATGGTTATAGCCTCAGATACAACATCATGGCATCCGTTTAAAGGGAATGTTGACACTAAAAAGCTTGAAGATGTATTAACGAAAAACCCTTCCGATAAAATCTCATGCATAATGATCACTGTAACAAATAATTCCTCCGGTGGGCAACCTGTAAGTATGGCAAATATAAGAGAGACTCGAAAACTCGCTGACAAATACGGAGTTAAACTTTTCTTAGATTCAGCCAGGTTCGCGGAAAATGCCTATTTTATAAAAATGCGTGAAGAAGGATATGCGAATAAAGTTATAAAGGATATTGCTCGGGAAATGTTCTCGTATGCAGATGGTATGACAATGAGTTCTAAGAAAGACGCAATAGTTAACATGGGAGGATTTATTGGTTTCAGAGATGAAGAACTTTTTCGTAAAGCCTCAACATATAATATTATCTATGAAGGTTTTATAACTTATGGAGGCATGTCAGGCAGAGATATGAATGCTTTGGCCCAGGGGCTTTATGAAGGTACCGATTACTCATATCTTGAATCACGTATAAATCAGGTGGCTCATCTCGGAACCAAAATTAAGGAATATGGGATACCAGTACTTGAGCCCTTTGGCGGACATGCAATTTTTATTGACGCAAAGAAATTTCTGCCAGGTATCCCAAAAGAAGAATTCCCGGCCCAGACACTCGCAATTGAACTCTATATTGAAGGAGGTGTGAGAGGAGTTGAAATCGGAGCCCTGATGGCTGACAGAAATCCGGACACCCGTGAGAACAGGTACCCGGATCTTGAAATGGTCAGGATTGCAATACCCCGCAGAGTCTATACAAATAATCATATGGATTATGTCGCGGCGGCAGTCAGGAATGTTTTTGATAGAAGAGCTAAAATACAGAGAGGGTTAAGAATTTTAAGGGAAGCACCCATCATGCGGCATTTTACTGTTGAACTGGAAAGACTTTAAAGGTGACTTTAATAATCTATCATAATTGTTTTCCCCGGGAACTGCAATTGGAAATGTTGCCGGAAAATTTGTAACTTTCGTTCACTTCACTTTTTCAACTATAAGATATAGAAAATGATTAAATCAATGACCGGGTACGGCAAATCAATAGCCGAAACTCCGCTGAAAAAAATTACAATTGAGATTAAATCACTGAATTCCAAGCAACTGGATGTAAATACCAAACTCCCATGGCAATACAAGGAAAAAGAGCCTGAAATGAAAAGCATCATCAGCCAAAAACTCGACAGGGGGAAAATCGATCTATCCATATTCTTTGACATCCTTGATGATGAAAATATCCCGGTTATTAATACATCTGTTGTTAAAAAATATTTTTATCAGATGAAGGAGATTTCCGAGGAACTTAATCTGGATTTAAACGAACATATCCTTTCTACAATTTTAAGGCTTCCGGAAACACTTAAAACAGAAAAATCTGAGTTGACTGAAGATGAATGGGAACTTATAAAGAAGCAATTACTGGAATCAATCAACATGCTTGACCTGTATAGGATTGAGGAAGGAAATGCACTGGAAAAAGATCTCCGCAACAGCCTTGGCAGGATAATCTCATCTCTTGACAGCATTGAACCTTTTGAAGAGGGAAGAATAAAAAAGGTCAGAGAGAAACTCCTTTCCATCCTGAATGAAAATGTCAATAGTGAAAATATTGACAAAGACAGGTTCGAGCAGGAACTTATTTTCTATCTTGAAAAATTTGATATTAATGAAGAGAAGGTCAGATTAAGAAAACACTGTGAATATTTTATTGAGACACTAAATACTCCTCCTCCGAATGGAAAGATCCTTAATTTTATTTCGCAGGAGATAGGGAGGGAGATCAACACAATCGGATCCAAGGCTAATGACGCATCAATTCAGAAGCTTGTCGTAATGATGAAGGATGATCTTGAGAAGATTAAAGAACAATCATTGAATGTACTATAATACGGGAAATTTTTAACCTGATTAGAACTAATGCAAGGAAAACTGGTAATCATATCCGCCCCATCGGGTGCAGGAAAAACGACAATAGTCAAACAATTGCTTAACAGCGATTTGAATCTCGAATTTTCAGTTTCAGCTACAACCAGGTCTCCAAGACCGGGAGAGAGAGATGGAGAAGATTATTATTTCTTTTCTGTTGAAGAATTCAGGACCCGGATAAAAAATGATGAATTTATTGAATGGGAAGAGGTTTACAAAGATCATTATTATGGCACTCTCAAATCTGAAATTGATCGGATTCTGAATAAAGGCAGCTATGTCATTTTCGATGTTGATGCCAAAGGTGGCGTCAATCTGAAAAACAAATTCGGTAATCAGTCGGTTGCACTTTTCATCATGCCACCGTCCGTAAAAGAACTTGAGATGAGGCTAATAAACAGAGGCAAAGATAGTCCTGAGGATATTAAGATGAGAATTGAGAAAGCTGAAACCGAGATGAAACTCGCTAATCAGTTTGACTTCGTCATCGTCAACAGGGAACTTGACAGAGCTATTAAAGAAACTGTTGCCATTATTTCATCATTTCTTACAATACATTGAGAATCTGAAAATGAACAAGGTCGGACTTTATTTCGGTTCTTTCAATCCAATCCATATCGGACACATTGCAATTGCCGGGTATATGACTGAATATGCGGGACTGGACCAGGTTTGGTTTGTTGTCAGTCCTCATAATCCGTTAAAGAAAAAGGAAACATTGCTCGCAGATCATCAGAGGCTGCATATGGTTAATCTTGCAATTGGTGATAATATCAGGTTAAAAGCCTGCGACATAGAATTTAAGCTTCATGTTCCCTCCTACACTATTGATACAGTTACATATCTTAATGAGAAATATCCAAAAAACGAATTTGTTCTCATAATGGGTGAAGATAATCTATATTATCTGCATAAGTGGAAGAATGTGAATGAGTTAATTAATAATTGTAAATTATACATTTATCCAAGATCAGGCACAGAAAAACCATCTTCACCACTTCTCGATAAGATTCTTTCAGCTGCAGATATTTACCGGGTACCGGCCCCTCTTGTGGATATTTCCAGCACATTTATCAGGGAAGGAATAAAAAAAGGAAAGGATATGTCATATTTCCTCCCGACGGCGGTATGGAAATATATTAAAGAGATGCATTTTTATGAAGATTAGAAATTACCTATGTTCTTATTGTTTTGGTATTTATTTGAAAAAGATTTAATTTTGAACCATGCAGGATAGAAAAGAGAATATCGGAAACAATATTTTTGACTCAATACTTGTGTTGTTCTTTCTTTTTTTTGTATTATCCCTGAGTAACCATAATCCTATCTCAGATACTAATAAAACCAGGCATGGCATCTCATGCGAAAATACTATCAGTCAGAGCAGTGCAATTATTAAAATAAGTACTTCGCTGATATTCAATCAAAAAACATGGGCTTCTGAAAAAAAATATCCGGAATTTGTTAATCCCGTCAACCGCTCTTTTTTTGAAAACAAAAAAACCGACAATCAGATTTCGATTCAATCAGATGAGGTTTTAAAGAATTGTAGGATACATGTCTTCATTGTTCATTATCATTTATTCTTCAATGATAAAGATGACATTCCATTCCTGAGCTGATCATAACTCCCATCTACAGTTTTAACATCTTTAATTTCATTTACTTAAATCTTTTATTATGAAAAGAATTATATATTTTATATTAATGAGCTTTATTTGTTGCACCTTATCTATAGGTAATATCTTCAGCCAGAACAAAACCAAGATCATTTTGCTGAGACCAGTAAACAACAATATAAATCATGCAGCTTTAACACAATCGGCGACAATAATTTCAGCCAGACTCAAAGTTTATGGCATAGAAAAACCTGATATTTTTGCTGTCGTAGAAAAGAATCAGATTAAAGTTCAAATACCTGATAATTACACGCTTTCAGAGATTGAAGGACTCCTGACCCTGAAAGGAGATCTAGCATTTTATGAAACTTACAACAGGAAAGAGGTTTCAGAACTCCTTAAAGGTGATAATCAGCTTTTCCGGATGTTAAACAGTGATCCAGGAATAACTCCTCTCGATGCCAGAATTGGTTGTATTAAAGCTGAAAATCGAAGCCAGACGGATGCATATCTTAAAAGTATAAAGAATCCGGACAGATGTAAATTCATTTGGAGCTATTTTGGTTTTTCGTCAGATGAGTCTCTTCGGTGTCTGTTTGCTTTGAAAACCAGTTCTGAAGGAAAGCCATTGTTGAGCAGGTCTGATATTGAAACAGTTGAAGCTCAACCTTCGAATGATGGCAGGAGTTTCAATATCTCAATTATCTTTAAAAAATCAGCAATAGGATTATGGGCTGATGCAACCAGGAAAAACATGAACAGGTCAATTGCAATAACACTGGATTCTTATGTATACTCTTATCCAACAGTTAAATCAGTTATAGAAAAAGGTGTGAGTGAAATCAATGGAAATTTGACCCAAAAAGATGTAAACTATTTCCTGGCTTTGGTTAACAATGAACCTCTTTCAATATCTTTGGAACTGGTCAAATAGAATAAAAAAGTGTGAGGCAGTATTTTGACAGCCTCACACTTTTTTTAATCTATAAGTCTATCTTACTTTGAAAATGATCTCCATCCCCCTTTCCAATGCCTTTTCATTCATAGGAATCAGGTTATGATGCCTTTCAGGAAGAGACTTTTTCAGACCTTTCACAACATTTTCAAGTCTGATGACTGGCTTTACCTTAAGAAATCCGCCTAATACAATCATATTGAATGTTTTAGGACTCTTCATTTTTGAAGCTTCCTCAACAGCATCGACCCTGTAAATGGTAATATCCTTTCGTTCCGGATGCCGCGTAATGCCGTTGTTGTCATAGATAAGAATGCCTCCGGGTTTTACAGAGCTTTCGAATTTATCCATCGATTGCTGGTTAAGAAGGATGACAGTGTCAAAACTTTTAATAATCGGTGAACTAATTCGCTCACTGCTTATTATTACTGTCACATTTGCCGTTCCTCCTCGCATCTCAGGTCCGTATGATGGCATCCAGCTGACCTCCATGTCCTGCATCAGTCCGGAATAAGCCATTATCTTGCCCATCGAAAGAATTCCCTGTCCGCCAAATCCTGCTATCAATATTTCTTCAGTCATGATTTAATAGGTTTATAATATTTGTTAATGGCTATTCCACGGCAGGTACCTTAAGATCACCCAGCGGATAGAACGGGAACATATTCTCTTCCATCCATTTGTTCGATTCAACAGGTGACATTTTCCAGCCTGATGGACAGTTTGAAACAATTTCAATGAAGCACGTGCCCTTATTAAGTTTCTGGTATTCAACTGCTTTTTTCATAGCCTTCTTGGTTTTCTTTACGTTTGCAGGAGTATGAACACTCTGGCGTGTGACAAAATAAGTTCCAGGCAATGTGGCCACAATCTCCGTCATTTTCAAAGGGTTACCCATAAGTTTGATATCCCTCCCATATGGAGAGGTAGAAGATTTCATGCCTTCAAGTGTCGTAGGAGCCATCTGACCACCTGTCATACCATAAATACCATTATTAATAAATATAATCATGATATTTTCCCCACGATTGCATGCATGAATAGTTTCCGCGGTACCTATTGCAGCCAGGTCGCCATCTCCCTGATATGTAAATACAAATTTTTCAGGAAGGAGGCGTTTTATTGCAGTAGCAACGGCAGGGGCACGACCATGAGCCGCCTGTTGTACATCTACATTCATGAATTCATACAGCAGAACGGAACAACCCACCGGAGCTACTCCTATTGTTTCAGATTGCAGCCCTGCTTCTTCAATGACTTCAGCCAGGATACGATGAGCTGTACCATGCCCACAGCCGGGGCAATAGGAAAAAACATTATCTGTAAGCACTGATGATCTCTTATATACGAGGTTTTCAGGCTTGATTATCTCTTTTATTCCTGTTACATCTTTCATCAATCAGCCTCCTATAATTTTTAATTTTAGACTATCCACGACCTCTTCAGGAGTGGGGATAACACCACCCATTCTTCCAAAATGACTTACCGGTACTTTTCCGGAAACAGATAACAGTACATCCTCGACCATCTGTCCTGCGCTCATTTCAACAGAGAGTATTCCTTTTAATTGCCGGGAGAGCTCTTTTAAACGTCCTGATGGAAAAGGGTATAAGGTAATCGGTCTTAAAAGCCCAACTTTTATTCCCTCTGCCCGGGCTAGCTGAACAGCTTTCTGACTTACCCTTGCACTTGTGCCATAAGCAACAAGAAGATAATCAGCATCATCAGTTTGAAATTCCTCTAACCTGACCTCATTCTTCTCAACTTCACGATATTTAGCCTGAAGGTTCTGATTGTGAATCTCCTGTGCGTATGGATCCAGATCAAGTGAGGTAATAATATTTCTTTCCCTGCTTGCAGGTTTACCTGTTGTAGCCCAGTCGTAAATCACTGTGGATCGGTTTTTCTTTGGTTTCAGATAAACCTTTTCCATCATCTGACCAATAGCTCCATCAGATAGTATCATAACAGGATTACGATATTTAAATGCCAGGTCAAATCCCAGTTCTACAAAATCAGCCATTTCCTGCACTGAGGCAGGAGCCAGGACAATAAGGTGATAATCGCCATGCCCTCCTCCTTTTACTGCCTGAAAGTAATCACATTGAGAAGGTTGAATAGTTCCCAGACCCGGGCCGGCTCTTACAACATTCACAATAAGGCAGGGCAATTCGGCTCCCGCAATATAGCTGATGCCTTCCTGTTTCAGGCTTATCCCCGGTGAAGATGAGGAAGTCATAACTTTCTTCCCGCAGGCTGCTCCGCCATAAACCATATTGATTGCAGCAACCTCACTTTCAGCCTGAAGAACCACCATACCGGTAGTCTTATAAGGATTTGCCTCCATCAGGTACTCAAGTATTTCACTCTGCGGTGTGATCGGATAACCAAAATAACCGTCGGCGCCTGCCCGGATTGCTGCCTCTGCTACCGCTTCATTCCCCTTCATTAATCTTAATTCTCTTTCCATCATTAAGCTATATTTTTGTTTTATAGACTGTTATAACACCATCGGGGCAAACCATTGCACAGTTAGCACATCCGATACAAAGTTCGGGGTTGGCAGGATAAGCATAATTATAGCCCTTTCCATTCACCTCCTTAGCAAGAGCGATTGTACCAGTCGGACATGAAACTACACAGACCTCACAACCTTTGCATTTATCAACATTAATTACAATACTTCCTCGAATCTTTGCCATATAATTATTTGTTTAATTTTTTTCAACCGGATGGTCTTCCCTGAACATTTTTAATCTGTATTCCAGAACTTTGAACTGATCCCATGAGACCTCAGATACGCATGCTCTGAGCCCTTCATGCCTGTCACTTCCTGTGATATCGAGCGTTATAGCGCTAATACCATAATAGAGTAACTTTCCGAGTAACTGCTTTCCAGTCAATCCGGGATATGAAATCGTGAAATAGAATCCATCGGCTAACGGTTCATCCAAATCTCTGTCATAGACTATATTGAATCCTGAAGAGAGAAAAAGATCTTTCATAACTTTCGCCTTTTCACCATATTCTTTAACATCCTCGCGGTATTTGTAAACACCATCATTAACTGCCTTAAGCAGAGCTGCAAACCCGTACTGAACCGAATGAGTCACTCCTGCAGATAAACCATATAAAGCACCAAAGATAACTGAATGTCCAAACTTATCTGTTGAATAATATCTTAAAAGGTCCGGAAAGGACCGGTCAAAAAGCTGATCTGATATAGCCATCATACCAATTCTCTGGCCTGCATAGCTAAAAATCTTGGAACTTGAGATCAGCATAATATATTCATCAGTATAATGGGCAACTGTTGGCTGAAATGGTGGTTTCCCGGGATTCGAATAATCTTTCCTGAAATCCATCCCGAAATATGCCAGATCTTCGATAACGATAACATCGTATTTTCTTGAAAGTTCGCCGATTATTGCAAGTTCCTCTTCCGTGAGGCAAATCCACGACGGATTATTAGGGTTTGAAAAAAGCAAAGAAGATATCCTTCCGGATTTCAGAAATGATTCAAGTTTGTTCTTAAGTTTCTTTCCTCTGAAATTATAGACATCGAAAGAATAGTAGTCATGACCGAGCATCTTAACCTGTTGTTTCTGGACAGGAAAGCCCGGATCTATAAAAAGTGTTCCCTCTTTTGTTTTATCATTTCTGTTGGCAACAAGAAAGCTGACCATAGCGCCCATCATTGAACCAACTGTCGGAATGCATCCCTGTGGGTTTATGTTGACATCAAGGAAAAGCTTAATAAATCGGGATGTCTCTTTTTTTAATTGTGATATGCCAGTAATATTCGGATAAATGGCTGCAACACCATTTTTTAAGGCATTTATTTCAGCTTCGATCCCGATTGAAGGGGCAGGAAGGCCAGGTACACCCATTTCCATCCTGATGAATTTTACTCCGGTCTTCTCTTCAATTTTATTAACAAGGTGAACTATCTCACGAATTGAGCAAGATCCCGGATCGGGGATCCCAATAGTCTTAGCCAATGTCTTTACTATTTCAGGAGATATCGGGATATTATTCATGTGACACTAATAGAATTAACATTTCCGGTTATCAATAAGTCGTTCGTCGATGAATGATGATCCTTTTAATTTTTTTGATATTTGACTATCAGGAATTATAAACAATTAATTTAAAATCGCTTGAAAATCAATGAATATTTGTTCATTATTACTGATACTCATTTTTTTAAATTTAAAATTCGAATATAAATATAAAATATCTTGGTTCGCTGGAAAGATCATGAAGATCACTTTTCAATTCTTATCCTTGCATCCACTACTGTAATATCCTTAAGGCTGCCGATCAACGGGTTCAGATCCATTTCCTTTATTTCAGTAGCATATCTAAGTAAGCTTGAAAGCCTGACAATTATTTCCGCAAATTTTGATTCATTTATCCCTGGTTTCCCACGGGTTCCATGAATAATCTTATAGCTTTTAAGACTCCTGATCATCGATTCAGCTTCATTGAAGGTAAGAGGAGCAAGTCCGGATGATACGTCACCCAGTACCTCGACGAATATTCCTCCTAATCCGCAAAGGATAATATGTCCGAAACGAGGTTCATATTTTGCACCTATAAAGAGCTCCGTTCCTGAAAGCATCTGCTGTACCAGTAATGCCTTAACCCCTTTTATTTTTATCATTCTGTTGAACTCGGCTTCGAGATGTTTTTCAGATTTTATATTAAGCGTAACTCCTCCAACATCTGATTTGTGAACCGGTCCAACAACTTTCAACGCAACAGGATAACCGGTTTTTTTGACCACCGATAAAAGCTCTCGTTTTGATGTGGCAACCGCTTCCTTCACAACCGTAATGTGTGCTGCATTAAGAAGTTGTTG
>Ga0182017_10001683_pt1 | contig 16996 bp, 9 predicted proteins | sample 712E3DmetaG_FD_120492 | JGI IMG/M metagenome (GOLD analysis project Ga0182017, IMG submission 120492) | Permafrost microbial communities from Stordalen Mire, Sweden - 712E3D metaG | ecosystem: Environmental > Terrestrial > Soil > Wetlands > Permafrost | place: Sweden: Stordalen | collected... | reverse complement strand
CCTGATTTCAGCTTCATCATGAACACCGCCCAAAGAAACCCGGACATATTTTCGTTTTAAAGCCCTTGCAACTGATTTGCCAAGAGAGGTTTTTCCTACACCAGGAGGTCCATAAAGACAAATAATAGGGGCTTTCATATCACCTTTTAGCTTTAGAACAGCTAAATGTTCAATTATGCGCTCCTTAACCTTTTCAAGTCCAAAATGATCCTCATCAAGAATTTGTTGTGCCCTGCGTAAATCGAAACTGTCCTTAGTATACTCGTTCCAGGGAAGTTCAAGAAACAATTGCAAATAATTCAGTTGAACAGAATATTCAGCAGCAGCTGGATTTAAACGCTCAAGCTTATCCAGTTCTTTTTTGAAAGTGTCATAAACATGCTTGCCCCATTTTTTCTTTTTGGCTTTTTTACTTAGTTCTTCAATTTCCTGATCCACCGGGTTGCTTCCCAACTCATCCTGGATGGTTTTCATTTGTTGCTGAAGCATAAATTCTCTTTGTTGCTGATCAAGATCGAATTTCACTTTGGCTTGAATATCATTTTTAAGTTCAAGCATCTGGACTTCCCGTCCCAAATGTTCCATTAATTTCAAAGCGCGCTGCTTCAAATCGTTCAGCTCCAGTAATTTTTGTTTTTCAAGTGTATTAATATTGCTGTTTGAACTTACGAAATTTACAAGGAAATTGGTGCTTTCAATATTTTTAACTGCAAAAGAAGCTTCAGGAGGGATATTGGTAGATAACTGAATTATTTTCAAGGATAAATCCTTTAGTGAACTTATGATTGCCTCAAATTCTTTATCTTCAGTTTCAGGTTTAGTGTCAGCAAGCAGGTTGATTTTCGCTGTAAAATATGGTTTTTCAGATATCAGACTTTCAACCTCAAATCTGCTTTTCCCCTGAATAATTACCGATGTTCCACCATCAGGCATTTCCAAGATCTTAAGAATCTGGGCAATAGTACCAACTTTGTATAAATCCTTAAATGCCGGTTCTTCAATATTTGCATCTTTCTGAGCAATCGCACCCATGATACGATTCGTATTAAATGCCTCACGAATAAGCTTCATGGATTTTTGTCTGCCAACTGTGATCGGAATTAATACTCCTGGAAATAAAACAGAATTGCGTAATGGTAAAATCGGTAAATTATCAGGAATAACTATTTTTTTCTGATTTTCATCGTCTTCATCGGCAATCAGTGGTATAAAATCAGATTCGTCATTAATAGAATTGCTGCTAATTACCTCATTAATCTTTATTTTGTATTGACTTTCGTTTTTCATCCGTAAATATTTTATTAATTAAGGTAGGATAGCTAGTCCCGCCATCGCGGGAGAACACCTACAGTAGATTCATTCGTGTTTATCCCGCCTTAAGCAATATGTGTGTTTCATAAAAAAATAAAACTATTATGTCATTTCAGTCTGACACATTGTCGCTTTCAAACGTCTCTATTTTTCTGATGTGGTAATTATAGCATTAATAATAAGATATTTATATAATTCAGTTATTTTACATTCAAACCCGAATATGTTTATAACAATGCCTGTGCCAATAATAAAAACCAAAAACAAATATTCAAATTGCACGATTTATTAAAAAATTACGAGTAGCGATGTTCTTTGTCGGTAATCAAAAAAATATTTTCCAGAATTTTCCTGTCTGTAACTGCAAGTTCTAAACCGCGTCGTTGAAATACTTTGCTTGCTGTATCAAGAGCTTTGTCAAGAGGATAAACAGACATTCCTTGTGGTCCACCCCAGGAAAATGAAGGTATAAAATTCCGCGGAAAACCTGCGCCAAATATATTGGCGCTCACACCTACAACAGTTCCTGTATTGAACATAGTATTTATCCCACATTTTGAATGATCGCCCATGATTAATCCGCAAAATTGAAGACCAGTAGAAATAAATTTTCCCTGGGTATAACTCCATAGTTTGACTTCAGTGTAATTGTTTTTCAGATTTGAATTATTTGAGTCCGCTCCAATATTGCACCATTCTCCAATTACCGAATTTCCTAAAAAACCATCGTGTGCTTTATTTGAATTTGCCTGTACAATACAATTGCTAATTTCGCCCCCAATTTTGGAATTGGGGCCAATCGTTGTTGGTCCATATATTTTAGCGCCCATTTTCAAAATAGATGATTCGCAAATTGCAAATGGTCCACGAATTAAACATCCCTCCATGATTTCCGCGTCTTTCCCAATATAGATTGTACCATTTTCCGCATTTAACGATGCGTATTCCACTTTTGCCCCTTTTTCAATAAAAATATTTTCAGGCGATTTAACATGATTGGACTTACCGATAGCCTGTGATTTTCTGTTTTTAGTAAGCAAAAGAAAATCGGTTTCAATGGCCTTGCCATTGTTTAAAAAAATGTCCCACAGAAAATTTATTTTATTTAATTCGCCTTGAAATTGAACAATATCGCTTGCCTTGCAGATGTTGCCCGAAAACGTTTCAGCCAAAGAATGATTGCAGCGAGCAGCAATTACAATATTCGCCTTAACCAAACATTGGCCTGTTTTAAGGTTTAATATACTTTTAACAATTTTTGAATCCGGAAGTACGCTCCCATTTATATAGATATTATCTTCACCTTTAATCAATGGAAATTTAATACTTAAATAGTCCTCCGTCAACCATGAAATTTCAGATTTTAAATATTTTCCCCACTTTTGCCTGATTGTCAGAATACCTACCCTAAGCTCTGCAACCGGCCTGGTATAAGTTAAGGGTAAGAGATCTGTACTGTTGTCATCAAATAAAATATAATTTATCATAATGATGAATTTATCAAGGCAAAATTAAATAAAAAACTCCGGAATATCAGTTGATATCCGGAGTTTCTATAATACTAACAGAGAATACAACTATTTGTCTTTCTCAGTTTCTTTCTTTTCCTTTTTATCCTTCTTATCAAAATGATCTTTATACCTGTTCATGAATTTATCAACACGACCAGCAGTATCTACGAGCTTCATCTTTCCTGTATAAAATGGATGTGAAGTATTTGAAATTTCAAGTTTAATAAGTGGATATTCTACCCCTTCTATTTTAATGGTTTCTTTTGATGCAGCTGTTGAATGAGTTATAAATGTATAATCATTCGACATATCCTTAAAAGCAACTAACCTATAAGTTTTTGGATGAATGTCTTTTTTCATTATTATAAAATTTTAATTTATAGTTTTTATTCAATCCACATTTCTGAAAATCAGTTCCATCTGTGCAAGCCATGCCATCAATTTAGCGCAAGGGATAAGTGTGGATTCCTTTAAAACTTTATTTTTTTTATGAGCTTGCAAAGATATATTTTTTTATTAATTGAAACAAATACAAATGATTTTTACATTAATATGGCTCTATACATTAATAATTCTGCGGTCAATAAGAACAAATAAAGTTACCAAAACTGAGCTATAAATAAAATACCATTGCAATGAAATATATTCGGTCGGTTTTATCCCGAGTTTGTAATAATTATAGATTATCAGGACTATTTTTTCAATCAGGAATATAATCACAGTTGCAACTGCAACACCTACAATACCATAGGTAGGTATCATAAGTAATGTTAAACCTACATTAAAAATAATCTCGAGCATGGATGCCATCATTACAATTTTCGTCTTTTTAAGTCCAATTAAAATAGTCTGCGGAAATAAAAGTCTACTGACAAATAGAAGTAAATACACCATAAAAACGTCAGCACTATGGCTAAACCTTTTAGTAAACATAGCAGCGAAAATATCATTGCTAAAGAATAATAAAAGAATTGAAATCGGGAATAAAATGTGCATAAGTCTTAATGACTTCTTTTTCAATATTAATAAACTGTTTTTTAATCTTAATCTTGAATTGAATTGAGATAACATAGCATTATTCAATCCACTTGCAAGTGTTACCAATAAAGGCATTTCTTTTGCTCCAAAACGAAAAATTGCAAAATTTTCAGGGGGAAATTTCGCTGAAACCAGGATTCCATCAATATATTGTGCCGAACCGCTAAGTAAAGTGCTTATAACTAATGGCATAGCTAAACTTATATGCTCTTTTATAAAAGGCCATGAAAACCTAATAACTGCAAATTTCCTAATTAAAAATATTAACCAGATAAAACGAAGAAAGGTAATTAACAACAAACCCCAGATTCCGGTTATTAGGCCCAATCCAATAATAACAGGATAAACAACTACTAACACCTGCAAAGTGAACGTGATCATTCCATAATATAATATATGCGTTGGTTTGTTATAAAGAAGGTAAATATATTCAATCAGGCAAATCGGGTTACTTAGTAGGATATACAAAAGAAGAAGATTGGCATAAGGTAATTGTTCACCCCCTTTATATACATGAATGCTGTCTTTCAGAAAAAAGCCGAGTAATGCCAATAGTGCACTAATAAAAAGCAGTATAAGAAATGAATTAAAAATTTCAGGCGATTTTTTATTCAATTGCTCTTTGCGAAAAGGATAACTGTTGTTATTATTAAATAAAGGCAGTAAGGATTGAATTATTCCAGTTACCCAGAAAAAGCTTAAGGTACTGGCTATAAAAAGTAATAATTCATAGTCGCCAATATCTTTAAGCGATAATGTACTTTTTGTAAATGCAATGCTGATTATAAGAAAAGATACAAATCGCAAAACCTGGAATACCTGCAGGCCAAATATATTGCTTATGGTTATTCTTTTGAGCAAGCCAATCAGTTTATTTCACGCTGTTTAGATTTATCTTAACCAAGATCAGCAATTTTAATTCTAATGTCATAATAAGTTTTAAATAACAGTTAAACAGCTATATTGGAGAAGACAAATACACCATTAAAATACATTTCAAAGATAATGATTTTATTATGGGATAATAATAACATAGAATTTGAAAGAATCTTTTGTTTAACAATGAAATATTTATTTAAATTTGCTGCCTGATTTTATGGTGGATGTAGCTCAGCTGGTTAGAGTACCGGATTGTGGTTCCGAGGGTCGTGGGTTCGATTCCCATCTTCCACCCAAAATATTTGTTACTGCTGATTAATAAACTCTCCGACATTTAATTATTTTCAAACAAGATAAAAACTGAGCCCATTTATCATTTTTTAGGGTCCCAATAATTTTATATATTTTATCAATCAAATGAATACATTCATCAAATAAATTGTTCAAAATGCAGTATTTTTGGATTCCTGAGGTTGGTAAGTTAAAATTTTATGTTTCTTTTGCTACAATTTACCTGATTTATATAAATAAATTAAAATTAATTACGAATTTTTGTAATCAAATTAAAATCATAAAATATACATTTAAGTGCCTTTCTAAATATGTTATTGGTTCACAATGAATATAGTTGAAATGTATGAAATTAAATACGATTAATTAATTATCTTTATAAAGCAAAGCGAAAATTAATTAAAAAAATGCATTTTAGTATCTCTTGTCAGAAGTATTGAATCCATCAAATTATTTTCGCCAAAATTAAAGTTCAAAGAAATAACGGTATCAACAATATCAATTTTTTTTATATTTATTGTTCTGTTTGATGTCTAATAAAAAAATTTAATTTGAATCTATAGAAAAATTAATTATAAAAAAATTGATATTAATTTATATTATAGAATAAATACTTAAACCTTAAAACATGTATAATATGAAAAAAGTTTATCTTTTATTTAAATTTATGCTTTTAATAGGCATTATATTTTTTTCTTGTAAGAAAGAATATACACCTTCAGATGCAGTAAGCGATCAAATTAGATTAAGTAACACTGCACTGAAAGATTCTTTACTCAGGGACTCTCTCAGGAGAGTTGGTGGAGTAATTCAATACTCAATTAACATTGTTGACGGAAGCGATGCAGGATTCTCTACGGCAAACACAAAATCAGCCAAAGGTAGTAACAAAATAACTGCTCTTAAGGGCGCCAGAGTTATTGCTGAACAGTATGGTAAAACTATTGTTGTAACAGATACAGATGGTGTTGGTATTGTAACCATTAAGGATTTGCGCATCGGTACAGTATCGGTAAAAATACAAGATACTGGCTATACCGAATGCAGTTATATAGCTCAGTTGACTCCATTAAATGGAATGGATACCACTATATACCGTGCAACACATTCCGACGTTTGGAATACGGAAAGATATGTGGGTACAATAGTTCCTTTGTTTCCGACAACCGGCACCAAACTTGCCACTATTAGCGGGGTAGTAACTTACCAATCCGATTTAACAAATATTGGACGTGAAAAAGCAGCCAATGTTGATATATTTGGCATCATTGATGTAGATAACAGCGACTTTATCTATAAATATATGGCTTCGTATGAAGATATCAGTTACTTTGGCGGAAATTATAGACCTGAAATCAATTATTACGGTCATATTGTTAAAATAGCATATAATTCGATTGTTTTCAAAGGCACAACTGATGCATTTGGTGCATATTCCATTCAAGTACCTGCGACTGGAGATGGTCTTCCTATAAGAGTTGAAATTTCAGATGTAGCTGTTGACCAAACATTATTATTAAATACTTTAAATAATGTAGACGTATTTGGATTACAAACTGTAAGAACTTTATTTTCTTCAAATAGTTTTACACCTTCTACCATTCCTTATGTTCCCGCTGCTTATTGTGTATTTGATGCACCATTAGGAACCGGTACCTCAAACCAGCCAACGACAGTAGCAACTGCAACTGCTGTGATATCAGAATCAGGAATAATCTCCATAACTCCAAGTGATCCTGGTTTAGGTTACACTCAGGTGCCAATAGTTACAATTTCTTCTACTGGCACTCCTCTTGTGCAGGCCACTGCCACTGCAACAATAGGTGGAGCCGATAACCGTATAACTGGCTTCACGATAACCAACCAGGGAACAGGTTATACTACTGCAACTACAACCGTGTCGTTAAGTGGTTCAGAACAAATACAAGCAACAGCTAATCCTACCGTTACCTATGGTGTTAGCGATATCGCATTGTCTAGCGGTGGTTCAGGATATACTTCAACTCCTCCTGCAGTAACTATATATTCCAATTCTGGTACTGGTGCAATTGCATTGGCCAAAATGAAAGGAAGTGTAGATCAAATTAATGTTACGGCTGGTGGTGCCGGGTACACAGTAGCTCCAACCGTCGTAATTAATGGAGATGGAACTGGCGCTTCTGCAACAGCAGTATTAACCGGTAATAGTGTTACATCTATAACTGTTAATGCTGGTGGCTCAGGTTATACAACTGCTCCAACAATTTCGTTTGTTCCTGTTGATGGCGTTGGAGGCGGCGCTGTAGCTACAGCAGTATTAAGTTATTATGTTGCAAGTATTTCTGTAACCAGCCCAGGTTCAGGATATCTAGCTGGTGATGTAAATATAGTTATTGCAGCTCCTGCTGTTCCTGGAATTCAGGCTTCAGCAAATGCTACCTTGGATTTTGGTGTCTTATCTAAACTTGAAGTAAGCAATCCGGGTTTGGGTTATACGGCTAATCCTGTTGTTACAATAACAGGAGGTGGCGCTACTATTAATGCTACTGCCACAGTAACTGCTGCTGGCGGCCAGGTTACCGGTATCACAATTACTAATCCGGGTGTTGGGTATACCAGTAGTCCTACTGTTACAATAACCACTTATCAGAGAGCTGGTACAGCCACTGCAGTATGCAACAGCAAAGCAGGTCAAATCACTGCAATTAACATCACAGACAATGGCGAAGGCTACCAGGTAGCGCCTATTGTTGAATTTTATTATCCCAGTGTAACTGGCTCAACTACGGGTAACGGAAATGGTACAAATGCTGCCGCTACTGCTACTATCAGCGCTGGAAGAGTTACTGGTGTTTCAATTACTGATGGAGGTACAGGTTATTATTCTGTTCCATTAGTACGCTTCAGGATGCCTAACTTAAATCAAACAGCAACAGCAACTTTAACTTTGACAAAAGATGGTTACGTGTCAGGAATTACTCTTGTGAACGGAGGTTGGGGATATACAACTACTCCTAATATTACTATAACTCCTTCTATTGCAAGTATGGGAAGCGGCGCTTCTGCAATAGTAACAAGAATGGATAATAGTCAGGTAAAGGAAGTTAAAATTGTCAACCAGGGTACAGGCTATTTGGGTAGGAATAACCCTGGACCAGCAATAGGCGCAGCTGATATTGCCGGAGAAGGATTTACAGTATTGACTGCCGGTGGTAGTTCAAGTACCACAATTAATACCATTTATACCATAACTAATAAAACTTATATCAGGGATATTTATTTAGGTACTGGTAAGCGTACTATAGAGCAATAATTACATCCATATAAATATAGGGTGGGCGCATAATTTTGTGCGTCTGCCTTATATTTTAAAAATAAAAGATAAAACATGATAAAAAAATATCAGGTAAAAAGATTAACATGCTATATTATGTTAATCTTAATATTATCAGTTGTACAGGGTAAAGCACAGAGTGAAAATAAAGGAGGTCTTAGCTATGGTATAAAAGCCGGACTTAATTTGAGTGCCTTATCATCTAATTATATTGGCCTTCCCGACATGAAATTGGGATACCAGTTTGGAGGTTTCGGCGCCTATTCATTAATGCCTTCTCTTTCAGTTGAACTGGATGTATTTTATGCAAAAATGGGCAGTAGCACTATTGATCCGGCCAAAATATATGTTTCCGGCACTCCAGGCGCCAATACTATAGTTAAATCGAGTGTTAGAATGAACACTTTGGAAATTCCCGTTTTGGCAAAATACTCATTCGATCTCAGCGGCACCAAGGCTTATTTGATTATTGGACCTGAAATGAGTTTTTTACTTTCCGTAAAAGCTGTTAATACACGTATTGAGTCTACGGGTGAAACAATAAGTAAAGCAGATGTTACCGGAAGTTTTAGAGGTTCAGATTTTGCTGGAGTAATTGGTTTTGGGATTGAATTACAAAAAGAATTAAGTGTTGACTTAAGATACAGGAGTGGCTTCACATCAATTAATTATATTAGATCCCGCTCATATAGTGATTTTAACTTAAATGCTTTATCCCTTAATGTTGGATATTCATTCTAATATTCCTAAAATATAAGTTCCCGAGTAAAAGGGTGGCTTTTATTGTTGCCGGTTCGATGTAAGAAAAATTGCTTTTGGTTATAGTTTTATTTAATGACAAGCTTATTCCGTCATTTGGCTCGATAGAGAAGATAGGATTGCATTAAATGGTTAGGTTTAATCATGCATTTATTACACCGGACTTACTTTATTAAGAGATTTTTATTAGTAATTAGATTTAAGAGTATACAATAATCATTGAATTGCAAACCAATATTGCTCTTTAATTTAATTATTATTTATATATCAGGCTCTTAAGTGAAATGAAACAAAATACTACCAAACGAATGAAAAAAGTTTTAGGGATTGTTGTTATTGCAACTATTTGCTCTGTTTTCTTTCATAATTGCAAGAAGTCTGATCAAGGCTTTATTACAGGTTTAGTAACCGATTCAATAACACATAAAGCTTTGAATGGGGTTAGTGTAAGTATTATAGCTAGTCAATTAGCTAAAACTGGAAGCAACAACGAAATTTTAGGTTCCCCTGGATCCGAAAATACGAATCTTCAGGCCATACAGACTGCTAAAACAGGTAAAGATGGCAGATATACTTTGGAAGATACAAAATTGGGTAATTTACTCCTTCAATTCAGTCTCGATGGTTACAATACTACAATAAAAAAAGAATTTATTGTAGCCGGGCGGGATTTTACTGTAAATACAATATTGGGACCCGCCAAACCTGATGTTGAAACTGGCAAAGTGAGTTCTGTGACTAATAATAGCGCAGTTGTTACTGGCAGTATAAAAGATATTGGTATTGATGACGTTACCCAATATGGGCATTGCTGGTCATATACTACTTCTGCTCCAACTATTACAAGTTGTAATGGCAAAACAGCAAAAGGTGCAATATCCGCTGCCACCGATTTTAGCAGCCAATTAACAAATTTAATGTCTAATAAAAGATATTATGTCAGGGCTTACGCTACAAACAAAGCAGGTACATCTTATGGTAAAACTGTTGCCTTTAAAACCATTGAAAACGACATTACTGAAGGCTTGGTGACATTTTTTGATTTTAATGGGGAGCTGTTTGATCAAAGCGGTAATGGGTATAATATACATGGATCTTGGTCGACTTTTCCTCCTCCCTTGCCTTTTACAACAGACAGATTTGGAGCAAGTGATGGCGCTCTTCTTTGTTCCGGGTATTATTACTACATATACAATCCTGATTTTGTAACAGCTAATCAGTTTTCTGTTTCAATGTGGTTCTATACAACCGGTTGGGATGGTAGTTACCGGACTTTATTTAGCATGGGATATAATGCCTATGTTAACGAAATCAGAATCGCCCAGAACGCTTATCCTAATAATTTTTATTTTGATGTCAGGACCAATACCAGTACATATAAGATTACGCTTAATTCCTACCCCTCAACTTATGCATGGCATCATTTGGTTGCTTTAAGAAATAGCAGCCAAATTCAACTTTACCTGGATGGTGTTTTGAAAGGAAGTACATATTGCGACTCTCAACAATTAAATTTGGATTACTGGAATTGGGGTTATGGATATATGTTTTTTGGTTTCGATGTATGGAATTTTTTCAATGGAGCAATTGATGATGTAAGATTCTATAATCGAGCATTAAATACTTCTGAAATACAATATTTAAGTACTCACTAAGTTACAGATAATTATCAATTAAATTATACAGCCAAAATTCTTTTATTTATAAGAGAATTTTGGCTGTAATTTTTATCAGCCAGCTCTCTTAGATGTGTACTCACCAATTTCCAATCTGATATAACCATAAAAGAGGAATTGGTTCAGTTTTTATTTCCCACAAAAAATTTATAATTTGGATTTTTAATTGAATATTTTCAATTTCAGAATACAAAACATCCATAATTAAACTTGAATAATATCTCTAATTTATGAGTGAGGAATTTCTTCAATACATCTGGAAATACAAGCTCTTTAATCAAAAGCAATATATAGCTGATACCGGCGAAAAGATCACAATACTTCATACAGGCGAACAGAATCTTGATTCGGGACCCGATTTTACTGATGCAAGAATTAAAATCGGTAATACTCTCTGGGCCGGCAATTGCGAAGTTCATTTGGCTTCATTTGATTGGATAAAACACAATCACGAAAAAGACAAAGCTTATGACAGCGTAATATTGCATGCGGTGTTAAAACAAGATGCCGAAATTAAAACACTTAAAGGAAGAACAATTCCAACAATTATTTTGAAGTATAACCCAAAAATTGAAAAAAATTATGATAAATTACTTGTAAGTCAGCTATGGATTCCCTGTGCTGAAGAAATTGAAAAAATTGAACGGATTAATATAATTCAATGGCTCACAAAGCTTACAATTGAAAGGTTTGAAAACCGGTCCGATGAAATAATCAACTTTTTAAATAAAACAAACAATAACTGGGAAGAGGCATTTTACCGTTTTCTTGCAAGAAGCTTTGGCTTTAAAGTAAACGCTGTTCCTTTCGAGATGCTTTCGCAATCGGTTCCGCTGAAGATACTGGCAAAACAGCAATCCGACCAAAACCAGGTTGAAGCCCTGTTGTTTGGACAATCAGGCCTGTTAAAAGGCCCATTGGATGATTATACTCAAACTCTATTACAGGAATATCTTTTTTTAAAGAAAAAATATTTACTCAGACCCATTGATTCTCATCTTTGGAAGTTTCTGCGAATTCGTCCGTACAATTTTCCTACCATCAGAATTGCTCAGTTTTCTTCATTAATTTATAATTCATCCGGTTTATTGTCCAGAATTCTGGAAGCTAAAAATGTTACCGAGCTTGAAAATTTATTTAAAATTAGCGCGTCATCATATTGGAACAACCATTTCAAATTTGGACATAAATCAGTAAATAAACCAAAAAACTTAACGACCGATTCCATACATCTTTTACTTGTAAATGCGGTAATTCCGTTTATATTTGTTTATGGAAAAATTAAAAATATTCCGTTCTACAAGGATAAGGCGATTTCTTTAATAGAAGAATTGCCGGCCGAAGAAAATAGTATTATCAAAGGCTGGAGAAAATTGGGGATAAAACCTGTAAATGCATTTGAAACACAAGCTATGTTGCAACTTAAAAATACATATTGTCAGAAAAAAAGATGCCTGGAATGCGCTATTGGTAATAAATTGATTTCAAAGATTTGACAAACATGATCAAAAAAAATCACTTTGGGAGAATTTATATTGCACTGATAATGTTACTATCCGTTATTATACTCGGAGTAACCGGGTTTATGATAATAGAACATTACAACTTTACCGAGGCATTTTTTATGACAGTAAATACAATGGCTACTGTAGGGTTTAAGGAATTCCAGCCGCTCTCAAAGCCTGGAATGTGGTTCACTTCATTTCTGATTATCATTAGTTTTGGTATCTTTGCCTATGTTGTAACTTCTTTTACACAATTTGTTGTTGATGGAGTATTTCGTAATTATTTTAGAATAAAAAGAATGCAAAGCAAAATCGACAAATTGAAAAATCATGTTATTGTATGCGGATACGGACGTAACGGCAAACAAGCTGTTCAGGAATTAAAATTGCATAATGTTCCGTTAGTGGTAATAGAAAATGATACAGTTCACATGGAACATTTACAGGATGTTGACGATATCTTATATATTGAAGGAGATGCTACCCAGGACGAAGTACTTTTACAATCAGGATTGGAAAGGGCAAGTGCACTGATTGCAACTCTTCCCAACGATGCACATAATGTTTTTCTGGTATTAACCGCGCGCCAGCTTAATCCAAATATTACTATTATTAGTCGTGCTTCTGAAGATAGTTCGGATATAAAACTTCGCAGGGCAGGCGCCGATAATGTAATCATGCCTGATAAAATCGGGGGCCGGAGAATGGCCAGGCTCGTTGCCAAGCCCGATGTAGTTGAATTTCTTGACTATATGACACAACAAAGCTCCGAAAATGTAGTTCTTGATGAGGTTGATCTCGAAAGCATTACCGACTATTTCGATGGCCGTTCTCTGCGTGAACTCGAAAAAAACAATGATACAGGAGCAAGAATTATAGGCATTAAACAACAGAATAGAATTTTCGTTATCAACCCGCTGCCTGAGACGGTAATTACTTCGCGTGACAAACTTTTTGCACTTGGAACTAAAAAACAAGTTGAACAACTCAGGAAGCTTATAAGCAACGTTAGTATTAAAGGATAACAATTATTATTTTAAGACGCTAATTATTGTCCCTTTTATTCATGATCTTAACATAATTATCAATTTAGCCGAACTATTATCTTCGGCTATTGTAATAAAAAATAAAACCGGTATGTTTTTTGCTCCATAAACTGAAATGAAGAATATATTTCAATATATACATAAACCTTTATACCTGGCTGTTTTTGCTATGGCCCTGGTACTTTTCATTATGGGATATGAAAATTTCTTTTCCCCTTACGAGTACAATAACAGTTTATTTAATGAATTTCAAAGTCAATTTATTAAACAACAAAACGATTTTGATCTTGAAATTAATAAACTTAATGTTTCTCTTAAGAATGAAGGAATTAATAAAGTATTTTCAAAAGAACTGATCAAACTAAATACCGTTGCTTCTAAAAACTTTATGTACTTTTTTATTTACCGCAATGACAGTATGTTGTTTTGGTCCGATAACCGTATTGCAGAAGCAGATATTCTTCCAGCCATAGCCTTTGATAATAGACTCTTGCAACTATCCAACGGATGGTTTTACGTTCATACAATAAATACCAGTCATTATGAAATTGTGGGTTTACTGCTAATAAAAAATAATTTCAGCATTCATAACCAATTTCTTGAGAATAATTTCAATCCGCATCTTCAAATCCCTAAAGAAGTAAAAATTAAACCTAAATCACCCAGGTCAGAATTTAATGTTCTTAACAAACAAAACCAGGCTGTTTTTTCTTTAGCCTTTGAAAAGAATTTTGATTCCGGAACCAATAAATTTTTAATCATTCTTTGTTTTATTTTTTCTGTTTTGTCAATATTTTTCCTTTACAGGGAATTAATTATTACACAGAAATATTATTGGAAAAAATTGCTGACATTAATTTCAGGTGGCATTATCCTGTTGCTTTTGAAATATTTTATGGTATTATTTAAATTCCCGGATGCAATTTATAAACTCAGTTTATTTCAGCCCACACATTTTGCAATTTCCAATATATTACCTTCACTTGGAGATCTTTTTCTTACATCCTGTATTATCTTTTTAATTTCATACTATTTATACAAATTCTTTCATTTTGAATTTCCTCAAAAATGGATAAAAAATTATCCGGGTTATTTGTTTAACATACTTATTTTGTCTTTAACACTGAGTTATTTCATTTTTGCAAATGAATTGTTTGAAAATATAATTTATAACTCTAACATGAGTTTTTACTTTCAGGATTCATTTGGAGTAAGCTATATAGCTGTATTTGGTATACTTTCCATCGCATTGCTTTTTACAGTATTTGTTTTTATTTCCGATGTTTTAATAAATTCACTTTTTAATCATTTTTCACTTCCGGAGACTTCAATTATTACTATTGGTACGATACTATTAGTATTTATAGTCTATTTTTTTAAAAATGCAGATTTTGATCCGGCAACTCCTATAATGATAATCCTTAGTTTTATGATTGTCATATATGTAAGAAAATTCAAAAAGCAGAATTTCAGCTACAGGAATATTGTATTGTTGGTATTTGCATTTTCATTTTACACCATATATTCAATTTACCAGGTTACTGAAGAAAAAGCAAAAAATGAAAAAAAATTACTTGCCGTAAATCTGGCTTCTGAACATGACCCTGTTGCTGAATATCTTTTTGCCAATGTAATAAAAGACATCAGGACTGACTCAACAATTATTTCATTTTCACTTCAAAATAAAATAGATTACCCATGGATTTTCAGGTACATTCATAAAAAATATTTTTCTGGATACTGGGAACGTTATGATCTGCAGTTGACATTCTGCAATCCAGGCGACTCGGTACTTATAAAACCCGACATTATCTATAAACCATGTTATTCATTTTTTGAAAACCTGATTCATCGAAATGGGGAAAGGATTTCCGGTACGGGTTCCTATTTCCTTAAGAATTCAAATGGCCGTATTAGTTATCTTTCTTTGATTAATTATTCTGATTCAATACTACAAAGAAAAGCAAATTTGTATCTACAACTTGACTCCAAACAAAATTCTGAAGATATTGGATACCCTGAATTACTAATTGATGACCGCTATGCCCAGGATAAAAGAGATTATGGCTATTCTTATGCAAAATATTTTAAAAACAAGCTTATTTCGCAATTTGGCAATTTCCCTTATTTAATTAATTCAAAAGAATATCCGGCGCATACAAAAGAATTTACATTTGCCAGGTTTAATGATTACGGTCATATTTTGTATAAACCGGATAAAGACAACCTGATTATTTTAAGCAAGCCAACTATTGAATTTTTCGATTTTCTGGTTTTTTTCTCATATGTATTTATCTTCTATTTTTTTGTTTTAAACTTATTGCTTTTTATCACCGGATCGAAGTTGGTTAAATTCAAAGTTATTAATGACTTTAAAACAAAAATCCGGCTTTCTTTTATTGGAGTTTTGATCATTTCGCTTGTAGGAGTTGGTAGCCTGACCTTGTACCTGATTGTCAAACAATATAAGAACAGATATTACGAAAGAATTACGGAAAAACTTCAGTCTATCAATACTGAACTGGAAAATAATTTGGTTGATGAAACATCTCTTAACTTTTCCTGGAGTTCATATGAATACAATAACCTGGAAGAAATGCTGCGAAAGCTTTCAAATGTTTTCAGTATTGATATTAACCTGTATGACAGGAAAGGTAAATTGATTGCAAGTTCCAGACAGGAAATATTTGACAAGGGCCTTCAGGACGATTATATGAATCCTATAGCCTATGAGGAATTGGCCAGGAAAGAGAGAACTGAATATATACAATATGAAAGAGTTGGAAAATTACAATATTTATCCGTTTATTCACCTTTTATTAATAATAAGGATCAAACATTGGCCTATTTGAATCTTCCCTATTTTACCGGTCAAAATATATTGAGCCGCCGAATTTCATCTTTATTACTGGCAATAACTAATTTCTATGTTCTTTTGATATTGTTGTCGGTAATTTTTGCAGTATTGATATCAGAACAAATAACCAAGCCTCTGCGCTTCATACAGGATAAGTTTGCTACTATCAAACTTGGCACCAAAAGTGAAAAAATTATATATAACAGGAATGATGAAATAGGTGCCTTAGTTCATGAATATAACCGGATGGTTGAGGAACTTGAACGTTCGGTTGATTTATTGGCTAAGTCGGAACGCGAAACAGCATGGCGGGAAATGGCAAAACAGGTTGCCCATGAAATAAAAAATCCGCTTACGCCAATGAGGTTAAGCATTCAACAATTACAACGTGCATGGAAAGATAAAATTGAAAATATTGATGATTACATGAACGAGGTTACCAAAATGATAATTGAACAAATTGATAATCTTTCTAACATAGCTACCGAATTTTCGAATTTTGCCAAAATGCCTAGAACAGTTAGTGAAAAGCTTGATTTAAGTGTGTTGATTTCAGGCACTATTAAATTATTTTCCGAAAGCGGTGCAACATTCAAATTAAATTACAATGAAAATGAGCAATATCATGTTATAGCTGATAAAGAACAACTTTCAAGAGTTTTCATCAATCTCGCAAACAATGCCATTCAGGCTATTCCAAAGAACCGGCCTGGAATTATTGAAATAAGTATTACAAAACTTGATACCACAGTTAAGGTATCATTTAGAGACAACGGTACCGGAATACCCTATGAAGTGAAAGACAAATTG
>Ga0182017_10001682_pt1 | contig 17010 bp, 11 predicted proteins | sample 712E3DmetaG_FD_120492 | JGI IMG/M metagenome (GOLD analysis project Ga0182017, IMG submission 120492) | Permafrost microbial communities from Stordalen Mire, Sweden - 712E3D metaG | ecosystem: Environmental > Terrestrial > Soil > Wetlands > Permafrost | place: Sweden: Stordalen | collected... | reverse complement strand
CGGAGCCGAGAAGGTGACCGTCAGCGACGTCCCGGCGGGAACCGTCTGCGTCTGGTTGGTAGAGTTGCCGAGAAGAAAGGGAAAACGGGAATTGGCGGCAGGGCAGGCGATCTGCGGACCACGATTGGGGGACAGGGTGGCCTGCGCAAAAGCTCCGGCCGCGCACGCGGCCATCACTGCGACGAAACCCGAAGTTCGCATCATGAGTCAGAGAGTATCACACCGGAAACTCTCGTGCTGTTGGCGGACGGCCGTTACCCGGCCTTCAGCCAGCGATGGGGGCGTGGTTGCGGTCTCCGACCGCTGGCGGCATCCTGGTGATTCTGCAATCGCCGCGGTTGCTTCCATCCGCAAGCATGCGCCGAACGACCAGCGCAAAGTTGCGGGTGCGATATCCGGGAACTGACCGGGCGACAACCCGCGTTGCGGCGCGAAAGTTGGATTGCAGTGGCGTCCTGGACGGGCCCGACGAACCGGGCCCGAATCCGGCCACCGGAACTCCGCAAGGAACGCGACGGGCGCGTTTTCGGGAGCGCGTTCGAGCAGGCCCGGTGCCGCTGGCCGGGCCTGCGGTGGGAACGCGCGAGGCGCCGCCCTCGCTACTGGGGCACAACGACGGGGACAACAATCTCGCGATGGATTCGCCACTGGCCACCCGATTTTTGCCACAGGTTCATATAGCGAAGCGCAAAAACCGGTTTTCCGGAATGATCGAGCAGCACACTCCGGGTGACTTCGACCACCGTGTCGCCGCCGCCGAATACCTCGCGATCCTCGTGGCGAAGGTCGTGGATCCCCATGCCCAGGCTCTGCTCCAGAGACGCGCGGATGGCTGCGGTGCCGACTGCCACTGAGCCGGGGCCAATGACTTTCGCATCCGGAGTCCAGAACTGCATGACGCGGTCCAGGTCGCCGCGCTGCCACGCCAAGCGCCACTGCTCGCTGACGGCTGCGATCTCCGCCGCTTCCTTGAGTTGGCCCGCGGCGGGTATTGCCGCGAACGAGATTCCAACGGCCGCGGCGATACCAAAGGCCGTTGCCAGGGCTGGTTTTGAAATCAGTGCTCTCATTTTTTCACCCTCCGTTTCCCTTCACTGGACGAAGTAGTCGCGATGGGCGTGCCACTTGCCCTCGTCCTTCTTCCAGAGCGTCATGTAGCGGTTGGTGGACAGAACCCGCCCGCTGCTGGTGAGTCCTTCGGAGGTCCCCAATTCGCAGATCATGTCGCCGACTGGATACAACTCCTCAGTGTGGACCTCGATCCCGGCCAAACCGTTGTCGAAGTAATACTGGTACATGTCTGCGACGGCCTGCCTTCCCCCGATCGGCGGCATCACGGGCACCACAATCATGCCATCGGCGGTATAGAGAAGCGAGACGGCGTGTGCATCCCGCCGGCGGACGGCGCTCTTCCATTCGTCGTAGACGGCGCCAATGGCCTTGAAGTCCTCTTCGCCGATGCTCGCCATGGTGGCTGTTACGACCTGGGGTGCGGGGACCACCGCGGCGCGGATGGCAGGCACGGGTTCGAGCAGGGCCAAAGGCAGAACCAGGACGGCCCCGGCTGAGGCGGCCAGCAGCGCGACGCGCCGGCCGAGTCCCTGGCGGGACCGGGCGGGATCGAGCACGGCTAGAAGACGGCCGGAAATCTGCGACCGCCGCGCCATGGCGGGGCTGACGTGCGCCGCGGTCCATCGCGCGCCGAGTGAACGCGCGATATCGAGGAGGCCGTGCGCGTAGGAGGAGGGCTTGGCGCCGCTCTCGAGGACCAAATCGTCGCAGGCGCGCTCGCGCTCGACCAGCATCTGGCGTGCGGCCATCCACACCAGAGGGTTGAACCAATAGAGGGCGCAGGCGGCGCTGCTCAGCGCCTGTGTCAGCACGTCCCAGCGCAGAATGTGGCCGATCTCGTGTACCAGCACCTGGCGCAGACGTTCCTCGTCCCAGGTCTTGCAGGCCAGCGGCAGAATCAGCAAGGGGCGCCGCAGACCCCACGTCATGGGTGTCAACTCGCGATCCGTCCATCGCAGATGAACCCTGGCCGTCGAGACACCCAGGTGTTCGGCTGCCTCTAGGGCCACGCGATCGATGGAGGGTTCCGCCGCGGAACTGGACTGGCGGGCGAGCCTGGAGAGGCGCAGACCAGCGGAAAGAAAACAACACGCCAGGATGACTGCTCCCGAGGCCCACACGATGACGAGAGCCGGCAGGAGAGAGCGCGGCCAGGTGGTTGACGCCGGAGTTTCCGCCCTGCCCGGTGAGGCTGCGGTGCGGAGGCCACTGGTGTCGGGGGGGCTCGAGAACTGGCCGCCCATGCCCGCGTTCTCAGGATGTGCATAACCCATCCATGCGCCAGCCACGGCGTCCGGAGAGCGGACGGGTATGGCCGGCAGAACCAGAGCGAGGGGCGCGATCAGCAGCACTCCGACAATCGCCGTAGCCCACACGGCGTGACGCACGGCCGCGGAACTGCGGGAGAGTGCCAGGGCCGCCGCGCCCGCAATGAAAAGCAGAAGGCTGGCTTTCAGCGTCGATTCGACCAGCAGTTGCGCCCACCCAACGAAAGCCGAGTCAGCGGTGGAGATCATCTTCCCTCCTTCTGGGCGCGCTCGATCAGTTCGGAGAAGTTCTGTAGCTCCTCGGGCGAAAGCTTGCCCGCTCCACCATCGAGCAGGGCTGCCATCAGTTTCTCGCGCGAGCCGTCGAAGAAGTTGCGGATTACGTTTTCGAGAACGGAACGGCGCGCCCGCGCGCGGGAGAGGCGGGGTGCATAGACATAGCGCGCGCCCTCCTGGGTATGGCGGACGTGCCCCTTGTCTTCGAGAATGCGGAGCAGAGTGCGGATGGCGGCGTTGCTGGGAGGATCGGGCAGTCCTTCGAGCACTTCCATCGCGGTGGCTTTGCCCCGGCGGTAGAGCACGTCCATGATTTGCCGCTCGCGGCGGCTCAGGCGATTGTGGCTGGTATCGTCCATTGCGAGCTTCCTTTCTGCCAAAAATTTGACATGCCAATAAATTAACACTGCGCTCGCAACTTGTCAACTGAAATGTTCGAACCCGCGGTTACGGCTCCGAATCGGGGCGGCGCCTCACGGGCCAGACCACGCGGAGCCGGTACGAGTGCCGGGACGGCCTACGCCATCCACGCACTCCCGGCGTCCGGGACCATCCGCCATCGCCCGGCGGCGATTACCCCGCGCGCCGGCCGGCTCTGCCTCTGGGAGCGAACGACCTCACATGCCGCCGCGGCTGGGGCTGGGGCGGGGAAGAGGGAATGACGATCACTGGAGCCGTCCGGCTTTCCTCGCGGGGAATGTCGGGCGAGACCTGCCGCCGCACCAGCCGGGTCTCGAGTGTCCGCTCGATGTCTGCGACGTCTGCGCGCTGGGCGCGGGTGGCAAACGTCGAAGCGGTTCCGCGCGCGCCCGCGCGTCCGGTGCGCCCCACGCGGTGAATGAAGTCCCCGGGGGCTTGCGGAAGATCGTAGTTCACCACGTGCGAGATGCCTTCCACGTGAATTCCGCGGGCTGCGACATCGGTCGCCACCAAAACCCGATAGGTTCCCTCCTGGAAGCCGCGTAGCGCCTGGTTGCGCTGGTTCTGGCTGCGGTCGCCGTGGATGGCCGCGGACTTCACGCCTTCGCGCGCCAGCTTCTTCGATAACCGCTCGGCCCCGTGCCTGGTGCGAGCGAATACCAGAAAGGAGCCCTGCTCCTGCCCCAGCATTCTTTCGAGGAGCCCCAGCTTTCGATCCTGCTCGACCTCGTAGAGGTGGAGATCGACCTTCTCGATGGGCCTGGTGATGGAGCCGACGGCAATACGCACCGCGTTGCGAACATGCGTCTCTACCAGGTGCTTGACCGAGCTTTCCAGAGTCGCTGAGAAGCACAGCGTCTGGCGATCCGAGGGTATGGCCGCGACAATCCTGTTGATGCTGGGCAGGAAACCCATGTCCAGCATCCGGTCGGCCTCGTCCAGAACCAACATGCGAACGCCGCTGAGGTCGGCGAGCTTCCGCCCGAGGAAATCGCACAGCCTGCCCGGAGTGGCGATGAGCACCTGTGCGCCTTTACGAATGGACTGCAACTGCGAGCGCTCGCTGAGTCCGCCGACTGCGACGGCGGCGCGAACGCCGGTGCCTGCCGCCATCTGGGCGAAGGCCTCTTCGGTTTGGATGGCGAGCTCGCGCGTGGGGCTCAGAATGAGGGCGCGGATGCCGGATTGCGGCGGCAGCTTCGCCACCAGGTCGATGATAGGCAGGACAAAGGCGAGCGTCTTGCCGGTGCCCGTCTGCGCCGTTGCGACCAAGTCGTGTCCGGCCAGCGCCGGCCCGATGGCCTGGGCCTGGACGGGCGTCGGTTCGGTGAAGGCGTGCCTTGATAGATTGCTCTTCAGGTGAGCGGAGAGAGAGAGATCGGAGAAACTTTTCATTTAGGTTTTGAGGAGGAGAATCAGCGAACCGACTACCGCTTAGGGAAGAGGGGATTGCGGATCAACTTCCAGTCGAATTCATTATAGCGCACCGGGGGCATGGGGTGCGCGACGCGAGTTCGCGGACGGGGACGCGGGGGCCGGCGTCCAGTAGTCCGGCCGATTCCCCGCAGCCCCGGAGGTGCCGCCTGAAGCGAGTAGCACGCCCTCGCCGTCCGTGTTTCGCGAGGACTCGATCATGATGCCCCGCTTCGTGGCTGCGGTGATCAGGGAGCCGGGAACGCAGTGCGCCGTCGATGGCGGCCATCGTGGGCAGAATCGGGAGCGCGGCTCGTTTGCCGGTGCGATTACGGCGCGTGGCCTCGGCGCTCGACGCCCGAGGAGCGGGCGATCCTGTTACGGCTTCCCCGTCCGCGCCGCGGACGCCTTCTCCCGCAACTCAGACACAAGTCGGTAGAGGCTGTCCACGTCCTGCACATCGACGAAGGCGGGGACGCTCCCGATGGCCATGCTGTCCCAGGCAGACCATCCACGCCCCTTGGACCAAACGGGTTCGGGTTGCGCGAACCGCAGGATGCCGGTCGTCCCCGGACCACCCTCTTTGATCAGAGTGGGCAGGGTGTCGAGGTAGGCGCAGGCCGTCTTGCGGCTCCAACCATCCTGAACGACGATCACCCGCCGGTTCGTCGCGCCGTAGTAGGTCCGCTTCTTCTTCCAGGCCGCGTAGATGAATCGTCCCCAGATTAGGTACTGGCCGGCCACCACAAACGGAATGCCCCAGAGCACAAAAATGCCCGGCGCGCCTTTGCCGCTCCCCCAGAATCCAGTGACCATGGACTCCCAGAGAATCGCGAATCCACCCCACATGAGGCTGAACGGAATGAGGTACAGGTCCTCCTTGTGGAAAATGATGCGGGCAACAGGCCGCCCTGCCCAAGCGATGCTTTCGCCGGGAGCAAGCTCCGGTTGTATGACGATAGCGGAATCTGGGTCGATCTGTGGCACTGGAGTATCGTACAGTCTATCTCAAACTCCGGCGCTGGGATGGCGTGGCACGAGCACCGGGGCCATGTTTCACCGGGCCACTTTTGCTTCCAGCTCCGCCCAACGCGCGTACAGGCCCTCGACGCGCCGCTGGGCCTGTTGCAGTTCTTCGTACGCCTCGGTCAACCGCCTCGCATCCGAGGCGGCCTCCTGAAGTGCGCGGTGCCAGGCGCCCAACTCCCGCTCCGCTTCCAGGATCTTCGTTTCCATGCCGTCCCACTCGCGCTGTTCCAGGTAGGCCAGCTTCCTCCGGGGCCCCTCCTCCGGCGCGGGCAAGCGCGGCTCCTTCGGCACGAGCCTCTGCGGGAGCTGCTCGCTTCGCGACGCCTCCCACTGCGAGGTGTCGGCGAAGATCCCTCCCTCGCCTCCATCCAGACCGATCACGGAGGTGGAGACGCGGTCCAGCAGATAACGATCGTGGCTCACCAGCACGATGGCGCCTGGAAACTCGAGCAGGCTGTCTTCGAGCGCCTCCAGGGTCGGAATATCGAGGTCGTTGGTCGGCTCGTCGAGCAACAGCACGTCCGCTGTCGTCAACATCAGCCGCGCGATCAGGGCGCGGGCGCGTTCGCCGCCGGAGAATCTCGAAATCGGCATCTCAAGTTGCTCCTCGCGGAACAGGAAGCGTTTGGCCCATCCCGCCACGTGGATTGGCCGGCCGCGGTAGATGACCGAGTCGCCCTCCGGACACAATGTCCGGCGCAGGCTGAGATCCAGGTCCAGGTGCGCGCCCCGGTCCTGCGTGAAGCTCACGGTTTGCAGCCGTTCCGCCCGCTGGATTGTTCCTTCGTCGGGCTCCACCTCTCCTTGCAGGATCTTGAGCAGCGTGGTCTTCCCGCTCCCGTTGGCTCCCACCAGGCCGATTCGAACGCCCGGCGAGAGGGTGAGGCTCAGGTTCTGAAACAGCCTGCGTCCGCCGAGTGTTTTCCCGATGCCTTGCGTCTCGATCAGGCGCTTGGTCTGCCGATCGGAGGCGGCGAAATCGATCTTGGCCGTTGCCGTGCGGTTGCGCGCCGTGACGGCCGAGAGTTCTTCGATCAGCCTTCCGGCGGCGTCGATCCGCGCGCGCGATTTCCCAGTCCTCGCCTTCGGTCCCCGCCGCAGCCACTCCACCTCTCGCCGCACCTTGGTTGCCAGCGAATCCTGCTGCCTGGCCTGGGCCTCGAGAAACTCCTCCCGCCGCTCCAGAAACTCGCTGTAGTTCCCCTTCACCTGGAACGCGCTCTGTGGGTAGATCGGGTTGACCTCCACCATTTGTGTGGCTACGTTTTCGAGAAAGTACCGGTCGTGGGTGACCACCAGGCAGGCGTTGGCGGTCCGGACCGCGTCCTCGAGCCACAGGATTCCTTCGAGGTCGAGGTGATTGGTCGGCTCATCCAGAAGCAGCACGTCCGGCGAGGTGACCAGGGCGGCCGCGATCGCGAGGCGTTTCCTCCATCCGCCGGAGAGCGCCGCGGCCTCGGTGGCGGAGTTTTCGAATCCGGCCCGCCCGAAGATCGTCTCTTTGCGAGCCGTCTTCTCCTGTTCTTCCAGGGGAAGACCCGCCAGCGCGGCCGTGAGCACGGAGCCGACGGTGTCTTCCGGCCCGAATGCCGAATCCTGCGGGACGTAGGCGATGCTGGTCTGCTTTCGCAGCGCCCGCACGCCCGCGCTGGGCGCCTCCCGCCCGGCAAGAATCTCCAGCAGCGTGGTCTTGCCGCAGCCATTCGGGCCGATCAGACCGGTCCGGTCTCCCTCCGAAAGGCTCAACGAGAGATTCTCGAACAGCACCCGCGCGCCAAACGACTTGGCGAGAGCGGCGGCACTCAATAGAACGGCCATCTGTTTCCAGCATGGCATTGCGCGCGGCTGCCAGGGGGCGGACGCCAACCGCACGTGGCGGCGGCGCCGCAGCCGCGAGCCCGAAGGGTTCACGGGGCTACCAGGGGGCAGACTCCAACCGCACGTGGCGCGAAGACTGCTCCCGAATGACTTACCGGACGGGGGACGGACCCGCTTTCTGCGCCTCCGCGGAAAGCCGGTCGACAATCTGCCTTTCGCGCGCGCCGTCCGCCGTCCGGTGCACCTGGAAGTAGAGCGCCGCCAATTGGACGTGGGCTTCCAGCCAGTCCGGTCTGATCTTCACGGCTTCTTCCAGATCGGCTACGGCCGCCTCAGGCTGTGCCAGGGCTTTCTCCACCAGTGCCAGAGCGTATCGCGCCGGAGCCGACGCTGGATCGATGCCCGAAGCCTGTTTGAGACTCGCGCGGGCCCCGTCGAGGTCCCGCTGGAAGTACTGGTCGCCGCCGAGACCGAGCCAGGCATCGAAATCCCTTGGATTCTGCGCGGCCCCCTTGGAGAACGCTTGTATCGCGCCCGGATAGTCGGCGTTCCTCTCCCGCGCCTTGCCAAGGGCCGTCTGAACTCCGGGCAGATTGGGGTTCAGGTTCGCCGCCTTCTCCAGATCGTCCCGGGCGCGGATGAATTCATTCAACCCGAACAGGGTCTGACCAGCCAGCATCCAGGCCTCGGGGGCATTGGATTGTTTCGCCACGCGTTCCACCACGTCTATTCCTTCGCGCAGCCGGCCGCCGGCGATCAGCGCGGAGCCCAGCGCCCAGAGAAAATCGGGGTTATCGCCGGCCGATGCGGCCAGCGGGGCCAGCAACGCCAGCGCGCGTCCGCTTTCTCCCGACTGGAGATAACTCGCGCCCAGCAGCGTGGCCACGCGGATGTCCTTCGGATCGGCCTGCAACAGTTCCTCGAATTGCCGGGCGGCGCTCGCGGCATCGCCCTTCTTGAACTGCGCGAGGCCGAGGAACAACTGGACCTGGCGGTTGTGCGGGTCCAGGGCCAATGCCGAACGGTAGCTCTCGATCGCCTCCGGAAACTGCCCCACCTGCACCAGCACCACTCCCAGATTGACCCACGCCGGCAGCAGATCGGGCTGCAACTTCACCACCCGGCGGAACTGCTGGATGGCCAGGCCGTAGTCGCCGCGCTGCTGCGCGCTCACCGCTTCTTCGAAAAGCTGGCGCGGTTCGGGAGCCTGCGCGGCGGCATGACAAACCGGCAGCGCAAGCGCGAGAAAAACGGCCGCTGGACGAGATCTTCCGCGAGTCATCTTGACCGAGCCGAAGCGCTCATTTCCCCCCGTTCGATGCGCTTGTCTTGTAGCGCGCGATTCTGGCGTCCAGGGCAGCCGCCAGATCGCGAGCGCCGCTCCGATTCGCCAGATCGCGAGCCCGCGTGGCGGTGTCGATGGCTTCCGCCAGACGTCCCGCGTCGGCGTACACGGCGGCCAGATAGCTCAGAATCTCGGGCTCGTTCGAGTTCGACAAGGCGGCGGCCCGCTCCATGTGCGGGATGGCGTCTTGAAACCTGCCCTTCTGCGCCAGAACGCGGCCCAGGTTGTACTGATACTGCATAGAACCGGCATTCTCCGCGACCGCAGTCTGTAAGTGATCGATCGCCTCGTCCAGACGCCCCAGCCGCGAATACGCCAGCCCCAGCGTGTTGTGCGCGTCCGGCAGGGCCTTCTCGATCTCGATGGCCTTCTCGCAATGCTCGATGGCCTCCTGCACCCTGCCCTTCTGGTAAAGGGCGGTGCCCAGATTGGCCTGCGCCCCGGCGTTGTTGGGATCGATAGTCAGCCCCTTCGAGTACGCCTCAATCGCTTCGTCCAGATTGCCGCGCAGCAGCAGATCCCGCGCCAGGTTGTCATAGGCCTCGGCGTGTTCGGGCGCGATTGCGATCGCCTTCCGGAATTGCTCGATGGCCTCGTTCAGGAGGCCCACGTAATCCATCGCGATGCCCAGGTTCACGCGCGCCCGCTCGTCTTCCGGATCGAGTTCGACGGCTTTGCGCCACTCCGGCAAGGCGTCGGGAATCCGCCCCTTCATCATCAGATCGCTGGCGACGTCGAACACCCGGTAGAAATCCGCGGCCGGAATCTCCAGCTTGCGGAAGGCATCGGGAGCGATGTTGACGAATTCCGGGATGTTCGCCGCCCGGTTCGCCGCCTGCGTGTTCTCGATCAGAATGGGCGGGCTGTCGTTGCCGTCCGGGTCCAGGTGCGTCAGGTACAACTGCGTGTACGGAGATCGCGCCTTGGAAGAGAACACCATCCAGCGGCCGTTGGGCGAAAAGCTGTGCCAGGAGTTCATCAGCCGCGTGTTGCAGTTCATCAGCCGGGCCTCGCCGCCTTCCCACGGAACGATGTAGAGCTGGCTGTCGGGGCGCATCAGTTGTCCGTTCCTGCAGCGGACAAACACGATCCAGCGGCCATCCGGCGAGATCTTTGGGAAGTTGTTGCTCATGCCGTTATTGGAAGCGCCTGTCACCGCTTCCGGCCGGCCGCCGCGTCCCCCGTTGAAGGGAATCCGGTACAGGCTGTATTGAATCTGCGTTTCGTGGGGATCGTTGGCGAACACGGCCGGTTGAGCGCCGGGCGGGAAGGCGGTCACGGCCTCCGCCCTGGCAAAGACGATCCACTTGCCGTCGCGCGACCAGACGCCATCGGTCTGGACGTAACGCGGATCGTCGGCCCCGGGCAACGGCTCCGTTCGGCCCGTGGCCACGTCGCGCCAAGCCAGAATCCCCCGCGTCGGAAAGAACACCTGGCCAAAACGGTAATCCCGGTAGACGGTGAAGTAGTATTTCTCTTCCAGCCCGTAGGCGCGGTTCAGGTGCATCGGATCGCGCTCGCCGCACGTCGTGAGGGCGTACCGGCCGTACGGGGACACCTGGGACATAAACGCCGCTCGCAGCTTGCGCCCGCCCTGCTGGTCGTTGGTCGTATTCCACCGGTACACGTCGCGGTTACGAATCTCCGTTTCCTCTCGAACCGGGACGACCGCGTAGAGCGATTTGTCGTTCATGGGGCCGTCGACGTCGATGCCCAGGGTCTTGCCGTCCGCCGAAAACGAGTGGCAATTCGCACAGGTGGGCAGACCCTCCAGGACGGTCCGGCTGCTTGGCTCGGCCACGTCCCGAAGGCGCCATTTGATCAGTGCGATCGCGTCCTTCGGCAGGATGCCGAGCTGGCCGTTCGCGTTGGCGGGTATGAGGGGCACGTCGCGATAGAAAATCGGAGCCTGGATGGGGTCTTCCGACGTCGTGAAAACGGATCGGCCCGTGGAAACCGGGCGCGTCGCCGCCTGGTCCGCGTACCCGGTGATCGTAATGGCCGCGCCGGTTTTGGCCGAGTGCTTCCGGATCTCCTGCCAGACGCGCTCCTCGGGAACCCAGATCCGGCCGGCCGCTTCCTCGGGCGTCAGCGTCGGAAGTTCATTGAGAGGGGCGATGCAGAGCCGGTCGATTTCGCCGACTTGCATCCGGTCCCCCGCCGTTGTTGCGTCGATCTCCGGCGAACCGTCCGCGAAGGCAATTACGATGCGCCAGAGCGCTACGGGATTCGCGGTGTCGCGCCAGCGAAACGTAAGGGAGGGAAGCTCCCGGGGAAGCACGGCGGACGCTGGGGGGTAATCGATGGTAATGGGGGCAAGTTGAGTGGCGCCGCCCGCACTGTGCGCCGCCGCTTTTTCCACCGCTACCCAGGAAAGCAGAGTTGCCGATCCCAGCAGAAAGGCGCAGACACCGACAAATCTCATGCAGCGTATCTCTCTACGGTTGACGTCACCGTCGAGTATAGCCCCGCGCCTCCCAAGCGTGCAACCGGGGCGCTCGCCCGGTCTTCGCGCAGACTCCGGCTGCGGCGCGCGGCAGGGCCGCGTCTTCCGCGCCGCGCGCCGCCCTCTCAACGCGTCCCGGCCGGGCCAGCAAGGCAGCCGGTGACCCTGCCGCTCGCTGCCATGGCAGCCGGCGACCCTGCCGCTCGCGGCGCTGTACAATTGGCTCGATAGCCCGTATGCGGAACGACTTTGGCGCTTGGACGATAGCCGTGCTGTGGGGCGTCCTGTCGGTGGGGCCACTGGTTGCCCAGACCGCGAGTTTCGACGATCTGGCTCGCCGCGCTTCCGACGCGCTCGACGCCCATCCCCAGGAGGCGGCGGAGCTCTATCGACAGGCGCTCGCGCTTCGTCCCGGATGGGCCGACGGGTGGCTTTACCGTGGAGCCGCGCTGTTTCAACTGGGCCGTTTCCGGGAGGCGCGCGATTCCCTGCGCAAGGGTGTCGCTCTGGCGCCCGGCAAAGGCACGCCTCTGGCGTTTCTCGGCATGGCCGAATACGAGATGGGCGACTCCGAACGGGCACTCTCCGATATCATCCAGGCCGAGTCGATCGGGCTCGCCGACAGGCCGGCCTTCGTTGCCGCCGTGCGCTATCGCGCCGCGCTCGCCTGCCTGCGCGCTTCCGATTTCCCGCAGGCTCTCGAACAGCTCCGGCCCCTGGCCCGGAACGGCATTCAATCGGCTGAAACGACCCAGGCCCTGGGGCTGAGCGTTCTGAACCTGCACTACCTCCCCTCAACGCTGCCGCCCGAACGGCAAGCGCTCGTGGACCTGGCTGGCCGCGCGGCCTGGGCATATCTGGCGGAGCGCGCGGATCAATCCGGGCCCCTGTTCGAGCAGCTCGTGTCGCGTTTTCCGAACGAGCCCGGGGTGCAGTACATGGACGGGGTCTTCCTGATGGGCCAGGACCCCAAAGCCGCCCAGGAGGCGTTCCGGAAGGAACTGCGGATTACGCCTTCTCACGTTCTGGCCCGCGTGCAACTCGCCCTCCTGCTCAGCAAGGATGGCGATGCGGCAGGCGCCGTTCAAGTGGCCGGGGAAGCGGCACAACTGGAACCCTCGAATCCCCTCTGCCAGGTGGCTCTGGGGCGGGCCTTGTTGGACGCGGGGAAGACCGCCGAGGCGATCGCCGCGCTGGAGCAGGCGGAGAAGTTGTCTCCTCAGGCCGCGCGAACCCACTTCTACCTGGAGCAGGCCTTTCGCCGGGCCGGCAGGGACGCCGACGCGCGCAGGGAAAAGGCGGAGTGGGACCGCCTGCGCGCCCAACAGGAGCCGGTGGAACTGACCGCCCGGCCCTCGCGCTGACTCCAACGCCGTTCCTCTGGCAGCCCGGCGGTCCCGTGGGCGGTCGCCCCTGAGCGCGCAAGCCCGCGCCACCCGTCGGGCCCGCTCCAGGCGAACGGCATCCGTTCTACGGCCGCGGTTCCGTGATGGGCACCACCCGGTCCGCCGCGACGTCGTGGAGGAGCTGCCGGGTGCCGCTCGGCCATAGGATCTCGATCTCCCGTGCCGATTCCGCGCGGCCCAGCCCGAAATGCACCCGCGCGTCGCTCGAGGAAGCGTATCCCGTGCTGGTGCTGACCTGATTGAATTGCACTGCTCCGTCGCTGGCCCTGAGGCGGATGCGGGCCCCGATTCCCATCCGATTGCTCTTCGTTCCCGTCAACTGTAAGAGCAGCCAGTGATTCCCATTCCGCGTGGTGTTGTGAAAAACCTGTGCCGGCCCGTTCAGCACGGATACTACGACATCCATCCGGCCATCGTTATCGAGGTCGCCGACGGCCAGTCCCCGATGCACGGCGGGGACTTGAAAGTCCGCGCCGGCGCTCTCGCTCACGTTCTGGAAGCGGCCGTTGCCGAGATTGCGGAAGACCGCATTTGGCTCCGCGTAGGTGCGGTGCGAGAACAGGGCGATGTTGTCGGTGACGTTGGAGCGGGCCACGATGAGGTCCTTCCAGCCGTCGTTGTCGAGGTCCACGATGGCGTTGGACCAGCCAGCCATTTCCGAGGTGGCGCCCAGGCCGGCTTTCGCAGTGCCGTCCTCGAAGAACCCACGTCCGGAGTTCACGAATAGCGGAAAGGTCTGCCTTTCCAGGGCTGTCTCCCAAATCGCCGGCCGGCCGGTGTTGAAAACATCGCGGAAATCCGCGCCCATACCGGAGATGAGTCTGCCGTCCTGGGCGTAGGCCACCATCTCCTCTTCGGCGACCTCTTCAAACCGCTTTCCGCCGAGGTTGTGGAAGAATTGGTTGGGAGAGGCGTCGTTGGCGACGAAGATGTCCGGGTAGCCGTCGCCATCGTAATCGGCGACCGCCACGCCCATGCCCCGGCCCGGATGCTGCGCAATGCCGGTTGCGACCGAGACGTCCGTAAAGCTCCCATCCCCGTTGTTGCGGTACAGCGTGTTCGGTAGCGGCTTGTAGTAGCGCGGACTGCAGTAGATCCGCTGGCCATTGAGGCGGCAGTCCGGGTCGCCGCCCGGCTGCCATTGGCAGTAGTTGGAGACGAACAAATCCAGCAATCCATCGTTGTTGTAGTCCAGCCAGGCGGCCGATACCGACCACATTTTCCGTCCGCCGAAGGATCCGCCTCCCACCCCGGCCCGCGCGGTGACGTCGGTGAAGGTGCCGTCGCCGTTGTTGTGAAACAACTGATTGCCTGTGAGGCTGGCCAGAAAGATGTCCGGCCTCCCGTCGTTGTCGTAGTCGCCGATGGCGACGCCCATGCCGTACCCGGAGCCTGCGACGCCGGCCCGGTCCGTGACGTCGGTAAAGGTCAAGTTGCCGTTATTGTGAAAGAGGCGATTCCGAAATCTCGCGTCGCTCCGCTCGAGCGAGGGCATGCCGCCTCCGTTCACGAAATAGAGGTCGGGAAACCCGTCGCCGTCGTAGTCGAAGATCGCTACTCCCGCCACCATCGCTTCCGGCTGGTACTTCTGCGCGGTGGCGGAATTGTCGGTAACGAACCGAATGCCGGCGCGCTCCCCGATCTCCTCGAAACGGATCGGCGCTACACTCTCGGCGGCCAGCGCGAGCCCAAGCGCGAGCGCTGCGAGCGAGCACCAGGCGGTTCGGAGCCTCATACTCCGGAGTCTAACACTCATGGCCAGCGGCCCGGATAGAGCCCTGCCTGGGGCCACGGCGTAACCTCTTGCAGGAAAGTGGCTTGTCGGCATTTCGCTGGCTGGAACGCCCGGGAATCCGCCGGCAGGAGAGATCACGGTGCCGCATCTGGCCGCGCGCGAGCGGTCGAGGATCGCTGGCGCGGGAGGACGGCTGGGCGAGCCCTCGGGCCATGGGCGCGCCCGCACCCGATGTGCCGTCCGAGGTCCGGCCAGCGACTTGGCGAGAGGGAGCCAGGCCCCTCCCAGCGGGAGGAGCTACTCGCTGAGGACTTCGATGGCGTTTACCAGCGGATAGTTGACCACGGGAACGAAGGAGAGGTTCAGGAGGCCCTGGGCGTTCGGCTCCAGGTTATGGAAAACGCGGATGATCGGGCGCGATTGGCCACCAGCTTCGCGCAGTATGTCGAAATCGTGAAGCAGCACTTTGCCGTCGGTGAACACGTTAAAGACACGGGCCCCCGGTTGGGTCAAATACCCTTCGTGAAAATACAGCCTGACCATGTACTTCCCGGCCGGAACCGGGATGGCGTAGTTGAAGTTCCCGTAGCGCTCAACTTCATACAATTCCGGATCGGTGGCGCCGGAAACGAGTTCATCCCGGACGACAATGCGCCCGCCCACTACGTAGTCGTCCGGCTCCCACGCCGCCCCATGCTTATCGACAAACGGGGAGAGTCTGGCTACCATCCGAATGGGCCGGATCCCGGCGGATGGCTGCGGCGTCAGCTCGATCGCGTTGACGAGGGCCCGGTCGGCAAGCGCCTGAAACCGGACATGCACCATTCCGTCGCTGGCGGGAAACACGTCTCGAAAGGCACGGATGTGCCCAATCTGGCTGCCGCCCGCCTCCGAGTAAACGTCGAAATTGTGAAGGACCAGAACGCCGTTCAGGAACAGGTCCATGAGACGGCTGACCTCTCCCCCCGGATATAGCTTCGTGCCGAAGTGAAATTCGTTGAAATACAGCCTGAGCTCGTATCTGCCGGGCTTCGCCGGGATGTCATAGCTGAAGTCGAGCCCGTCCCGCCGGCTCTGGAACAACACGGGGTCGAAGGCACGTGCGATCGGATTGGGGCCGTCGTCGTAGGGATTGCCACCGTGGTAGAACCTGTCTCCCAGCCATGGGCGGCCAAGCCGATCGACATACCGGTCTTTTGTGTATCCCGCCAGGATTCGAAGGTCGCCGCCCTGGACGGCAGGCACCGCCGACTCGTAACTGACGCCGGCTCCCGAAGACCCCACCTGGATCCGTCTGCCGGAACGCGAGCGAATGGTCCATACTGCAATCGACCCGATTACGAGAACGGCCGCGGCTGCAACCACCGCCCAGAGCCATGGCCGGCGGAACCATCGCTCCGGAAGGACTGCGGCCGGGGTGTGCAGCTCCGCGCCAGCCAGGGCTGCATCCTCCTGTTCCACAGCCTCGGGCGGGAGGATGGCGGGACCCCTATCGGCACTCGACGGAGTGTTCGGCTCGATTACCGGCGCATACTGGCCGACAGGGATCGCTATACGCAAAGAGCGGTCCCGCCCGGGCCCTGTGTAGAATTCCGCCAGCCTCTTTCTCAGGCGGTATGCTTCCACGCGAACGATGGAGTCTGAGCGCTTGTCGAAGCTGGCCGGGCGATGAAACACATCCATCGCGATGTTCCGCTCTTTCAGATCGGCGGCGGTGCCCTCGAAGTACTTCTCGCAGAGGTAGCGCAGAAGTTTTCCCGGGTTGGAATCGGGGTCCACGACCCCCGCCGAAAGGACGTACTCGAGTTCCTGCCGTTCCGCGTCCCGCCTCACTGCTGAAAACGTCCCCCACCGCCGATTGAATAGGTCACGATCACAACAAATTCGCCTATTGGCTCGCCTCCCCCGTTTGCGGAGCGATTGTCAGGTCGATGGCGCCCTGGACCGTCCTCCCAAGCGCCTGGAAGGTATGTTCCAGGCGCTTGTAACCCCACCGGAAACGCCCCTTGATTGCTTCACGATTCTACAGCACTGCATTGTAGCATAAGGGTTTGTAACGTGCAATCTGTTTTCCGTAGCCCCTAGTCACGGGCGAACCCACTTGAAAGGATTAGCTGTGGGGAGTACCCTCTTTCGAAGAGGGAAATCGCTTTGGTGAGGTTTGCGAGCATTTTAAGCCGTAAAGTAAAGGCTTGCCGAGGCTTCCGTTGGCAACGGGAGTTAAGCTCTGTTTCGGCAGGCGGATGCAGCGCGCGTGGACCCCGTTCCATTCCCTCGGAGAAGATTCAGTAGTCTGGAGATACCATGCACAGACATGCGACAAGGTCCGTCATGCCCGGCACCAGGCCAGGCATCATTAAAGTGTTTCTTATCAGCGTGTTTCTCGCCACGCTGATCCTATTCCTCAGTACCAACCTCTTCGGCCAGCAGCTCACGGGGTCGTTGAGCGGCACGGCAAACGATTCGAGCGGCGCCGCGGTGCCGGGCGCTTCGGTAGAACTCAAGAACGCAGCCAGCGGGGACATTCGACATGTCGTCACCAACGGTGACGGCTTCTTCGCGATTGTGTCCGTACAGCCTGGGTCGTATTCCATCCAGGTCTCCAAGGCCGGCTTTACGACTTGGGAGGCAGACGGAATCGTAATGAACCAGGGCGACAACCGCAACATGGCGAACATCGTCCTGAAGGTCGGTGGAGTGAAGGAAGTGGTCGAGGTCGTTGGTGAAGGCGAGTCGGTCGCCCCCGTCGACACCGGCGCGCTCAGCACCTCCCTGAACCAGGT
>Ga0182017_10001681_pt1 | contig 17014 bp, 8 predicted proteins | sample 712E3DmetaG_FD_120492 | JGI IMG/M metagenome (GOLD analysis project Ga0182017, IMG submission 120492) | Permafrost microbial communities from Stordalen Mire, Sweden - 712E3D metaG | ecosystem: Environmental > Terrestrial > Soil > Wetlands > Permafrost | place: Sweden: Stordalen | collected... | reverse complement strand
CCGACGATCCGACCCGCTGACTGTGCCGTCGCTGCGCTCCGGTGCTCACATACCGCGTGTATGCTCCGCTCCGGTGCTCGCGCCGGCTTCGTCATCGGGCCGGCTTGTCGGCCGGCTCCCGAAGGCGGATCACTAGCCAAAGAAGAAGCCCGGTATTCCTTTCGAAGCGCCGGGCGTTGATGTGTGTGTCTTGGTGTTTTCACCGTCGAGTCACGTCGGGGACGCACCAGGGACTTCGCCGTGCTATGCCAGGACCGGAAAGCGAGACGGACGTCATGAAATACGTGGTCTTTCTCATCGACGGAATGGCCGACTATCCGCTGCCCGAACTGGGCGGCAAGACGCCGGTCGAGGCCGCGCGCACGCCCACCATTGACCAGCTGGCTCAAAAGGCCCAGTTCGGCACCTTTGTGACTCTTCCCGAGGCGTTCCCCACTTCGTCGGACGTGGCCAATATGTCTGTGCTGGGCTGGGACCTGGCCAGCGCGTACACCGGCCGCGGCGCCATCGAGAGCTATGGACTGGGGATTCCCCTCGACGGAGAGACCGTGGCCTTCCGCATGAACATCATCACGGTCAAAGACAAGATCCTGGAAGACTACTCAGCCGGCCACATCTCTGAACCTGAGGCAGCCGAGATCATCGCGTTTCTTTCCGAGAAGATGGGTACGGACAAGATTCGATTGAGAAGGGGAGTGTCCTATCGCCACATCCTCTACCTTGTGGGCAAGGAGTTTTCCGCTGACGTGGCCTACGACAAGCCGGATTCGTCGCACGGACTGGAATGGCAGAAGATTCTTCCCCGGGCGGCCAAGCCGGAAGCCGAGCCAACCGCCGAGCTTCTGCGCCAGCTCATTTTCAGGTCGCGCGAAATCCTGGAAGACCATCCCGTCAATGTGAAGCGACGGGCAGAGGGCAAGAATCCTGCAAATCTCATCTGGCCCTGGTCCGGCGGCCGCAAGCCGCAGATGCCGTCGTTTGAAAAGTTGCATGGAAAGAAGGGCGGCATCATTTCTGCGGTGGACGTGATCCTGGGCCTTGGCCTGCTGGGCGGCATGGAGTCGCTGCGGCCCGAGGGGGCCACGGGGTTTCTCGACACCAACTACGAGAACAAGGCGCGTGCGGCGGTGGACCTTCTGCGCCGCAACGACTTCGTTTACGTCCACGTTGAGGCGGTGGACGAATGCGGCCATCTGGGCGACCTGCCCAACAAGATCAAGGGCATCGAGGATTGCGACGCCCGGCTCATCAAGGTCTTTCTCGACGAGTATCGCAAGGTCCACTCCGACAAGCTGCGTGTCATGGTGCTGCCCGACCATCCGGTGCCGATCAAGCTGCGCAAGCACACCCGCGACCCCGTGCCGTTCATGGTGTGCGGCGAGGGCGTTTCCGGCGATCCGACCCTGCGAAGCTACAATGAGGCCACCTGCGCGTCCGGCCGGTACCTTGGTCTGCGGGGGCGGGCGCTAATGGACTTGCTCTTCAGTTCGACAATTCCTTGAAGTGCTTTTTCACCACAGAGAGCGCAGAGGACACAGAGATCGGAAGTGAAGAAAGGGTTCGGACCGGACAGAACCAAACCCTTACTTCTTTTCCGATCCGGCTCTGTACTACTAGGATGCGGAATCTTCGCGGGCCGCGAAGATCCTCGACGTTGTCGCGATAGTTGCAGGAGGTCGTGGCCGTGGCCGTGGCCGTGGCCGTGGTCGTGGCCGTAGTCGTGGTCGTGGTCATGGCCGTGGCCGGAGCGATCCCTTTGGTTGCGGCCGTCAGGCTGCGATGTGATCTCTGTGACCTCTGTGGTGAAACTCCGGATCCGGCTACACCAGATCCTCGGCGCGGCCTGGCGCCGGAAGAGGCCGCGGGGCGTGCGGCCGCGCCGTCCGATCAACGGTGCCGTCGGGCAGGTCGAGCGCGCGGCTGCCCTCGGCGGCGGACCGGTATCCGCGCTCGATGAGCTCGATGCACAGGGAGGCCTCCATGGCGTCCTTGCCCACGTACTCGCTGCGCGCGACGGCGCTGCGGAACTCGTCAAACAGCGAGCCGAACCAGCCAGTGTGACTGGCGTCCATCCAATCTGACGGCGCCACTCGGTGCTCGAAGCGCCATTTGCCCGGTGATCCAGGCGCGACCACGCCCGGGCCCGCTTCCAGCACGGCCAACTCGACGTCCTCGTCTTCAACCCGGATTGCGCCCTTCTTGCCATGCAGGGTGTACATGACCTTGCGCACACCCGCGGTCCACGAAAGGTGGGCCGACACCACCCCGGTCGGGAAGGTCAAGGTGCAGCCGAACACATCCTCGGTGTCGTGGCCGCCGGCGGTCGAAACATGGGCGGTTATGCTTGTGGGGTAGGCCGCCATCCAGTCAAAGGCCAAGTAGAAGGTGTGGCTGCCGTGGTCCATGGCGATGCCGCCACCGGATAGGGCGCGTTCGCGGCGCCAATCAGGCCGCCATTCCTTGACGCCCTTGGCGTGGGTGTTGCGGAAGGTTTGCATGGTCACCAGGTGCACCGGACCGATGACTCCCTCGTTCAGGATGCTACGCACCACCTTGACCACCGGCGCATGCTTATAGTTGTGGCAAGGGTAGATGACCCGGCGTGCCTCGCGCGCGTGGCGGAGCATGGCCTGGGTTTCCTCGGCGGTGATCGCCATGGGCTTTTCGCACAGCACATGCAGCCCGCGGTCGAGCGCAGCGTGGGCGATTTCGGCGTGATTGGCCGGCGGGGTGGCGATGTCCAGAAAATCCAACTTGCCAGCCTCAGCGGCGAGCAGCGAGGCGTGGTCCGGGAAAATCCGGGCGAAAGGAAACATCTCATGCGCGGCCTGCCGGCGAGCTTCACAGATGTCGGCAATGGCCGTGATCTCGACCGACCGGCCGTTGCCCATGTGCTTGGCATAGGTGGGCGCGTGGCCTTGGCCAGCGATGAATCCGTAGCCAACTATCGCACCGCGCAATGGTTGCTTCATGTTCCGGCGATTGCTACCACGAGATTGCGCGTGGGGAAACCACTTCTCGCCGGGGCTAGAGCACCGAACGGTTTGCCTCCCGTCGTGAAATCGCGCATTTGCGTCGCGTCCCATTGTTGCTCGTCGGTCAAATACGTCGAGTATTCTCCCTCCTCGCGCCTCGGGCCGCTCGCAACTGCGCAATTTCACTCGGTCCGTCATGCTCCAGGGCCGCACCTCTGGGCTTTGAACCCGGTGTTTTCCCTGGTAGCCATAGGTTGACGTGCCAAGTCCCCGCAGCCTTTCGCTGACGATCTACCGCGCCGCCCTAGTGAGCGGGGCTGTGGTCGGCATCGCCGATGGCATCCGGGCGGCACGGCTTGGCCATTTGGGCGGGGTGCGGTTCCTCGCCTGCGTGGCACTGGTGCTCGGGTTTGACCTGTTGATCGGCGCGGCCAGCGGCTTGGTCCTGGCCGTCCTGTTGGGCCTTGGCGCCTGGGGGCGGCAGAGGGCGAGCCGGTGGGTGACTTCGGGGATCGGCTGGCTGGCGGTCGGTGGTCTGGCAGCCGCAGTGCCGGTCGTGGCCTTGCATGAGACCGCAAATCGCAACAACCGCTTTCTGGCCGCGGGCATCGTGGCCCTGGCATCGTTGCTGGCAGCCGCCGCCGCCGCGGTTCTTGGCCCAGCCCTGACGCGCGCGCTGCCGTTTTCCCGTCCTCGCTCACCGCCAGTCGCGCTGCTGCCAACCGGCAAGCCCGCGACCGCTGCTGGCCTTCTGCTGCTGGTACCGCTCTCGGCCCTCATTTTCGAGGTGGCCGTGTTCCTCGTCGTGTGGCGCACGCGGGCGCCTCTGCCTCGGGACGTGAGGGTCGCACGCTCGATCCTCGCCGGGGCGCTCACCCTGCCCCTGCCTTGGGTCATGGGCCGCGCCAGCCTTGCCTGGCCGCGCCTGGCGTGGCCCATGGCTCTGGGCGCAGCCTTGCCGTTGTTCGGCGTTCCGGCCGGGCTGCTCATTCGCGCGCGTTGGGCGCAGGATTTTCAGTTCATGGCGTGGAACGAGGTGCGCGTGGTGGTGGGGCTGGTGCTTGCCACGTTGGTTCTGGCGTTGGTTCTACGACGAAGCCCCGCCGCTGGCCGCACGTGGCGGCGAGTCGCGCTCCTGGTGGGCCTGCCGCTGCTTGCGGCGGTGACCGTCCTGGCGGTCAGCGAATCCGAGCCCGCGCGCAAGGCGGCCTCGGCGCATGCGGGGTTCACCGGCGCGTTGGTGGCCCTTGGCCAGCGCAGTTTCGACTTTGACCACGACGGGTACTCGCCCTTCTTCGGCGGCGGCGACTGCGACGACCGCGACCCCGGACGCAACCCTGGCGCGCAGGACTGGCCCGACGACGGCATCGACCAGGACTGCGACGGCAAGGACGCCAGCGTCGAGTCGCTGCGCTCGCCGCCCTTTCATCCCGTGCCGGCCTCGGTCCCGGCTGACCTCAAGTTTCTCTTCGTGACCATCGACACCCTGCGCGCCGATCACCTCGGCTGCTATGGCTACCCCCGTCCGACAACCCCAGTGCTTGATCGATTGGCCAGCGAGAGCGTTCTCTTTGAGAACGGTTGGGCGCACGCGCCCTCGACCCGTTACTCGATGCCGGCGATCGCCACCTCTCGCTGGCCATCAGCCATCAAGTGGGATGAGTCGATTTGGTGGCCGCGCATCGATCCCAGCATGCGCACCATCGGCGAGGCGCTGCACGATCTCGGCTACACCACCGCGGCTTTCTATGCCTACCTCTACTTCAACCGCGCCGACCGCCGCGGCTTCGAGCGCGGCATCGACTATTACGACGACCAGTGTGCAGCCCTGCACGTCAACGTCAATGGTCCCATGGAGTCGGTGGGCTCTTCTGCGCGTGAGATGGCCGACAAAGGCATCGCATTCCTACGCGAGCACGGGCAAGAGAAGTTCTTCCTGTGGTTGCACTTCTATGACCCGCACCTCAACTACCAACGCCACCCCGAGGCGCCCGATTTCGGCAACCGCCAGGCCGACCTCTACGACGGCGAGATCTGGTTCACCGACCACCACTTCGGCCGCGTGCTCGACGAGCTCAAGGCCCAGGGGCTGTGGGACACGACCGCGATTGTCGTCACCGGCGATCACGGTGAGTCGCTGGGCGAACACGGCATCAGCGCCCACGGCTATCACCTGTACGCGCCCCACACCAAGGTCCCCTTCATCGTGCGAGTGCCCGGGCTGCTGCCCCGGCGCAGCGGGATTCCCGTGGGCCATGTCGACCTGGCGCCGACCATGGTCAACCTGGCCCGTGGCCCGCACCAGCCGGGGTTCCTCGGCCGTTCCATGGTGGACCTGCTGGCCGGGACGGTGGACGGCACGGCGCCACAGCCAGTGTTCCAGGAGGTCAGCTACGAGGGCGACGTTAAGCGGCGGGCGTGGGTCACGGCCAGCCACCATCTGATCTGGAACTGGACCCCAGACAACACCACCGAGTGCTACGACCTTGCCCACGACCCGACTGAAGCGCGCGATTTGTGGGGGACGCCAGCGGGCGAGCCCGAGTGCCCGCTGCTCAAGGCCGAACTGCGGGCGCGGGTGGCGCTGCTTTCGCTGCCGGCGGGCTACGCCGAGAGGATCGCGTTCGGCGTGTCGGCGCCAGGAGCCCGGGCGCCGGTGCCTAGCCATCCGCTCGACGGCCGCATCGGCGATGTTTTGCGCGTGACCGGCTACGACCTATCCGCGCCGGAGGTCTTGCGCGGCGGTGAGGTCGAGCTGACCGTGTACTTCGAAATGCTTACGCCGCTGCCGCACGGCTGGCGGCCGTTCTTTCATCTCGATGGCCCGGGCGGCAGCTATCGCAACCTGGACCATGTTCCGGTCGAAGGCGTCTATCCCATCGAACGCTGGCGGCCGGGTCAACACATTCGCGACCGAGAGCGCATTGGGTTTCCCGCATACACACCGCCGGGCGTGTACACGGTGTACGTGGGCTTGTTCAAGAAGACGGACCGCATACCAGTGACGCCGGCCGCGGCCAGCGACGGTAAGAATCGCCTGCGCGTGGCCACGATTCGGGTGGAATGAAAAGCAACTATTGAAATGAATCACCCCGCAGCAGACTCCCTTGCCCGCCAGTACCGCGAGTTTCTCGACTGGCCCGAACTGTGCGTGCGCCTCGCCGCGCAGGCGGAGTCATCTCGCGGACGGACGGCGTGCCAGGCCTTGCCCATGTGCGAATCAGCGGCCGAGGCACGCGAGCGAATGGCCGAGGTGAGCGAGCTGCAAAACTTGCTACGGCTGGGCGAATCGCTGCCCGGGTTGGGATTTCCCGAGATCGAGGCGCACTTGCAGGCGGTTGCGCAGGGGGCACCGCTTGGGCCCGAGGAATTGCGCCAGGTGGCGGACTTCTGTGAGACCGCGGCGAGCGCCCGGCGTTTCTATGGCCGCATCGCCGACCAGGACCCGCGCATCCAGGCGCCGCGCATGTCGAAACTTGCTGCGGGCCTGGGTTACCACGACGAGCTTGTGCGCATGGCGCGCGAAACCTTCGATGCGGCGGGCGAGTTGCGCGACGGGGCCTCACCCGATCTGGGCCGTTTGCGCCGCGAACGTGACTTGGTGGCGGCCCGGGTGCGAAGCGAGGCGGACCGCCTGCTGCAGTCCGAGGAATATGCGCCCTTTCTGCAGGACCAGTTCGTGACCTTGCGCGAGGATCGCTTTGTGCTGCCGTTGCGGGCCTCGTTCAAGTCCATGGGACTCGGCATCGTGCACGACACCTCACGCTCTGGCGAAACTGTGTTTGTCGAGCCGACTGCGCTGGTCGAGCTGAACAACCGGCTCAAGGTGGCCGAGATCGAGATCCGGCGCGAGAGCCGGCGCATCTTGGAAGAGCTAGCCGGGGTGGTATCGCAGGCGGCCGAGGGGCTGCGCCAGGACCGCGAGATCCTCACTCGGCTGGATTTTCTGGCCGCAGCGGCCCGCCTGGCCGTGGCCTACGACGGCACGCCAGTGGAGATCGTCGACCAGCCCATCGTCGATTTGCATTTGCTGCGCCACCCGCTCCTCGCCTTGCGCGCGCTCGAATCGCGGTCAAAGGTCACGCCCAATGACGTGGCACTGGGTCAGGTGGCAGAGCACAGCACTGCCAAGGTGCTGGTGGTCAGCGGGCCCAATGCCGGCGGCAAGACCGTGCTGCTCAAGTCGGTGGGTCTGGCTGCGCTGTTGGCGCGCGCGGGGTTGCCGGTGCCGGCCGCGCCGGGAAGCCGGGTGGGTTTCTTCCAGCAAGTGCTGGCCGATATCGGCGACCAGCAGTCGGTGATGGGGGATCTTTCGACCTTCTCGGCCCACCTGGCGAATCTGTCGGGCATCCTCGAGCTCGCGCGGGCTGCGACGGACGAGAATCTGCTGATTCTCTGCGACGAGCTGATGGTGGGGACACACCCGCAACAGGGTGCGGCGCTGGCGGGGGCCATGCTGGAGGTGTTGGCCGACGCGCCCGGCTTGGTGCTGGTGACCACCCACTTTGACAACCTGAAGGCACTGGCCGAGACCGACGGACGTTTTCGCAACGCGGGCATGGAATATGATCTGCAGAAGCTGCGGCCCACCTTCCGGCTCAGGGATGGCGTGCCGGGCCGCTCGTATGCCTTCGACATCGCGGCGCGCATCGGGCTGCCAGCCTCGGTGCTGGATCGGGCGCGCGCGCTGATGGACGCTGGCCACCTGGGCCTGGAAGAGACCCTGCGCAACTTGCAGGAGCGCGAGCAGGCCCTCGAACGATCGAATCAGGCGTTGGAGGCGGCTCGGCGCGAGCTGGAGCAGACCAAGCAGGAGCTGGCTGCCCAGACCGATGCGTCCCAGGCGGCTGCGGCCGCTCTCACTCGGCGCGAGCGTGAGTTGGCCGTGCGTTCGCGCGAGGCGGTCGACGCGGCGGTGCGGGAGGCGCGCGAGGCCATCGCCGAGATCGTGCGCGAGGCCAAGCGTACGCGTACTGCGCAGGCGGTAGAGGCGGCGCGGGCCGCGCTCGACCGCAAGGCCAAGGAGACGACCGCGGCGCTGCCCGAGGCGGAGCCGCTCGACGTGACCAAGTTGCGCCAAGCCCTGGCCAATCGGGCGCTGGGCGTGTCCTCGGCGGGCAAGAAGGCCAGCGCGCCCGCTACCGCACAGGCGGCCGAGCGAGCCGAGGCCGACCGTGCGGGTGGGCAGAGCCGGGGCAACACTTTGGACCTGCGCGGCCAGCGCGCCGACGAGGCTCTCGGTGAGTTGGAAGCGTTTCTCGACCGCACTGCCCTGGAGGGCGCTGATACCGTGTTCGTCATCCACGGCCACGGCACTGGCGCGCTTCGCAAGGTCGTGCGCGAATACCTGGCGACCTCGCCCTATGTCGAGCGCTTCCGGCCCGGTGGCACGGGTGAGGGCGGCGACGGGGTCAGCGTGGTGTCGTTGCGAGGGTAGCCGATGACGGGAAAGACCAAGGAAAGACTGCTCAGCGCCTTGCTGCTGCTCGCGCTGATTGTCGCGGCCGTGCCGGCGCTGGTGCAGCTTGGCTGGCATTTGCGGATTTTCGTGGGCCGCGCTGGCTTCCCGCTGGATCTCGAGTGGATGGAAGGCGGCATGCTGGTGCACGCGCAGCGGATCGCGGCGGGGCAGGGGATCTACGTCAAGCCGTCGCTGGATTTCGTCCCCTATCTCTACACGCCGCTCTATCCCGCCCTGCTGGCTTTGCTCTCGCTGGTGTTTCCCCTCGGCTACCTGCTCGGGCGCGTGGTTTCGCTGCTGGCTTTCTTTGCTGCGCTGGTGTTGCTTGGGGTTTGCGTGGCGGGCGAGGCACGCGGGCTTGTGCGGGGCCGGCGCCTGCTGGCCGGGCTGGTCGGCCTGGTGGGCGCAGCGGCGGTTGCGGCGGCCTTTGCCTTTACCGGCGGTTTTTTCGATCTGGTGCGTTCAGACAGTTTGTTGCTTGCGCTGGAGGCGCTGGCCTTGTGGCTGGTTTTGCGGGGCGACACTTGGAAAAGCGCGGCGGCAGCAGGGCTGGTGATCGCAGCCGCATTTTTCACGAAGCAAACCGCCAGCATCATGGGCGTGGGTTTGGGTGTGGGCCTGCTCATGGTCAATTGGCGGCGCGCTCTGGTCTATGGCGGGGTGGCCGCGCTGGCACTGGCGGCGGGAACCGGCCTGCTGGTGAAGACCTCGGGTGGTTGGTTTTGGACGTACATCTTCAAGCTGCATCAGACTCACGGCTATCGCTGGGGCGTGGTCGCTGCAAACGTGTTGCCCGACACGCTCAAGCACCTCTGGCCGATTCTTGCAGTGCTGATCGTCGCCACAGTGGCTTTGGCCTGCACCCACAAGTTGCGTCGGACCGACATCATCCTGTGGCTGGCGGCCCTGGCTGGCGAGGTGGCAGCCGCAGTCGGTTTCGCGACCCAATGGGCGTTCAGCAACGCCTACATCCCGGCAGTCTTCTTTCCCGTGTTGGCCGCATCCGTTCTGTCCGGGCGGTTGCTGCTGCACGCGCTCGACCGCCGGAGCTGGCTTTCTGCGGTGCCGACCTGTGCGGTCCTGCTGGGCCTGGCCTGGCAGAACCAGCATATTTCGCGTCCGGCGCTCGCGGCTGTGGTTCCTCGGCCGTCTGACTATGTCGCCGCAGGGCGGCTGCTCGACCATCTGCGCAGCGTGCCCGGCGATCTCTTCATTCCCTTTCACACCTACTATGGCGCGCTGGTGGGCAAGCGGACCTTTGTCCATCGAATGGGCGTTTGGGATGTCAGCCCGGGACTGGGCCGGCCTAGTGGCCTGGATCACGCGCTGCAGGAGCAGTTCTTTCCAGCCGTCGTGCTCGACTGGAAGACACGTCCCGGCGAGTTCCCCTTTGTTGACTCCCGCTACCACGTCTGGCGGCAGCTTCGCGAGGGCGTGGATTCGGTGCGCATGTTCGCGGGTGCCGAAACCTCTCCCAACGCGCTGCTGGTCCCCACCCTGGCGCCGCCACCTGTGCCGGCCGGCGGCCGCCGCCTGGCGGACTTCGAGACTGGCACCTGGCAGATCTTCGTTACCGAGGGACAGGCCTTCGGGAGCAGCCCCGCGCCCGCGCCTCCTGGGATGTATGGCCGCTTTGCCGCAGATTCCACCCGCCTGGGTCCGGCTGCGCAGGGGACGCTACGTTCCGCACCCTTCACAGTTGACCAGTCGCACTTGCGTTTCGTACTGTCGGGTCCCTCTGATCCGGCGTTGCGCGTGGCTTTGCTCGATGAGGACAAAGTAGTGCGCACGGTGTTTCCGTCGGGCGCGGCTGCAGTGGTCGACTGGGACACCAGCGACCTCGTGGGCCGGCAGGTGGTGTTGCTGGTGGAGGACCGGTCGGCGACCGGTGGGCTGGCTTTCGATGAAGTTGTGACCTGGTAATTGGCCAGCGCGTATTTCGCCGAGGGAAAGCCTGGACGTAGTAACCCCTGCAAGAGTCAACGAGAGATGCATCGACCGCTCCAGCAATCGATGACACCGGCGCCATCTCAATCATTCAATCAGAATCTTCTCTCCTGGCTATTGCTCCTGACAATCACGCTAGCGGCCTATAAGCCCGCGTGGAACGGGCAACTAATCTGGGACGATGACCACCATATTACTAGCCCGGATCTTCGCTCAGTGGATGGCTTGACACGTATCTGGACGGAGCTTGGAGCTACGCAGCAGTACTACCCATTAGTTCATAGCGCATTCTGGCTTCAATATCATCTTTGGGGCGATTCCACTCTTGGATATCACCTAGTAAACATTCTGCTGCATTGCGTTTCCGTATGGTTGTTGCTTGAAGTCCTACGCCGTCTGGCGATACCCGGCGCTTGGTTCGTGGCCGCAATCTTCGCGCTGCATCCGGTGCAAGTTGAATCCGTAGCATGGATTTCCGAACTGAAGAATACCCTATCGGGAGTCTTCTTCTTCGCCACGATCCTTGCATACCTGAAGTTCGATTCAGAAAGACGGAGAAACTCCTATGTCACCGCCATCGGCCTCTTCATTCTCGGTCTGATGTCGAAATCCGTTGTTGCAACGTTACCCGTCTCTCTGCTTGTGGTCTTCTGGTGGAAACGGGGAAGGCTAGCTTGGAAGCAAGACATTATCCCACTACTGCCGTTCTTCGTCCTGGGAATCGCCTCGGGCCTGTTCACTGCCTGGGTGGAACAGAAGTTCATTATTGCTGGTGAGGAAGGTGCGTTCGCTCTTACCCTTGTCGAACGGTGTCTTGTAGCGGGGCGGGTTGTGTGGTTCTATTTGGGCAAAATAGTCTGGCCTATTGACCTGGCCTTCATCTACCCTCGTTGGAACGTCAGCCGGGGTGTATGGTGGCAGTATTTATGGCCCTTCGCAACGTTGATACTTGCCGGTGTGCTTTGGTTGCTACGGAAACGCTGGCGCGCGCCGATGGCAGCATTCCTTTTCTTCACGGCCACGCTTTTCCCAGTGATGGGCTTCTTTAACGTGTACCCGTTCCGGTTCTCTTTTGTTGCGAATCATTTTCAATATCTCGCCTGCGTCGGCCCAATTGCTCTGTTCGTGGGAATAGCATCTTCATTTGGTTGGGTAAGGGGAATGGCGCGCACGGTGCTTTACGTGACAGTACTTGTGCCGCTTGCCATACTGACCTTTAAAGAAAGCAGAGTATACGCCGATGCAGAGATCCTATACCGAACCACTATTCGCGAGAACCCCGGTTGCTGGTTGGCCTATAATAACCTCGGCGGTCTGTTGGGGCAATCGAATCGAATTGACGAGGCCATTGGCTCTTACGTGAAGGCGCTGCAAATCAAACCCAATTATGCCTTAGCCGAGAACAACCTTAGCGGTGCATTGTTGCGAAGCGGGCGGATGGGCGAGGCCTTTGCGCATTGTCTGAAGGCAGTGGAAATCGACCCCAATTATGCCGAGGCGCACCACAACCTTGGTATGCTTTTGGAGAAGGCTGGTCGAATTGATGAGGCCATTGTGCATTATCGGAGGGATGTTGAACTGAGGCCGCATTATGCAGAGGCCGGTAACAAGCTTGGTAATGTCTTGGCGAAGGTTGGGCGGATTGACGAAGCGATCGGGTATTATCAGAGGGCCCTGAGGAGTAATCCCAATTATAGCGAGGCGGCTTTCAACCTGGGCAATGTGCTTCTACAAAGCAAACGAACTGGCGAGGCTATCGAATACTACCGCAGGGCTGTGACAATCAGGCCTGAGTATGAAAGGGCACACACCAATCTAGGTCATGCCCTGCGGCAAGCGGGACGAATTGATGAAGCCATGAGCGAGTATCGGAGGGCGTTGGAGATCAGCCCTAATAGGGTGAGCAATCTACAGAATCTGGCCTTCGCCCTTTATGAACAGGGGCAGGCAGCCAATGCGATTCTGGTTCTGCAAAGGGCCTTTGAGATGGCAAAGGCGGCCGGAAATGAATCGCAGGCAAGGGAGATTGTGAAGTATCTTGAGATGATGGGACGGGGAGACGCTTCAATTCCAGAGTCCCCGCGATAGCTGCTAGGTAGTTTGGTGCCTAGGGCGGCCGGACCGGCGTTGGCCACGTGTCGTGGCGCCTCCGAATGTCCGAGAAGGAGGATCGTGGTGGAGGTAGGTGGCGGGAGCTTCCGGCGTCGTTGGTCAGTTCTTGCTGGGATCGAGGACGCGGCCCATGAAAAGGATGGCGCCGGTGGGCTGGTCACGTAGAAAATAGAGGAAGGGACGGGTTGCATCGACCCATAGTCCTTCCGGCATTCCGGTGGTGACCAAGCCGACACCCGTGGCCGCCGCGGCCTCGGTACCTATTTCCGCAACGTCGATGAAGGCCTTATGGAGTACGTCGGAAATGGAGAGATCGTGCGTACCATCCATGCCCGAGAAGTCGGCAACCCCAGGGATGAAGGCCGATGTCATGCCCAGGGCCTTGAGGAGGTTCACCAAGTCTGCCCCTGTCTCGACCCTGAAACGGGGAAAGTAAAGGGAGACCAGCTGGCTGGTCATCCCGGCCACGAGAGTACCGGGTGTAGATGCATTCAGCGATGCTTCAACCTGGCTGAACTGACCGGCATCGGGTATTACCACCACTAGCGAGAGGCGATCGTCGGCGTAGGGCAGGGAGGCGGCAAGGAAGTTTGTCCCGCGCATGGCCGGGATACTGGAAAATGTCGCGTTCATGAATTTCACGGTCACATGGCTGCCGTCGAGGAGGGTGAACGAGCCGTCGTGGGTATTGTTTGGGTCGAATTGGGTTTTCCAGGCCGCATTGAAGTAGACCGCGTTGGTGAGCACCAGCTTGGTTGTGCTGCCGATGGAACCGGCGGGCAGCAGATCCTGGATCTTGTTCTCAGTCTGATCGGCCACCCAGGTGTTGATGGTCAGACGCGAGGGATCAGGCGCATTGATGAAGTCGAGCAGGTTCAGGCCCGCGCCATAGTTCGCGGCCAGAGTGTCCAAGAAGGCCATGTTGAAGGTGTAGGTCCGCTCGGCCCAGACGGCGTTGACGATGTGAAGCCGCATCGGGCCGCCATCAGCACCCGGCTTGCCCTGACCGCGCGAGGCCAGGGCCTGATCCAGGGCATTGAACGCCGGGTGGAGCTGCGCCGATGGCAAGCTGAAGTGAAGCGCCTGGGCCATCTCGATGGCTGTGTTTCCTGCCGCACCGGCGTAGGTCATGGCGAGCGCGATGGAGATGCTGGCCGGCGAGAACACCAGATTGGTGTTCGTTGGGCTGAGACGCTTGTAGGCGGCAAAGGCAAAGGCAGCGTTGTCGGACGCCAGTGTGGTGCTATCGGCTGCTGGCACCTGCGGATCAACCACACGCGGGATCGAAGACGAGGCAGTGGTGATACCCGGGGCGGATGCGTCGCCAGGCATGACGATGGCGTCAGAGGAGGCTGCGTCAGTTGCGCGAACGTCGGCCACCGAAGCTTCGGAGGAGGCTGCCTCAGTTGCGCGAACGTCGGCCACCGAGGCTTCGGGCTTGGCGGCGTCGGGCTCGACCATGCGATCAGCAGGACCGTCCGCAGGCACGACAGTATCCGGTGCCACATCCCCAGCTACGGGAGCGTCGCCAGGGGCGATATCAGGTGGGGGCGCGGTGTCGCTGGAAATGGTATCGGGCGCGATGCTGTGATCGCTGGGACTGTCGGGTACGCTGGTAGCATCCTGCGTCAAGTGGGCATCGCCAACAGTGCCAGCATCAGGCACTGGTCCCGGGTTGTTTGAGCTACAGCCAGCAAGCGCGGCAGAAACAAGAGCGGAGAGAACGCAACGACCAAACGCAAGTTGAATTGAACAAGTCATGGCTGCCTCCAAGCGGGATACGCAGCGTATCAGCAATTTCCAGGCCAAGGCAACTTGGCGGCGGGCTGAGGGAGCGAGCCAGACCATGGCAGCAGGCCCTCAGAATTCTGAGGGTCATATGGCGGCTCTGTCGCGTCGGCGACGCCTACACCTCGGTAGGGCTTATCGGGTGCAGGGATTCCCTGAAGATCGGAGCATGGTACGCTCATCAGCGTCTGATGAAGAACCTCCCGCCACTTGCCCTGCTTCTTCTCTCCGGCCTTGCCTGTGGAAGGACGCCTCTGAATGAATCCAGCGCCGCCGGCGGTAGGTTGTCGATGGGCGGTGCCGCGGGCGAAGGCGGCGCCATATCCACCGGCGGTGCCTTCTCCACGGGCGGCACGCACGCTTCCAGTGTGGCCTGTGAAGGGCGCGTTCCCATCCACCATCGCCCAGCGGGCTCCGCCTGCCCGCAGGAGCGCGCCCCTGGATCGGTTTTGGTGAACACGTGCCCGCCAGGTTTGGTGGGCACGTGCAGCCAGGATGCCGACTGCACCGCGGGCACGAACGGGCGTTGTCTACCTAACTCTCGTCTGAATTGCGCCGGGCAATGCTCCTACGACGCCTGTTTCAGTGACTTGGACTGCCCTGCCAGCCAGCCCTGCGAGTGCCGGGAATCGGCGTCAGATAGCGCGGCGAACTCGTGCCTTGTCGGAAGCAATTGCCGTATCGACGCGGACTGCGGTTCCTGCGGCTTCTGCTCGCCCACGCCAGTCAGCCCTCTCTGCGTATGTGACAGCCCGGCCTTCTGCAACCCCCCTGATCCCCACGGCTCTTGCGGGGATAGCTGCGGTCACGGCTACTTCTGCCACACACCCAAGGACACTTGCTGGGAGGACAGCGATTGCACTGGCCACGACAGGTGCAATTTCGATTTGCCGAGCCAGGCGTGGGTTTGCACTTTTTGCGGGAGTGTTCCTTGAGGGATAGTCCCAACCGCAGTGTCGTGTACATTCGCAAAGGTCGAACACATCCTCTGATACAGCAAGATCTCGAGTGCTCATGATCTCTTTCAGCGAAGAACGTCTGGCTCGCGTTGCCGACATGGAGCGCTGGCACTTCTGGTTCGCCGGCCGGCAGGCCATCTTGAACCAGTTGTGGCACAGGCACGTGCAAGGTCAATGCAAGGTCCTGGATGTGGGCTGCGGCACCGGCCACACCCTGCGCGAACTGTCGCGCCTCGGCCATCGCGTTGTCGGGATTGACGCGCGGCCCGAAGGTCTACGTGCGCTGCGCCGCGAATGGCCGAACGCCGATGTGGTTCAGGCGGTCGCGCCGCACCTGCCTCTGGTGGACGAGACATTCGATGTCATCCTCATGCTGGATGTCCTTGAACACACCGACGATCTCGCTTTGCTGGCACAGTCGCACCGCCTATTGCGGCCGGGGGGATGGGTCTTGCTGAGCGTCCCGGCCTTGCCGTGGCTGTGGAGCTATCGCGACGAGGCCGCCGGCCACCTGCGCCGCTACACCCGCGCGCAACTACGCAAGCTGCTGGCCGACGCGCGCTTCGTGGCGCTGGATGTGCGCTTCTACCAATGTTGGCTCCTGCCGGTGGCCGTGATCACGCGCCTCCTGGGCAGGCGCTGGCCTGGCCTGCGCGACGCGGAAGAGCGCCCCAATCGCCTCTTGAACCAGCTCCTCTCTGCTGCCAACCGTCTCGAGGCGCGATTAAGCGATAGAATCGCCTGGCCCATGGGATTATCACTCGTCGCCGCCTGCCAGAAAGCATGAGCCGTCACTTTTCACTCACTCTGTTCTCCACTCAGCCTGAATTCATCCAGCGGGCGGTGGCTGCCGGCGTTGCTGAGATCATCGTCGATTGGGAACACTTGGGCAAGCAGGCGCGGCAGAACGGCGCCGACACTCAGATCAACCACGACACGCTCGCAGACCTGCAACGGGTGCGGGGATGCACCAGCGCTCGCGTGCTCTGCCGGCTCAACCAATACGGGCAAACGACGCAAGCGGAGGTCGAACAAGCCATCTCAGCCGGGGCCGACGAAATCCTCTTGCCCATGGTGCGCTCGTCCGGCGAGGCCGAGGCGGTGCTCAGGCAAGTGCAGGGGCGCTGCCACGTGGGGATTCTGGTAGAGACACTGGATGCGACACGTGAGCTTCACGCGCTCGCCAAATTGCCGCTGTCGCGCGTTTACGTCGGGCTGAATGACCTGGCCATTGAGCGCAAGTCGCCGAGTATCTTCACTGCCGTGGCGGATGGCACGTTGGAGCGTATCCGGCGCGCGTTTGACGTCCCTTTCGGCTTCGGCGGGCTGACCCTACCCGAATGCGGTAACCCGATCCCCGAGACGGCGTCCCTGCGCCCGTTCATCGACCGCGAGCCTGCCGATGAGAGCCACGGGCAGCGGATACTTTGGCAGCTTCTCGCGCAATGCGGGCGCCAGCGAATCCGCCGTCACGCTCGCCATGCTCAAGGTGTAGAAGCCGAGCACCGCGGGAAGATTGGGGGCGTCGACGGCGCGCCTGCGCAGCACGTACACTCGGCAGATGCCTGCCCGGTCGTTGGTCAGTGCGTGCCGAGCGAAGAAGTCGTCGAGCGGATGTTTGCCGCAGCGAAAGCCAGCCGCGATATCGGCTGGGTCAAGACGTGTCACCTGGTACGGCGTGGTCTCAGGCGTGTTCATTTGGCGTGGCGTCGAGCTGCGGAACGCAACCGGGCACCTGGCTTGCGCGGAGCCGCCACGAGCCCTTGCATCTT
>Ga0182017_10001679_pt1 | contig 17025 bp, 14 predicted proteins | sample 712E3DmetaG_FD_120492 | JGI IMG/M metagenome (GOLD analysis project Ga0182017, IMG submission 120492) | Permafrost microbial communities from Stordalen Mire, Sweden - 712E3D metaG | ecosystem: Environmental > Terrestrial > Soil > Wetlands > Permafrost | place: Sweden: Stordalen | collected... | reverse complement strand
TAGTGACGATCGCCTGAATCCTCCTCGACCAACGCCAGCATGCGCCCTCGCGCGTCGGCAGCGTCAAGGCTTCTCTGCGGCGGCTCCGCCGGCCTTGACCCTGCCTTGGCGAGGGCGCGCGGCCGCGATCAGGTCGAGAGGAGCACTGTTACTCCAAAATCGTGCTCCTCTTCGAGGAGCGCTACTTGACAACAAGCGCTCCTTCAGGAATGACCAGGAGAACCCAGTTGGGTCAAGGTCCCACCGCCAGCTGCCGGTCCGCGCGACGTGCTCGGCCACGTTGCGCATGACCTCGCTCCGTCGAAGAAGGTCTTCCGCTCTCTTGCGCTCGGTGATGTCGGTGAACATCGCAAAGGAACCGGCGAAATCGCCCGGGCCGTCCGTCAGAACAGTCGCAGAGACATTCGTCAAGAGGATGCTGCCATCACTACGGCGAAAACGATGCTCATATGTCCCGTCGAGCCCAGCCTGGCGCTCGGTCATGGGTTCCTGATGGGCCGGCAGGTCCTCCTCGAACATGAAGGACTCGACCTTCTTGCCGACAATGTCCGCCGGTTCGTAACCCAACATGTCGGCCATTCGCCGGTTGACAAGGGTCATCCGGTGGTCACTACCCATTACACAGATGCCTTCGGCGGCCGTTTCGAAAATTCGACGATAATGCGCTTCGCTCTTCCTCAGCGCATCTTCGACACGTTTGCGTTCGGTGATGTCCTCGACAAAGCTCTTGTAGTAGGTCGCCTCTCCGTCAAGCCCAGGGACGCTTCTGCTCTTGAGCGACACCCATATTCTCTCTCCATCTTTCCGAACGAACCGGCACTCGTAGCCGAGCACGGTCCCCTGTGAGCGGATCAGCTCCGCGAAGCGCGACCGTTCATCAGGGTCCGCCCAGACTTGATGGGCGGAATCGACAATTTCGGCTGCTGCTTCCTCCGCTGACCCATAGCCGAGCATCTTGGCCACGGCTTCGTTGGCTCGCAGACAATTACCCTCCATTGAAGTTTCAGCGATGCCCTCGACGGCGCTGTCGAACAGGTCTCGATAGCGCCCTTCGCTCTCCCATAGGGCTGTCTCGATGGCTTGGCGATCGGTCGCATCGAAGGCCCGCACCTCGACGCCGATGACCTCCCCGGACGCGTCTGTCAGCGGTACGTGCACTACGTCGATGTACCGTTCACCTCCCGGCTCACCGGAGTAGGCGCTGGCTACGACGCGATCGCCGGCGAGCGCCCGCATGAGGTTGGACTGCGCGGTCTCGCGGTCAACGGCCACTGTCTGGTAGTCGGCAAGACGGCCGCCGAGGGCGATCTCGACGCCGTACAGTGCCTTCATGTCCGCGGCGTGAGCACGATTGAAAGCCGTGTAACGCAACTCGCGGTCGAGCGTGAAAACCGGCAGGCAACTCGCCGCGATATCCCCCGTCAGCGTCTCGGAATCGCTCGTCATCGGAGCCGCCTTCTCTCCCAGACCATAGGCTGTAGGTTGTGTAGTCAGTCTACGTCTTTTAGATCCCAACGTTCGCGTAGGGGCGTCGCCGCCGGAAATCGAACTTGTGACATGGTGCCGTCAAAAGCCCCCGGCCGCTAGCGAACACGCGGCCTCCGCGCTGGGTCGGCCCAACGGGCTTACCTCGCCCGGGCGATGGACGTGGCGGCCGAGCTGGATATCGTATTCGCGGAGCTAGCGCCTGCACTTGACCGGGAGTGACATCAGATCGTCGTCCTTCCACCGTCGGAATGGAGCACCCAGCTGCTGGGCTAAGAGTCGCAATGCTCAAGCTCGCGCGGCCACACGGCTCGACGCCGGATTCAACGCGACGCCGGACTTCGTGACGCGTCGAATCTGCTACCAGCTAGGCGGCGACCGAGGTCGGGTCATCGGTGGTTCCAGGATGCCGCGGGCCCATCCCCTTTCGTGTAGCAGCAGTCACCTGCTTCCGATACCGGAGCCCACGAGCGCGACGACTGCCTCCGGCAACAGTGGGCGAGCGAAGAGGAACCCTTGGCCTTGGTCGCAGTCCAACCCGGCGAGGGTGTCGAGCTGATGGCTCGTTTCGATGCACTTTCCGACTACGGAGATTCCGAGCGCATGGGACATCGCGGTCACCGCAGCGACGATTTCGCGGTCGCGGGGGCTCCGGCCGATCTGCGCCACGAAGCTCCGGTCGATCTTCAAGATGTCGACCTTCAGGCGCTGCAGGTGCGCAAGGGTGGAGTAACCGGTTCCGAAGTCGTCGAGGGCGAGGCGTACGCCGAGCCTCGACAGGGCTGACAGTGTCGCTTGGACGTCGCCCCACTCGTCGACGAGCGCGCTCTCGGTCATCTCCAGGCAGAGCCGCGCCGCTTGGATGCCATTGCGGCCGATCACCTCGGCGACATGCCCGGCGAACTCGGGGTCCGACAGTTCGGCGCCCGACACGTTGACGGCCATGGTGAAGTCGCTGGGCCAGTACTCGCGGGACGTCCACTCGGCGAGCTGGCGGCAGGCCTCGTTCAAGACGAACGAGTCGATCCTGCCGATCAGCCCATGTTGCTCGGCGAAGGGGATGAAATCATCCGGCGCCACGACCCCGCGCTCTGGATGGCGCCAGCGTACCAGCGCCTCGACGCCGATCAACGATCGGTCCTCCAGGGAGAAGAGCGGCTGGTACAGAACGAACAGCTCCGCGCCCTCGATCGCACGGCTCAGCTCGGACTGGAGGCGGCTCGCCAAAGTACCGATGCGCTGGGAGGAGTCGAAGGCCCTATAGCGGTTCCGGCCTGCCTCCTTGGCCTCGTACATCACTCCGTCGGCGTCGCGGATCAGCTGCTCTGGCTCGGCGAGGGGATCGGGCGTGACGACGATCCCGACGCTGCAGGTGACCGAGAGGTCCCGCCCATCTTCCACGTAGGGGGCACGGACCCCGTGAACGATGCGGTCGCCGATGAGACCGACGTCATCGTCGTCGCGCAGATTCCCGCACAGCACGACGAACTCGTCGCCGCCGAGGCGGGCGACTGTGTCGGCATGCCGGGACAGGAGCGACAGCCTGCGCCCGACCTCGGCGAGCACCTGGTCGCCGGCTTCGTGCCCGAACGAGTCGTTGATCTTCTTGAAGTGGTCCAAGTCGACGAACAGGACCGCAAGGCGACCAGGCTGCCGTTCAAGGCCAGCAAGAGCCTGGGAAAGCCGGTCCATCAGGGCGGCCCGGTTCGCGAGCCCGGTCACCGGGTCGTGCAGGACCTGGTAAGCGAGAGCCTTCTCCGCCTTGATCTGTGCCGTCACGTCGCGGGAAATGCCGAACGTGCCGATGATCTGGCCGCGCTCGTCGCGAAGCGGCATCTTTGTCGTCGAAACCCAGGGACTGGTTCCGTTGTGGAATGTCTCCCGCTCCAACTTCCCCACAATCGCCTCGCCGGTGCGGATGATCTGCTGCTCGTCCTCAAAAGCAGCAGCAGCGTGTTCCTTGCTGAAGAAGTCGAAGTCAGTCTTCCCGACGATCTCCTCCAGGGTGCGGTCGGGAGCGATCGCTGCCATCCAGCCTGCGCTGACCAGGAGGAACCGGCTGCGCAGGTCCTTGAAGTACACGCGCTCCTCGGTGCTGTACAGCAGGTTGCGCATGCAGGTGCGTTCGATCCTGCGCAATTGCTCGCTCTCCTGCGACCACCGTCGGCCCAGCCCCCTCTTGACCATTGCAACTCCCGCTCAGGGATCGATGAGTACTATCGTCCGACTCGCCAACGATGCCTAGCCCGAGGTTACCGGCTTGCCGGCGATGGGACGGAGTTGTCACTCGACTGTGTCTTTTAGGGTTCTCCGCGCGACCTGGCTCGCCGGCTGGGAGAGGGCTGCGAACGTCAGGATGCCCGAGCCGCAACGGCCCGTGATGCTTCGCGGGAAAGACGGCTCGGAACTGAGTTTGCTGATGTCGGCCGGCAGAGGAGGAATCCCTGCCCGTAACGGATGCCCAGTCCACGGAGCACCTCGAGCTCTGTTCCGGTCTCGATTCCCTCGGCGACGATTTCCGCTCCGGTCCGCGAGGCGAAGGTCACGAGCGCGGCAGCAAGGGTGCTACGGACAGGGTCGTGGTCGATGCGGGACGTCAGCTCACGGTCCAGCTTGATGATGTCCGGGGTGAGCTTCAAGATGTGGGCAAGGCTTGCGAAGCCTGCACCGGTGTCGTCGATGGCCAGGCGCACACCCATCAAGCGAAGCTGCCTGAGGGTATACGAGAGCCGCGAGTAGTCGTCGACCTTGACCTGCTCGGTCAGCTCCACCACGACGCGCCTCGAATCGAGGAGGCAATGAGCTTGCGGACTTCGTCGGACATCCTGGTCATCGAGAATCCTGGCGAGGAAGGGTCCTTGGGCTTCCAGTACGCCTACGACTTCCTGACCGGGCACAAGTCTTTGATCAACAAGTCGGTGTTCCTGCCGAAAGTGGTGTCCACGACCGCCAATGCCAGCGACCCCAAGATCGCCAAGTACTTCTGCAAGACCTCCGCTTGAGAGTTCAAAGGACCGGCACCTGCGCTAGGTCAGCCGCATTGCACGCCCGCAGCGCACGTGGCGGGGTTCATGACAACGCTGCCTCATCCCACAGCCACCGCCAGATAGATACGCGAAGATGCCGGTAGTGCCAAACGGCCCTAGCGTGGCGGTGCCGAGCAGTGCAGCCTTGGTTCAGAGGGGAGCTTGATGAACAGAAAGGGGGGTACCGTGTCTCAGAACCCGTCACAAGCGACAGCGCCTCTTGTTGAAGGAGGCCCGCACATGCCTGAGGACATTGCGGCTTTGGTGGCCAACCACCCGCTACTCGCCGGGCTGCCAGGCGATATGGCCTCGCTTGTGACTGGCTGTGCCCGCAATGTGGCAGTGAAGACCGGAGAGTTCTTGCTGGTCGAAGGAGAAGCTGCAGACACGCTGTACCTGCTGCGCAGAGGCCGGGTATCTCTGGAGGCACGCGCTCCAGGCCGGCCGCCGCTCGTGATCGAGACTCTGGAGCCAGGGGCGGGGCTCGGATGGTCGTGGCTGTTTCCCCCCTATCGCTGGCAGTTCGACGCACGTGCCACCGAACCAGTCGGGGCAATCGCAGTGGACGCCGTCTGTCTTCGCTCAAAGGCCGAGGCCGACCCGGTCTTCGGCTACGAGCTGATCAAGAGGTTCGCCTCGGTAATGCTGGGTCGCCTGGATGCTGCGCAGTTACGCCTCTTGGACCTTTATGGGAGGAAGGGGTAAAAAGAGCGAGCGGTGACGGCCTGGCGGGGTGCCTACGGCTCAATTCTGTCGTTTTCCAGGTTGCCAGGAGAACTCGCTACCGCCTTCTTCGCTGATGGCCAACAGCCGGCCTGACACGTGGCAGAGCGAGACCTCGGTCTGTTGGTCACCGTGGGCGCCGTGGCCGGCGAGGACCCGGGCTCGAGGCGCCTGAAGGGTCGTTGTATCCTGTTGGCAACGGGGTCTGCGGTGTCACAGCCAGGTCATTGAGGCTGTTGAGGCGTGAGCCCAGAATCGGAGGGCTCATATGCGTACGTCCCGAATAGCCATCCTTATCGCGGTAGGGGCGATCTCCCTGCCACTGCTCGCGAGCCCTGCCTCGGCGATAGGCGCAAAGTCGCGAACCACGGTGCCGATCGGCAAGCAACTGGCCGAGCTGAAGGGATCCGACACCGTCGCCGCTGATGGCTTTGGCGTCTCAGTGGCCATCTCGGGCACGACCGTCATGGTGGGTGCACCGGGCTACGGCAAGAGTGCCGGCCGGGCGTACCTGTTCGCGAGGTCTGGGGCCATTTGGAACCAGACCGTCGAGCTGAAGGGCTCCGACACCGTCGCCGGTGATTACTTCGGCTACTCGGTTGTCGTCTCGGGCACGACCGCCGTCGTGGGCTCGCCGGGCTACGCCAAGGATGCCGGCCGGGCATACGTGTTCACCAACACGGCTGGCGGCTGGAAGCAGGTCGCTGAGCTGAAGGGCTCCGACACCGTTGCCGGTGATTATTTCGGCTACTCGGTTGTCGTCTCGGGCACGACCGCCGTCGTGGGCTCGCCGGGCTATGCCAAGACCGCGGGCCGGGCATACGTGTTCACCGACACCACTAGCGGCTGGAAGCAGACCGGCGTGCTGAAGGGCTCCGATACGGGCGCCAACGAGGGCTTCGGCTATTCGCTGGCCATCTCGGGCGCGACCGCTCTCGTGGGTGCGCCGGTCTACACCAAGAACGCGGGCCGGGCATACGTGTTCACCGACACGGCAAGCGGCTGGAAGCAGGCCGCCGAACTGAAGGGCTCCGACACCGTCGCCAGTGACGGCTTCGGCATCTCGGTGGCCATCTCGGGCACGACCGCTCTCGTGGGTGCCGACGGTCACGCCAAGCAATCCGGCCGGGCGTACGTGTTCACCAACACGGCCAGCGGATGGAAGCAGGCGGCCGAACTGAAGGGCTCCGACACCGTCGCCGCTGATGGCTTCGGAATCTCGGTGGTCATCTCGGGCGCGACTGCCATCGCGGGTGCACCGGATCACGCCAAGCAATCCGGCCGGGCCTACGTGTTCACCAACACGGCCAGCGGATGGAAGCAGGCGGCCGAACTGAAGGGCTCCGACACGGTCGCCGAAGATGGCTTCGGCGTCTCGGTGGTCATCTCGGGCACGACCGTCGTCGTGGGTGCACCCGATCGCGCCAAGGATGCCGGCCAGGCGTACCTGTTCAAGGCCTGAAGCGCTCAACGGACTGAGCCGTGAGCGAGCGCTCTCGGCACTCGGTCGACTCGTTCGCAGGTCGATGTGTCAAGGAGCCGAGGCCCTTGAGCCGCCCTTCCATTCACTTGCGACACCTCCGGGGGGGCCTCGGAGATCACGGCGGCCATGTTGCCGGCGCCCATCCGCGATTCCTAGTGCAGCTGCAACCCTGATCGGTGTGGTGCTCCTGCTGGGCGTCGTCGTGTTCGGCTTTGTCCTTGGGCCGAAGTGGTGGCACCGGGGGTCGTTCATCGTTCTGACCATCGTCCTGTTCATTCCGCTGGCGATGGCTTTCTTCATCCCGTTGCCCATCGTGGTCGTGCTGAACGTCGCGATCAGCCACAGCGTCTGGCTGAAGAAGCACGGCGCTCCCACCATGAAGGGCATCACCGCGTTGAGGTGATGATCGACCAGCGCAGGATCTCGGCGTGCCGGCGCGCAGCCAGCACATCGACAAGGCAGCAGCTCATCACTTGACGACCGTGAGAGTCTCCTTCGCCGAAGCTGATCTGTCGAAGTCCTTGCTGCCGCCATAGGTAGCGACGAGGCGGTAGGCGCCCGCCTTGAGCCGCTTGGCGGACAGCCTGCAGGAGCCCTTGCCCGACGACAGCGTGATGACGCACAGCGTGGTGCCGGGCTCGGTGATCGTCACCCTCCCGGTCGGCGTCGTGCCGGAGTACTGCGGGGAGACCGTGACCGACACGACTTCGGCCTGCTCGTGCCCGTAGGTGACCTTTGTCGCAAACGGCTTGAGGGCGGTCCTGGTTGTTGCCCTGGCGACTGTGAGGGTCTCCTTTACAGAAGCCGAGCCGTCGAAGTGGGTGCTGCCTGCGTAGGTGGCGACGAGGTGGTGGCTGCCCGTGTTGAGCCTCTTGGAGGAAAGCTTGCACGACCCCTTGCCCGACGACAGCGTGATGACGCACAGCGCGGTGCCGGACTCGCTGATCGTCACCCTCCCAGTCGGCGTCGTGCCGGAGTGCTGCGGCGAGACCGTGACCGACAAGTGCTCGATCTGCTCATGTCCGTAGGTGAGCTTTGTCGCAGACACCTTGAGGGAGGTCTGCGAAGCGCCGACGGTGTAAATGATGCTCGCCGTCCCGGTCTGACCGTCCTTGCTGGTGGCGGTGACGGTGTAGGTGAAGCTCCCCGTCGCCGAGGTGTCGAGGTGTCCCGGGGACGCGACCCCGTTGCTGTCGAGGCACGTGGCGATACCTGGGCCGGACGGCCCTTCGATGCAGCTGAAGCTCGTCGCCACGGTCTGGCCGACGGCGTAGTTCTGGCCGTTAGCCGGCGAACTGATCGCCGCCACCGGCGTGGCCAGGAACGTGAACTGATCGTGCGCCGTGACCGGACTCGTGGTGAAGTCCTCGACCGACATCACGATGTCGACCGTTCCCGCGGCGTGCGACGGCAGGAGGACCGTGCAGTGGGTGGTACTTGAGCAGACGGCGGTCACCTGCGTCGTTCCGATTGCGGCCATGTCCGCCCCGGAGATGGGGAGGAATCCTGAACCCGTGACTGTCACGGTCTTGGGCGCGCTCGCTGCGCCTTCGGACGGAGAGACGCTTGTCACGTTGGTCGTGTCGAGCTTTGTGCGGTACTGCCGGCACATCAAGGCGGCGAGGCCGGGATAGAAGTTGCTGGCTGCCCCCGACGCCGTGAGACCGCTGACCGCCGGTGTCCCCAACCCGCTTGCCATGTCGTAACCCGGAGTCGACGGGTAGAGACCTCCCGAATAGCCCGATTTTGTGTAGTCGTTGTTTCCATCCGCAACGTCGCGGAGCGCTTCGGTGACGCCCTGGCCCGAGTAGATGTAAGACGCGTCGCTTTCAGCCACGGCGTAGAGGCCTTCTGGGAGCACACCGGCGTCCCCTCCCACGTTCGATCCGTAGTCTGCGCAGAACGGTGAGGAATCGATCAAGGCGGCAACAGCGGCCCACAGCGGCGCGGCCGCACTTGTACCCCCGGCCCGTCCCCAGCCGCTGACGCCGGTTCCGGGCCCGGTGTAGTAGATCGTGTAACCCGTGTTGGGATCAGCGTCGGCCGAGACATCGGGGACCTCGCGCGCATAGCCCGTCGCGCAGTCGGTAGAGTCGGGTACCGAGTAGGAGCTGATCAAAGCGGGTATACCCGGCTGATCCTGGTAAGAAGGCATGCACGAGACGGCCGACACGCCACCACCACCTGCACCGCCTGAGCCGCTCGAGTCGTTCCAGACCGTCTCGGAGTCGGCACCGATCGACGTGCCGCCGACCCCGATTACATAGGGCTGGCTGGCGGGGTCTCTGACGGAGAGTGAGGACGCATTCGTCGTGCCAGGATCGCCATAACAGTCGGTCGAGCCGTTGTCGCCGGCAGCAGCAAACACCGTCTGGCCCTGCGTGGCAGCCTGTTCGAAGACGGCGCTCTCCGCCTGGACCGGTGCGATCCCTTCGTCCAGCTCGCAGAGCCCCCACGAGATGGAGACAACCTGATCGACGTCGGCGTTCACGATCGCCGAATAGACGTCCAAGTTGTCCTGGCTCCCGCCATTGGGTTCCTGATAGGCGTCGATCGTCGCCTCCGGAGCAAGGCCGATGACGTCCTCGATGTCGAGGGCCGCCTCGCTGCTGTTGCCAGCGCCGGCAACGACGCCGCCGTCGACCGGGATGTAATTCACAGTGGCGTTCGTCCCATAGCAAGCCTGGTAGGCGGCAATGTCGGCCGGCGAGTCCGGCTCGAGCTCCACCAGGGCGACTTTGACGCCCTGCCCGAAGTCGCCGAGGCCATAGAGCGGCTTCATGTCGTAGTACGAGGCGAGCTGGTCCGCCGTGTAGCTCCCGTCGCTGTTAGCAGCGTTGATGGCCGCCGTGCATGGCTGCGGACCCGCCGTCGGCGAGTTCGCGGCGAGTTTCTGTGACGGGTGAACCTCGCCCATGCCCCTTGAGAGGACGCCCGAGCTCTGAGCCACATCGATATCGCTGAGGCCGATGACTCCCTCGATGTCCGAGGACACGGCGGCAGAAACGCTCGGCGGCGACAACGTCGTGAACGCGGCACGTCCACTGGGCAGTCGGTAGTCCAAGAGACTGACGTGAAACGCACGGTCGATCACCGAAGCCGGGGCCGTCACCGGGATCGAGAGCCGATCCGAGGCCACCTGCCCCGGCCGCAACCCGTCGGAGCGGAGCACGGCGTCGACTGCGGCCACCTCAGACAAAGGCGGCCCGAAGAGCCGACCAAACTGTCCCGGTCGGAGGAAGTGGTGGAAGTTCGGCGAGTGCCGATCGGACAGAGAGGAGATGAACGAGCTCACCGCGGACGGGTCCGGCAGCTTCAGCGCGACGTCGATGTGAAGATCCGCCGAGGGCGACAAGCGTCCGAGCGCGGCTGAGTGCGCTGGAGGCAGCGGGCTAGTGCTCGCTCGCAACACGGTGAGTGCTGATGTGATGGTCGCTTGTGCCTTTGAGGGGGCTGAGAAGGCCGCGATCGATAAGGACGCCACGAGCACGCCCGCGAGCAGCGCCACCCGACGGCGTATCGTCATGATCCCTTGCTTTCTACCTGTGACACCTGCGACGACCATAGACGACCAGTGTCACCTACAGCCGCAACACGGTGTCCGGCTGGCTCCGAATCGTGCGCAAGCAGGGCTACCTACATCCGACGAGGCCGGACGGGCCGGGTAACTCCGAGTCGCGGAACACCCACAGCGGCGCCGTTCTGGCTGATCGATGCCGAAGCCGGGGTCTGGCCAAGATTTCCCGCCTAGGGGGACCCCCGCCTGGGTTGTCCGCGTCCGGCGTCGCAGTGCTCATGGCTCCGTCTCGCCTGACGCGCTCGAAGCTCACGTCGTTTACTGTTGGCTGGCGATGCATTGGAGGAGCCGTTGATGATTGCCGCCCTGAAGCAACAGGTGCGAGGGGCCAACCTCGAGCTTGTCGAGCGCGGCCTCGTGTTCGACACTTTCGGGAACGCCAGTGGGATCGACCGAGACCTGGGCCTCGTCGTGATAAAGCCGAGCGGCGTGCCCTACGGCGAGCTGTCCCCGGACGACATGGCGGTCGTCTCGCTCGAGTCGGGCGAACACCTGGAGGGCCTGAAGCCATCGTCCGACACTCCGACGCATCTCGAGATCTACCGGTCGTTCGCGACAGTGGGCGGCGTCGCTCACACGCATTCGACGTGGGCGTCGAGCTGGGCACAAGCTCATCGGTCGATCCCGTGCTTTGGGACCACGCATGCCGACTACTTCAAAGGCGCGGTCCCGTGCAGTCGCGACCTGACCGGCCAAGAGATAGCCGGCGCCTACGAGAAGGAAACGGGACGAGTGATAGTCGAGACGTTCGAAGCGCTCGACCCTGACGACGTGCCTGCGGTGCTCGTCGCGTCACACGGAGTCTTCACGTGGGGACGGGACGCCTCGCGTGCGGTTCTTCACGCCGCGGTCGTGGAGCAGGTGGCCCGGATGGCACAGCTTTCACTCGAGCTGAGCCCGGATCTCGGCCAGATCTCTCCGCAGCTGCTCGATCGCCACTTCCTGCGAAAGCACGGAATCCACGCCTACTATGGCCAGGCGAACGGCTGACACTGCGCTCGGACCGACCCATCCCGGCGAAAGGCAAGGTTCGGCCTCCGATGCCACCCGCTGAGTTCGAGTTCGCGACCGCCGCTCGGATCGTTTTCGGGGCCGGGCGGGCGGTGGAGCTCGCATCGTTCGCCGAGCGGCTGGGGTCGCGCGCGCTGGTGTGCACTGGAGCGGAGCCTGACCGGCACACCGGGCTCCTAGGGGACCTCAAGATGCCTTTCGCTACTTTCCCGGTCCATGGTGAGCCCACGGTGGATCTCGCCCGAGCTGCAGTTGCGGCCGCGCGCGACGAGGGCGCGGATCTGGTCGTCGCCGTGGGTGGCGGCAGTGTCATCGACCTCGGCAAGGCCGTGGCGATGCTGCTCGGCAATGGGGGAGACCCGCTCGACTATCTGGAGGTCATAGGGGACGGCCGTCTCATCGACAAGCCGTCGGTACCGTGCGTCGCTTTGCCCACGACAGCTGGCACGGGAGCGGAGGTGACACCGAACGCGGTTCTCGCCTCGCCGGAGCACGGACTGAAGGCGAGCCTGCGCAGCCCTGTGATGCATCCCACGGTGGCACTTGTGGACCCACTGCTCACGGTGAGCTGCCCGCCCGGAGTCACTGCGTCGAGTGGGATGGATGCGCTGACCCAGTGTCTCGAGCCCCTCGTCTCCATCCGTGCCACGCCGATGACCGACGCGTTGGCAACCGAAGGCTTGCGCCGGGCGGCTGCCGGCCTGCGCCGGAGCTACGCCGATGGCAACGACCTGGTGGCCCGGACCGACATGGCACTTTGCAGCCTGCTCGGAGGGCTGGCACTCGCGAACGCCAAGCTGGGCGTGGTGCACGGCCTGGCCGGTGTGATCGGCGGCACGGTCGATGTCCCGCACGGGGCTGCATGTGCCGCGCTGCTCGTGGCGACCATCGAGGCCAACGTGAGGGCCCTGCGCGCCCGCCAGCCAGACAGCCAGGCGCTGGCCAGGTACGAGCAGGCGGCCCGGCTGCTCACTGGCCGTGCCGACGCCACGATCGAGCAGGGCAGCGCCTGGATCGGAGAGACCGTGAGACTCCTGGGGATACCGAAGCTGGCCCGCTATGGCCTGGGACCAGACCAAGCCGACGAGATTGTCGACAGAGCACTGAAGGCGAGCAGCACCAAGGGCAACCCGATAGAATTGCACGCCGACGAGTTGCACGCCGTGTTGGCGGCAGCGACATGACAACAGCTCCGCCCTCGGTCGACATGTCCGTCGAAGCCGCCTTGTTCGTGCGCGACCATGGCGGAAAGCTCTTCATGGCAGTCGTGCGCGCGTGACCCTCCGGTCACCCATAGAGTTGTCCCATCGGGACAGGAGCAGCGGATGACTGACCTCACTGGTGTTATCGACAGGTCCTCTTCAGTCCCGTTCCATCTTCAGTTGCGCAAGTTCCTGGAGCACCAGATTGAGACCGGTCAGTGGCCTCATGGTGATCGGCTGCATTCCGAACCGTTCTTGAGCAAGTACTACGCCGTCTCGCGCGCGACCGTGCGCCAGGCGTTGCATGCCCTCGAGGAACAGGGGCTGATCCGTAAGGAAAAGGGTCGAGGGGCTTTCGTCAACCGGACCTCGTCCGGCTCCTGGCTTCTCCAGTGGGCAGGGGGGCTGTTCGAGGACGAACTGACTCGCCGCGGCGTGATAGTCGAGTCCACCGTGCTCCGGGCTTGTGTCGAGCGCTTGCCCGACTGGGCCGCCGATGTGCTGCAGCTTGGCCGTGGCGCCGAGGGAGTGACCTTGGAGAGGCTCCGCCGAGTCGACGGGGAGCTGGCGCTCTACGCGGTGAACCATCTCCCTGTTGAGTTTGCCGCCGTCCTGCCGGAGATCCGGAAGTCGTCCACGGCGTCGCTCTACTGGACATTGCGCAAACACTACGGCGTGGAAGTCGCCAGCAGCAGCCGAATGCTTGAGGCGGTGGCCGCGTCGCCCTTGCTTGCCCGCCATCTGGTCGTGCCGCGCCGGTTCCCCCTCGTGTACATCGAGTCCGTCACCAGGGACGCGGCCGCGAAGCCCATCGACTGTTACCGATCATGGATGCGCACCGACCGGCTGCGGATCGCCGTGGAGACCGACTCGTGGTCGTCGTTGGCCGGGCGTGTCGTGAATCACTCCGTTGTCGGCGTGCCCCAAGACGATCGGTCGCCGTTGGCGTGAATTCCCTCGTCGTGGCTTTCCGGATTGCCTGGCCAATTCAGTTTCAGTAGGCGAGTATCGTGCCCTCGGGTGCCGTTCGGCTCGGGGGCACGATCGCGATTTCGTTGAGAACACCGACCAGGGAGGTCCCGTGCAACTACGAGAGAAGATTGACGCCGCCGAGGGTGTTCGCAAGGCCGACCTCGTGCTGACCGGCGGGCAGCTGGTCAATGTGGCGACGGGCGAGATCTACCCAGCCGATGTGGCGGTGGCCGGCGATCTCATCGCAGCGGTGGGCGATGTCGGGCCGCACACAGGACCGGACACGACCGTCGTCGACGTGAGCGGTCGGTACCTGGTCCCGGGTCTCATCGATGGCCACCTGCACATCGAGTGCAGCAAGCTGTCGATCACGATGTTCGCCGACGCCGTGGTCCGCTACGGCACGACGAGCGTTGTGTCCGGGCTCGACCAGACCTTCGCGGTGGCGGGGTTGGACGGAGTGCGGGACGCTCTCTTGGAAGCCGAAGCGAGCCCGATGAAAGTGTTCTGGGCAGCCCCCTACAAGGTGCCGTACACGATTCCGGAGTCGAACGTCGGCTTCCGGCTCGGCCCGGACACCCATGAGATCGCCCAGAAGTGGGACGACTGCTACGGGGTCTGGGAGACGGTCACGGAGTTCATCACCAACCGTGACCCCGAAGTGCTCGAGGTGATCGAGATGGCCGCCCGGAACCGGCTGCCGGTCTTCGGCTGTGCGCCGATGGCCAGCGAGGCCACGATCGGCGTGCTGGCCGCCGCCGGGGTGCGCCTGGACCACGAGAGCTACAACGCCGAAGAGGTCCTGACGAAGATGCGCGCAGGCATGTACGTGATGGTCCGCGAGTCGGCCGTTGCCCATTTCATGGAGGAGAACATCCAGGTGGTGACCCGCCTCGGTGCCAATCCCGGCAGGGTCGGTTTTTGCACCGACGACGTGACCGCGACCAGCATCCTCGGTGGCGGGCACCTCGACGCTCTCGTGCGGATGGCCATGAAGGCCGGGGTCCCGCCGATCACCGCGATCCAGATGGCGACCATCAACACGGCGCAGATGTACCGGATCGATCACCTGGTCGGGTCCATCTGCCCAGGGCGGGCCGCCGATGTGCTCGTCGTCGACGACCCGGCGAGCTTCGTCGTCGAACGAGTGATCTCAAAGGGGATCCGAGTAGCCGAAGGGCAGCGCACGTCGCTCCGGCCCCGGGCGCCGTCGCGCGGCCCGGCACTGCTCAACACGATGAAGCGGGCGCCGCTCAACGCCGACGAGATCCAGCTGGCCACGACCCTCGGTTCCCCGGTGCGGGTGCTTGCCATGGACATGGACCGGGAGGTCCCCTTCGTCCGCCGCCGCCGCGACGTCGTCCTACCGGTGATCGACGGCGTGGTGCAGCCGGACGTGGCCCAGGATGCGCTGTATGTGACCGTGATCGAGCGGTACGGAAAGACCGGGACGGTGCCGGTCGCCGTGGTCTGCGGCTTCGGTCTCCGCTCCGGCGCGCTCGCGACCAGCGCCGCTCCGGACGACAACAACATCGTCTGCGTCGGCACGAACCCGTCCGACATCGCCCTTGCGATCAACGAGGTGATCAGGATCGGAGGCGGTCTTGCGGTCGTGGACTGCGGAGCAGTGCTCGAGACGCTGGCGCTGCCGGTCGGAGGCATCGTCGCCGACATCGACGTCGAGACGATGGCGGTGGCCGAGGCTCGGCTGGACGCCGCCGCCCGCAGGCTCGGCTGCGAGCTGCCATCAGCGTTCGGTTACTTGATGTTCCTCGAGATCACGTCCATACCGGACTACGCGATCACCGACCTCGGCCTGGTGGGCGTCCGCGAACTAGCCGTGTTGGACCCGGTGCTCGGCCCGGCCTGACGCGTCCGCGCAGGCTACTTGGGGCGTCTCTTTGCGCCCTTGGCCAGATGCTCGACCAACGCGTCCGACCCCGGGAAGAAGAGTCCTTCATGCCCATCTTCGGTCCAACGGACCTGGTAAGGAGGACCTCCGTCTGTTCCGAGCACCTTCAGGACCTCGGCGGTCCGGTCAGGTTGGGCAACCGTGCGGCCCCGGACCACAAGGTGATCTCCGGCCTTCACATCCATCGTGGTGCCTCCTCAACATCCGGGTTCCCATCGATCATGGTTCGATCGCCGTGCCTCAAGTGTACGAGGCGAACGCCCCGAGTTCTTAGCGAGGCGTAGGCCAAGGTGCCGGCTCAGCGAGTGACGCTGTCACCCGTCATAGGATCGAGCAAATGAGCGGCTCGGAATCGTTCCTCGTGACTCCCGAGGACTTGAAGCACCACGGCCGCCGGACCATCGATTGGGTCGCGGACTACCTGTCGAACCTGGAGAGCTACCCGGTGCTCGCGAAGACAGTTCCCGGAGAGATCGCGGCGATGCTGCCACGGTCTGCCCCGGAGGAGCCCGAGCCGTTCGAGGCACTTCTCGCCGACCTCGACAGGATCGTGCTGCCTGGGACCACCCACTGGCAATCGCCTGGTTTCTTCGGCTTTTTCCCAGCTAGTGCGTCGCCGCCGGCGATCCTCGGCGAGCTCGTCACGGCCGGGCTCGCCGTCAACGGGATGGTGTGGGCAACGAGCCCGGCGTGCACCGAGATCGAGACCGTCGTGCTCGACTGGCTCGTCGAACTGCTCGGCCTGCCGGTCCGGTTCCGCTCGGAGTCGGAGGGTGGCGGCGTGATCCAGGACAGTGCCTCATCGGCGACGCTGTGCGCGTTGCTTGCTTCGCGAGACAGGGCGATCCGCGGTGGTGCGGTCCTCGCAGAGCTGTGCGTGTACACCTCGGTGGAGGCCCATTCGTCCGTGCAGAAGGGAGCCAGGGTCGCCGGCTTTTCTCCCGCGCACACGCGTCTCATTGTGGCGGACGAGACCTTCGCGATGGATCTGGACGCGCTCGAGTCAGCCATCCGCAGCGACCGCGAGTCCGGGCTCGTGCCCTGCTGCGTGGTCGCCACGTCCGGGACGACCTCCTCGATGGGTTTCGACCCGATCCGGGCGATCGGCGAGCTGTGCAGCGCCGAGCAGGTGTGGCTCCACGTCGACGCGGCGATGGCGGGCTCGGCGGCAGTCTGTCCGGAGCTGCGAAGCCATCACGACGGGCTCGAGCTCGCCGACAGCTATGCGTTCAACCCGCACAAGTGGCTTCTCACCAACTTTGACTGCGACTGCTTTTACGTCGCCGATCGGTCCAGCCTCATCGATGCCCTCTCGATCACGCCGGAGTATCTCCGCAACGCCGCCAGCGAGTCCGGCGCGGTGATCGACTACCGGGACTGGCAGGTACCGCTGGGCCGTCGCTTCAGGGCGCTGAAGCTGTGGTTCGTGCTTCGCTCTTATGGGGGCGAGGGGTTGCGGCGCCACATCCGCGAGCATGTGCGGCTGTCGCGCTGGTTCACGGGACTCGTGGCCGCCGATCCTCGTTTCGAGCTCTGCGCTCCGCCTGCGTTGAACCTGACGTGTTTCAGGCACGTCCGGGGCGACGACGTGTCCGAGCAGTTGCTCTCGGATCTGAATGCCACCGGCCGTGTCT
>Ga0182017_10001676_pt1 | contig 17033 bp, 14 predicted proteins | sample 712E3DmetaG_FD_120492 | JGI IMG/M metagenome (GOLD analysis project Ga0182017, IMG submission 120492) | Permafrost microbial communities from Stordalen Mire, Sweden - 712E3D metaG | ecosystem: Environmental > Terrestrial > Soil > Wetlands > Permafrost | place: Sweden: Stordalen | collected... | reverse complement strand
CTGCTCCGCAACGTCACCGAGAATGCGAACCACTGGATCGCCTTCAGGCTGGTAGGGACGAAGAGCAATCGCGACGGGATCGGCGCGCAGGTCGAGATCACCGCGGGAGGCCGGCATCAGCAGCGCGAGCGCGTCGGCTCGTCGGGATATCTTTCCGGGGACGATCCGCGGGTGCACTTCGGTTTGGGCGCGGCCAAGACAGTCGAGAAAGTCGTGGTTACGTGGCCCACGGGCGGCGCGAAGCAGGTAATCGAGAACGTTCAGGCGGACCGCATCGTGACGATCAAGGAGCAGTAGGGATGGCGCGCACGATCCTACTCGCCGCCGCGTTCGCCGCCGCCCTGGCGGCCGGCCAGCCCAATCCGCGCTATCCCTCTCCGGTGGAGCTTGCGATTTCAGCCGATGGCGGCACTCTCTACGCGGTTTGCGAAGGGACGGACGAGGTAGCGGTGGTGGACGCGCGCTCGGGCAGCGTGGTTCGCCGCATCGCGGTGGGCCGCGTGCCGAAGGGGATCGCGCTTTCGGCGGATGGCCGGCGCGCGTACATTGCGAACTCCTGGAGCGACGACGTTTCCGAAATCGACTTGGCGACGGGCACGGTGGTGCGCACCCTGCGAGCGGGTTTCGAGCCGACTTCGGTTGCACCGGACGGGCAGGGAGCGTTCCTCTACACGGCCAACCGCGTGAGCAGCGATATCTCGGTGATCGACCTCAAGAGCGGGGTCGAGGTGAAGCGGCTGGTAGCGGGCCGCGGAGCGAGCTACCTGGCGCTCTCGCCCGACGGCTCCCGCATGTACTCGACGCACATCTATCCGAACATCGGAGCGTTTCGCACGCCGGCGGAGTCCGAGATTACGGTCGTCGATACGGTGCGGCAGACGGTCGCGGAGCGCTACCGCCTGCACAACGCCGCGGGGATCTTCCACGTAGCGCTCTCGCGGGACGGCAGGGTCGGCATCGCGGCCGGGTTACGGCCGAAGAACCTGGTGCCTTTGGCGCACGTAGAGCACGGCTGGGTGACGGGCAACACGCTCTCGGTTTTCGGCGCGGCCGTGGGCGAGCCGATTCAGATCTCGATCGACGAACTGGAGCGCTACTTCACGCCGCCGTTCGGCATCGCCTTCGCGCCGGACGGCAGCGTCGTTTACGTCTCCACGACGGGCTCGGACAGCGTGACCGCGATCGAGGTCGCCCGACTGGTGAAGTTCATCCGGGCGCTCGCACCGGCGGATCGGAAGACGGCGGCGAACGACCTTTCCGCTTCCGCCAACTACGTGGCGAGCCGCATTCCGGTGGGGGCGGCGCCCAAGGGCATCGTTCTGTCGCCCGATGGCGCACGGCTCTACGTCGCCAACCGCAACGACGACAGCATATCCGTGGTCGATACGGCGGCGCGCAAGGCGATTGGGACCATCGCGCTCGGCGGCCCGGGGACGCTGACTCCGGAGCGGCGCGGCGAACGCCTGTTCTTCAGCGCGCGTTTCGGCTTCCAGGGCCATTTCGGCTGCGCCAACTGCCACCTGGAGGCGACCTTCGACGGCGTTGCGTGGGACCTCGAGCCGGACGGCTTCGGCAAGGACATCGTGGACAACCGCCTGCTCGAGGACATCAAGGACACCGCGCCGTTCAAGTGGAATGGGGGCAATCCCGACCTCGAGACCGAGTGCGGCCCGCGCACCGAGAAGTTCTTCTACCGCTCCGAGAGTTACTCGCGCGACGAGTTGGAGGACCTGGTGGCGTTCATCAAGGCCCTTCCGCTGCGGCCCAACCGCTATCGCCTGCCGAATGGCGAGCTGACGCCCGCGCAGGAACGGGGCAAAGCGATTTTCGAGCGGACGCGCGGCAAGAACGGCGCGCCGATCCCGGAGAACAACCAGTGCCCGGTGTGCCACTCCGGCCCGCACTACACCAACCAGCAACTCGCCGACGTAGGCAGCGGCAAGTGGACGGACCGGTCACCCTTGTTCGACGTGCCGCAGTTGAGTAACATCGCGCTTACCGCGCCCTATCTGCACGACGGCTCGGCCCGCTCGCTCGAAGAGATCTGGACGGTCTTCAATCCCAAAGACACCCACGGCCTGACGAACGACTTACAGAAGGACGAGTTGAACGATCTGATCGAGTATCTGAAGACGCTGTGAGGCAGAGACAGATCCGTGTCATGGCTTGCGCGCCTCAGAAGCGGCCCGTATCGCGCACGCCCTTGCCCTCGGTGCACTCCCAGAGGCGGCCGGCGGCGAGGTTCTTGTATTCCTCCACGCGGCCGCTCGGCCAGTTGACTACGGCGCGGTCCACCTTATCCCGTTTGGCCAGGCCGAAGGTCAGGGCCAGCTCCGATTGCGACAGGTAACTGGACCCGCTCTTCACCATGCGCGAGCTGGCCTCGCCTCCGTAGTAGATGCGCACGGCCGCGCCGATGGCATCGCGATTGGACTTGGTGCCGATGAGCCGGAAGCGGATGGAGCGGTTTCCGGAAAGCTGGTCGTTGCGGTAGAGGTAGGCCGGGCCGTGATTGGTAGTGATGAGGACGTCGACGTCGCCGTCGCGGTCGAAATCGGCGAAGGCGGCCCCGCGACTCACCTTGGGTTCGGCGAAGGCCGCGCCCGCCTGACTGGCCACGTCCTTGAAGCCCGCAGGTCCGCCGTTCAAAAACAGGTGCGGCGCCATGGCGTACTGGACATCCCGCTGCACCATGCTGAAGTCGTCGATGTGGCCGTTGACGACCAGGAGGTCGAGGCGCCCGTCCAGGTCCGCGTCGAAGAAGAAGGTGCCGAAGCCCAGGCTGCGGCGCGAGCGGCGGCCTAGCTCCGAGCCCGGCGCCTTGTCCGCGAACAGGCCGCGCTTGTTGGGCGTATAGAAGCCCAGCATCTCGTTGTCGAAGTTGGTGACCACCAGGCCGGTGATGCCGGAGTTGTCGTAATCGGCGGCATCGACGCCCATGCCGCCGCGGGCCTTGCCGTCCTCGCTGAAGGCCACGCCGGCGCGCACGGCCGCGTCCTCGAACCTGCCGTTGCGCAGGTTGTGGTACAACTTGTTCGGCTCGGTGTCGTTGGCCACGAACAGGTCCGGCCAGCCGTCGTTGTCGTAGTCGAACATGGCGACTCCGAGCGATTTCGAGCTGGCGTCGAAGATGCCGGAGTGCGCCGTGACGTCTTCGAACGTGCCGTTGCCGCGGTTGTGGAAGAGCCAGCAGGTCTCGCCGCGATACGCTTCCGGGGTGCAGTATTGCTTCTGCTTTCCGTCGACCGAGCAGAAAACGTCCAGCTCGGGAGACCACTTCACGTAATTGCAGACGAACAGATCGAGCAGGCCGTCGCGGTCGTAATCGAACCACAGCGCGGAGCTGCTGAAGGCCTGCCGCCCGCCCAGGCCGGCCTTGTCGGTGACGTCCACGAAGGCGCCCTTGCCGGTGTTGTGGAACAGCCGACCCTGGCCCACCGCGGTGATGTAGAGATCGGGAAAACCGTCGTTGTCGTAGTCGCCGACGGCAACGCCCATGCCGTACATTTCGATGTCGAGCCCGGCCTGCCGCGTGACATCGGTGAAGGTGCCGTTGCGGTTGTTGCGGTAGAGCTTCATCGTGGTGCGCTGTTTGCGGTGCCCGGGCCAATCCATCCCCTGCACCAGGAGGATGTCCTGCCAGCCGTCGCCATCGTAATCGAGAAATGCGCATCCCGAGCCCATGCACTCGGGCAGGAACTTGGCGCCGTAGGCGCCGCTGTTGTGGAGAAAGCGGACCCCGGCCTGCGACGTGACGTCTTCGAAACGGAAGCCGAGGCCGGATTTGTTCTGGGCCGGCGCGTTCTGCGCCAGCGCGTTCCGCACCAGCGCGCCGGAGGACGCAACCGCCGCCAGACCCCGCAGGAACTGCCGGCGGTTCACGGCGTGACCAGGCCCTTCCGGATGGCGTAGACCACCAATTCGGCGGTGCGGTGCACGTTGAGGGCGTCCATCAGGTTGGCCCGGTGAACGGCCACGGTGTTGACGCTGAGGTTCAGTATGCCCGCAATCTCTTTGTTCGAGTTCCCCTCGGCGATGAGCTGCAGGATCTGCTTCTCCCGCGGCGTGAGTTTGTCGAACATGTCGTCCGGCTCCCGCTCGGCGGAAAGCAGGCCCGGATCGAGCACGCGCTTGCCGGCAGCCACGTCCCTGATGGCGGCGGGGAGATCGATGTCCATGGCGTTTTTCAGGATGTAGCCCAGCGCGCCGGCGTCGAAAGCGTTGCGGACGTAGTTCTCCTGCGAGTACATGCTGAGAATGAGAATCGCGGTCTTGGGCAAGTGCCGGAGCACTTCGCGCGTGGTCTGCACGCCGTCCATCTCGGGCATCGCCATATCCATGACGATCACCTGCGGCTTGAACTGGTGCGCGAGTTCAACGGCCTGTTTGCCGTCGCTGGCCTCGCCCACGACGGTAATCTCCGGATCGTCTTCGATCATGCGCCGGAAGCCCTTCCGGACCAACGCGTGGTCGTCCACCAACAGAACTGTGATCTGGTCGCTCATGCGGCACCATCCTCCCCGAGCGGAATCCGCAGACGGACGAGCGTTCCGCCATCGCCCGGCCGTATGAACTCGATTTTCCCATGCAGAAGCTCCGCGCGCTCCCGCATCGCAACCAGGCCGGTCCCCTGGCCGGCAGCCGCGCCGTTGCGCTCCGGAATGCCGCGGCCGCGATCCTCCACTTCGAGCTCCAGGCGGCCGGGCGCGTAGCGTACGCGAACCCAGGCGGTCTGGACGCCGGAGTGTTTGGCCAGGTTGTTCAAAGCCTCCTGGAGAACGCGGTAGACGTTGATGGCGACGCGGTCGGAGATGGCGGGGCTGGTTCCGCTCTTCTCGTACCGGACCGCGATTCCGGTCTGCTTCTGAAATGTCGGCAGGTACCAGTCGATGGTCTTCTCGAGCCCGGCGTCGTCGAGGATGGTCGGATGGAGCACCTGCGAGAGGCTGCGGATCTTCTCGATGGTGGCTTGCGCTATTTCGCGAACCTCGGTCAGCTCGGTGCGGAAGGGCGAATCCGGGGGCAGGCCGCTCTGCTTCTCGGCCCGGCTCAGCATGGCGCCGATGGCGGTGAGGATCTGGCCGAACTCGTCGTGCAACTCGCGCGAAAGGGAATGGAAGAGTTCTTCCTGTACGGTGATCAGCTTGCGAGCCAGCTCGCTGCGGTGGCCGGAAAGCACCGCGAGGCGGTCGAAGATCATGCGGCTCGAGCGGATGGTGTAGAGACTGGTGAGCGAAATGGCCACCAGCACCGCGGCCAGGAAATAGTAAGTCTGCCGCTCCACCCGCTCGTAGATGCCCTGGATCTGGGCGGCGGCCTGCTGCTCGGCGATGTTATTCTCGACCAGCGCGCGCGCGACGGCGTCGGTGAGCGCGGCCTGCTGCGCCTCGAGAGAGGTGCGGATGAACATGCGCGCCTGCGCCGTCGGGCCCGCTCCGCCCGAGCCGGCCATGGCGAAAAGCCGCTCCGCCGAGATCCAGAACTGGGCCAGCGCGTTCGAGATATAGTGCCGCCGCGGCCCCCTGGTCTCCGGTGCGAGTTGCGCTTCAATGCGCAAGGCATCGTCGAGATCCTCGCGCGTGCGGCTGAACTGCCCCCGCCACGCTTCGAGCGGATAAGGTTCGTTGCCATCGACCATGTCGCGCATTGCCAGCCCCAGCGAGTGGAGGTCGTTCTGGATGCGCAGGAGCTGGAGCGAATCCTTGCGGCTGCGCTCGACGGTGCGCGCCTGGAGGTCCTTGAGCATCGCGATCTGGCGCAAGGCGTAGAGCGAGAACACGGCCACGGCGGCCAGCGTGATGGCGAGGCCCATCAGCAGCCGGGCGGTCGGCGATGACAGTGTTTTGGCGCCCATTCGAACCAGCTAGAACAGGATAGCGCAAGCGGAAGGCCGTCCGTTAACTCCTTCCAACTAGTATCTTCTGGGTATTTATAGGTTTAGGAGGCGAATGTTATAATCCGCAGGAAGGTTAGTCTCGGACGCAGAATGGACCGGCCAGTGGAGTTCTTCCGGCACGGTCCGCCGGTTGGTGGAGGCATGGAGCGATGAGGATTACCGTCGCAACTCTCTTCGCGGTCTCGATTGCCGCAATGGCCGCGCCGCCCGAGATGCCCCGTTTCCGGTGGGAGAACTTCACGACCGGCAACAGCCCCCTGCCCGACGATCACGTCTTCAACGTCTGCGTGGACGGCGACCGCGTGTGGGCGGGCACCGAAGGCGGTCTGGCGCTGTACGAGAGGGGCAAGTGGAAAGTGTACAAGCCCTCGGACGGCCTGTCTCATCGCGCGGTGTTGTCCGTGGCCGTCGACAAGCGGACCGGTGACGTGTGGGCCGCGACCATGGCGGGCCTGAGCCGGCTCTCGGGCGGGCGGTTCGACAGCTTCACGCAGTTGAACAGTGGGCTGCCCAACGACGTGGTCTACGGGGTCACGGTCCAGGGCGACTGGGTGTGGGTGGCTACCGCGGCAGGCGGCGGCCGCTTCAACACCAAGACCAGCCAGTGGGAACAGTTCAACGAGCGCAACACGCCGATGTACGAAATCTGGACCTACGCCGTCAGCGCGGCCGAAGACAAGGCGTACTACGCGGTCTGGGGCGGCGGCCTGCTCGAGTACGACGTCAAGACGGCGCGCTGGAAGGATTATAACGATCCGGACGGCGAAACCGAAATGGTCGTGCTCAAAGACCAGGGTCTGATTCACGAGATCACAACCTCCGTCAGTTACCCCGGCAAAGGCGTGGTCTGGGTGGCGACTTACTTCGGCGCGAGCCGCTACGACGGCCGCAATTGGAAAGGCTTCCTGGAGAAGGACAGCGGTCTGCCGAGTAACTTTCTGAACCAGGTGAAAGCCGTGGATAACGACCGCGCATGGTTCTCGACCGACAAAGGGCTGGCATACTACGACGGCGCTAACTGGGCCGTCTACCGGCCGGCCCTCGACACGCACAAGCCGGAGATGCTGGTGCGCGACGCTGCGGGAGCCGTGACCAGCGTCGCGGCCGATTCCGCGCCCGCGCACAACTACATTCTGGGCATGGATTTTCAGGGAGACGACGTTTGGGTGGCGACGGCTCACGGGCTGAGCCACGGGATCCCGATCAAGACGCCGGCGGGGCAACTGGCGGCGCAGCGGCACTAAAGGGTCTTTTTGGAGGAGGTACTCATTCATGACGCTCGGTGAGATGCTGGAAGAAGCCACTATGGCTCAACATATCGAGAAGAAGGCAATTACGAATTACGATGTCCTCAACGAGGCTTACGACTACGCCAAGCCGAGTTCCTTCTCGCGCGGCTTGCGGCTCGAGTTCGGCAACATCGTGGTGCTGCTGATCTCCGGGACGGCGAGCATAGACGAGGCCGGGCGCACGGTACACGTGGGCGACATCCGCGCCCAGTGCCGCCGGACTTTCTATAACATCACCAAGCTCCTGGAGAGCGAGGGCGCTACGTGGAAGGACATCGTGCGGACGACCTGTTACCTGCGCGACATCGACCGCGACTACGACCCGTTCAACGAAGAGCGCACCGCATTCTACAAGGAGCAGGGGCTCGATCCGCTCCCCGCCTCGACCGGCATCCAGGCCCACTTGTGCCGCCCGGATCTGCTGGTCGAAATCGAAGCCATCGCGGCTTTCCGGAAGGAGTAGGCGCATGAGGCGGGGCGGATGGCTGCTGGCGTTCGCGCCGGCGTCGCTGTTGTGGGCGCAGGGGCTCGCCGGCACGTGCTCCTGCGGCGCGAATCCCCCGGGTCCGCCGGCCAACCGGGAACTCAGGCCCTACGCCGATACCCCGGATGACATGCAGCCGTACGCGAAGTTCGGCGAGAAATCCGGCGAGGCGTATTACGAGTACTACACCAACCTCATCCAGTACAACGGCGCGGCGCGCGAAGTGCCAACGCTCAAGGCCTCCGATGTCGAAGAGGTTCGCATCGGCTTTCTCGGTCCGATCGAGAACCACCCCGAAGAGCCGCTGGGCAGAATGATGCTGGCCGGCGTTCAGCTTGCCATCGAAGAGGCCAACGCCTCCGGCGGTTACGGTGGCAAGCCCTTCAAGCTGATGATCCACAATGACCAGGCGGTGTGGGGCGCCTCGTCGAACGAGATTGTCAAGATGGCTTATGACGAGAAGGTCTGGGCCATACTGGGCTCGATCAGCGCGGACTCCACGCACATCGCGCTGCGCGTCAGCCTGAAGGCCGAGGTGCCGATCGTCAACGGCGCCTCGACCGATCCCACCATCCCCGAGACCATCATCCCCTGGTACCTGACCACCATCCAGGACGACCGCGTGCAGAGCTACACGCTGGCGCGCCGCATTTACACAGACCTCGGTTTGGGGCGCGTCGCCCTGCTGCGCGTCAATTCCCGCTACGGCCGCTTCGGTGTGGTGAAGTTCAGGGACGTCTCGCGGCGCATGGGCCATCCGGTGGTGATCGAGCAGAAGTGGATGCCGGGCGACACGGACTACCAGCGCCAGTTGCGCATCATCAACGAGTCGAACGTGGATGCCATTGTGATCTGGGGCGATGGAGCGCAGGCCGGCGCCGCGCTCAAACAAATGCGCGCCATGGGGATGAAACAGCGGGTCTTCGGCAGCTTCCGGACCGTCGGACCGGGTCTCGTCGAGACCGCCGGCGACGCGGCGGAAGGCTTCGAAGCCGTTTACCCGTTCGATCCAACGCGCGACGATCCCGCCTGGGTCGCGTTCAAGCAGCGTTTCGAGAAGAAGTTCGGCAAAGAGCCCGAAGCGTTCGCTTCGCTCGGTTACGACACCATGAGCATTCTGCTCCAGGCCATCTGCAAGGCGGGCCTGAACCGCGGCAAGATCCGCGATGCGCTCACCGGTCTCGAGCACTACAAGGGCGTGACGGGCGACATGGTCTTCGACCCGAACTGCAAGAACATCGTCCCGTTGTACCTGGCCACGGTGAAGCAGGGCAAACTCGAATTCCGCCGCTATCCGATGAAGAAGGAGTACGCGCGGGTGGGCGAGCAAGGAGTGGAGTACAACGGCCCGGCGCTGGCGGATGCGCCCGCGGGCCCGCTGCGGATCGGGCTATTCGGACCCGGTGCGGACAAGGCGGCTCCGCAACTGGCGCGCGTGCTCGAAGGTTACCGGGGCCGCTACGAGGTGGTGCCGATCGCGGCCGATACGCCCTGGGGCGGGGCATCGAGCGAACTGGTGAAGCTGATCTACGGGCCGGCGACCATCGGCATGATCTCGACGGATCGCAACACGAGCCACCTGGCCGAGCAACTCGCCATCAAGAGCTTCGTTCCGCTGATTGCCATCTCCTCCGACAAGTCGCTCACCTCGGTCAATATCCCGTGGATCTTCCGGATGCCGCCGGGGACGTCGATCGAGGACGCTCTCGGCTCCATGCTCGATGCGGCGGAGAAGTCGGGTCCGAACCGGGGCCGGCTGCGCGAGGCGCTGGCCGCGAGCGCCCGCTTCGATTCGCGCGGCGAGCCGAGGTAGGAGCCCGAACCGGGGCCGAGGCTCGATGCGCCCCAGCCCGCGATCCAGATCGGGGCCGCCCTTCAATCGAGGACCTTCCCGCTGGCCACCAGGATCAGCGCCGAGTGGCTGCCCTGGATACCGGCTTTGCCGACGACGGCCATTTGGCCCTCCGTTAGATCCAGGTTGAGGCTGAATCCGACGTTCGTGCTCCCCATCCACGCCTGGAAGCGCGAGTTGTCTATGCGGATCGTGGCAGGGTGGGCCTCGGACGAGACGAACGGCCGCAAGGTCAAATGGTAGCCCGAGGTGCCGTTCGGCACTTGCGCCTGGCCGTTCGCGTCGGCCGACTCCCCGCTCCGGGTGCGAATGAAAGTCGTGTCGAGCAACCGGAAGCCCTGGTAGGCGAAAACGCTCTTGATCTGAGCGATGGCGGGTTGAAGCTCAGCCGGGATCGGCCCCGAGTCCGGGGAGGACTCCTTGGTCGCCTCGAGGATGTAGAGCGTCAGCTCGACGTTCTTAGTCGAGGGTGAGGTTGCGTCGAGCTCCGCGACCACCTGCGCGACGGTCGGCATCGCCGCGGGGCTGGCCGTAACGACGAGGGTCGAGGAGGCGGGGTCAAGAGCCACACTCCCGGATTCTCCGACCACCGTTTTGAGGATGCGGTTGATACGTTCCACGTTAGCCGGCTTGACGGTGAAGACCTTGACGGTCTGTTGCTGCGCCCACAGGGCGGTTGCCAGCAACAGTGCGAGCGATGCGAGTGCTTTCTTCATTTCAGTTTCCTTTCCCTTCCAGAATCCAGTAGATGACCACGTTCGGGTCGGACGTTTCGAGCTTTACGAGCAGCGGTTCCGGGGCTGGCGTGGGCGCAGGGCGGTGGCGCGCATGCGAGTGAGCCGGCCTGGCGGGCCGAGGCTCGACAGACGGCGGCGCCGGCAGAATGGCCGGCGGCGCGACGAGCGCCAGCAGTGCCGGCGGAATGGCCGGCGGCGTGACGCGCGCCAGCAGCGCCGGCGGAGGCGGTGCGTGACGCGGAATGGTCCGGATGACCAGGAGGGCCAGCAGGGCCATCGCAACCGCGGCGGCCCAGGTCCAGCGCCATCCCAGGGCGGGCCGCCGCGGTGCGGCTTCAATGCGCGCCATCAGGTTGCGGCGCCAAGGGGCCAGTGCATCCTCGTCGGGAGCGTCTTCGGAAAGCGCCTTCAAAGCGACCCGCGATTCAGCGACATTCCGGGCCAGCTCGCGGCAACCTGCGCAGGCGTCCAGGTGCGCCCGAACCCGCGCGGCTTCGGCCGGTGCGAGGTCGTCCCCGGCATCGAGCGCGATGAGTTTTTCGAAGGCGTCGCAACTCATGTTCGTTCCCTCCGGAAGCGCTCGGTGAGCTTCAGAATCCTCAGCCGCGCGCCGCTCACCTGCGAGCGCACGGTAGCCTCGGACGAGCCGAGGATTCGCGCGACTTCACGGGTCGGCAGACCCTCGATATCGCGCAGCACCAGGGCCGCACGCTCCTTCCGGGGGAGCCTTCGCAACGCGGCCTGGAGGATGCGGCGCTCTTCGGCCGAACGGGCGGAGCGCTCGGGGCCCCAGGCCGGGTCCGCCGCGTTGGGATCGAGCTCGTCGTGGGCCGTCCGCTTGCGGCCGAGGTCCCGGCAGACGTTGACGGTCATCCGGTAAAGCCATGGCGCCAGCTCGAGCGAATCGTCGAAGCGTTCCAGATACCGGTGCAGCCGGACGAAGACTTCCTGTGCGGCATCCTGGGCGTCTTCCCAGCGGCCGAGCAGGCGGAGCGCGGTGAGCAGCACACGGCGCTCGTAGCGGAGGATGACCCGCTCGAACGCGGCCCGGTCGCCCGCCTTGGCTTCCCGGAGCAGGCCGGCCGAGTCCGGGCCGCTCTCATCGGCTGCCATCATGGACTCGATCATTGGGGCCTTCCCAAGGGCACACACTAATAGATACTGCCCCGGGAAGAAAAACGTGGAAAGGAATTTGGGGTGGGGCGCGTCAGGTCCGCCCCACACCCCACACCCCACACTAGCGCCGGCGGGCTCCGGGCTCCTTGTAATCGACCTGCTGGAAGCCGGCGGGCACCTCGAATTTCGACGGATCGATGGAATCGGTCGAGGCGCCGCTTGTCTCGATGGACATCTCCATCAGCGTGCCGCCGGGCTGGCCCTGTCCCCCGGAGCCCTGCTGGTTCTGGTCCTGCCCGTGCCCCATGCCCAGCCTGGCAGCCGCGAGGCGGCCCATGAGCCCGCCCTTTTGCTCGTCGGGTTCGGGAGTCGGCTGCGCCTGGGGATCGTGGTTGATGGCCACCTGGTCGCTGCCCACGCCGCCCATGACCATGAACTGGTAGATCGGCGTGCCGTCCAACTTCGACATCTGCTTCGTCATCTCCGCCATGCCCTTGCCCATACCGGGCTGGGACGCCATTCCCAGGCTGGGCGCCCAGGTCAGCTTCTCGGCCATGCGGCGTTGAAAGTCGCGGAGTTCTTCGTAACCGGCCGTCGGCCGGCCCAGCCACATATCCGAGGTGACCAACATGACGGTGACCGGCTGGCCGGTCTTCTCATCCGTGCCGATCATCTCGATTCTCACAACCGCCTCGTGCGTCTCTTTACCGGAGAACGACCTGGTCTTGCCGGTCTGGTCGACGGAGGCCTTGACGGTGATGTTCTGGACGGGCTTGCCCTTGTCGCCCTTCATCTGCTCGTCGGCGCGTTTCATCATGTCGGCAAGCTGCGCGAACGTCACCACGGAGTAGGTCCGCTTCTCGAAGTTGATCTCGGTCATGGTCTCGTTCTTCAGGTCGACGATGTGGGCGGCCTGCGCGGTGATGGTGGCCATCCGGTCGCCCTTCACCATCGTCGTCGTCTGGATCGGCTCGCCGGCACGTTTGGAGAAGGTGGCGGCCATCTTCATCATGCTGGCCATCATGCCGCCGGTGATCTTGGAGGTTTGTTGGTAGCTGAAGTCGGCCAGCAGCGTGGTTCCGCTCCAGAGAGTCAAGGCAATTCCCAGTGCAATTCGAGTCAACATTCTTTCTCCTGTTCCGCGCAGTGGCGCGCTCCTGTTCCGCGCAGTGGCGCGGGCGGACGGATTCCTTTCGCCATGATAGCACCCGGACGCCGCGCGGCAAGCCGTATGATGAGTCTATGACGGATGGGACTCCGGCCATTGCGGTACGCGATCTGCGCAAGGTGTATGGCGACAAGGCGGCGGTCGACGGGCTGACGCTGGCGGTGCCGCGCGGCTGCTTCTTCGGCTTCCTGGGGCCAAACGGCGCGGGCAAGACCACCACCATCCGGATGCTGATCGGACTGGCGCCGCCAACCTCCGGCGCCATCGAGATCCTGGGGCTGCCGATGCCGGAGCGCGGGCTGGAAATCAAGCGGCATATCGGCGTGGTCCCGGACGAATCGGTGCTATTCGACCGGCTCACGGGCGGCGAGTTTCTGGAGTTCGCCGGCCGCATGTACGGCCTGGATCGCCGGGTGGCGGTGGAGCGCGCGCGCGAGCTGCTGAACCTGTTCGAGCTCGACGCCGGGAGCCGGAAACTGATCGTCGAATACTCCAAGGGCATGCGCAAACGCCTGGCCATGGCCGCCGCGCTGATCCACAGGCCGCAGGTGTTCCTGCTCGACGAGCCGTTTGAAGGCGTGGACGCCGTGGGCGCGCGCATGATGAAGGACCTGCTGACGGACCAGGTGCGGCAGGGCGCCACGGTCTTCCTCACGTCGCACGTCCTCGAAGTGGTGGAGCGGCTGTGCGACAGCGTAGCGATCATCCACCAGGGCAGGCTGGTGATGGAAGGCTCCATGGCCGCGCTGCGCGAGGGATCGGAAACGCTCGAAGACGCGTTCGTCCGGCTGGTGGGAGCCGAGCGGATGCAGGACAAGCTGGACTGGCTGTAGGCGATGTCCTCACGCGTGCGGGCCATCCTTGTCGCGCAGTGGAGGTCGATGGGGCGAGCCGTCTCCGGAGGGTCTGGCGCGCGCGTGCTGGCCGGCATTCTGTGGATTGTCTGGTACGGCCTGTGGGCGTTTCTGGGCGTGGCGGCCGGAATCTACGCGGGGATGGCATCGAAGGACGAGCTCGAGTTCATCTTACCGGCGATCCTGATGGGGACGTGCCTGTTCTGGCAGCTCGCTCCCATCCTCACGACCGACGCCGGCGCCTCCCTGAACGTCAGGAAGATTCTGGTCTACCCCATTTCGGACGGCGAGCTGTTCGTGGTGGAGCTGCTGCTGCGGCTGACGACGGCGCTGGAGGTGCTTCTGGTTCTGGGCGGCACGCTCATCGGGCTGCTGCTGAACCCCGCCGTGCCGCACTGGCTGCCGGTGCCGGCGATCTCGATATTCATCGCGTTCAACCTGTTCCTTTCGACGGGCCTGCGGAGCCTGCTCGAGCGGCTGATGGCGATCCGGCACGTTCGCGAGGTTGTGGTTCTGCTGACGGTCGCCTGCGCCGCATTGCCACAACTGCTGGCGGTCAGCGGCCGCGCGCATGCCCTGAGGCGCCTGCTGTCTTTCCGGCAAAGCGGGCTATTGCCCTGGGCCGCGGCCGCGCGGCTGGCCATCGGAGACGCGGTGGCGCTCCCTGTGCTGGGTTTGTGCGCCTTCACCGCGGCGGCGTACGTCTTCGGGCGGCTCCAGTTCCGGCGCAGCCTGCGGTTCGATTCGACGGCGGCGCGCTCGGCGGGCTCGACCGGAAGCGGGCGCTGGACGGAACGTTTCTATCGCTGGCCGGCGGCTCTGTTCTCCGATCCTCTGGCCGCGCTGTTCGAAAAGGAGCTGCGGACTCTGGCGCGCGCGCCCCGGTTCCGCATCGTCTTCCTGATGGGGTTTTCTTTCGGCGCCATCATCTGGTGGCCGCTGATGCACGGCGGCGGGCACTCCGGGCCGGGCGGCGTCAGCTATCCGGTGGTGGTCAGCGGCTACGCCATGCTGCTTCTGTCCGAGGTCGCTTTCTGGAACCAGTTCGGTTTCGACCGGTCGGCCGCCCAGCTTTACTTCTCCGCGCCGGTGCCGTTTTCGCTGGTGGTGCGGGCGAAGAACCTGGCGGGCGTGACGTTCGTCGCGCTGGAGATCGCACTGATTCTCACACTTTGCACGGCGCTGCGCGTCCGGATGACGCTCTCGAACGTCTTCGAAGCCGTTCTGGTGACGCTGACTCTGGCGCTCTTCTTCTTGAGCGTGGGCAACCTCAGCTCGATCTACCAGCCGCGGCCGTTGAATCCGGAACATTCCTGGGGCCGTTCCTCCGCGGGCCGGTTTCAGGTCTACATGCTGCTGCTGTTTCCGGTGATGGTGGGGCCGATTGCGCTGGCGTACGTGGCGGCGTGGTTTTGGCAGAGCCGCGCGCTGTGGTACGGGATTCTGGGCGCCGACGCGCTGGTGGGTGCGGCGTGCTATTGCTTCGCCACCGCCGCCGCGGTTGCCGCTGCCGGCAAGCGCAAGGAGGAGTTCCTGAGCGCTTTGGGTCAGAGCGGCGGGCCGTTCACGGTGGAGTAAGTGCTGGCCGATGGGCGGTGTCCGCGCCCTTACGCCCCGCCCTTGCCCGCGCGGTAACGGCGAATCAGGTTGTTCGTGGAACTGTCGTGCTTGAGTGCGGGTTCGGTCTCGCTCTCCAGTTCGGGGACGATGCGCTGCGCCAGCGCCTTGCCTAGCTCGACGCCCCACTGATCGAACGGATCGATGCCCCAGATCGCGCCTTGGGTGAACACCGAATGCTCGTACAAGGCGATCAACCTGCCGAGCGTTTCCGGCGTCACGCGATCGGCGAGAAGCGTGTTCGACGGGCGGTTGCCCTCGAATACCCGGTGCGGAACCAGCCATTCCAGCGTGCCCTCGGCCCTGACCTCCTCGGGCGTCTTGCCGAAAGCGAGCGCCTCGGCCTGCGCGAGAACATTCGCGAGCAGTATGTCGTGATGCGGGCCCTTCGGGTTGAGCGACTGGCCGAAGGCGATGAAGTCGCAGGGGATGAGCCTGGTCCCTTGATGGATCAACTGGTAGAACGAGTGCTGCCCGTTGGTTCCGGGCTCGCCCCAGTAGATCGGGCTGGTGTTGTGGGCGACCGCGGCTCCCTCCAGCGTGACGTGCTTGCCGTTGCTCTCCATCGTCAACTGTTGCAGGTAGGCCGGAAACCGTTTCAGGTACTGCTCGTAGGGCAGCACCGCCGCCGTTTCGGCGCCGAAAAAGTCGTTGTACCAGATTGAGAGGAGGCCCATGAGCACGGGCAGATTGCGCTCGAAGGGAGCGGTTCGAAAGTGCTCGTCCATCTGGTGAAAGCCATCCAGCATGGAGCGGAAGGCATCCGGCCCGATGGCCAGCATGGTCGAGAGCCCTATCGCCGAGTCCATCGAGTACCGCCCGCCGACCCAGTCCCAGAACTCGAACATGTTGGCCGTGTCGATGCCGAACTTGTCCACTTCGGCGGCGTTGGTCGAGACGGCGACGAAATGGCTGGCCACCGACTTCTTATCGCCGCCCAGAGCCTCCACCAACCAGTCCCGGGCCGTTCGGGCATTCGTCATCGTCTCCAGCGTCGTGAAAGTCTTCGAAGAGACGACGAAGAGCGTCTCCGCCGCATCGAGATCGCGGACCGCTTCGGCGAAATCGGTATCGTCCACGTTCGAGACGAAACGGAACGTCATGGCGCGGTCGCTGTAATACCGCAGCGCCTCGTAGGCCATCACCGGACCAAGGTCGGAGCCGCCGATGCCGATGTTGACGACGTTGCGGATGCGCTTGCCGGTGTGCCCCTTCCACGCTCCGCTGCGAATGCATTCACAGAAGGCAGCCATCTTGTCGAGGACGGCGTGGACTCCGGGCACCACGTCCTCGCCATCGACGAAAATGGAGGTCCCTTTCGGCGCGCGCAGGGCCACGTGCAGCACCGCGCGGTTCTCCGTGACGTTGATCTTCTCCCCGCGGAACATGGCGTCGATCCGCGCCCGCAGGCCGGATTCCTCCGCCAGCCCGACGAGGAGCCCGAGCGTCTGGTCCGTGATTCGATTCTTCGAGTAATCGAGAAAGAGCCCCGCAGCCTCGGCCGTCATGCGCTCACCGCGCCGGGCGTCGGCCGCGAAGAGCTCCCTCAGGTGAAGGCCCCGGACCTTCTCGTAGTGGGCTTCGAGCGCTTTCCACGCCTGGCTGGATGGTGCGGTGCCGTGTGTCGTCATCACCTCCAGCTTAGCCGAGGGGCTTGGCCGAAACCAACCGGAGCGAAGGCCCCAGGACCCGATGGGCGCGGCGTTGCCGAAGCGTCCCGATTCGGCGCGCGGTTCAAACAGAGCCGGGTAGACGAAACCGGCAATCAACGCACCGGCGAGCGGCGCGATCCCGGAAGAGCCAGAGCTGATCGATCGCCCAGCCGCTTAATGCCAACGTTGGGGAATGCGGGCGACAGCACGGCTGCGCCGCCGGCAAGGAACCCGCCGGGCCGCCCGCAAGCCGCCCAGGGCCTGTCAGGAAATAGCAGATCCAATACTTGCCGCCGATGAGCTCAGATCAACGCCGATAAGAACACGAGAACAAGGTTCGTTTATCCGTGTTAATTCGTGTTCATCGG
>Ga0182017_10001674_pt1 | contig 17038 bp, 14 predicted proteins | sample 712E3DmetaG_FD_120492 | JGI IMG/M metagenome (GOLD analysis project Ga0182017, IMG submission 120492) | Permafrost microbial communities from Stordalen Mire, Sweden - 712E3D metaG | ecosystem: Environmental > Terrestrial > Soil > Wetlands > Permafrost | place: Sweden: Stordalen | collected... | reverse complement strand
TCCCCGTCTATGTAGCCCATTCTCAAACTGTGGTAAGACTTCCCCCCGGCGCGCGTCTTTTAGCGGGGAATGACTTTGAGCCGCATCAGGCTTTCTCAATTGGCACCAATGTCTGGGGAGTGCGATTCCATCCCGAGTTTACTGCCGCTATATTAAGTCAATATGTCCATCACAGCAAAAAACACTTACTGCAAGAGCCTCCTAGTACTGAAGAGTCATGTTCCCCTGTGTTAGAGGAAATCTACGGTAAACGCATTTTAAAGAGATTTCTGGAAATTGCTTCGCAAAAAGAAAATGCTAAATAACAAGTCCATTTTGATCATCTCCTAAGTCTGAAAAAAGTAAATAACCCCCAGCAAGCAGGACGGGATGGAAGCGATCCCGCCCATACCTTGTGGGAGTAGCACAAGATGCCTCCAAGCTTGCTGGGAAGTTATTCACTATTATTTCGAACGGTTCTGTTTGCATAGACACAGTGTCAGAAAAATATCGTCTGATTTTGTGCATTATAACCAAACTAACGACAAGATAAGATATTATTTAACAAAATTCCATTCATTACAATCATGTTTCACAAATTTCAGCTTGCGTATTTGTTCATTTAGTACAATAATATGAATATGCTATGTTAACAATTTGGAGGTAACTCTATGTCAGATCTAAAAAAGACCGCGATTGAAGATGTTATCCGCGACCTGAAAGACAAAAAAATTCGCTTCATTTACCTTCAGTTCAGTGATATTTTGGGTGTCGTTAAAAGTGTGACTGTTCCCTTGGAAGAATTCGCGGATTGCATTCAATACGGTAAGTGGTTTGATGGTTCTTCCGTAGAAGGTTTTGTACGTGTTATCGAAAGTGATATGTATTTGAAACCTGATTTATCCACCCTCACATTGTTAACTTGGGAGCAGGACGAGCAGCCTGCCGCACGTGTCGTTTGTTCAGTTCTGACACCGGACGGAGCCCTTTTCCCTGGTGACCCGCGAACAATTCTTGCAAAAGTTACCGAAGCCGCCAAAGTATTGGATTATAAATTTTTTGTAGCACCGGAATTGGAATTTTATTTACTAATACCTGAAGACAACAATAATATGGTCCCAATGTCCCAGGACAAAGGGGGGTATTTTGACCTTTCCACTGGACTTTCCGCTTCGATAAGAAAAGAAATGGTAAATACTCTAAGTGAAATGTCGATACAGATAGAAACCAGTCACCACGAGTTGGGCGCCGGGCAGCATGAAATTGATTTCGTGAAAGAGGAAGCTATAAAGAGCGCAGACAATCTTATTACTGCACGCTATACGCTTAAAGCTTTAGCACAAAAGCACGGCCTCTCTGTTACTTTTATGCCAAAACCGTTCGAAGGGATAGAAGGCAGCGGTATGCACATTCCACTAAGTCTATTCAACATTAGCAGCGCACAAAATGCTTTTTCAGACACCAAAAACCAATACGGTATTTCTGAAACAGCTCGTTATTTTCTTGCAGGTTTGTTGTACCATGCCCGCAGTATGAGCGCAATTTTAAATCCGCTGGTAAATTCCTACAAGAGACTTGTTAAAGGATTTGAAGCTCCTGTATATGTAAGTTGGGCCAGGGTAAATCGATCAGCACTGATTCGAGTGCCTAGCGTCAATCAGCGCAAATTATATACCACCCGATTGGAAATAAGGAACCCCGACCCATCTTGTAATCCCTACTTGGCTTATTCTGTCCTGCTAGCATGCGGTTTACATGGAATAAAAGAAAAATTGCCGCTACCACCACCGATAGAAGAGAATGTTTTCGTTTTTGACGAAACAGAATTACAGCATAGACAAATTTTGCGTTTGCCTGAGACTCTCGGCGAAGCGCTGGATGAACTAGAAAAAGACGCCGTAATCAAAGAAGTCCTTGGCGATATAATTTTCAGTAAATTCATAGGCGCCAAACGGATGGAATGGCAGGATTTTTGCCGTCATGTGACACCCTGGGAGAGAGAGCATTACTTGGGAGTTTGGTAAATGCCTACGATTGAACAAATCTGGCATCAAGTTATGCCTCCGGGAACCAAGTTTATCCATGGTGAAACAGGGATTTATGATCAGGTAAGCTGGGTAGTTACTTTGCGTCCCACTCCTCCCGGTTTTGACCGCCTGCACGGCAGCGAACTTGCCCTGATTGATATGAACAACGCTACTAAACTGGGGGCAAATCTGTTATCCATGGTAAGCTCTATTGTCGAACAGGGAGCTAGCTCTATTGGTGTTCTTGGTGAAATTACTGATGATGTAATCAAGTATCTTAAGACTACAGAAACTCCGTTGTTCAGTTTTCCGTCCGGAATTAATCTGACAATTCTGGAACAACATATTTCAAACTCAATCCGCGAGGAAAAAGACCCATTATATCAGAAGGAGCAGGACTTAACTGCTACTTTGATCGATTTAGCTCTGGCTGGTCACGGGACGAACGCGATATTAGACAAACTGCAAAAACTTACCGGCAGTACCATAATTTTAGTAAACCACAATTTTAAACCGAGAGTTTTTAATACTGAGACTACAATACCGGGAGTACAAACGGCTCTGTCAAAGCGATTTTCTTCTCCGCCTTCCTCAATTACCGGCGTAAAACTCTCTGAATCTTTTTCCTGCTTTATCAGTCCTGTTTCGGGAAAACTGGGAACCGAAGGCTATTTACTGGTTGGCACCGAACCTGGGGAACTTAAGGAGTTTGACCGTGTCGCCGCTAAAGTTGGGTCCCTCGCCTTAGCTATGGAATTGTCGCGGCGTCAAGGCGTTGAAGATACTGAAACTAAATTTCAAACGGAGATGATTGAATCATTATTTAGCGGAGACCTATCTCCCAACGCAATCATTGAAAGGGCAAGTAAATTGGGTCTTGACCGATCTTTGAACTATGTAGTATTAGCCTTAAATACCAACGGAGAACCCAAGACTGGCTCATTTACCAGGAGAATCGGGACGCTTTTAGGAGAAGAGGCTCTTTGTTATCATCGCGGAGATACACTCGTGGTTTTATATCAGGTTAAACCAGACAGCACTCCGGATGATTTAAGAAAATTGAATAAAGAAATAGCCAGAAAAATAGAAGGCCAAATTGGCACAAAAGTGACTATGGGAATGGGACGTTTATACTCGGGACCGGAAGGACTCCGAAATTCATTGCAAGAAGCGGAGCAGGCTTTGATGATGGGGAGACGCCTCTTCTCAGATGGTTCTGCGAGTTACTTCGGCGATCTGGGAATTTATCGGCTGTTATTATCTTTAAAAATCGAAGAACTGAAAAGTTTTTATCAAGAATCCATCGGATGTCTAGTCGAATATGATACAGAGCACCATGGTGAATTACTGCATACCCTGGAAGAGATACTGCGTTATCCTACCGTTGCAGAAACCGCGAAAGCTCTGCATGTTCACAGGAACACGCTTCTTTATCGTATACAACGCATACAGGAAATAACCAAATTAAACCTCGATGACGGCGAAACTCGCTTAACACTTCATTTGGCATTAAAAGCCGCCGATGTTATCCGCGCAGGCTAATTTAGTTATTCTACACAAATTTCTACTCATATATTCTACTATTTTATACCTATAACGATTCTTGTATTTCATTTAAATTGATAATATGAGACTAGCTTTCTAGATAGTTTAAAATGCAGCTCATCATGAGGAATGCATTCCTGCGGGTATCGGCAGAAAAACACTTCGACACTATGGGATAAGACAAGTTGAGATGATTGTATCTTTATTTAGTAAAAATATGTCCTCTGACAACAGTCAGGGAATAGCCTCTGAACTGGAATTAGACCCATCTGTAAACTATGCGGTATTGGTTCTGTGCGCGGCAGGCGAACCAAAACCTGAGGGTTTGGTTAATAGAATCGGGAAAATACTGGGTAGCTGCGCCATTTGCTCTCAATACAAGGATACGATTGTAATTTTGCACTCGGTTAAGCCGCAGAGTACTGATAATGAGTTAAGAAAGCTAAATAAAGAAATCGCACGAAAAACAGAGAAGCTCCTTGGGGTAAAAGTGACTATTGGAATGGGTCGGCTTTATTCTATGCCGGAAGGGCTCCAGATTTCATATCAAGAAGCAGAACAGGCCTTGACGATTGGAAAACGTCTCTTCTCTGAAGGGTCTGTAAGTTACTTCGGAGACTTGAGAGTTTACCGATTATTATTATCTTTAAAAATTGAAGAACTAAAAAGTTTTTTCCAGGAAGCCATCGGCTGTCTTGTGGAATATGACACGTTACATCACAGTCACTTGTTAATTACATTGAGAGAGTTACTGCACCACCCCACCGGTACAGCAACAGCCAAAGCCCTGCATGTCCATAGGAATACCCTTCTTTACCGCATACAACGTATCCAGGAGATAACCAAATTGAACCTGGATGATAGTGAAACCCGTTTAACGCTTCATCTGGCCTTTAAGGCCGCAGATGTCATTCACGCAGGCTAATTTGTGTATTCTGCACAAATTACATCCGTTAATTTCTACTATTTTATACCTAGAATGGCCTTTTCATTTCCTTTAAATTGATGATATGAGGCTGATTCTTTAAGGGACAAACCACCAATAGCTAGTCCTGAGAATCACCCATAAAGAAAAAGATTATTAAAATAAAAAAGGAGAAAAATCAAATGACATCAAGAGCACCCAGTATGTTAAAAGGTAAATCCACCATACGCCGGATACTTTGCAGTGACACCGGTCACAAATGCGATGCCCGGTTCGAGGGGACGAACGATGATCGGTTGGTAGCAGTGGCGGTTGAACATTTGTCCCAGTATCACGGAGCACCTCTTTCTCCGGCACTCGCTGCCGAGGTACGGCAGCTTATCAGACCTATCTGAAATCCTGAAATTAAATCCATTATCTTGAAATAAGGTTGATTGGGGAACGGGGCAAGGCATATCTTACCGCGGTAGTTATTTATTTTTTCAAGAGAGGAGGTTAAAAAGATGCCAAAAAACTATTCGGACCGTTATTGTCCTTATTGCGGTCAGTCCGCATTAGCCGCGTGGAAACACTGCCCGGCTTGCGGGAAAGAATTGCCAGAAAGAACCGTTACTTATATTCCTGGAATAACCGCCGTTGACGATGGCTCGGACAGAAATAAAAAATGGCGTGAAGTGATCTCTCAAATCCGTAACGGCGAACCGGATAAAGCTTCAATATCCTTATCCGCGCTGTTACAATCGTTCCCTCAGGACGCGGAAGCTCTTGCTTTGCTAGGTTCGATTTGTCTGCATCAATACAAAATAGACAAAGCGAGTGATTACCTGGAACGAGCCGTCGTACTGGCTCCGGACTCAACTTTCGTCCGGATGAAAATGGCCGAATACTGGGTGGCACTGGGCATCCCTGCGCGTGCCCTCGAAGAACTCGACAAAGCAGAAGCGTTTGCGGCCGACGACCTTTACTTGCGCAGTGAAATAATCGCCTATTCCAAGCACGTGCGAGAGAAGACCGGAGGGAATATTGTGCGGGCTCCTCCGCCTTTACCCAATTTTGGTTCCTTTGGATTTTTCAAAAAGAAGCAGCCCATGGGCCATAATAAATAATTCTAAGCAAAGGGGAACAATATGACTTACAACATTTTACCGATATTTCTTTTAGCAAGCATGCTGATTATCATGCTAATGAGCATCATGTTGCCTTTCGGCGCCAAAATAACGGGCAAAAAGGTTGGAGCTATCCGGCTAAATTTCAGAGAGCGGCTTCTATTACAACGTATTAATATTTACGCAATCGGTTTCGTGCTGCTTTTAACTGCCGTGACCGGGTTGTTGCCCGTTTTCTGGGAACTTTTAGTAGTGCTCGCCGCAATGATGCTCCTGTTTATGCGTGTAGGCTACATATTCACTACCGAAGGTGTGGCCCTGAATAATGTTGTATTTCGCCCATGGAGTGAGTTCACCGGTTTCGAAATCAACCGGCGCGGTATTTTGCTGCATCCGAAAGAGGGGTTAAGACCCTTCAAGATTAAAGTTATCGGCAAAAACAAGGATGAAACCATTTTGTTACTAAAACAATATTTGTCAGAACAAACAATACAACAACCTAAAAGAAAGCTATGCCTTGGAGTAAATTGCTCAAGGCGAGTAAATGAAAAATTTTATAACAAACAACGAAGGAGGTTTAATTTGAAATCAAAAGCAGGCCATTGGATATTTTGGATATCAATTATTGCGATTGTCATAATCGGGATTATTGGTTATTCGGTCGCAGTTAAACCTGGTACGGATCCGGCACCAGATCGGAGCGGACTTAACACCGGGAGCGCAGAAAGTCTGGTGGGTGTGGCTCCCGCGAATATAACACAAGATGAATTAGATCAGGCTTCAACTACTGAACCGTTTGCCGCCCAGTTAGCTAATGTTGTTGAGCAAAACCGTCTGGCGGCTAACTTCATCTGGACATTGGTAGCCGGCTTCCTGGTCATGTTTATGCAAGCCGGGTTTGCCTTGGCTGAGACGGGTTTCTGCCGCGCAAAAAATGCCGGTCACACCATGTTTATGAATTTCATGGTGTATGCGCTGGGCATGTTAGGCTTCTACGTTATCGGTTTTGCATTAATGTGTGGGGGTGTAGGAATAGGCGGCGTTTCGAATCTCGGCGGACTTGCTACACTTAATAAGGAATTTACTATCGGTGGGTGGGGGCTGTTTGGTTACAAAGGATTCTTCCTTTCCGGCACTACTTATGACGTCGGGGTCGCTGTGATGTTCCTTTTCCAGATGGTTTTCATGGACACTACTGCGACAATCCCAACCGGCTCTATGGCTGAGCGCTGGAAGACGTTACCTTTCATCATCTACGGATTTTTCGTTGGTGCAATCATCTATCCTATCTTCGGCAACTGGGCATGGGGCGGCGGATGGTTGGCTCAACTTGGGACTAAGGCCGGTTTAGGCGCAGGATACGTCGACTTTGCCGGTAGCGGCGTTGTTCATGCTATCGGCGGATGGACGGCTCTGGCTGGCGCAGCCGTCCTAGGTCCACGGTTAGGGAAATTCAATAAAGACCGTTCTCCGAACGCTATACCCGGTCACAGCCTTATTTTGGCCGCATTGGGTGTCTTCATCCTCGCTTTTGGTTGGTTTGGGTTTAATCCAGGCAGCACCCTGGGTGCATCTCAAGCCGGCAACCTGCGCATCGGCATGGTTGCTGTCACCACAATGCTGGCTTGCGCAGCATCAAGCATGACTTCCATGGCTTACACCTGGATGAAAAATGGAAAGCCTGACTTCGGCATGACACTTAACGGTATGCTGGCAGGTTTGGTGGCTATCACTGCGCCCAGTGGATACGTCAGTCCTACATCCTCTATTATTATCGGCGGTGTGGCTGGTCTTTTGGTCTGCTTCGCAGTGTGGTTTGTCGAGAATAAACTACATGTGGACGACCCGGTTGGAGCCATTTCAGTCCATGGGTTCAACGGGCTATGGGGGCAACTGGCAGTCGGTTTATTTGCAGACGGCACAATGAACTACAATGGCACGGTAGTTAAAGGACTCTTTTATGGTGACCCAAAACAATTTGTTGCTCAAATAATAGGTGCCGTAGTAGCCTTTGCATGGGCTTTCGGCATAAGTTACCTGTTCTTCAAAGCCCTTGACAAGACAATCGGCATGCGTGTAGCTCCGGAAGCAGAACTGGCAGGTTTGGACGTTCCGGAACTGGGATCACCCGGTTATGCTTTTGATACTCAGCAGACAACACCGCTGCATAATTAAGCTTCGGTAGTGAAAAGGAGTTAAAAATGAAAAAAATAGAAGCAATCATTCGACCGGAAAAACTTGGTGCGGTTAAGGCCGCAATCGCCGAAGTAGGTTACGGAGGGCTTACCATCATCAATGTCCAAGGTCATGGAAAACAAAAGGGGTTAAAAGAGCAATACCGCGGAGTTGCCTATACCGTGGACGTGCTACCCAAAGTAAAAATCGAAATTGTGGTACCTGATAAGTCTGCCCAGGCAATCATCGATGCCATCGTGAAAGCAGCTCAAACAGGAGCTATCGGTGACGGTAAGATTTTTATATCTAATATGGAGAACGCGGTAAGAGTTCGTACCGGTGAATCGGGCGACATAGCGCTTTAATAGCGGTTCCATTAACCTGCACTAACTAACTGAAGAAACTGGCCGGATGTTGAATTTATGTCCGGCCAGTTTCAGCACAAGAGTACGGAGAGGAACTGCTTGCTGATAATAAATGCTAATTTCATCTCTGAAGAAGTTGAAATACCATGACAGATCAAATCAACCACGGTTTTGCCGAACAAGAATTTAAAGGAAATCCAGAGCAGTCGGACCAGGATACTTCGACCGAACAATATCGTCATTTCTTTTACGAAGAAGGGGGACATCTGGTAGCTACCCCCGAAGCCAGCGCCGGAGAAAACGGAATTCAGCGCGGGGTGCAGCGGTTAAAAGCAGCATTAATCGGCAAGCCACTGTTTTCTAAAGATGAAATCCACGAACGTTTGACCAAAATTAAAGCCCTGGCAGTTTTTGGATCAGACGCAATTTCTTCCTGCGCATATGCAACAGAAGCTTCCCTGATAGTATTAATGGCGGCCGGTAACGGTGCGTTGCATATCTCTTTTTTCACTGCTCTCGCGATTGCGCTTTTGCTGTCAATGGTCGCGTTTTCTTACCGTCAGACAGTTTATGCCTATCCTAATGGCGGCGGGTCTTATAACGTCAGCCGTCAAAACCTGGGGCAGACGGCCGGTTTAGTTGCTGCCGCGGCCTTGCTCATTGATTATATAATGACCGTCGCTGTATCAATCGCCGCCGGGACCGCGGCCGTTACATCAGCGCTCATTGCGGCTGGCTTTGGCAGTCAAATCGCTCATTTAACAGCCGCCTTGCCGCCATTTTTTAACCTTAATGTCATCTTAAGTCTGATTTTTATTGGATTGATGACGCTGGGAAACCTGCGGGGTATCCGTGAAGCCGGGGCTATCTTCGCTATCCCCACTTATCTTTTCATCGGTTGTTTTTCCGTGATGCTGATAATCGGCATCATCAAGGTTTTCACACATACACTTACCCCTGTAACGCCGCCGTCGATTTTGCCGGTGCTCGAACCGGTAACATTGTGGTTGGTACTTCGTGCTTTTTCCGCCGGGGCTGTTGCTATGAGCGGTACAGAAGCGATTTCAAACGGTGTGCCTATCTTCAAACCCAATGAATCAAAGAATGCGGCCACGACCCTGACTATAATGGCTACTTTGTTGGGCGTGTTTTTTGTCGGCGTTTCTTTTCTTTCCAACCATCTGCACCTGGTCCCCGGCAATCAGACTATCGTATCTCAAGTAGCGCTCTCGGTCTTTGGGCAAAATGTCTTCTATTATATTTTCCAGATCGCGACTATGGGTATACTGGTAGTTGCCGCCAATACCGCTTTTGCCGATTTCCCGCGTTTGTCATCAGTTCTTGCCCGGGATAATTATATGCCGCATAGTTTTAGCAGTCGCGGCGATCGTTTAGCGTTCTCCACCGGTATCATGTTTTTAGGCATAGTTTCCGCTTTGTTACTGGTCGTGTTTAAAGGTAATGTCGACAGTTTGATTCACCTCTATGCGGTCGGTGTCTTCCTGGCTTTCAGCATGTCGGATACCGGCATGGTAGTGCATTGGTGGAAAACACGCGGCAAGGGGTGGAAAACAAGCATTCTGATTAATGGTGCAGATGCGATTCTAACCACCAGCATTCTGATTATCGTAATAATCACAAAATTCATGTACGGTGCCTGGATAATAATCCTTTTAATCCCGATGATTGTCCCGGTATTTGTATTCATTCATAAACATTATAATCGAGTGGCTGAGCAGCTTAGATTACTGTCTATGCAGGCCCCACCTCCGCAAACAATCGAACATTCCGTGTTGATGCCCATCGATGATGTCAACTATGCATCTTTAAGAGCGATGTCCTTCGCCCGCACGATCAGCAAAGATATCACTGTCATTCATATCTCCTCTGATACAAAACGGGCTGAAAAAATCCAGGAAAAAATGCAGACTTACGCGCCTGACCTGAAACTGGTCATTGTGGAATCGCCACTGCGCGCCTTCATGCGTCCGTTATTGACATATGTGGATTTCCATCACCGGCAGCATCCGAATGGATTTGTGACAATTGTTATGCCGGAATTCATCACAGCGCACTGGTGGGAACGGTTCCTGCATAACCGGACAGCAGAACATTTAACGCAGGCATTTAAGAGGCACCCCAACATTGCCGTGGTTAACGTCCCCTATTTACTGAAAAACTGAAATTTTGGCATAATACCAGATAAAAAACAAAATATAACCGGAGATAAAATGATTAGCTATAATACCAAAATGGGAAAGTTGTCTCATGTATAAAAAAGGCGAATTTATTTACGGCTATGAAATAATAGAACTGCTCGGTTCCGGGGGGCTCAGCCAGAACTATAAAGCTCGCGGTTCCGACTGTGCTTTGGTAACTTTAAAATTCCCGTCTCCTGCTTTGGTTGGTAATCCTGTGACCTACGAACGTTTTCTGCGGGAACTGAAAATCGGGCAACAAGTAATACACCCGTCGATTCAACACGCTTTATCCATCATTGACAACCGCGAAGGGCCCTGTATGGTTTTGGAATATATAGAGGGTAAAACTTTACGTAGTTTATTAGAAGAGCGAGCCCCTCTCACGCTCGAAAAATCTCTTGATATAACCGGTCAGTTAGCGGTAGCGTTAATTTATCTTCATAAACATGGGTTTTACCACCGCGATCTAAAACCGGAAAATGTGTTAATAGACCCCTTTGGCCGCATACATATCATTGATTTTGGCTTGGCCTTATTGCAAGGAGCTCGGCGGGTAACATGGCAAAATTTTTCAGATGTTTTAGGGACACCATGTTACATGTCTCCGGAACAGATTCAGGGAAAACGCGGTAGTGCCCAGACTGACCTGTATGCTCTTGGTATCATGTTCTATGAAATGCTGACTGGAACTGTGCCGTTTCACGGCGACGACCCAATGTTTGTTATGGACCAGCAATTAACTGCGGCTCCACCATTAATACGAAAAACTAAGCCGTCTATACCTGTGAATATCGAAGCCATAATCATGAAGTGTTTAAGGAAGAATCCCAAAGAACGGTATGAATCGGTTGAACAATTTCAGGCGGACTTGGAAAAATATGAGAATCTCAATATTTCTCAATTCCCGCATGGACGGGAGAGCGTTAAAGGGTTGATCACCAACCGTCAGCTTTGGATGGTGGGTGGTTTTATTGCCTTCGGCTTAATAATTGTGACTGGATTAATCGTAATTATAGCGTTATTTTTACATAAGTGACCGGATTTAACTAAAGAAGGGAGCCACTCTTCCGAAGGACTCCCTTCTATTCTTAAATTTATAATGAAGATTAAATATCGTAATACAGGTGGAATTCATAAGGATGAGGACGGAGCGCGACCGCATCCATCTCATTTTTCTTTTTGTAGTTAATCCAGGTCTCAATAAGGTCTTCGGTAAAGACATTACCCTGCAGCAGATAATCATGGTCTTTCTTCAAGGCATCCAGTACCTCACCAAGTGAGCCCGGGGTGGATTTAATTTTGGCTTTCTCTTCCGGTTCTAGTTCGTAGATATCCTTGTCAATCGGGGTGCCCGGGTCAATCTTGTTCTTAATGCCGTCCAATCCGGCTAATAACATTGCGGGAAAGGCCAGATAAGGATTGCAGCTGGCATCCGGACAGCGGTATTCAATTCTCTTACTCTTGGCGCTCTTTGAATAAAGCGGAATACGAATCGAAGCGCTGCGGTTACGCTGCGAGTAAACCAGGTTGATGGGGGCTTCGTAGCCCGGGACCAAGCGGCGGTAAGAATTGGTCGTCGGGGCGCACAATGCCAGCAACGACGGGGAATGATAAAGCAGACCGCCGATGTAATATTTACAAAGCTGGCTGATCATGCCGTAGCCCTTGGCATCGAAGAATTTGTTGGTGTCTCCTTTCCATAGACTCTGATGAACATGCATCCCAGAGCCGTTATCTTGGAAAAGCGGTTTGGGCATAAAGGTTACGGTGTAACCGTTCTGGTAAGCAACGTTCTTGGCAATATACTTATACAGCATTACGCTGTCAGCCTGTTTGAGCAGAGTATTGAAGCGCATACCGAATTCCACCTGGCCGCCGGTGGCAACTTCATGATGATGTTTTTCGATGTCAATCCCGCCGGCAACCATTTTCTGCGTTATCTTCGTCCTGATATCATGCATTTGGTCGGTAGGAGGACAAGGGAAATAACCTTCTTTGTGGCGCGGGCGATAGCCCAGATTGGGTTCGGAGGTATCACCGGAATTCCAGATACCTTCCTGAGAATCGATGGAATAGAAACTCTCATGGCTGTTGGTATCAAAGGCAATACTATTGAAAATGAAGAATTCCAGTTCAGTGCCCCAGTAACTCTTGTCGGCAATGCCGGTGGTCTTGAGATAAGCCTCGGCTTTTCTGACCACATAACGGGGGTCTCGATCGTAGTCCTTACCGTCTACAGGGTCCTTGACATCGCAAATCAGACTCAAAGTCGACGGTGACAGAACCGGGTCGATGATTGCAGTTGTTGGGTCGGCGAAAAGCAGCATATCGCTCTCATGAATTGCGCGGAAACCTCGGATGGAAGAGCCGTCAAAGCCGTTGCCGTTCTCAAATAAATCCGCTAATTCTTTAATCGGCAGTGTGTAATGCTGCCATGTGCCCGGGAGGTCGATGAATTTCAGGTCGATGAATTCGCATTTGTTTTCCTTGGCTAGTTTTAAGACATCCTGGTAAGAACTTGGTGCCATTTTTTCTCCTTTTATTTTACTATTTTTAAATCGTTTTACCGGAATCATAAGCGGGATGATATTTCCATTGCATTCAATTCTTTTTAAGTTCATATTAATTTTGTTACATATATTTCTCCGAAATCTTTATTAACAGGTTAAACAGTCTTGATGCTGGAATCACCCATGCAAACTTTTATCATATCCTCGATGGGAATAATGAATATATTCCCGTCGCCCGTTTTTACCCCTCTCACAATAGCGCTCAATACCTAGGACACATCTTCGTCATTGATAACTAACTCCACTTTTAGGTTCGGCAGTAACTCCTGTCTGTATTCTTTGGAACCCCATTTAGGGGGGATCCCTTCCTGCCTGCCCATACCGCTGACATCGGCAATAGTCATACCGTAGTACCCTAACGTCGCCAGCAGCATTTTGACCCGTTCGAGCTTTTCTTACCGGATAGTAGCTTCAATTTTCTTCAAATCAGCTAGTCTCCCCAAACCACTTCCAGACGCTGCTTATAATATAATTTGGTTTACTTTTATGTTATTTGCTCTTTCAATCTGTAACCCAGACCCCGAACCGAAACCAGTCTCCTCGGCCGGTGTGGATTGTCCTCTAGTTTTTTTCTGAGACGGCAAATCATCACATTAATGGCACCGTCTTCGTCAACCATGCCTGGAGATGAAACAACCTTAAGGACCTCGGAACGCTTGACTACTTTTCCTTTATTTCGGATGAAGAGATATAATAGATCGAACTCTTTTACCGTTAAGTCGATTTCTTTTTGCCCTATTTTGACCTGATAACCGATAGGATCAATATAAAGGTCGTTCAATAATAATTCTTCTTGATTCGATCTCCCATCGACACCGTCCATTTTCAAACGTGTTTCGCCTTCCATTTTTTCTCCTCCGGTTCTCTATGATTCAATTGTAAGTAGTATTCGTTAACGGCGCGTTACAAGCGCATTTCAATTTCATTAAATTCTTTTCTATGAACTCAGCTATTTTATTAATCATTTAACTATCAAAATTCTCTTTCAAATGTATTTTATGTTTTATAAGTAAAATCGATGTTTTCCCAGCATGTACCACCTTATCGGATACACTGCCTAACACCCATTTACTTACTCCTGATTTCCCGTGAGAGGACATTGCGATTAAGCGAATTTTAGAATCGGCCGCAAATTTAATTATTTCATTGGCGGCATTACCAACTCTCAATTCGGTGCTAATACTTGACCCTGTTCCAGAAAACTCCAAACTCAATTTATTCAAATATTCAGTTGCTTCCAGTTTCATTTCCCCCACCTGCTGGTCGGTGTAAGCAAAATGATCTGGCCCGCCAATTGTACGAACGTGCAGTACCGGCTCTACCACCCTCATGAGGATTACGCCAGATTTCAATACCTGGGCAATTTCTTTCACGTGAGGTATGACACTTTCACTAATCTCTGAACCGTCTAGAGGCACTAAAATGCTACTAAAATTACGAACCGGCCAATATTTGGGTTTTATTCCGTTGGACCTGATAAGCAATATGGGAAAATCAGCATGTTGCACAAGTTTAGAGGCTACGCCACCCATCGTCCAAGGCATAATACCTGTGCTTCCGTGCGAAGTGATGACGACAAGATCTACATTATTTTCATCTGCATAAGTGATGACTTCAGAAGCTGCCTCTCCATCCCGGGTAACAACTTTTATGGTTGATTTTGAACCTGTTTGACTTACTTGATCTCGTAATTGTTGAGAAATTTCATCCATGTACATTTCGTGTAAATGGCGATGCGTAGCATCATGCCTGACATCATCAACGAATATGAGTTGTATTTCACTGTTGAAACCGGCAGCCAATTCTTTAACATACAGTAGAGAACGCTCTGCCAATTCAGATCCGTCCAAAGGTACTAACAATTTATTAAGCATTTTTACCTTCTAAGCATACCTGACTATCAGTAGTAACCAGCAAATTCCTACAACCATAATCATTGCAGGTAAAGCGTATTTGATGAACCTTCCCCAGGTAATATGGTAACCTTCCTTTTCGGCAATTGCGGTCCCTACAACATTTGCAGATGCGCCTATTGGTGTGCCATTCCCTCCGATGTCAGTTCCTAGGGCCAATGACCATGCCAGAGGCGGCAGCGGCATTCCTGTTGCCGCCAGGCCTTTTATTACAGGGATCATCGTCGCGGCAAAAGGAATATTATCTACAACGGCAGATGCGAAGGCTGAAACCCAAAGGATAATAGTGATAACGACAATGAGACTGCCACCGGAAACATTGCTGATAAATTTTGACAAAGTTAATAACGCGCCTGTCTGTTCCAACCCCGATACGCAAATGAATAATCCAAAGAAAAAGACTAGCGTCTGCCAATCAACTTTCTTAATGATGTGAACGGCGTTCTGATATCCAAAAATAAGTGTCAACCCCGCAGCAATCACTCCGATGAGCGCCACTGAAACACCGGTTTGAGCATGAGTAATCAGAAGGGTAATTACAAATAGAAAAATCAGGATACTAATCGCAAACAAACCTTTATTAGTAATGGCTTTACCAGGTTCAGGGTATTGACTGTGATCGATTTTTGCTTCATTCTGAGATTTTTTAAGTGATTTTCTGAATGCAAAATAGAAAAACACAAGGGCTGCCAGCATCCCTACCCAGGCAATTAAACCCGTGTTTACCAGAAAATCGGAGAAGGAATACCCTAATGCTGTCCCGATAATTATATTTGGCGGGTCACCTGCCATGGTAGCACTGCCTCCGACATTAGAGGCAAATATTTCCGCAATGATAACCGGTACAGGATCAAACTCCATTAGTCTTGCCAGTTCGATAGTTACGGTAGCAAAAAACAATAGCACTGTTATACTATCAATAAACATTGCCAGAAAACCTGCAAGAAGAGTGAAAACTATTAATATGGAAACGGCTTTATAATTAACTAATCTTGCAACGTACAGACAAAGCCAGCGGAAAAAGCCAACTCTCCCCAAACCTTCCACCATTACCATCATCCCGCCGATAAATATGATGGTTTGCCAGTTGACTCCGTGCGATTCCAATGGCTGTTTTCCGACGACCCAGAATGCCTTTTGACCAATCTGTCCGATGTTTAGAACATTAACCACTGTGGTCGGACTTCTCATAATCAACAAGAAAACTATAAGTATCGAAAAAGCGCCGCCAACTAGTGCGGGCACATAACGGGGAAACTTATTAATGATAATGACTATGAACATTAAAAGGAAGATAGCAACTGCAAAAATTTGGCTTAGCATCAATTTAGAATTTCCCCTATTCTTTTAACATACTTTTAAGAGTCAATTATTTGTAAATCATATTTATTAGTTTTAAACACTCTTTTATTTACTGTCGAAATAATATTTTCAGAATCAAAGCACAATCCTACCGATTAATACAAGATCCTATCAGCGAAGTAGCAATTCGAGTCGATACGGACAAAATTATTGTTCTGTTTCGTTAACTACATTCTCTTTATTTACGAATAGCGCTGTTACTCCAGCTCTTTGTTTTGCAAGGAATGGCAATCTATGCCATAAATTCCGAAATGGTGTAGTGTCCGGTAAAGCAATACTATGCTTAGTTTTCGAGTCTTCCATTGAAAGAAGAGTTGAGCCTAATGTTATTACAAAAGATTCTACGAAATTAGGTGATTCCTCGCCTTTGATGGCGATAATCCATTTCTCATCTCCGCGAGTAGCTACAATCACGAATCCACGTTGCGTTTTTCGAATTATTCCAGGATTCCATCCCTGGACAACTAAGTGTCGTCTCAGTACCTGTTTTATTTTATTTTCCGGCAGTTCTATCGAGTACTTCATAATCGACACCTAACACAAAAAATTTATTTGAAGCAGGGTAATCCATCACTCAATTAGGTACCTCAAAACTTAGGTTGGTCGAAACATAATCCTGTTATGTTTTCATTTTAAAAGACAAAAGCAATCGAATCTACGGATAATATGACAAAAATTCGTCGGTATTTATTTGTGCATAATACACAAACAAACTTTAGGATGTCACAAAGGACTTGTTGGCTAACGAAAAGATTTCCCTAATAATGTCAATAGGCCTTTATTGACCTTCGAAGATTCCTCCTTTAGACTTAGTTTTAGGGAGACGGTTTGAACTCATGCAGGTTGAGGAGTTTTAGCTGTCTCGCATAT
>Ga0182017_10001673_pt1 | contig 17048 bp, 13 predicted proteins | sample 712E3DmetaG_FD_120492 | JGI IMG/M metagenome (GOLD analysis project Ga0182017, IMG submission 120492) | Permafrost microbial communities from Stordalen Mire, Sweden - 712E3D metaG | ecosystem: Environmental > Terrestrial > Soil > Wetlands > Permafrost | place: Sweden: Stordalen | collected... | reverse complement strand
GTTATAATCTCTAAAATGTATCAGAATCTCGTCAATTTTTTTTCTGAATATATCTTCAGCAATTAATTTGTACCATTTCTCAAGCATTAATCCGGCTTTCTCTCTATCTCCTGTATTTTTCAATCCGATTTCAATTTGATTTTCTGCCAGTTTAATGAAATATGTTTTTGATTCTGTAATTCTGATTTGATATTCTTTCCCTCTGAAAAGGACCATTCCTCCATCTGCGACAAAAATTTGATTATTAATTCTGGTTGCAACTTTGTAATTTGCGAGATGCTTTTTTATCCAGGCCGATTTTGACAAAACCAGGTTTTCAACTGTTTTTAAAGAAGTTCTGTATGGAGCTCTGACGATCACTCCGGAATCCGCACCGACACTTATTCCGATGGACCTGCGTCTGGAATAAAGAATCTTATAATTAATAATCTGATCCTCTTTAATGTCCATTTGTCTATTTGTCTGTTTGTCTAAAAAAAACGCTGCAATATAATTTATATCAGAATAATAATTGGAATTTAAAAAATAAAACTTCCGGCATTCCAGCATTCAGGCACTCTCTTAAACTTATGTTAAAAAACTCTAAAAATATAAATAACGGGAATAATCAGCTCCATTTTCTTGTCTAATCTGCATGGAAATTACTAAAAGAATAACTATGAGAAGAATCAACTTTATAAAAGAAATAAACAAAAAATATTCCTGAATTCCCCGGTCAACAAATTTTCATTCTATATAATGAAAAGTTTACACACAATTCTTCAGGTTAGGTTAAGACAGGGTTAATTAAATCAGACCGGGGATACATAAAGACGGGTGACTTTTAGTCGCCCGTTTCCTTTTATAATAAGTAACTGATACTTATAGTTTCTTAATTGGAAGTCAGTTTAATAACTGTAATCTCCGGAGGCATCCATATTCTGAAAGGTACACCTAGTACACCGAGTCCGCGGTTCACATACAGATACTGGTTGCCCTCAGAATACAAGCCGTTCCATCTTGGATAAAAGTATTGGGCGGGACTCCATTTAAATCTTTTGGTAAGAATCCCCATCTGCATGCCGTGCGTATGTCCGGCAAGAGTGAGCTCGATATTCGTTTTTCCTTTTACAGCCTCTTCCCAGTGATTTGGATCATGGGTTATTAATATCCTGAAGTCGGCGCTATCTGTACCAGTCATTGCTTTTGTAAGATCACCGTGAATGATATGTCCATGACGCCCTTTTGTAATTACACCAATAATTGCAACTCTGGCATCACCGACATTTATTATTATGTTCTCGTCGTTAAGAACTTTATAACCTGAAGCCTTGATCAGTTCATTAATCCTGACCACATTTGTATCCCTTCCTGCTTGATTAAAATCGCGATCGTAAGTTCCTATATCATGATTTCCGATAATAGCAAAACTCCCAAGTTTCCCTTTTGCCATTGAGAGAATAGTATCGCTTCTTTCAAATTCTCTCCATCCATTATCAACAAAATCACCTGAATTAATAAGAATGTCTGGGTTGAGGCTTTTTATCTTCTCCATTGCTCTGGTCAGTTCTTTTTTATTACGATAGAAACCGGGAAGATGGACATCAGAGATTTGCACAATGATCAATCCCTCTAGATTTTTGTTCAATCCGGGAATTTTTACGCTGACCTGCTCAATTTTGAAGTTAAATCTCCCTATTTTATTGCCTGAAAATATAATTGCGAAAATTATCAGCCATATTATAAGTCCTGCATTAGTTAGAGCTCTGATATGTCCTTTTTTTCTGATTCTTATCAGCTTTCCTGTAAAATGAAAAAGGTCTAGAATAACTCTTGGTACCAGCACAGCACAGAAAATACCTGTTAGATTCATCATCAGGCAGATATGACCCGGATTGTCAGAATTTCCTTTATACGTGGATACTAGGATAAAAAGCATCCACATATAAATACTTAATATTGAATTGATTATAACTGAAATGCAGAATTTTACCTTAGATATTCTCTTATAGTGTTGCCATAAAACTAAAAATGTAAGTACTTCAGAAGAGATAAGTAATATAATTGTTATCATGCTGAATGGTTAAGACATAAAATTACTGAATTAATAGTTATGATGATTATCCCTACATTAGTAACTGATTTCACAACACTGATTATGATAGAGGTAATTTTTTATGATCCCGATTTTTTACCCGGTAATAAACTGATCTATTCAGTAATAGCTGCAAGGTACGAAGATAAGTGGGTTTTTGTCCGGCATCATCAGCGCAACACTTTTGAAATACCCGGAGGGCATATTGAAGAAAATGAAACCCCTGATGAAGCTGCGAAACGGGAACTGATTGAAGAGACAGGAGCTGTTAAGTTCAGCCTTAAATGCATAAGTACCTATTCTGTGACACAGGAGGGTGAGACCCGATTCGGAAAATTGTATCTTGCTTATATATACGAGATTGGACCAATTCCTGACGTTTCTGAAATTAAAGAAATTACTTTTCTTAATGATTTGCCCAACCCGGTGACCTACCCTGAAATTCAGCCATTTCTCTTTAAAAAAGTTCTCGATTGGCTGAAACCTTGATTTGACTTCCGACTTCCAACTTCCAACTTTCGACTTCTCTATATGTACTCAATCGTTACCTTTTTAAGCCATTTCTCCTCGAGCAGACGGGCAATTCGTTTTACAACGGTTCTCCTGATCTCAAGGTCTACCGGAAGATTTGGATCCTGATGAGCTATGTTTATTCTTGTTCCTACAATGAACTGTATCTCATCGCTTTCCATAACCAGTTTTACGATTTTATCGGCTGGTCCTTTACCCAGCCTCACGCTGTTATTGTAACTCTTAAGAATCTCATTGACTTTTTGAAGGGTGAGAATTCCTTCAGTAACAAGATCAATCCCCTGGAGAAAACTTTCAGGCGGAAGTTCCGGATCTTCAAATATCAGTTCATCAACAATTGTTCTGTTAAGTACTCTTGCTACTATATCGGCGGTTGTTCCACCTGAAAGAATGACTTTCCCTTTATAATTTTTCACCCTTGATGCAAGTTCCTGATCCTTCTCTTTTTCGTACGGTGGTCCAGTGCATATCAGAAGTTTTCTTGGATCCCTGAAATATATTATGGCACAGCTGATATCATCTTTAGCTTTGTAATTATCGTTCTTGTGAGCCATTGTAACTATCTTGCCTGCAAGATTTATTGCAGAGATTGATTGCTCTCCTGCTACAAGTAATGATGCATAAGTTGAGACATTGTCGCGTTCCCATCCGAACGGGTATTCTTCACCCCCCATGCCGCTCTGGGAGACACCATCTGAACATACAATTATCCTGTCTTCTTTTAACGGTAAAAAAGAGCAGGTCTTTAGTATTTTACCGATATGTTTTCCCTCTTCAAGTTTTACACTCTTCCATCCAGGATCAAAAACCTGACTGCCTCTTAGGATAATTGAAGATGGATTGTCATATTCAAGAATTGTCGTCCGTCCGTTACTCTCTATATCAACGATTGTAAATGTTGAGTAGCTGATCTTCCTTTCACTGCAGACAGGGAGCGTATTCATTATTATCTCTGCTATCCTGTCAACGTTTTTATGCTCCCTGGTAAAATTAAGCGACATAGTTGCTGTAAGAGTTGCCAGAATATTTGCTTTAACTCCGTGACCCATTCCATCAGATAGTACGGTGATTACGCGATCCTCTTCCTTGATATATCTGTACAGGAAGACGTCCCCGCTGATCCTTTCACCTTCGAAATTTCTTTGCTGACTATTAACTTCTATATAAAAATCCTTGCCCATTGCAGGATCATGTATTTTTCTTTTTGAACTCTTTCCTGGTTTTATATGACTCAATTATTGAGTTGAGCATCTGTTCTGTCTCAGCTGCGCCTTCTCCCAGGAGAAAACCTATTTTCTGAACCATTTCAAGATTCTTATCAATGACCTCAGAAACTCTGATTGTCACCTCTTCTCCCTGTACTTCAGGTGAATAGAGGTCACGGATAATAGCACCGCACATTTTGTTTTTCTTAATCGGGAAAATAGAAATGTTGAGCATCTTTTCATCGAATCTGACGTCCTTGCTGACAACAGGCTGATCCTCTTTGAGAACATAAGAAAACATGTTATAAACATTAAATGGAAGAAGCGTTTTCAGGTCAGCCCCGGTAAGTCCCGGAATGACATCTGATATTGATTTGGCATCCTCACCGACTATATTTATAAAACTCAGATTGGAATGAAGGATTTTAAGATGATTATCCACAATTACAACTCCGGTTGGAAGTTTTTCGAGCATGTTATTCATCATATCTGAAGCGCTTTGTGCAAGTTCCTTTTCCCTCATGGCGATCTCTTCTGATTCCTTAAGCGCTTTCTTCGTCTCAGCTAGTTTTTTGTTTGTCTGTCTGAGCGTCTCAATATATTCCTGTTTGTTACGCAAATTAAAGGTATGGCACATTTCAGGGACTGCAAGTCCTTTTGCTACTGTTGCAGCAAATTCATGACAGGATTTATAGCCGCATGCCCCGCAATTTATTTCATCATCTGGATTTTCCTTACCGATTATTTTAAGGACCTCATTGATAGCTTCTTCGGGAGGATCAGGGATTCTCTGATCGTTGGGAGTAAATGTTCTTGAGAAATCAAGTTCTGACCATTTTTTCATCTCTTCTTCCCATAGTTTTTTATCGAGCTTATCGACCCGCTTCTGAGCATAGCGTCTCACTAATGATCTTCTCTTAAACCTTTCAGTATGATGTAACATGCCAGGGCCAAGAAGACATCCGGAACAGAAAAACAGGTTAAAATGGTGATGTATTGTGTCAATATATTTATCAAAATCATTTATTGCGTCAAGAATATCGTCTTTGCCGGAAGCTGTGATAACCCTGCTTGTCACAAGATCCCGTTTTATTCCGGCAGCCTGAAGAATACCTGCAGGCAGTGGATAGAGTGCACCCCAGAAACCATAGGGAGGATCAAACTCCGACATCGTAACAAGCCTTTCCTGGATTTTAAATTCATCAAATAACTGACGGAGCTCTATAAATGTCAGAACACCTTCAATAAGCTTTCCTGAATTGTAAAGCAACGATTCATCCTTAGAATCGATACATGGACCTATGTATACTGTAGCTATATCATCACCGTACAACTTTTTCACAACCATTGCTGTTGCGATCATTGGGGATACAAGGGGCGCAAGGTTTGGAACAAGATCAGGATTGAACTTTTCAATTATTTTAACAATAGCAGGACAATTCGCGGTTATATAATACTTTCCCTTTGCCTGTTCAAACAGGTCGGCATAAGCTCTGGCTATAAGATCCACCCCGAAAGAATTTTCATGGACATAATCGAATCCCAGGGAACGGATCATCCCTACAAATTTTCTGTAATCAGTAATGTCGTCAAACTCCGATGCAATACTTGGGGCAATAAGCGCAACACTTTTTCTTTTGGAAGCCAGAAGATTCTTAACCTGCTCTTTTGAATCACGGAATTCGATAGCACGGGGAGAACAGGAGACAAAACATAAGCCGCAACCGATGCATCTTTCAGCAAGAATAGCGGGATGTTTTTTCTGGGGCCTTACTTCTATTGCATTAACAGGGCAAACCCGCACACACGAGTATGAGTTTTTGCATTTATCGTCATTTATGAAAAGGACTGGCTGTTTGTTACTCATAAGAATACCGGGATTAGCGATCTATTTTAAATTTCCTAATTCATCCTCAAGGATCTTTTCAACCTGGCCAAGTCCAACTCCCTCAAATATTTTTCCATTAATCACCAGGTTGGGACCGTTACTGCAATGATCCAGACACCGGGCTCCTTTAAATATGACCTTATCATCGAGGTGATTTTTTCTGAGGTATTCTCTTATAAACTGAACCACATCCTTGTTACCTCTTGAAAAACAGCTGCTTCCAAGGCATATTTGCATTTCATAGCTTCTGCTCATTGCAACTACTGTTTATTAATAAACACCAACATCAAAAGTAGCAATATTTTCTTTCCCATATATACTAATTTTTAAAGTAAAAACCTCATTTATTTCATGTAAATCACATACTTTTCGACATGTTATTATTTGAATGTAAACTGGATATCAAAGAAATATAATTTTAATCACCAGATAATCAATTATTTACATTAATAGTTTGAAGTTGAGATTTTTTCCATTTACTGTTAAATAAATAACAATGTTTATTTAATAACAATAAATAATATTATATTTGTGTTGTATAATTAATAATAAATCAGGGGAAATGGCAGATTCAATTGAATCAATACTTAGTAAATACAAGTCAGGAAGGAGGGAAGATCTTATTCCTTTGCTTCAGGAAATACAGGAAGAGATCGGATTGATTTCCGAGGAGGCTATCGTCAAAGTTGGAACCCTTCTCAAAATGAGTACAACAAAAATTTATGGACTGGCAACCTTTTATGATCAGTTCAGATTTGTTCCGACAGGCAGAATACATCTTAAGATCTGTCATGGTACATCCTGTTTTCTAAATGGATCTCAGGCAATTATTAAACGTATTAAAGATGAACTCGATATCGAACCGGGTCAGACAACCCGTGATGGAAGTTTCAGCTATGAAATTGTATCCTGCATGGGCGGATGTAACAATGGACCAATTATTTATATTAAGGGTGAGTATTTTAATCGCATCAAAGTTGAACAGATACCTGAATTTATTGGAAAACTTAGGTTCACAATAGAAAATAATTAATTCCAATATACATAATGGGTGATTTGAAAACATACTTAATTGAAAAGGTTCTCCTCTCTAAATCAGATACTCTTTCACAGGAAACTGAAAAGATACTCGAAAAGATAAGAAGGGAAAAAACCGATAAACCTGTTATTTTCATTTCATCAGGGACAAGCAGTTTTATTGCAGGTTCTGAGAAAACAAGTACTTCAGTTAAATTATATCTTTCAGAAAATAAACTAGATGCGGAATTAGTCAGGGTGGGCTGTATGGGACCTTGTAATTTTGAACCCTTTGTCTGCATTCAGCTTCCCGGGAAAAACAAACTCTTTTTCAGAAACATTACTGAAGAAAAAGTTGAGACTCTGCTGAATGGTGTCTTCCATAACGACCTAAATGAGGAAGACCTTGTGGGTCAGACCGGAACAAGAGGATTCGGAATGTGGCAGGGGATAGGTTTCATGGATGAACTGCCGTTTTTTGCAAACCAGAAGCGAATAGTTCTCAGTAATTGTGGTTGCTATGATCCCGAGAATATTGATGAGTATATTTCGCGTGGAGGATATCGTACATTTTTGAAAACAATTGGCCATTATACTTTTGAAGAGGTTTGCAGTATAATTGAAAAAAGCGGACTTCGCGGGAGAAGCGGTGGTGGTTTCAATACGGGAAGAAAGTGGAAAGAGGCACTCAATACAACATCAAATTCACGTTATCTCATCTGCAATGCAAAAGAGAGTGACCCGGGGGCTTTTACTGACCGGACCATTCTTGAAAGTGATCCTCACAGGCTGATTGAAGGAATTGCAATTTCATCATATGCTATTGGTGCTTCAACTGCAATCATTTATATGAGAATGGGTTCCGACCATGCACGACAAAGACTTAGCAGGGCAATTGATATGGCGAGAGAATACGGTCTTATAGGTCATAATATTTATGCAAGTGGTTATAACCTGGATATTATTATCAAAAAGGAACCTGGCGCATTCGTTTGTGGCGAAGAGACAGCTCTTATCAGCAGCCTGGAAGGTAAGCGGGGAATGCCGCAGCTTAAACCTCCTTATCCGACAACATCCGGTTTGTTCGGGAAGCCTACAGTCATTAATAATGTCGAAACACTTATGAATGTCCCACTGATCATGCAGAATGGACCGGAATGGTTTCGCAGCTTAGGGACTGAAACAAGCAAGGGTACAAAAATATTCGCTGTCACTGGTAAAGGCCGTTTCTCAGGTGTTGTCGAAGTTGAAATGGGAACGTCGCTGAGAACAATTCTTGAAGATATTGCCGATGGCATCAAAGACGGAAAGGACTTTAAAGCAATTCAGCTTGGGGGTGCTTCAGGATCATTTATTACAAGTAACAACCTTGATCTTCATGTAGATTATGAAGCTATGAAAGAAAAAGGGTTGAGCATGGGGGCAGGCGGTTTCGTGATTATTGACGATTCAACCTGCATGGTCGATCTTGTGCGATATTTTATGGATTTCATTCATAATGAGAGCTGTGGAAAGTGCATTCCATGCCGGGAAGGGACTAGCAGAATGCTCGAAATTCTGGAAGGTGTCATCCATAAACCTCTCAGCGAAGATTCAGGAACGACTCTTGAACGATTCAAAGGAGTCATGCAGCTCGAATCCATTGCTTCTGTTATGAAAGATACTTCGCTATGTGGCCTTGGTCAGACAGCTCCCAATCCATTTCTAAGTGCAATGAAAGATTTCCGGGATGAATTTGAAGAACACATTTTTGACAGGAAATGCCGGGCAAATATTTGCAGGGGACTAAGGACCTTTCTGATAGATATTGACAAATGTACCGGTTGCACTGCCTGCGCCACTAAATGTCCTGCAAATGCAATTTATGGTACAAGGCTTCAGCCATTCTTTATTGTGGATGACAAATGCACCGGTTGTGGCATATGTTATGATATATGTAAATTCAGTGCGATTTTGGTTAAATAGCTTATTATGCTTTTTACTATTCAGGTAAATAACAAGAGGATAAAAGCGGAAAAGGGGGAAACAATTCTTTCTGCCCTCAACCGGAATGGAATCTTCATCCCTACCTTATGCAGGATGAAAGAGTTTACACCCACCGGGGCTTGCAGGATGTGTGTCGTTGAGGTTGAAGGACGAGAAAGACTAGTAACCGCATGTTCTCAGCCGGTTGAGGAATGGATGGTAATCAGAACACATTCTCCAAGGGTAATTACCGCCAGAAAAACAATTGTGGAGCTTCTCCTATCAAAACATCCGGATGATTGTCTCTATTGTGACAGGAATCTCAACTGTGAACTGCAGCGTCTTGCTGAAGAACTCAATATAAGGGAAAGGAGAATAAGGGGGAAAAAAATAAAACCGAGGCTTGACCAGTCAAGTCCCTCAATTGTAAGGGAACTCTCAAAATGCATACTTTGCGGACGGTGCATAAGGGTTTGTGAAGAGGTAATTACAGCAACTTCACTCGATTTCATAAATAAGGGACAACAAACTCATGTGGGAACATCAATGGATAAGGACTTCAATTTTTCAAGTTGTATAAACTGCGGTCAGTGCGTTCAGGTCTGTCCGACAGGAGCTCTTCATGAAAAACACAATATTACAGAAGTTCAGGAGTACCTGGATAAACCTGAGATAGTTAAAGTAATTCAATATTCTCCGCTGGTAATCAATGGTTTGATAGAGGAACTTGGAATAAAACAGACGAAGGATTTTGATAAAACACTAAATGCGGTACTCAGAAAAATTGGATTTGACAAGGTATATACGACAGGGTTTGGTGCAGATGTCCTTATCAATGAGATGGCTGAACATCTTCTGGAAAAGATTGAAAGCAAATCAGATAATACAATATATTTTTCGGCTTGTCCGGCCTGGGTTAAATATACTGAACAGTATATGCATTCGGTACTCCCATCACTTTCAAAACTGAAATCACCTCAGCAGATAACAGGTGCGCTTATCAAAACTTTAATTGCTGATCAGTTAAAAGTTAAACCGGAAAAAATTTTCTCAGTATCTGTCACACCATGCATGGCAATGAAATTTGAAGCAAGACGTGATGGAATGATGAGAAGAGGTATACGCGATGTTGATTCAGTACTGACTGTCAGGGAACTTGCCAGGCTGATCAGATTATATGGAATTGATGTCTCCAGCCCGGAAGGCGAATCAGCTGACGAACCAATGGCATTGCGAAGCTCGTCTGCCGTCCTTTCAGAGGTTTCAGGTGGGCTTACCGAAGCAGTATTAAGAAGTGTATATTTAAAGAAGTATAAAAAAGAGGTTGATAAACAGATATTTAAGAAAATTCGTTCTGTCAGCTCATTCAGAGATATGGTTTTTTCAATTGATGGGATTGATATCAAAATTGCTGTGATCGATGGACTGACCGGTTTGGAGAAGCTGAAAACATCTGTATCTGCAGGTGTTAAATACGACCTCATAGAAGTAATGGTTTGCCCGGGCGGGTGTGTACATGGAGCAGGCATGCCATTTTGCAACTCAAAGGAAGGGATCAAAGGCAGGGCTAAACTAATTTATCTGGCCGATGAAACGGAAGCTGTCGGATTACCGGCAAAATCACCTGCGTTATTCTTGTTATATGAAAAATTTGCGAAGGAGAATAAGGAAATTGCCTCCAAATCTGTTTACAATACACATTTTTCAAAAAGGGATGTTTTATTATAAAAAGAACCGATCTGTAATAAATATTGAAAAGATTATATGCTAGTATACACGATAAAAGAACTCTGCCGGACTTGCTATACATGTGTAAGGGAATGTCCTGCTAAGGCAATCAGGATAGTTGGCGGACAGGCCGAGGTTATTGTTGAAAGATGCATAGCATGCGGTAATTGTACCATGGTTTGCAGCCAGGGCGCAAAGGTCTTTCTCAATACCACTGACAGAGTTATAAAACTGCTTGAAAGTAAGAATAAAGTTGCTGCAATTGTTGCTCCGAGTTTTCCTGCAGAGTTTTCTGATATTCATGATTTCTGGACTCTGGTTGGCATGATAAGGGCTATCGGATTCGATTATGTGGCTGAGGTCTCTTTTGGAGCAGACCTTGTCGCTGAAAAATTTAAGGAACTCATTTCAGAGAACAAGGAATATTATATTTCTTCAGATTGCCCTTCAATAGTAAATTATATAAGGTTTTACCATCCAAATCTGGTTGATAATCTGGCGCCTGTCGTGTCTCCAATGGTTGCTATGAGCAAGGTAGTCAGGGAAAAATATGGTAAAGACACAAAAGTGGTTTTCATAGGTCCCTGTGTTGCAAAGAAAGCTGAAAGCAATGAGGTAGATGAAGCAATCACATTTGTTGAATTAAGAGAACTATTTACTTTAAAAGGTATTCTGCCTGATAATATCTCCCCTTCTGATTTCGATTCCCCTCGTGGCGGCAGAGGTGCAATTTTCCCGGTAACGCGCGGTTTACTTCAGACAGCAAATATTAATGATGATACAATTACAGGCAATATTATAGCTGCTGAGGGCAGGATTGATTTTCAGGGAGCATTAAAAGAATTTGAAGCCGGACTTATTAAAAATCAACATATTGAATTACTATGCTGTGAAGGGTGTATAATGGGTCCTGGTCTTTCAAAAAATGGTAAACAGTACAGCCGCAGGGCTCTGGTAAGCGATTATGCCAGGGATAAAATGTTGCACCTTGATCAGGAGGAGTGGATACGTAATATTAAACAGTTTTCTGAACTTGATCTTTCTATTCGTCATCGTCCGGAAGATCATCGCATAGATTTGCTGGATGAAAACGATGTGAAGGATATTCTCATTTCAATGGGCAAGAAGACAAAAAAAGATCAGCTTGATTGTGGAGCATGCGGGTATGAAAGTTGCGTAGAACATGCATTTGCAATTAAAAAGGGACTTGCCGAGATTGAAATGTGCCTGCCATACACAATTGAAAAACTCCATAAATCAGTGAAAGACCTTGCTTTGTCAAATGAGAAACTAAGTTCAATGAGACTGGCTCTTAAACAATCGGAGAAACTCGCGCACATGGGGCAACTTTCTGCCGGGATTGCTCATGAACTTAATAATCCGCTTGGTGTCGTAATTATGTATAGTAATATTTTACTTGATGAATGTAAACCTGATGATCCTGTCAGAGAGGATCTTAAACTGGTCGTTGAACAGGCCGGCAGGTGTAAAAAAATTGTGGCTGGCTTGCTAAACTTTGCGAGGAAGAATCAGGTTAATCATCAACTTGTAAATATCAGGGAACTGGTTTCTCACAGCCTTGAAAGTCTTATTGTTCCGGGAAATATTCAGGTCAGCACCAGTGATAAGACAACAAACCCTGAAGCAATGCTTGACGCTGAACAGATGATGCAGGTACTTACTAACCTGATTAAGAACGCATTTGACGCGATGCCAGCGGGTGGGAAAATAGATATCATTCTTGAAGATAACCTTGGAGATATAGCCATTACAGTTCGTGACACAGGAATTGGTATTAAAGAGGAGGATAGAGCAAAAATCTTTGAACCTTTCTTTACTACAAAAGGTATAGGGCATGGAACCGGGCTCGGACTGGCAACAGCCTATGGAATAGTCAAGATGCATAAGGGTCAGATAATTGCAGAATCAAATAATGATTCTTCAAAAGGCCCGACCGGAACCAGTTTTAAAATTGTATTGCCACGGAGGAAAGAATAGAAGGGGAGATGGGGAGAGTGGGAGAATAACTAATATTTATCATTTTAACTCTTTGATTTAAAGAAATATTTGAAATTTGCAAAGTAATGAAGAAGAGTGATTTTACGATTCTTGTGGCTGATGACGATCCGGATTACCTCTATCAGACGATTTCCAATCTTGAGAGGTCAGGCTACAGGACTGTTGCAGCTGAGAGTCAGTCAGAGGCTGAGTTATATATCTCAAAATTCAGACCCGATCTGGCAATATTTGACCTGATGATGGAAAGTGACGATAGTGGTTTCATTTTGTGTTACAAGATCAAGAAGAGGTATCCTGAAGTGCCGGTAATACTTGCAACGGCAGTTTCACATGAGACAGGGTTGTCATTCAGTCTTGATTCCGAGCAGGAAAGATCATGGATCAGAGCAGACCTGTATCTTGAAAAGGGTATAAGAGCTGAACAACTCGATCAGGAAATTATGAAACTTTTAAAACTATAAAATGGCTGTTTTAAAGGTACTTGTGATAGATGATGAACCGGGAATCCGATCTGGCGTATCAAGGATTCTAAATAATTTTCATGTAACCTATCCTTTTATGGATGAGGATTATACATTTGAGATTTTTGAAGCCTGCTCGGGAGAGGAAGGAATAGAAATGCTTGAAAAAGACAAGCCAGATATAATACTTCTCGATAATAAACTTCCCGGAATTCAGGGCGTTGAAGTACTGGAGTATATCAGGAAAAAGAGCTATGACATTGTTGTTGCAATGATTACTTCTTATGCATCGCTTGACATTGCTATCAGGGCAACCAGAGATGGCGCAACTGATTTTATTCCAAAGCCCTTCACTCCTCAGGAACTGAAATCAAGTATAGAAAATATTACCAAACAGCAGTATTTAAAACGAATAACCCACAAACTTAATCAGGACGGAAAGAAAATAAGGTATCAGTTTCTATCCGTTCTTTCGCATGAATTGAAGGCTCCCCTTAATGCTCTCGAGGGTTACCTGAGGATGATGCAGGAAAAGCAGGCAGGGGATAAAATTGATGACTATACTATTCCTATTGACAGATCGCTTCAAAGGATCCATGGTATGAGAAGCCTGATTATGGACCTGCTCGATTTCACAAAGATCAGACTTGAAAGAAAAGAAGAAAAAATACAGGAGGTCGACCTGACCCAGGTAGCTTCCAACGCTATAGTTACAGTTCAGCCGTATGCCATCCAGATGGATGTCGATATAAATCTGGATGTAAGATCTGAGGCAATAATTATGGCCGACCCTGATGATATGGAGATAGTTTTTAACAATCTTCTTTCAAATGCAGTAAAATACAATAGGATGGGAGGGAAAGCGGAGATTACAATTGACAGCTCCGACACCGATATGATTGTTGTCTTCACAGATTCAGGAATCGGGATACTTCCTGAAGATATCGAAAACCTGTTTGCAGAGTTTGTGAGAATAAAAAGCGAAAAAACCAAGAATATATCCGGGAGCGGTTTGGGATTATCAATTGTTAAAAAAGTTATTGAATTATATAAGGGAACAATAAAAGTTGAAAGTACCCCTGATGTCGGAAGCATTTTCACCGTCAGATTACCTAAAAAATTAATCAATATACCTGAATAGATGAATAAATTACCAGGAAAAACAGTTGAAAGACTTAGCGAATATAGAAGACAACTTCTCGGTTGCCTGGCTGAAAACAGAAACTATATTTTTTCACATGATCTGGCAGGGCTTCTTCATATAACCGCAGTACAGGTTCGTCGCGACCTGATGCTTATCGGTTATTCCAGTGTACTCAGAAAAGGGTATGATGTGCGGGAACTAATTGATACTATTGGAAGTATCATTGACTCGAATGAGGGTCTCAAAGTTGCCATTATAGGTATTGGTAACCTTGGCAGGGCAGTGACAGGCTATTTCAGGGGCAAGCGCTCAAAGCTAAATGTTGTGGCATCATTTGATAACGATCTTCAAAAGGTTAATAAGGTCATTTCTGGTGTTAAATGTTACCATGTTCAGGATATGGAACAGATTATCAGAGATTTAGATATTCGAATCGCAATTCTGACTGTTCCAGCAGACTTTGCCAAAAGCATTGCTGAAGAAGTCGTGCGTTTCGGTATAAAAGGCATTCTTAATTTCACAACAGTTCCCCTTAATGTGCCCTCCGGAGTTTACCTTGAGGCATATGATATGATAACCTCAATAGAAAAAGTGGCCTATTTTGTAAAGGAAAATAAATTTTAGGATCTTCTCGGGGATGAAGATTTTCAGAAATTTTGAAGATGCAGGAGTAATAAGAAACGCTGTTGTTACAACGGGTTCATTTGATGGAGTCCATTTAGGTCATAAAACTATTCTTAACCGGCTGAAGATGCTGGCAGAAAAAAATAATGGTGAATCAGTATTAATAAGCTTTCATCCACATCCACGTAAGGTTCTTTATCCGGAAACTTCCGGTAAAGATCTGAAACTCATAAATTCTCAGGAAGAAAAGCTTGCCCTTCTCCGGAAAACAGGTCTTGATAATTTAATCATAATTGAGTTCACAAAAGATTTTGCAAAAATAACAAGCGAGCAATTTGTTGAAGACTTCCTGGTTAATATTCTGAAAGCAAAAGTTGTTGTTGTCGGTTTTAATCACCATTTCGGGTTTAATAAAGTAGGTGACTATCATCAGCTTTGGGAAATGGGGAAAAAATTTAATTTCATTACTGAAGAGATCTCTGAACAGGAAGTACAGCATGAAACTGTCAGCTCCAGCCTTATACGGCAGGCAATAGGCGAAGGCTATATACAACGTGCAAATGCTTATCTCGATCATTATTATATTATAACAGGAGTACCTGCTCTTCATGACGCAGATTTTCTTCCTGATTCAATTCAATTCTATAAAATACCAATAACTGAAGAGACTAAGTTACTTCCGGCTCCTGGAATTTATGCAGTTTCACTGGGAGATGTTTCAGCTTTATCGAGAGGTATGGTTATGATCTGGAACAACGGTTCAGGTGTAACCGAAGTATTTCTTCATCCTTTTGAACGTGAAAAAATATTTACCGGACAAAAGACAACTTTATTTTTTCACAAGAAAGTATATGGATCAATAGAACCAGGAAATTTAAATCTTCTCACTTCAACACTGCAGAATGCTATGGGGGAAATATCTGACCTCATTTACTGACAAGTATCATAAAGCCTGACCCTGATTATTATTATCTTTACAGATTATTTAAGACGATAACTTCATGAGATTTTCACCGGAGAAATTAAGTATTCCTGATCAAAGAATGAAATCATTTATTGACCCGGATGAATTGTGGCATTTTATCAATAATGCAAAGGCTGATAAACTTAGGGTCAGGGAAATAATTTCAAAATCTCTTGAAAAACAACGGCTTACTCTTGAGGAGACAGCTGTTCTTGTCAATGCGTCAGGTACTGATCTTCTGGAAGAAATTAAGAAAGGTGCAAAGGAACTGAAAATTAAAGTCTATGGAAACAGAATTGTACTGTTTGCACCTCTTTATGTAGGGAATAAATGCAGCAACAATTGTAAATATTGCGGATTCAGGGCCTCAAACAGAGAGGCCGTTCGGAAAACACTGGATGATAGTGAATTGAAACTGGAAGTCGAGGCTCTCGAGGATAATGGCCAGAAAAGGTTGATCCTGGTTTATGGTGAACATCCTGAGTATTCAGCAGAATACATTGCCCATACTGTCAAACTGGTTTATGGAATAAAAAAAGGACATGGAGAAATACGCAGGGTTAATATCAATGCGGCACCTTTCGACATCGACGGATTCAGGAAAATAGGTGAAGCCGGTATTGGAACCTATCAGGTTTTCCAGGAAACTTATCATCCTGAAGCATATAGCTGGTATCATCTGGGAGGAAGAAAAAGAGACTTTGACTGGAGGCTGACTTCCCTTGACAGGGCACAGGAAGCAGGGATAGATGATGTAGGAATTGGGGCATTATTCGGATTATATGACTGGCGATATGAAGTGCTTGGACTGGTTAGACATACTAACCATCTTGAGGCATGTTACAATGTCGGGCCACATACAATCTCCTTTCCACGGATAAAAGATGCAGCAAAACTGAACCTTAAAGAAGAATATAATGTCAGTGACAATGATTTCAAGAAGCTTGTCGCTATTCTGAGACTGGCTGTACCTTATACTGGCCTCATACTTACAGCCAGAGAAACACCTGACGTAAGGAGAGAAGTCATGGAATATGGTGTATCACAGATAGATGGAGGAACAAAAATTGAACTTGGATCGTACTCTGATTTAAAAAATGAAGAGCAGAACCTGAACAGGGAACAATTTAAAATAGGAGACCCAAGATCTCTGGCTGAAGTAATAGATGAGCTGCTTACACATGATTATCTGCCTTCATTCTGCACATCTTGTTACCGTATGGGCCGCACAGGAGAACATTTTATGGAATTCTCTGTTCCTGGTTTCATTAAACGGTTTTGCACACCAAATGCTATCCTTACTCTATCGGAATACATATGTGACTATGCTTCAGGGGAGCTGGCAGAAAAAGGTTGGAAAGTTATTGATAAGAATCTTCATACTCTGGAGGATGGAGTGATGAGAACTACAATGGAAAAGATCGACCG